>Ga0315291_10011464_pt1 | contig 10801 bp, 11 predicted proteins | sample YL17G12_20_MG_FD_203070 | JGI IMG/M metagenome (GOLD analysis project Ga0315291, IMG submission 203070) | Sediment microbial communities from Yellowstone Lake, YNP, Wyoming, USA - YL17G12_20 | ecosystem: Environmental > Aquatic > Freshwater > Lake > Sediment | place: USA: Wyoming | collected... | reverse complement strand
GATCTACCCGCCAGGCTCTCGACCCCGCCCGAGCGGAGTCGGGCCTCAGCCACGGCCGGCCTCCCCGGAACCCGTCGCCTTCAACCCAGAGAGTCTCTAATGGGATGTCAAGATACAAGCCACGGCATGGGGTCTATGCCGCGGGCCTTCCCCTTGAGCAGGAGAAATGTTATGCCTGGATGGTTAAATCCTACCAGTTTGATTGCCAGCCTAGGCTTGTTCCTTGGTGTCGTAAATTCGGTTTTCATTTATCTTCGCCTCGGTCACGATGTTCGCATGAGAAAAACCGAGCTCGCCTTGAAGCTAGCCGAGCTCGAGTACGAGCGCCTATCCAAGTTCGAACTTCCCAAGGGAACAGATGTTTACGGCCCCCAGCATTTGCTAGATATCTTCCTCCCCTTGGTTGACGAGATATACCGGACGGGATCTTTTGACGCTGCGGCCTTTACCAAGAGAACGCGTGGGCGGGCAGAGGAATTTCGAAAGATAGACCTTGCGAAGAAGCCTTGACCGTGGCTGGCGCCGACCCTTCGGGTCTGCGGTTCAGAATCAACGTGGATCAACGCTGAGCAGACCTGTACGGAAAGGTGTGCGCCGGCTCCGGGTGGCGCACACATCGAATGTGGATGTCTGCGAGAGCTGGAGAGCACCATGGTAAACCCTGATGAAGTTCGAGGGTCTTCAACTGGGGACCTTTTCGGTTTCTATGACCTTGTGCTAGAGGAACTTCAGCGTCGTGGGGTCATCCGGAGCAAAAACAATCCATGTGCCGATTACGCAGAGTTGCTCGTGATCAAAGCTCTTGGCCTCGACGGTGAGCGGAAATCAACGAAGGGGTACGACGCCTCGGATGTGCGCAGAAAGCGGTACGAAATCAAGAGTCGCCGGATCATGCCTGACAATAAATCGCGGCAACTCAGCTTCATTCGCGGCCTCAACAAAGAGAACCAACCTTTCGACTATCTGGTGGGCGTCCTGTTTAATCGGGATTTTAGCGTCTTCCGTGCGTGCCTGATCCCGGTTGAAACAGTAATGCAATTGGCGACATACCGTGAGAGAGAGAATGCATGGAGGCTGCTTTTGGTTGATGAGATATGGGAACGCTCTGAGGTGCGCGACCTGACCGAATCTGTCCGAGCGGCCGCATCTGAAATGACTAGAGCAACCTTGTAGCGAGGTAGCGCCCCGATTAATCGGGGCGGCTTTTTCTGGTGCCGGGGACGAGGCGCGGGAATGGCGGCGGGATGGCGTGGATTCCCGCTCCCCGTTTGCACGGGGACAAGGTGCGCGGGAATGACCGGGGTCGCGCGTGGATTCGCGCTCCCCGTTTGCACGGGGACAAGGTGCGCGGGAATGACCGGTGTCGCACGTGGATTCCCGCGTGCGCGGGAATGACGAGGGCGGCGGGTGGGGCAGGCCCGTCAGCTGACGGACTGTCTGATGTCTGCGAAAATCCGCATGCTGTCACCCTGAGTGCAGCGAAGGGTCTGCAGTTGCTTTGCGGGCGGGACCGACATGCAGATTCTTCGCTCCGCTCAGAATGACCATCGCGCGGGTGCGCGCTGCTTGCTGCGCCCTCGCCCTGTAGGGCCACCCCTTGGGGCGGTCTGGCCGGGGGGCGAGCCCCCGACATTCCATTAAGGATTGCAGACTCTAGCGACGCCCTCGGCTGTAGCGCCCCGATTAATCGGGGCGGTTTTTGGCCCCGCTCTGGGCGGGATCGCCGCTTCCCGCTCAGAGCGGGACGGCGCACCAGTTGGCGCATCAGGCGCGACCGCGCCCGCGTGAAGTACGGCTAGTTACGGAGCCTCGTGAGACGACGCCGGCGGTCCGGGGCGGGGGGCGGCGAAAAGCGACACCATTCCCCAACATCTTGATAGGGCTTGACTTTGCTCAGGTTTCACGATATTCTCAGCCTCTGCCACCCTTCCACTTAAGGAGCCCTATGGACTTCCAGATCGGGGACAAGGTTGTTTATCCCAACCAGGGGGTCGGAATCATCGAACAAGTCTCGACCCGCAACGCCACCGGACAGCCGGAAATGTTTTATCTGCTCAAGCTCAATTCCAGCAGCCTGCGCGTGATGGTGCCGACAACCAACGTCATCAACGTGGGCCTGCGTCGGGTGTCCAAGACGCGCGAGATTGGCACCATTCTGGACTACCTCCAGAAGGGCCAGGTCAAGGCGCCGCAGGATTGGAAAGGCCGCTTCAAGGAAAACTCCGAGAAGATGCGGACCGGCTCGCTGCAGCAGGTGGCGGAAGTGCTGAAGAGCCTGCTGATGCTGAATCAGGCCAAGCCGCTCTCCTTTCGCGAGAAGCGGATGCTGGACCGGGCCTGGGCGCTGCTGGTGGATGAGATCGCCAGCGCCCGCGGGTTGGATAAGCAGGCCGTGGAGACCAACCTGGTCAAGACCCTGACCAAGTCTCATCTCAAGGTTTCCCTCCCCAGCTAGTCCTCTCGACTAGGATTTCGCCGGGACCGCCGACCGTGCCGGTGTGCCTGAATCCCGGCCCAGCCGCCGGCGGCCGCTCCGAGCTCGACTGCGCAAGGGCACGGCAAAATCTTGCATTGACCTCGCCAGGGCACGGTTGTATGCTGTCTCCGCTCAGGGAGCTAAAATCCAGCACGGGAGGAGAGAGGCGGCGGGATACCCTGCGCCTCATGAATCCCCTTGGACCTCACCGATAGAATCAGCGCAGTTTTGAAAGACAAGGGCCGTCACATCTGGTTTGTGACCGCGGACACCCTCGTCTACGACGCCATTGAATTAATGGCGGACAAAGGCGTAGGGGCGCTGGTGGTGCTTTCCGACGACAAGCTGGTCGGGGTCATCTCCGAACGCGACTACGCCCGCAAAGTCATTCTGAAAGGAAGATCTTCGAAGGAAACGCTGGTGAAAGAAATTATGACCAGCCCGGTCATCTTCGTCACTCCGGAGCAGAACGTCGAAGAATGCATGAGGATCATGACCCATAACCGCATCCGACACCTCCCCGTGTTGGAACATGAGAAGGTCGTGGGAGTGGTTTCCATCGGGGACCTCGTGAAATGGATTATCTCCGCGCAGGAAGAAACCATCCACCAGCTCTACAACTACATCACCGGGAAATATCCGGGCTAAAACCCGCCGCACTCTAGACTAGACACCTTGTCTGCTCGCCCACTCGGAAGCCTGCGTGAAACTCTCCTGCCAAGGGTTGGTGCGGGGCCCTCCGTCTCTTTTTCGATCTTGCCGAACGCCCCGAACAGCACATTCATCGCCGAGCGGTTCATCGCCCGGCACATCAGCAAAGACAGAAGGAAACCCGAAGTCCCGTCCAGCGAACCGGTGATGATCTGGATCTTGTTCATGCGCACGAAGCCCATGGCCGCGTCGGCGAAGCCGGCGGCCGTGCCGGCGCCCACTTGAACGACGACCTCCAGGCCGGCTTGTTTGAGCTTCGGAACCAGCTCGGGAACAAGTGCCACGCGCCGCTCACCTGGGACTACTTCTTTGGGAACGCCAACAACCATGTATGCTCTTGAACCCAGTCTCAAAAGCCGACGTTGAAAGTGAGTTTTCGCTCCTACCCCGAACCGCCCCGCAACTGGCCCCGATTGTGCCTGAAACAGTGGTTCGTTGTCGCCGGTCAAGGCCTGTTCTTGCCAATGTCACTTCCTTGGGGGTGTCCTGGTTCTACGAGCAGCGTTGGAATCGGAACGCCGAAGGCGTTCAAGGTGAATGGCGGGGGTTGAAAGCCCCGGAGGTCAACGGCCTTCCCCCATCCCCAGAACCCTGAAAGGGTTCAATACGGCTTGTTCGATCCCACGGGGGTCGGGGGCCGTTGAGTGTCCCGTGGACTGTCGCCCACGGCCATTCATATAGTTCCCCTTCGGGGAACGCAGACCAAACCCGGGTCTTGTCTCTCGCACCCCTTCGGTCGGCAAAACAAATCATCAAACCCTATCAGGGCGGCACCTTGCCGAAAGACTTCCTGCCGACCGGCCGGCGGGGGGCGGTTTTCAACAGGATGCACAGGATTTCCACAACATCTTGGGGTTTGACGAAAAAAAGCTACCAACCCTAGTAGTTTTCTCTTGACAAGCCCGTACGCAGGGGATAAATAACAACCAGACGCTGCGGAGCCGGTCGGGAGCGCGTGAGGGGACGGACCGGACGGTCGGTCCGAATCCGACGTTAGCCAGGACGAGTACAAACCGCACAATCCAGAGGCCCAGCGCCAGGACAATTACGGAGGTCGGTATGGCGGAGGGGGAGCTTTTGTCCACAACAACCAGTGCTGCACCCGGCACAGAAAGCCCAACCAAACATGGAATAAGTGTAAGACGCTTTTTTACCAAACCCGGCACTCATCCTTTTGATGACATCGAATGGGAAATGCGCACCGCCTCTCTCCAGAACGAGAAGGGGCAGACGATCTTCGAGCAGCGCAACATCGAGACCCCTAAAGACTGGTCGCAGACGGCGACGAACATCGTGGCTTCGAAGTACTTCCACGGCAAGCTCGGCTCGCCGGAGCGCGAGTCGAGCGTGCGGCAGCTCATCAGCCGCGTCGCCGACACGATCGCGCAGTGGGGCATCGAAGGCGGCTACTTCCGCAGCGAGGAAGACGCGCGCAATTTCCATGACGAATTGCTTCACTTGCTGGTCCGCCAGAAGGCGGCGTTCAACTCCCCGGTTTGGTTCAATTGTGGTTTGTGGCACAAGTATCACCGCTCGTCGGAAGGCGGGGGTTGGTATTGGGACCCCGCCACGGGCGGTGTCAAGAAGGAGACCGAGGCCTACCGTCACCCGCAGTGCTCAGCCTGCTTTATCAACTCCGTTCAGGACAACCTCGAAAGCATCCTGGTATTGGCTAAGACGGAAGGGATGCTCTTCAAATGGGGTTCGGGTACGGGTACGAACCTCTCGCCTCTCAGGTCCGCTTTAGAGCCGCTGTCGGGCGGCGGCAAGGCCTCCGGTCCCCTCTCCTTTATGAAGGGTTATGACGCCTTCGCGGGAGTGATCAAGAGCGGCGGCAAGACGCGGCGCGCCGCCAAGATGGTGATCCTCAATATCGAACACCCCGACGTCGTGGACTTCATCGAGTGCAAGGCCAAGGAGGAGCGCAAGGCCTGGGCGCTGGTGGACGCCGGCTACGATTCCTCGCTGGACGGCGACGCGTACAGCTCCGTCTTCTTCCAGAACGCCAACAACAGCGTGCGCGTGAGCGACGACTTCATGAAGGCGGTCATCGAGGACCGCGACTGGACGACGCGCTTCGTCCACAGCGGCGAGCCCGCCCGGAGCTATCGGGCGCGCGACCTGATGCGGAAGATCTCCGAGGCCGCCTGGCAGTGCGGCGACCCGGGCATGCAGTTCCACACCACCATCAACAAGTGGCACACCTCAAAGGCCACCGCGCCCATCAACGCCTCGAATCCCTGCAGCGAATACATGTTCCTGGACGATTCGGCGTGCAACCTGGCGTCGCTCAACCTGATGAAGTTCCTCACCCCCGACGGCAAGTTCGACGTCGAGGCCTACCGGCAAGCGGTGGACGTCGTCACCACGGCGCAGGAAATCATCGTCGATAACGCCAGCTACCCGACCGAGAAGATCGCCGTCAACTCGCACAACTTCCGGCCGCTCGGCCTGGGGTACGCCAACCTGGGCGCGCTCTTGATGGCCACCGGCCTGCCCTACGATTCCGACGCGGGCCGCGATTGCGCCGCCGGACTCACCGCCATCATGCACGGCCAGGCTTACCTAACGTCTTCACGCATCGCGGCGGAAGTCGGCCCCTGCGCCGGCTACGCGGTCAACCGCGACTCTTTCCTGGGCGTCATCTCGATGCACCGCCAGGCCCTGCAGAACATCAACACGCGCAACGTGCCGGAGCCGGTCTGGGAAGCCGCCAAGAAAGTCTGGGACGATTGCCTGGCCAGCGGCATGAAGTACGGCTATCGCAACGCCCAGGTCACCGTGCTCGCGCCCACGGGCACCATCGGCTTTATGATGGATTGCGATACCACCGGCATCGAGCCCGACCTGGCGCTGGTGAAATACAAGAAACTGGTGGGCGGCGGGCTCATCAAGATCGTCAACAACGTGGTGCCCACGGCGCTGCTCAAGCTCGGCTACACCGGCCAGCAGGCCGGCGACATCGTCAACTATATCGACCAGCACGGCACCATCGAAGGCGCGCCGGGACTCAAGCCCGAACACCTGCCGGTCTTCGACTGCTCGCTGAAGCCCGCGAACGGCAAGCGCTTCATCCACTACATGGGCCACGTGCGGATGATGGCGGCGGCGCAGCCGTTCCTCTCCGGCGCTATTTCAAAAACCGTTAATATGCCCGAAGAGGCCACGGTCGAGGACTTTTCCAATGCCTATATCGAGGCCTGGCGCATGGGCTTGAAAGCCATCGCCATCTACCGCGACGGATCGAAGCGCACGCAGCCGCTGAATACGTCGGACGCGAAACCGAAACAGCAGGGGACCGGGAACAGGGGGCCGGGGACAGGAAAAACCCAGGCCGACAGCCCGGCTCCCGACTCCCGACTCCCGACTCCCCCCGCGGCGGCGCGGCCCTTCCGTCGCAAGCTGCCCGATGAGCGCCGCGCCATCACGCACAAGTTTTCGGTGGGCGGGCACGAGGGCTACCTGACCGTTGGCCTCTACGACGACGGCCTGCCGGGCGAAATCTTCATCACCATGGCCAAAGAAGGCTCGACGGTCTCGGGCCTGATGGATTCCTTTGCCACGGCGATTTCGCTGGCGCTGCAGTACGGCGTGCCGCTCAAGGTGCTCTGCGACAAGTTCAGCCACTCGCGCTTCGAGCCCAGCGGCTTTACGCCCAATCCGGAGATCCGTTACGCGAAGTCGGTGATGGATTACATCTTCCGCTGGATGGCACTCAAGTTCCTGCCCCGCGACGCGCAGCCGCGCGACGACGCCAGCCTCGCCGCGCCCAACGGTACGGACGTGGAGACCGCGGCGCAACTGGCTTCGAAGTTCAGCCAGGCGGCCGTCGAACGCGCCACGGTTTACCCCAACGGCGCCATCCAGCCCAGCCTGGCCGGGGTCGAACAGGCCGACGACGCACCGAGTTGCCCCGATTGCGGCGCCATCATGGTCCGCAACGGAAGCTGCTACCGCTGCATGAATTGCGGCTCGACCAGCGGTTGCTCGTAGAGATCCTGTAGCGGCGGTCTCTGACCGCCGGGGTGGCGCAGATTGGAATTACGCATGCATCGCACTCAGCGCTACCCAGCGAAACACTTTCCTGCGTGAGGAGGGGACGCATGAATGTGCCTGAAGCCTTGCACGCCATCGCCGGCACGGGTGAGGGTTGCTGCTGGTATTGCGACCGGCAACTGCCCGTCGCTGAACAAGCTGTTCGCGACGGCTGGGATGTGCAGCGGTTGAACGGGGAGCGTGTCGCCAGCATCATCCTGGTGTGCCCGATGTGCCTGCAGGAAAAAGCCGAACTGGGCGAAGAAGGGTTCCTGCGCAACTTGTCTTTGCGGGTCTGCAATTCGACCTGCTGAACCGTCCGGTGCGGCGGGAAAAACTACAGATCCTTCTCCCGCTCAGAGTGGGAGAAGGATCGACTGGCGTTGAGTCCGCATCAACCCTGTGAGGCCCTTATGGAAGAGAAAAAAATCAGGGCGTATTTCAAGCAGCAACTGAAGGTCATCCTCGAGCGCAGCGCCCAGGAGCCCGATGGTTTCCGTGCCTACTTCGCCGACCACGAGCCGAAGGACGAAGAGATCCTTGGCCTGCTCGCCGTCTCCACCATGATGAGCGGCGAATTCCAGGTCGGCGACAGCTTCCCCACCCCGCTCGAAGCCCTCGCGGCACTTTCCCCGCGCAGCCGGCGGGTCCTTTGCGATGAATTCCGCAAGGAACTCAAGCATTGCCTCAGCGAACTTGCCGCGGCTTGATAGAAGGTTACAGGTTACAGGGGACAGGTTACAGTCAAAACAAATCCCCCAACAAGGTTACTCCATAAGGCGAGTTCGCAGTGCGGTTAGCATCTTGCTGATCTCTGTGATCAGGCTGAGCGCAGGCGCCGCTTCTTCTTCCCGGATGTACCCCAGCCGAACGGCGAGCATAACATAGGTCTCCACCTCCATCAATGAACCCTTGGCAATAGCAGTGAAGTTTGCAAAGTCCCTTCTGCTGGAGCGCGCGTGGCCTTCGGCGATATTCGCGGGGACCGACGCCGCCGCGCGAGTGGCCTGTGCGACCAGGCGATACGTCTCATTGGCAGGAAAGCGCTTTGTAAGCCGATAAATCAAAACCGCCAAATCCATCGCCTTCTGCCAGACGATCAAATCCCTATGTGATTCCACCTTTGCCATTTTCCATCTCCTGTCATCGAAACTAAGGAGGCACTTTGCTTTTTTGTTCCCCGTAACCTGTCCCCTATCCCCTGTACCCTCCGGCCTGTAACCTGTCCCCTGTAACCTGTAACCTCGTCCCCTACTTCCTACTCCCGCTATTCTGACGTGTCGCTCAGCCAGATATCCACCCGCGGAACGTCTCCGTTGTACGGCTTGCCGAGGATATCGAGCGTGCCGTTGCCGTCGAGGTCGGCGACTTTTGATTCGTGCAAGTCGTAGCCGCGGTCGACGATCGTGGTGGTGAAGTTGCCGTTCCCGTCCCCGTAGAGGATGTAGATTTTCGAATCGGGATTGCCACCGTCCAGGCGCATCTCCGCGCTGAAGATATCGAGGTTGCCGTCGCCGTCGAAGTCTGCGAGCTGCAAACTGTGGCCGCTCGTCACGTCGAGCAACTTGTGGCCGAGCCACGTGCCCTTCACCCATTCGTACCACATGAGCGGCCCACCGCCGTCGCCGACCACGAGCACGACTTCCGGGCACCCGCCTTTTTTCAATTGCCCTGCCGCCGCGCGCGAGAAAGCGTAGCTGGCGTCGATGATGTTTTCCTCGAAGCGCCCTCCGCCCAGATTCCGAAACCAGCGCCCGCCGCCCACGATATCGAGCTTGCCGTCGCGGTCGATGTCGGCCTTGGCCAGGCCTTCGTGTTCGTTCACAGATTTGAATGCCGCGGGCTTGCCGCGCTGTTCGGGTTCGCTGTCGGCGCTGTAGGAATAGATTTCGGTCAGCGGCCAGGGCTCGGTCCGGCGTGGGTCGGCGGGAATCTTCGCCATCATGAGCGCGTGCGCTTCCTGGTTCCAGAAGACCAGTTCCTCTTTCCCGTCACCGTCGAAGTCGCCGAAGATTTCGTCATGATGCTTGGGCGCGCCGGAATTCTTGATGAGGTGCCGCTTCCAGGGAACAGTCGGGTCATAGTTAGGATACGGATTTTCCCACCACCAGACTTGGTTCGATTTCCAGTCGCCGCCGAAGACGATATCGAGGTCTCCGTCGTCGTCGATATCGGCGACCGCGCCGCCCGCTTCGACGTGGAGCGGATTCGGTTCAATCACGTACCGCGTCCAGCCGGTCTTGCCGCGCCGATACCAGACCACCGAGGGCGCCGCGGTGCGCTCCGTAATCACGAAATCGTTCACGCCGTCCTTATTCACGTCGAGTATCAAGCTCGCGGTCTGCTCCGTGCCGGTCCAGGGCACGGGAAGATCGCTCGCCTTCGTCGAAAGATGTTTCCATTTGAGGTCCCGGCCTCGCGGCGCCGCCTGGTGTGAGCCCAGCCCAAAACTTGCTGCCGCCAAAATTGTTACGATCAAGAATCGCATCAGCATTGCCGGTTTCTCCTTGATGGGGGTCGTCAAGGGCTCAAAGCTTACGCTCCTCTTCGACAAATGCAACGATGGGGAGACAGGTTCGCTTCGTGTATCAACCTTCCGACATCAGGCGGCAACGAGGTTTGGTCCTTTGTCCTTTGTCCTTTGTCCTTTGTCCTTTGTCCCTACCCCCTACTTCCCACTTCCGCCCTTCCGCCTGGCCGATGATACAATTCACATTCGAGCGCCAAACGAGGGAGGCCCCATGAAAGTCGTTGACCCCGTCTGCAAGATGACCATTGATTCCGACAAGGCCGTCGCGACGAGCGAACACAAGGGCCAGACGATCTACTTCTGCGCCAAGGGCTGCAAGATTGCGTTTGATAAGGATCCGGAGAAATTCATGGGGAAGTAACGTTGGGTAGGGGCGCATGGCATGCGCCCCGGGCGGACGCCGTCCGCCCCTACCCGCGCGCCACCGCCAGATTCTCCTTCACCTGTTTTTCATCCACCATATTCGAAATCACGGCGGAGAGGTGTGGATTGTTTAGGGCAAATCGGTAGGCCTTCTGGTGGAGACTCAGATCGCCGGGGACAGTCTGGTTGAGCAACGCGGCGCGTTCGGGGACGGGCGTGGTCGAGCGGTCGGGTTCAAATACGGCCTGCGCGTTTTTCATGGCGATGACGCCGAAATCGTGCTGGTGGGCTTCTTCGATAACCGGCTTCACGTAGTGCCAGTTCATGATGTTGCACGCCACCATGGCCATCGAATAGACGCCGCTCGCCATCGCCCCGCGCAGCACGCCTGCCGGGTCGTTGTGCGCCGAGACGCCCAGGAAGCGCACCTTGCCGTCTTTCTTCAGCCGTTCGAACGCTTCGAACACTTCCGGGATTTTCGTTTCGGCCTCCGAGGCCGCCCCGTGCGGGCACATCATCAAATCGACGTGGTCGGTGCCGAGCCGCTTCAGGCTCCCTTCGATTGAACGGATAATGGTTTCGACATAGGTTTCGCGCCGGTCGATTCTCGCGCCGTACTGCTTCTCCATGACGTTACTGAACGCCGCCTCCTCGACCTGGCGGAGCTGGCCGTTGAAATAGTTTCC
>Ga0315291_10011462_pt1 | contig 10803 bp, 13 predicted proteins | sample YL17G12_20_MG_FD_203070 | JGI IMG/M metagenome (GOLD analysis project Ga0315291, IMG submission 203070) | Sediment microbial communities from Yellowstone Lake, YNP, Wyoming, USA - YL17G12_20 | ecosystem: Environmental > Aquatic > Freshwater > Lake > Sediment | place: USA: Wyoming | collected... | reverse complement strand
AAAGTTAAACTTTTTAAAACATAGAATTGTTTCATTCTTTGCCGGGATGCCGCAGTGGTTAACGGGCTAGCCTGGAAAGCTAGTTGGGCTCTGCCCTTCCTGGGTTCGAATCCCAGTCCCGGCGTACCTTTTCATAAACTTTATAAATAATCATATTGATGTGTATCAATATGATTCGGAGGTGAATTGTAATGAAAGTTCTTAAGTTTGGTGCAGTTTGGTGTCCAGGATGTCTTGTAATGAAGCCAAGATGGAAAGAGATTGAAGCTGAAAACCCCTGGATGAAAAATGAGTACTATGATTATGACAATGACAAGGAAGCAGTTAAAAAATGGAAAATTGATAAGAACCTTCCAACATTCGTTTTCCTTGACAAAAATGGCAAGGAGTTTTTAAGACTTCATGGAGAACCATCCAAAGAGGAACTTTTGGAGATTATAAACAAAAACAAAAGCAGGTAAGTGTAAGACATGAACAAGCCTTTTCTGTTTTTATTTGCTATTATTCTTTTATCGCTAATAATGATTCCTATAGCCATGGCTAAGGAAGCTGATGATTCCTCTAAAGTGCATGTTTATTTTTTCTGGGCAGAAGGCTGTCCGCATTGTGCTGACGAGAAAGTGTTTTTGGTAAAACTTGAACAAGATTACCCAGACATAGTTATCCACAATTTAGAAGTAACTAAGAATAAGACAAATGCAGACCTGCTGGCAAAGGTTGGAAAAGAGCTCAATGCAGATGTTTCTGGAGTACCGTTTACAGTTGTAGGCGAGCAATATTTTGTCGGGTGGTACAGTGAAAGCACAACAGGAAAGGCAATTGAAGATGCTGTCCAGTGCGCGAGAGAAAACCATTGTGCGGATGTTGTCAGCGGTTTGGTGACCCAAATTACCCCAAAAGAACAGCCTTTGGAGCAAAAAACAATACCTGAAAAGTTGAATATCCCAATTATAGGTGAAGTTGAAACAAAGAACATATCCTTGCCTATTCTAACAATATTAATCGCTGGGCTTGATGGTTTTAATCCCTGTGCCATGTGGGTTTTGCTGTTTTTGATTTCTTTGCTTTTTGGAATGAAGGACAAAAAAATAATATGGATTTTTGGAATTGCTTTTATTGTAGCCTCAGCATTGGTGTACTTCTTGTTTATGACTGCATGGCTTAAGTTAATTACGTTCCTTGGCTTCATACTTTGGGTCAGGCTGGCTATTGGCGGTGTAGCACTATGGGCTGCTTATTCCAATCTTAAGGAATATTTTACTAATCCTGCAGGAGGATGCAAGGTTACTGGAGAAAAGAAAAGGCAAAGGGTTTTTGAATATCTAAGAAAGATTATAGTTGAAAGAAACTTTGTTATTGCTTTATTAGGAATTATTGCTCTGGCATTTGCAGTCAATCTTGTTGAATTAATATGCTCCTTGGGTTTGCCAGCAGTTTACACGCAAATATTGGTGTTAAGCAACCTTCCTGTTTGGTTGTATTATTTATACTTAGCATTATATGTTTTCATCTTTATACTTCCATTATTGTTCATATTCATCGTATCGATGAAAACCCTGCAGCTTACAGGCATCTCAACAAAAAAAGGTAGAATAGCTCGCTTAATCGGTGGAATAATAATGCTGATACTTGGACTGCTAATGATATTCAAACCAGAGTGGTTGATGTTTGGTTAGGTATAAAATGAATGAAAAAGATACAGTAAAAATATTGAAAGCACTTTCAGATGAAACTCGTTTTAAAATAGTTGGATTTCTTTTGAACGGAGAAAAATGTGTTTGTGAAATATTTCCACATGTTAAGAAAACACAATCAACAGTTTCGATACATTTGGGTAAATTAGAAGATGTAGGCATATTAAAATCCAGACGCGAAGGGAAAAAAATATTTTATTCGTTAAACGATCTCCGTGTATGTGATATGTTCAAGGCACTTGGAGACAAACGTGGAAAAGTTCTAAAACAGTCTTGTTGTATGCAAGGGGGATGTAAAAATGGATGAAAAATTTTCAAAATGGCATAGCATAACAAGGGAAAAAGTAGATTGGCACCCGGTAATAGACGAATCGAAATGCATGGGGTGTGGACTTTGTGTAACTTCCTGTGGGCGGGGCGTTTTTAAGTTTGATTTTGATAACAAAAAAGCTAAAGTTGTAAACCCAAACCAATGCCTAGTTGGTTGCCAAACATGTTCAAATCTTTGCCCGGCTAAAGCAATAAGTTTTGCAGAAAATGATAAAACAAGAGAAAAAGCACAAAAAATAGTTAAAGATACTAACGTTCTGCAAAATGTAAAGAAAGAGTTGGACAATAGAAAAGAGGAGTTAAATTTGTAGGTGATTTTTGATGAAAATTGAAATACTTGGAACTGGATGCCCAAAATGTAAAAAGCTTGAGGAAAATGCAAGAAAAGCAGTGGAAGAAAGCAGGAAAAAAGCTGAAATTGTCAAGGTTACAGATATAGCCAAAATAATTGAATATGGTATTATGTCTACTCCTGCATTAGTCATTGATGGCAATGTTAAAAGTTTTGGAAGAATACCAGAGATTAAAGAAATAATAGGTTGGTTAAAGTGAGTAACGATTTTTTTGAAATAAACCTTAAACATTTGGCATTAATAGTGATATTATGTGTGTCTGTTGTTACTGTATGTGCTATTGGATTAAATTGGGACAAAATATCTGGAAATTCTGAAATAGTTAAAAATTCTGGAACAACAAATAGTTATGATGTTACTATTGACAAACTTGAGATTTATCATTTTCACGCAACTAGCCAGTGTTATTCATGTGTAACAGTAGGAGCATATGCTGAAGAAACAGTTAACACCTACTTCAAAGATGAACTGGAAAAAGGAGTTATCGTTTTTGACCACATAAATGTTGAATTGCCTGAAAATCAGGAATTAGTTAAAAAATATGGGGCAACAGGATCATCACTTTGGCTTGGAACATATAATGGTGATGCGTTCAAAGCTGAAGAAAACATCAATGTATGGTACAAGATAAACAACAAAGAAGCATACATGAATTATCTTAAAGGCGTGATTGAACAAAAACTGGCAGGCAATTAAAATGAGTTTAATGGCGTTTATGGAAACCATGGGAACAAGTAGCATACCTGTAGTTGCTGCGTTTTTTATAGGCTTAATGACAGCCATAAGCCCCTGCCCATTAGCAACCAACATAACTGCAATTGCTTATGCTTCTAAAAAAATTGACAATAGCAAACACACAATACTTGTTGGAGTTTTATACACATTAGGCAGGATGTTCACTTATGTTCTGATTGCTTCAATGATTGTGTGGTTTGGAGTAAATACGCAGTCAATAGCATTATCTTTACAAAAATATGGTGAAAAATTGTTGGGCCCATTACTTTTAATTATTGGGGTATTTATGCTCGATATCATAAGAATTAATTTATTAAAAGAAAGCAAAAAAATGTCTGAAATAAAAGAATGGTTGGCAACAAAGGGTTATGCTGGAAGTTTTCTGCTTGGTGTTGTTTTTGCTCTTGCGTTTTGCCCATTTAGTGCAGTTCTGTTTTTCGGAATGCTTATCCCAATTGCATTAAAAGCTGGCAGTGCGATTCTTGTACCTTCTGTTTTTGCTTTTGCAACAGGTTTGCCCGTAATCATATTTTCTTTTATTCTTGTAAAAAGCGTTTCTAAACTAGGTCAGCTGATAAATAAAATCCAGACATTTGAGAAATGGACCAGAAAAATAGTTGCGGTTGTATTCATCATTGTAGGTTTGTATTACACAATTAGGTTGGTGATTTAGGTGGATCTTTTTTATCCAATACAGCTTTTTGCAGATTGGGTCACTTACTCCTTGCTTAATCTTGGAAAAGAATCCTATATTGGGAGTGCAACTAATTTTTTTATATATGATTCAATCAAAATCGGAATTTTATTGCTTGTAATCAATTATGTAATGGCTGTTGTAAGGCACCATTTTCCTATGGAAAAAGTTAAGAACATACTCACCAAGCGTCGCTGGTTTGGATTAGACTATCTGTTTGCTGCGCTTCTTGGAGTAGTCACGCCATTTTGCTCATGTTCTTCAATACCCTTGTTTATAGGTTTTGTTGGAGCAGGAATTCCTCTTGGTGTAACATTTACCTTCCTTATTGCATCCCCCCTAATCAATGAAGCTTCGCTTTATCTTTTTCCAACAATGTTTGGAATGAAAGTTACAATAATCTACAATATGATAGGTATTATTGTATCCATACTTGGTGGCATGTTGATCCAGAGATTAAAGTTAGATAAGTACGTTAAACAAGAATTGCTCAAAATAAAAACAAAAGCACAGATAGCAATAGAAAATGGTGGAAAAGCACTATCATTAAAAGAGCTTGCTAAATGTTGGTGGGAAGATGGCTTGACTATAACAAAGCAAATTTTCCCGTATGTTGTATTAGGTGTTGGTATTGGGGCAGTGATTCATGGATTTGTTCCAACAAGCTTTGTTTCTCAATATCTATCTTCAAGAGACTGGTGGGCAGTTCCAACAGCTGTCATGCTTGGGGCACCGCTTTATGCAAATTCAGTAAGCGTTATACCTATTATGGAAGCTCTTGTTGGGAAGGGTGTGCCTCTTGGAACTGCACTTGCATTTATGACATCCGTTGTAGTTATTTCAATCCCAGAGCTGTTAATACTAAAAAAAGTCATGAAATGGCAGCTTTTGGCAATGTTTGTAAGCATCACTCTCATAGGGGTGGTAATTATGGGCTATGTGCTTAATGCTATATTGTAATCAATATCCATTGGTTTAAGTCCTGACATTTTGTATAATAGCCCAGTCCCGGCGTTTTTTATTTAAATAGGAATATTCTAAATTTGTTTATGAAAAACGATGAATGTACAATCTATATTATCTTAAAATCTGGATGGAAGCAGACTTACAAGAAAATTAAAGGTCAATGGATCCAGATAACAAATGGGAAAGTTAGAAAGATGACTGCTGAACAATTGTTGTCTCATATACTTCCATTGCTGGTTAAGGGGCAAAAAGGGGCTACGCTCAAAGTAGTCAAAAATAAGTGATTTATTTAAAACACTAAATTGTTCAAATTATTATGGAAATAGAAAAGCTTGATATTAAAATATCAAAAGATTCAAAATATAAAGCACTTTTGAAAAAATGTTATGAATATGCTAAAAAAAGCAATCATCCATCTACACATAATGCAGCATTGATTGTTAAAAATGGTAAAGTTATTCTAAAAGGTACAAATGTTCTGCCACCAGGTGTAAATAATATATCTTATCGTTTTGAAGAAGGTAACAGAAATGTTTATCCTAACCATGCGGAACGTGATGTTGTCTATAAAGCAGCACGTGAAGGCATTAAAACAAAGGGGCTTACAATGGTTATGCCATGGTTACCATGTATTCCATGTGCAAACGCAGTAATTACTTCTGGCATAAAACAGCTTATAGTACATAAACAGATGGTTGAAAGAACAAAAGAAAAATGGGTGGATGAACTCAAAGAAGCTGTTAAGATTATGAAAGAAGCGGGAATTGTCATTATTGCTTATGATGGCTTAGTTGGAGTAGAATCATATATGCATAAAGAAAAATGGGATGCATAATCATTTAGCCGAAGTATAATAATATTCATTCTTTTCTTTCTGAAGTCTATCAAGGACTGAACCAAGCTTGTTGACTCTTGGTCTTAATGTTTCAGGGTCACGTCTTAATGTTATTTCAACTTTCTTCAAGAAAGTATTCATACCTTCTTTCATGCTTACTGGACCAAGTGTTTCTCCTTTAAGTGCTGGTGTTCCTTTGAACACAAGTAATCTATCACTGATATAATCCAAAAACAAAAGATCATGATCAATAACAAGTGCTGAAGCATTTCTTTGAATTATAAATTCACGGAGTGCTTTTGCAATAATCAAACGTTGTTCTACATCAAGATAAGCAGAAGGTTCGTCTAAAAGATACAAATCAGCATCTCTTGACAAGCAGACTGCAATTGCTGCACGCTGAAGTTCTCCACCACTTAACTCAGTTAATTTCATATCAAGCAATCGTTCAAGCTGCAGCGGCCTAATTATTTTCATTTTATAATCATCAGTCCCAAATTCTTTTGTTATAGAAGCAAGCATCTCAGCCACAGTCAAATCAGATTCAGGTTTGATATATTGGGGTTTATACGAAATCTTTATTTTTTCTTTAAATTTAACATTATCAGGTTTAAGTTCTCCAGCCAAGATTCGTGCAAACGTAGTTTTACCAGTTCCATTCTCACCAAGACATCCAACTACTTCATTTACAAGTATATTCCCTTCAGAAACATCAAGATGGAAATCACCAAGCTTTTTCTTTATCTCAGGCCAAGCAATTAATGGAACCTTACCTTTATCTCTTAAGGTTGGTCTTGATTCATATCTGATTGCATACTCGCGGAAGCGCATATTTTCATCACGAAGATAACCATCTAAGTATGTGTTAATTCCATTTTTTGATGCCATCGGATGGCTAACTACACCATAAACGCTTTCTTTACCATACATTACATGGACAAGATCAGCGATATAATCAAGAACAATCAAATCATGCTCAATTACATTCACACTTGTTTCTTTATTTACAAGTTCAGAAATTATTTTTGCAACATTTATTCTTTGTTTTATGTCCAAATAAGAAGATGGTTCATCGAAGAACATTACATTTGCTCCTTTAAGAATTGTGGCTGCAATTGCTATCCTTTGTAGTTCTCCACCAGAAACTGATTCAATTTTTCTGTCAAGTATATTATCAATTCCAAGCTCTTTGGTTATTTCTTCAATCTTGCCAGTCTTGTCAACTTTCTTTAATAGCGCAAGTACAGTTCCTTTGAACTCTTTAGGAATCGCATCGACATATTGTGGCTTATATGCTATTGATATTTCATTTTTGAAAAGTTTTTCAAAATAAAGCTGGCCTTCATTCCCTTTGAAATATTTGATTATTTCTTTCTGATCCGGCTTTTTGCCTGGTTCGCCGAGGTCTGGATATGTTAAACCAGCAAGGATTGATATCATTGTGGTCTTTCCAATTCCATTCTGTCCAAGTATACCTACAGTTTTTCCGAATATTGGTACTACTGCTCTGAATAATTTGAAGCCATTTTCTGAATATCGATGTAATGCTTGAGTGTTCAGCTCTTCTGGGAGGTTAATAACATTAATTGCTTCGAAAGGACAAGCAGGAATGCAAAGTCTACAGCCGATGCAGAGCTTTTCATCTATTGAAGCCTTGTTGCCAATGATTATGCAGGGTTCGTTCTTCCTATTAATAGGGCAAGCCTTCGCGCATTCATGGTTGCAAAGCTTTGGCTGACATTTGTTCTTATCTATTACCGCAAGTCTATAAACCATGAACAACCCAAAAATATTAGAGAATAAAAGCCTTTTCTAATGTATAAGTAACTGATACCTGTGAATCATACATAACTTTATAGTAGTAACATTTAAAAGGGATGAAATACTAATTAAATATTATGAGATCGCCGTATACAATTTTGGATGATATTGTTATAGAAACATTAAAGGTAGTGGATCGAATAAATGACGATAGAAGATTCAATAGAAAAGTTGTGGTAGCTGGCGGCATGGCTTTACAGCTGTATAATGATAAACAGTTAGAAGATCTGTTAAGGCCTAGTATGGACATTGATTGTGCAACATATCCATCTCTTTCAAATACGCAATATTACGGATTACACAGCTATATTAGTTCGGAACTAAACTCTAAAGGATTCAAATGTTCAGAATTTCCCAAAAAACATCAGCGTAATATAGGAACAATATGCCAGGATAATAATTACCATGATACCTCGCTTGTTATTCATTTTGATAGATTTAGTACAGGCTACTTCGAGAAAATAGGATTTCTTGAAAAGAGAAAAGTAGATGATGCAATGTCTGAGCCATTATATTACAAAGGTATACGTGTACATACTGTTAAACCAGAACAAATATTGAATGGTAAAATGAAAACTTTAGTGCATAAAATCAGAGATACTCAAAGAGTTGATCTTAGAAGACTCTTTAATTACGCCAAAAATCTTAATTTCGTAGAACTTTCCAAAGTGAAATTAAGCAGTTGGCTTCCTGAATTGATTGAAACTAAGAGTACTATCGTATCAGCACAAAATCATGGCAGATTAGTTGATGCGGAAGTAGTTGCAGAATATAAACTTTCAAAAAACTTATATGATACTTGTCTTTTAGCCAGAAATATAGAAACAGGACATATAACATTCGATGAAAAAGCCTATCTAGATATTAGAGTACAGACTGACGCAGTTCTTGGCAAATTTGAGGATCCATTTACTGACTTTTATTTCACACCTTAAAACTTCGGTATTATAATATATCCTTCTTCATCATCGCCGAAAGAATCATAATTGTTTTCTTTAAAGAACAAAGCTGTTACAACTGCAAATATTGCATCTGACTCATGTTCATTTTTTACTATGTTTAAGAATTTCACATTCTTCAATTCTTTGGTATTATTAACATTCAGGGCCTTTTTTGTTGAGCTCGAATGACATTCAATTACTTTAGTTATATTCTCAACAGCGTATTTTATTGAAGAAGCACGTTTTGCTAAATCTAGCATGTCAGGCATATTCAATGGCAGAAGCTTATAACCTAACTGTTGCATCTCTTTTTCTGCTGAACGGAATGGTTTATCAACCACAACAAGCGGTGCATCAATTGCAACCACATCTGGTTTGAAGTTCTTGATTATTTCAAGAATGTTTTCATCAGAATAAACAGAATAAGTCCTGATTCTCCCGTCTTCATAAGTTGCAATGCCACTAACATTTGTTGTTCTAGCTGCAAGGTCAATTCCGATAAGTCTCATGGATTATTTTAATAAACCTTCGTTTATTAAGAATTTCTATGTTAGTTGGAATCGTTGGCAAACCAAGCTCTGGAAAATCAACTTTTTTCAAAGCAGCAACTTTGGCAGAAGTAGCTATAGCTCCGTATCCTTTTACCACAATTGAACCAAATGAAGGAATTGGTTATGTAAAAATAAAATGTGTCGAAGATTTTTTCAAGGTAAAATGCATACCAAGACAAGGCTTTTGCATTGATGGGAACAGATTTGTTCCTGTTAAGCTTATGGACGTGGCTGGTTTGGTTCCAGGAGCACATGAAGGAAAGGGTTTGGGAAATCAGTTTTTAGATGATCTAAGACAGGCAGATGTATTTATTCACATAGTTGATGCATCTGGTTCAATAAATGAGAAAGGCGAAGCAGTTACCCCGGGTTCTTATGACCCATGTAATGATGTCAAATTCTTGGAGTTCGAATTAGATATGTGGTATGCACGAATATTCAAGAATGGTTGGTCCAAGATTGCAAAACAGCCTGTTGAAAACAAAGCAAGAGCTATTGCTGAGCAGTTTTCTGGGCTCGGAGTTAATCAAGAAATGGTTTCTAAAATTCTCGATAAATTAAGACTTGAAGAAAAACAGCTTCGCGACTGGGCTGATAACGAAATTAAGTTATTTGCGCGCGAACTCAGAATCTTGTCCAAGCCAATGATTATTGCAGCAAATAAGATTGATTTGCCACAGGCAAAAGCGAATATTGAAAAAATGAAAAAGCAATTTCCAGAGTATGTTATTGTTCCATGTTCTGCAGAATCAGAATTGGCTTTTCGAGAAGCCGCAAAAAAGGAATTAATCAAGTATGTTCCAGGAGATTCAGACTTTAATATTCTTAAACCAGACGAATTGTCTGAAAAGCAGAAGAGAGCGCTTGAATTTGTTAAGGAAAAAGTTCTGGATGTTTGGCATTCTACAGGTATCCAGCAATGTCTTAACACAGCAGTTTTTGATTTCCTGAAATATGTTGCTGTTTACACAGGTGGCTTAAACAAGCTTGAAGATTCAGAAGGAAGAATTTTACCGGATGTATTTTTGATGCCACCAAAGGCTACTGCTTTTGATTTTGCTGCAAAGATTCATACAGACTTAGCTAAAAACTTCATATGCGCGATAGATGTTAAGAAAAGACAAAGAATAGGAAAAGAATATGTTCTTAAAAACTTAGATGTCATTAGCATCCAAGTTTCAAAATAATTAACCAAACAAAGTTGATTTCGGCTTTAATCCATATACATTGAATGTTTTTTCCATAGTTACGTTAAAATTATTGTTTATTTTGCTAAAGTCACAGATTTCAGCCATGTCTGCTAATACTCCTGTGTTTGGAACAAATTCAAACGCAACATATTTTTCCAAAGCATAATTTCTCAGCTTTCTGCGAGCATCATTTAATGCATGCATAGTCACATAATCATGATCAGTACCTACTGCTTTTCCTGTTACCGATGTCTGATAGTTTACTGGTTTGAATATAGTTTTTTCTCCACCGAATATTGGATCCTCTCTTTTGAGCTGTAAACCAGGAATCTGGCTAAATTCGTTTACTATAGCAGGCCCATTTATCATTCCTAGTGGACCATGGAATCTTTTATATCCAACCATACTGAGTTCTATATCATTTGTTGTCGCAGTCCAAATTCCACCATTATCAACTACACTTTCCAATGAAATTGATGTTGCACCAGGATTCTGTGGAAATTGGTCCTGATTTATTACAAAAGGATAACGTTTTGTTCTAGTTTTATTTGCTGCTTCTTTACAAGCACTCGCTCTAGCCTTACTTCTTGCTTCTTCATATGTCGAACCAGTGCCTTCACTTTTTGTAATCATAGTTCCAAATATATAAGCATCAAGTTTTGAAATGTCACCAGTTGGATATTGTTTCAAATC
>Ga0315291_10011461_pt1 | contig 10804 bp, 7 predicted proteins | sample YL17G12_20_MG_FD_203070 | JGI IMG/M metagenome (GOLD analysis project Ga0315291, IMG submission 203070) | Sediment microbial communities from Yellowstone Lake, YNP, Wyoming, USA - YL17G12_20 | ecosystem: Environmental > Aquatic > Freshwater > Lake > Sediment | place: USA: Wyoming | collected... | reverse complement strand
TCCGTCGTGACACTGATCGTCTTCCTGATCCCGCACAGCCTGTTGGGGTCGGAGCTCAAGTACTCCGAGACTCCGCGCTAGACGGCCGGGATCCGCCCGCGAGATGATTTCGTCACCGTATGAAAGGAGGACCTAGATGAAATCCAAAACCATTTTGATCGTCATGGTTTCATTGGTTCTTTGTTTGAACGCTTTTTCTCTCGGCCGGGGATCAGATGGTTCACCAACCAAGGTCCCGGCCAACATCAAGAGCATCCTCAAGCAGAACTGCAGCGTCTCGGGCTGCCACTCGGGAAAGTACCCGGCGGCCGGACATAACTTTGAGCCGGATAAGTTCGTGACAACAGTCGTCGACACGCCCAGCCAGGAAATGCCCGGTCTCAAAATCGTGGATGCGGCTACGCCCGAAAAAAGCTACCTTCTGGCAAAGATCAAGGGCGAACCGGGGATTGTGGGCAAGCGCATGCCCGCCAACCGGGATCCGCTCAGCGAAGATCAGATCCGCCAAATCGAAGACTGGATTAAAAGCTTGGGAACAGGTACGTCCGGAGCGGACATCCCTTCCAGGCCGATCCTGCTGGACCGCGGCCCCGCGCTGGACTCGCCACCCGTCCCGGGAGAAGGCGCCGGCCAGGCCGCCAAGCCCAAAGGCTTCTCCAAGCCCGCTTTCTGGGGAACGAGGCTGGTCAACCTGCCGACGACCACGACGCTGGGCAAAGGAGAATTCCAATTCCGGATCTCACACCGTTTTCAGCATCCGGTTTCAGCCGGCTGGGATTCCTTTTACGGCTTCGACGGCCCGGCCTTCATCCTCTTCAGCTTTGGTTACGGGATAACGGACAACCTGATGGTGACCGTGGGGAGGAGCAAACTCTACCAGGAGTGGGAATTCAACGCGGATTGGGCGGTCCTTGAACAGGGGAAAAAGAGCTCTCTCCCCTTTTCAGCCACTCTCCACGCCGGAGGGAGTCTGGTCAGCCAGGATGAGCCCGCGGGCGCCGAATGGTCAGGCCGATTTCGGTTCAACGCCCTGCTGAGCCTTGCCTACCAGCTCAACAACAGGCTCTCCTTCCTCCTCGTTCCAGCCTATGCTTCGAACACCAATTTCTGGGAGCCGTCTTCGAAGGGCACATTCGCCCTGGGAATCGGGGGGCGGTTCATGGTCTTTGATGACATCTCCATTATCGCCGAATGGGTGCCCCGGCTGGCAGGATACAAAGATTTCTACAGCGGCTGGGGACTGGGAGTCGAGAAGAAAATCGGTGGCCACGTTTTCCAGTTCTTCGTCACGGATTCGATCGGGCTCACCGCTTCTCAGTACCTGCCGGGGGGCGATTTGAAGCTCGGCGACGGGGATTTCCGGATCGGCTTCAACATCTTCCGCACTTTTTAACCAGACGCATCTATTATCGCTGCTCAGCGCATCCCCCTCCTCCCCACCTCCTCCCACCAGGGGAGGAGGACATATGAATGGCCCGTCCGATTCCTCCCGCCAGAGGAGGAGGATATGGGGTGTGTCCGATCGCTTCCTCCCCCCTGTGGTGGGGGAGGATAGAGGAGAGGGGGATTTTCCAGTTAACCCTCCCCTGTCGTTTGCTCATTTGAGGGCGAACCTAATCGTAACTGTGAACACAACCCCCTTCGGCTTGCCCTCGATGATCAGCGGCTCGTACTTCCACTGCTTCAAGGCCTCGACCGCCGCCTGGTCGAGCAGGGGGATGGACTTCAGGACCCTGACCTTTACCACATTCCCTTTCTCATCTGTCGTCGCTTCAAGCAGGACGATGCCCTGGATGTCGGCCATCCGGGCTATTTCCGGGTAAACGGGATCGACCTTTTTGACCAGCTTGGGGACCAGTATCTCCCCTGTTGTTCCCGGACCTTCCCCTTGGCCTTTAGGCTTCTCAGCGTCGAGCGTGAAGCGGACCGTCACGGTGAAGACCGCCTCTTTGGCCTGTTCGTCGATTACCAGCGGCTCGTAAACCCATTGCCGGACGGCGTCGATGGCCGCCTGGTCGAGCAGGGGAACCGACCTCAGGACCATAGCGTCCTTCACGCGTCCCTGGGCATCTGTCCTGGCTTGGACGATGACCACGCCCTCTATTTTTGCTTGGCGGGCGATTTCCGGATAGACCGGGTCCACGGATTTCACCAGCTTTGGAGGGTTGATTTGATCCTTGACTTTGACCGCACCTTCGGCGAATTTTTCAATATCTTTTTCGTTGAGCTGGAACCTGACCGTGACCGTAAAAAGCACTTTCGTGGGCTTGCCGTCGATGACGGGCGGCTCGTAAACCCACTGCTGGACGGCGTCGATAGCGGCCTGGTCAAGCTCGGGGACAGAGCGGAGGATCATGGCATCCATGACCCGGCCAGACTCGTCAATCTTGGCTTCCAGGATGACGACGCCCTGGATTCCCTTTTTCCGGGCCTCTCCCGGATAGACGGGTTCGGCTTTCTTGAGGAGCTTTGGAGGCTTAATATCCCCTTTGCAGGGAACAGCGTCTTTTTCGAACTCCTGCCTCTTTTTCTCCATCTCCTGGCTGAGGACGCCTCCGACGACACCACCTTCCACCCCGCCTTTGACACCGCCCTCGACTCCGCCTTCGACTCCCCCGGCGACTCCGCCCTGGACGCCGCCCGAGACTCCACCGGTCACCCCTCCGCCAGCGCCCGCAGAAATCCCAATCGCCACCTCCCCAAGCGAAATGAAATAGGGCCTCCCGTTACTGTCCTCAAAGCCAAACACCGCCACGCTCTTGCTGGGAATCGTGAATTCTGTATCGAGTAAATTCCTGCTTTCGTTTTCCGACACTTCATTGACTTCTATCTGAAACTTCTGAGGCAGAACCTCCCTTGAAGCGATGGCGACCGCATACAGCTTTCCATCCAGGCGAAACATGTGACGAGCTTCGAGCCCCTCTCCCTTAGTCAAGATCACGTTGAACTCGGTCACGAGCTTCACATCCTTCAAGTTGAAGGTCTTCCTGATCTGGTTTTGTTCCGCTTCGAGAGCAGTGTCCGACGGGAGACTAGCCGACAGCATGTATTTCAAGTAGGACGACGTTATGCTCCCGGCAGGAGGGCTGCCTTCTTTGAGCCCCTCAAAAACCCTCAGTTTGATTTTCCCCACAAAAGACGCGTGGGCATCGCCTAACTGGACAGCTTCAGCAGAAAAAAGCGGCCAAGCCGACATCACGCAGAGCGTCCCAACCATTAAAAAAAGGACGTTTCTTTTCATAGCTCGCCTCCTAATTATTTGTTCCAGCCCAGACTATGATCATATCGGAACCCTGGGGCTGATAGACCACGGTATGGGCCGGCTGTCCGCCGACCCGGACATATTCGAGTTCAAAGCGCACCGGCACGGCGGCTGCGGAAGCCGTTCCTCCCGGCCGGAAATCCTTAAGGAGCAAAAAGCCCGTTATCAAGACAACAAGGAAAGCCGTCGCGACCGCCCATCCCCAGCGGCGCATAACCGGCAATTGCGTGCTTCGGTCATTCATCCCCTCGCCGGCCGAATCCCCTGCGAGCGCCGCCTCGACCGCCGTCCAGAGGGAACGGCCGATGTCTGCCCCCGTCTCTTTCACGAGGAGGGACCCGACCGCTTCGCGGCTGGCTAAACCCGCCTGGCAGCGAGCGCACTTCTCAATATGGCGGAGGATGAGAAGGTCCCGCCAGGGTTTCAAAGGAACCAAAGCATAGAAAATCTCAACCGTTTTGCAATGAGACATCGCCCTGCTCCAATAACTTCTTAATTTTCTTCCGCGCCTGGAAGAGATAAACTCGGGCGGTGCTGGCCGAACAGCGGAGCACCTCGCTGATCTCCTGGGCGGTGTAGCCTTCATTCGCCCAGAGACAAAGCGCCGTTCGCTCCTTAGCCGTCAACTGCTCCAGGAGGTCTGAGGAGAGGCTTCTGGACTGATGAGAGTGACCCGGGTTGGACGGCGTCGCCAGGATAGTTTCCCGGCCCAGTTTTTTCACCAGCTCCGCCGACCTCCGCCTTTTTCTCAGATGGTCGAGACAGCGCCGATAGAGGATGGTATAAACCCAGTTCTTGAAGCTTTTTTCCTTGTCATAGCTCTTCAGATGACGGTAAACTTGGATGAAGAGTTCCTGGCAGGCATCTTCGGCGTCGTCCCGGTTTCCCAAGACATTCATGGCCAGGGCCCTGGCCGGTGCCGTGTACCGCTCGACGATCATCCGGAAATCCTCCATGCTGCCACGGAGGCAGCCCGCGATCAGCTCTTGTTCATCCATCCGCTGCCCTCACCCTATATTACGCCCCAGCCTCAGCTAGTGTTTATGGGGACACCATATCAATTTCCGAATTTTCTGGGCAGGATAAAAGAGGAAATTGATATGCTGTCCCGAATTCGGCTGTATAAAATCCCCCCTCTCCTCTATCCTCCCCCACCAATGGGGGGAGGAAACGAGCGGGCCATTCACATACCCTCTTTCCTGGGGGGAGGAAACTTGCAGACAACCCACACATACTCCTCCCCCGGTGGGAGGAATCGGCCTGGCAATTCTAATACCCCTCTCCCCTGGTGGGAGGAATCGGACGGGACACTTACATACCCTCCTCCCCTGGTGGGAGGAGGTCGGGAGGAGGGGGTTTTCTTCGTTCGCGGGCGGCCAGCAGGGCCATGAGAGGTCATTGGAGAAAGCATTTGGCTAGACAGAAGTTACTTGATCCCCGAGGCGAGCTCGTCGGCCTTTTGTTTGAACGCCGGATGCTCCGCCGACCGGGTCGCCATCTCCAGAGCTTTGTATTTCTGCCCGGCGTTGAAATAGCCGGCGGCGGCATCATAGAACGCCGTGGCTCTGGTCAGGAGCGTCCTCTCCAGCTGGGATTTCCTCTTCTTCAGCAGTCTGTCCTTTCTCTCCGGAGCCAGGGCGGATTTCTCGACCTGGGCGATTCCATCCTCGAGCGACCGCCCCACATTCTCATAGGCAAACCCGGCTTTCTCAAAATAGAGGCCCGAATTCGGCCAATCCCCTTTCTGCGAATAGAGCCCGCCCAGGTTGAAGAGGGCTTCGGAGTTGGCCGGATTATACTGGAGCGCCTCCAGAAAATCCTTCTCGGCTTTAGCCTGGTCTCCCCTCTCCGCAGCCAGGATTCCAGAAAGCGTGAACACTTCGCTCGAGGTCGGAAGCCGGCCTTTGGACTGTTCGATGTTGGCGGCCGCGGCGGAGCTGTCTTTGAGCTCATGCTGATTCCAGGCCAGCCAATAATAGCTCTCCCCCAGCAGCCAGTACCCGAGGGCGATGATCTTCTCAAAGATTGGGATGGCCTCGGTCGGCCGGCCCAGGTAGCTCAGGCAGATTCCCTTCCCCAGGAGGGCATCCCGGTATTCAGGGGTGAGGGCGAGCGTTTTCTCAGAGAATTCTAGGCTCCGCTCCAGCTCTTCGGTCGCAAGGTAGATTCCTGCCAGGAGGATTGTGGTTTGAGGAGACTCGGGGATCGCCTCGTGAGCTTTCAGGAAGAAGCCCTCGGCTTCGAGCAGGTTTCCCCTTCTCAGGGCCTCATTTCCCAGAAAGTAGTTCGCCTCATAGAATTCAGGTTCTGCGGCGAGAAGCATCTTGAGGAGGTCCGGCTTTTCTTCCGGGCAGATGGCTCGCTTGTAAAGGAGAAGCAAAGAATCCGGGAAGAGCGCGACGAGCTGCCCCAGGTCATCTTTATTATCGAAGATCGAAACCCCAAAGTCGGGGGCAAAATAGCACTTCATCACGGCGTACATGTAAGCGGCGAATTCATCGCTTTTGGCTTTGACCAAGAGATCGGACTCCATCTTTTTCAGCCCGTCCTCTGTCTCTTTCCAGGGAAATCGCTCGTCGATGTCCCGCATCACACCCTTTCCCTGGACCCAGAACAAGCCGGCGACCTCGGTATAAGGGGTCAGGCCGCTGAGGGAACGGTTCTCCTTGATGACCCGGAGAGCCGTATCCATATACGCCTGGTTGGCTATGCCCAGCTCTTTCTCTCTGACGGCGAGGAGAAGCGCCGCAGCGGCCAGTTTCGGTGCGATTTTCTTGCGGTATTCAGGTCGGGCATAAAGCCCTTCGTAAACGTGGACCGCCTGTTTGAGAGCGACATAGCATCCTTTCCCACTGAGGGTATCGGCATCGGCCATCTTCTGCTCGAATTCCAAACCTGCTGGGGCCAGCCTGGCTTTCTCTCTAGCGGTGCAAGAAGCCAGGAGCATCAGCGCAAGGAAGACAAGCCGCCTGGACATCTCCTGTCTATGATAGAAGAATTTGCGCAGAATAGGAACTCCGCATGGCGCTCTTTTGCAAATACGTTCGTGAAGAGAGAAACGTTTAGAGGTGTTTACCTGGAAAATCCCCCTCTCCTCTGTCCTCCCCATCTAATACCCTCCTCCCCTGGTGGGAGGAGGCCGGGAGGAGGGGGATATTCATCGTCCGCGGGTGGCCCGCAGGGCCATGAGGAGTTAATGATGATCGCAGGCTTGCCCAGAGTATTTTAAAGGCCCGCGCGAAGACGAGAATCTATCCTGCCGGGCGATCTTATAAGAAGGCGCTGGCTGGTGAGGCGCCAAGGTTTGAAAAAGGAAAAGGAAGCGGGGCTAAGGAGGATCCCTCTCCAGCCAGCAGCATTATTCCATTATTATTACATTTATTTTCAAATGTCAAAGAAAATTTTCAGTTTTTTTTATACAATGTTCAGGACCGGCCATGCCCCTGAAAAAAGCGTTCTTCGCCTGGCTCTGGGTTGCCCTCTGCACCCTGTCCATCTTTCTCGTCGTCCCGCTGGCCCGGTCGATCCAGAAGTTCGTCTCCGCCCGCTGGGGACGGACCCTCTTCGGCTACGGGGTCCTGGCCGCAACGGCCGTGGCCTTCTGCATCCTCGTTTTTATTCTTGTCTTCCGCCTAAAGGTCCGGTCAGCGTCGAATTACCTCTGGCTGACCGCCGTCGCCGCCCTCTACGTCCATTTCACCCTCCAGCTGTGGCGGGCACCTGAGGAGGCTGTCCATTTCCTGGAATACGGGCTCCTGGGCTTTTTTCTATTCCGCGCTCTAAGTCTTACCATCCGCGACAAGAGTATCTATCCGACGGCCTTCCTCATCGGGTCGCTCATCGGGATCTTCGATGAGGTCCTTCAATGGCTGATGCCGGGGCGCTACTGGGATTTCCGGGACGCCGGCCTGAATGCCCTTGCCATAGGGCTTTTCCAGGTTGCCCTCTGGAAAGGGATCAAACCCCGGGTCATCAGTGGCAAAATGGGACCCAAGTCCATTCGCCGCGTCTCCATCCTCCTCGCCGCCAACATGATCTTTCTCGGCCTTTGCGCGTCGAACACGCCGCGCAGAGTGGCCGCCTACACCAGGCGCCTCCCCTTCCTGTCTTTTCTCGTCGAGGAAGAACCGATGTACGAGTTCACCCAGAAACATGCCGACCCGGAGATCGGGATATTCTATTCGCGTCTTTCTATTGATGATCTGGAAAAAGAGGACGCCGAGAGATCAGGCCATTGGGGGAAAATCTTGCAAGACTGGAAGGACAAGGATTACGGGCTTTTCCTGCGCGAGCATCACCCCCTGCTCCATCCCTTCCTCTACGAGATGCGGATCCACATTTTCCGCCGGGATCGCAAGGCGGACGAAGCGGCCAGGGCCAAGGATGAGGAGTCGCGCCGGGAGGCTCTCTTCATCGCCTTCAAAGAAAATCTCATCCTGGAAAAATACTTCGGCCACACATTGGAGGTATCGACCTATCGATGGAGCGATGAAAAAAAGGCGGAGATCGCAGCGACCATTGACCCGACAAAACTCTACCGCAGTCCCGTGAGCGCCGGGCCGTTTCAGATCAAAGAGAGAGCGCTCTGGCTGGGAATCCTGGCCGGCCTCGGCCTTCTCCTCGGGCTCAACCTGGCGCTCCTCAGTCGCGAGAAACGCCCGCTTTAGCCTGAAGCGCAAGAAAATAGGAAGGAAAGCGAGAAAAAAGCGCATTTGTCTAGCCACCGATAATTTCTGTCAATCTCGCTACAGCGGCTATTGGCAAGGCTGATACCTTCTTGGCCAAAGGATAGACTTCTTTTCCCGGATAAATGACAAACCCTTGGTGGCATCCCAGGTCGCCAAATCCGACATGATAGCCTTTTAGCAATCTTGGCGATCCCGTATATTTCATCTCAAAGGCAACGGCCCCGGCCCCGGGCGGAAACACAATCAAGTCAATCTCAGCGCCTGCGCTTGTCCTGTAAAAATATTTTGGCCAATCGCCGGGAAGCGCGTTCCAGACCTGCTCAAGAGCAAAGCCCTCCCATGAACTTCCGAGATACGGATGGCCGAGGAGATCGTCAGTCGTAGGAATATTAAGGAGGGCATGGAGCAGTCCCGAATCGCGCACATAAACCTTCGGCGATTTCACCAGACGCTTTTTTAGATTGGGGAGGTATGGCTGAAGCTGGCGGACGATGAACGTGTCTGTCAAAATATCCAGATAGTGGCGAACCGTGGGTGCGGTTATCCCAAGGCTTCCTGCGATCTGGGAAGCGTTCCAGAGGCGGCCGTGAGAATGAGCAAGCATGAGCCAGAAGCGCCTCAGTTGAAGCCCAGGTACGCGGATTCCCAGCTGGGGGATATCTCTCTCCAGGTATGTCCTGATAAAGGCCTCTCTCCAGGTGAAACTGGCCTCATCGGACTTGGCCAGATAACTCAGGGGATATCCCCCCCTGAGCCAAAGATTCCGAAGAACTCGGTCATCTTGTCCGACTTCGCTGATGTGGAATGGCGGGAGCTCATGATAGATGATTCTTCCAGCGAGGCTCTCTGACGACTTCCTTACCATTTCTGGTGATGCCGAACCGAGAATAAGGAAGCGGCCTGGCTTTCTGTCCTGGTCAACAAGGGCCCGAAGAACGGGGAAAAGAGATGGCATCCGTTGAACCTCATCGATGATGACTAGAGAGTTGCGATGTTGATTGAGATAGAGTTCTGGCTCTGCAATCTTGCTTAGGTCCGAAGGAAGTTCGAGGTCAAGATAGACAGTGGTGTCGGGGTAGTGACTCCGAATTTCATGGGCCAGAGTAGTTTTGCCTACCTGCCTCGAACCCAGGATTCCGACCACCGGAAAGTTCTGAAGAGAGACAATGACTTGCTTTTCAAGATCACGGCTGACCATGCTTGTATTTTAAAAGATTATATTTCAATTTGCAAGGATAAAAGCCTTCGCGAATTTCAACATCGTGTCCTCCATCCAAGTCGGATGCAGGGATTTTCTATGATATTCTGCAGCTTATTTTGACATGCCCTTTTGCCCAGCCAATCGGGAGGTCAAGTGCCCTTCAGACCGACAAGCCTCGTTTTGGCATCCTCAACTTCGGGCCGGCCGGCGTCGGCGTCCTTCCAGAGGTCGAGGAATTTCTGGTATTGCTCTATGGCTTTTTCTCCCCGATCTCTTTGTTCGTACAATTTGGCTAATCTATAATAGAAAAGGGGATGGATAAGGCGTCTCTCTTTACTCTCTGGATTAAATGTGATCAACCTTTCATATTCGGTGATAGCTCTGTCTTGATCATCTTTCTTCTGGTAAATTCTTGCTAATACATCACGAGGGTATGGTGCGTTATAGAGAAGGACTAGCCAACTATGCATATAAGGTATTTCCAACAAAACCTCTTCTTCAAAGGTAGAAATGGCTTTATCCAAGGAACCTCCCGCAAGCAATATCTCTGCAGTGAATATTTTAAGATCAGAGTGGGCCACCCGGCTTCTAAATACTGGATCGATTTTGGGCATTAGAGATTCCATCTCTTTTAATCTGGATTTTGCAGAATCAATTCTGCCCAGTTTTAAATCCAACAGCCCAAGATAAAAGCTGTACTCTGCTGAATAGAACTGCTCGGATGGTGCTGGTCTATAGGAGTGGGGATGCTTTAACATCAGCTCGAACCAAGACAGGATAAGGCTCTGATATTTTTCTTTGTCTCCTCTGTCAAAATTGATCCAGCCCTCTATCCAGGCTGAATAAGCTTGGCCAAATTTATTATCGACACGTTCTGCCTGCTCGGATGCCAGACGGAGCGCGCGAAGTGATCGATCCACTTCCCCGATCCAATAGTGATAAAAAGCTTTCCACAGATATGCTTCTGCTTTAATCCCTGGAGAAGGAGCTCTATCGATAAGCTGCTCAATCCAATCCAATGCCTTTTGATATTCCTCTTTTAAAGCATAAACGTAGGCAACTCGCCAATACGCTTCGAAAAAATCAGGTTTAGCTTCCACGGCCTCTTGGTATTTTTTTATCGAATTATCAAGCTGGCCAATTTGAAAATATATCTCGGCTAGCGAATCCAAGGGATTGGCATCTCCCGGGGATACAGATGCATACTTTTCGAAGTATTCAATGGCTTTCTCATAATTGCCCATGTCCGCATACGTATATCCCAGTCCATTCAGTGCCGATCCATAATTAGGATCCAATGCCAAGGCCCTACTGTATGCATCAATGGCTGCAGAAAACTCTTTTTTATTCCAGTAATGGATGCCCAGGTTATAGTGAATGCGCTTTTCTCTTGGATACTTTGTTGCCAGCTCCTCCAGAATGCGAATCCGTTTCTCTACATCGTTTTCAATGACTTGCGCATAGAGTGCATAAATATTGAGTCTATCCTTCTCATTGGTTTTCTCTGCGAGCGCTTTGGCTTTTATTAGGATTTCAGTCGTGGCTTTTGTATCCCCTAACTTACCGTAAGTCAGCGCCAACCACTGATTCGCTGCTGCAAAATTCGGATCTAGTTTTATGGAATTTTCGAAGAGCTTACGCGCTTCCTCATAA
>Ga0315291_10011460_pt1 | contig 10805 bp, 8 predicted proteins | sample YL17G12_20_MG_FD_203070 | JGI IMG/M metagenome (GOLD analysis project Ga0315291, IMG submission 203070) | Sediment microbial communities from Yellowstone Lake, YNP, Wyoming, USA - YL17G12_20 | ecosystem: Environmental > Aquatic > Freshwater > Lake > Sediment | place: USA: Wyoming | collected... | reverse complement strand
TCTTCTGTGAGGCTTTGCCTGTAACGGGCATCGTCCTGACCAAACTTGACGGCACGGCCAGAGGCGGCGCCGTGTTCGCGGTGCGCTCCGAACTGGGTGTGCCAATTCGCTATGTCGGCCTGGGCGAACGACCGGGAGATCTCGCCCCATTTGACCCAGACGTTTTCGTCGACGCCCTGTTGGCTTCGGCGTAACTGTTCCGCCGTAGGTGGCCGCCCTTCAGGGTCTGCGGGGGCGCCAGGCGCGGGAAGCTGACCGGCGCCGCGCGGTCCTGACAGCTGCAGCATCTAGGGGATTCCGCTTGACACACTGCCAGCCCCTACCTTATGCTACAGCAATGCTTGATGTCTCGATCCTATGGACTTGGAAAGCCTAAAAGTTTTGGAAGCCAAAATTGACCAGTTCTTGGACCAGCACGAGCAAGTGCGGGAGCAGCATGACACGCTGCAAGAGCGGCTCAAAGAGCGCGAGCGGCAGCTGGCTGAGCTCACTGCGGAGCTGAAACAATACGAGCAAGAGCGAGCTGAAATCCGCGTGCGTTTAGAGCGGGTCCTGAGCCGGCTCGAAAAGTTGGATCTCGGGTAGAAGCCATGCGCGAGCCGCTCGAAATCGAAATCATGGGGCAGCGGCTGGTGATCAAGAGCGAGGACAGCGAGGAGCACGTCCGCACAGTGGCCCGCTACGTCGAGGAACAGATCCGTCAGCTTGCCGATACACGATTCGCCTCCACGCTGGATCTCGCTCTGGTAGCGGCATTGAATATCGCCAGCGAATATTGGAAACTACAGCACCAACAGGAGGAAGCGCATCAAACGATCGACCGAATGGCGCAGCGCATCGGAGCTCGCCTGCATCGCTGAACATTCGGTATGGAAAGGAGAAGATAGCGCGACGCGTTGATCGTGTCCTTTATGCCGCACAGCGTTCTGGTCAGCTATCCCGATACTTTCATCCATGTCTGTCAGACGCCCGGGGCAGCAGTCGCAGTTGCGGTGAGTGGCACATGACGCATCGCCAAACGGGGTTGCAGGGGTTGGTTGTGGGACATGAATTTGAACTGAGTTGTGTTGCACCACTGCGCTGTAAGGTAGCAAGGGGGTTTCGTACCGTTTGTTGAAATCCGTTGGCGGTATATGCATCCGAAGGCGAACCGATGGACGACAGCCGAGCGAACCACATCGCGGACGCGAAATCTGGAGCCCCCACAGCGCCGTAACTGACCGAACGGTCCATTTTCGAACCCGTCGCCACCCCTCGCCCCGGTCGCAGAGACCGGATGATGAGTGCCGATAAACCCAAGATACGACAGGCACTGAGGGAGAGGCGAAGGCAGCTGCGAGCTGTTGCGGTGGAGGCGGCGGGTGCGGCTGTGTGGGCGCAGCTTCGCGACTTCGCACCCTACGTGGCTGCGTCGGCGCTCATCGCGTACATTGCGAGCGAGAACGAGGTTCCGACCGAGCGGGTTCTCGCCGACAGCGCCGCGGCTCATCGCGACGTGTATCTTCCCAAGAGCGGCCACACGCCCGCCTTCGTTCGCTGGCGAGTAGGCGAGCCGCTGATCCCCGCTCGCGGCGGCGTTTGGGAGCCGCTCGCCGGTGTACGGTTGGCGCCGGGCACGGCGGCGGTGGCGCTGATCCCGGTGGTCGCGTGGGACGAGGACGGCACACGGCTCGGCCGTGGCGGCGGTTTTTACGACAAAGTCTTCGCAGCTGGAACATCCGACATCGTGCGGGTGGGACTGGCCTACGAGTTCCAATATTGGCCGGACCTGCCGCATGATCCGTGGGATGTCCCGTTGGAGTACGTCATTACGGAGCAACGCGTGGCGCGGTGCGTGTTAGATGCGGCGGTGCGGCCCGCGTTGCTCCAGAAGGGAGGGCTGCATTCATGATGAATTATCTTGATACCGGTTTACTCGTCGTTCTGCTTGCTGTGATCTTCGCGTTTGTCGTCGACCGTGTGCGGCGGCAACACACCCGCCAGCAGACACGAAGCGCCGAAGAGACGGCACGGCGCGTTCTCGAAGAAGCTCGTGCCGAGGCGGAGGCGGTGCGCAAAGAGTCTGAAATCAAAGCCAAAGAAGTCATCCTGCAAGCACGAGCGGAGGCTGAGAAGGAGTCGCGGGAGCGACGGCATGAGCTGCAGCAGGTCGAACGGCGGTTGACATCGAGAGAGGACAGTTTGGACAAACGCGCCGAACAAATCGAGAAACGCGAGGCCGAGACCGTAAAGATCGATCTCGCGCAACGCCAAAAAGAAAAGGCTTTGGGCGACCGTGAGGAGGAATGCAAGCTGGCGATCGACAAGACACGGCAACAGCTGGAACGGGTTGCTGGCTTGACGCGCGAAGAAGCCAAACGGGCGCTGACGGAGCAGATGATCGATGAGGCGCGTCACGAGGCCGCCAAATCGATCCGCCTCGTCGAAGAGGAGGCGCGCGCCGAGGCCGACCGCCGCGCCAAGAAGATCATCACCATCGCCATCGAGCGCCTGGCGGGTGAGTTTGTGGCGGAACGCACGGTCTCCGTCGTGCAACTCCCGAATGACGACATGAAAGGCCGTATCATCGGCCGCGAGGGCCGCAACATCCGCGCCATCGAAGCCGCCACGGGGGTCGACCTGATCGTCGACGATACCCCCGAAGCGGTGATCCTCTCGTGCCACAACCCGATCCGACGTGAGATCGCCCGCATCGCACTCGAGCGCCTCATCTCCGACGGTCGGATTCACCCCGCCCGAGTGGAAGAGGTGGTGCGTAAAGCCGAGCAGGAGGTGGAAGAAAGCGTCCGCGAGGCAGGGCAGAAGGCCATCTTTGAGGTGGGAATCCACGGCGTGCATCCGGAGATCGTGAAGCTGCTCGGGATGCTCAAGTATCGGTACAGCTACGCGCAAAACGTGCTCATGCATTCGATCGAGACCGCGTTCCTCTGCGGCGCCATGGCGGCCGAGCTGGGGCTCAACGAGAAGCAGGCGCGGCGGGCGGCGCTGCTGCACGACATCGGCAAGGCTCTGACCCACGAGGTCGAGGGCTCACACGCCATCATCGGCGCCGATATCGCGCGTAAGTACGGCGAGTCGGCAAAAATCGTCAACGCCATTGCGGCGCATCACGAGGAAGTGAAAGCGGAGACCATCCTGGCGCCGTTGGTCGATGCCGCCGACGCGCTGTCGGGCGCCCGGCCCGGCGCCCGGCGCGAGATGCTGGAGAGCTATGTGCGCCGCCTCGAGGACCTGGAACGTATCAGCAACTCGTTCAAAGGGGTCGAGAAGTCGTTCGCGGTACAGGCGGGACGAGAAATCCGTATCATCGTCGAGCCGCGGACGATCAATGACGACCAAGCCTCGACACTCGCGCATGAGGTGGCCCGCAAAATCGAGAGCGAGATGACGTATCCCGGACAGATCAAGGTGACGGTGATCCGTGAGACCCGCGCCGGCGACTACGCGCGCTAGCGGCTGCGAACACGCCGCCGAGAGGCATAGGAGGTGCTCACCCTCCGCCGCTGACTGCTCTTACCATCACTGTTTGTGAATGGCGCAGCAACCACAGCGCGCCCAGGACGACGCCGAGCATCAGCGTGGCCACCGCGAAGGTGAGAAAATAGCTGAGCAGGGCGAGCACGGTGAGCACCACGGCTGCCAGCAGAAAGGGCTCGCGCCCAGCCACCAGGCCGAGGACAATCGCGCTGAGCAGATGCCAGGGCAACAACATCGTGATGAGGAGCAAGAAGAAGGCGCAAGCGAACAGGCAGCAACTTTCAACGAGCGCCGCCAGCGATGGCGCAGCAGTCCACTGGCGAACGAGGATGAGCACGGCAGCAACGACAAATAGTGTGACACGAGCGGCATCGAACAGCCGCACGCCCCACGCGCTGTCGAACAGACCGAACGCTTTGAGAGTCCAAAAGCAAGCGGCCAACGGCGGCGAGAGCTCGGTGATGTATATGCCGGTCATCGCCCCCGGATGCATCAACTGACCCAGCACCGCGGGCCACGAACCCGGCAGCGGGCCCAGAAAGATCATGCCCGCCAGCAGCGTGAAGGCCACCCACACGGTGGCCTGACGGCTGGCCGCGCGCCACCCGTCGGCCTTGAAGGTTTCGAGCAGAAAGGCGGGTACGAATATGATGCCGTACCACTTGTACCAGATCGACAGCGCCAGCAGTCCGGATGCCGCGGTGGGACGCCGCCGCCGCCAACACTCGAGCGCCCCGAGCAGCAGCAACACCATGGCGATGTCATTGTGGCCGCCGTTCGCGCTCTCGAACGGGAGCAACGGATTCCATGCCAACAGAACCAACTGCCAGGACGGCGCACGGGGCTGCGCCCGTTCGCACCAACCTGTTGTCAGAGCGGTGGCGACAGCCCGCCCGGAGCGAGCCGACGGCGAGCAGCCCGGTGGTGCGGTAGCCGGGGCGCAGCCCCGAGAAGACCAGCGAGTGACATCCGGTGCGGTGCTGCGCAAAAGGGCTCGCGCCAGCCACAGGCTGGCGAAGAGCAAGCTCGTGGCGACCGCTTTGTGCAGCCACACCGCCGCCCACAGGTGCTCTGTGGTCAGGACGTAGATCGCCCGCGCTTGCCAGAGAAACACCGGTCCGTAGGCCGCCGGAAGATTGCGCCAACGCGCTTGCACGAACGGCTGCCACGGATCGGCGGGGACATCAGCCAGCGTGACGATGTACGGGTTCTTGTGGTACAGACCCCACAGTTTGCCGAAGAAGCTATATGCGAAAATGTCCTTCGAGCCGACGGGGAAAGCCGCCAGAAGCAACAGGCTGGACACGGCTGTGGTGGCGGCAAGGGCGCGCGGCGAAACCTCGAGGCGTAGGCGGTACGCTGCGACGTACACGGCGCACAAGCCGGCGAACAGGGCGAAGAACAAGAACAAGAGCCGCAGATCGTTAAAGCGCTCGAAATCGTTGTTCGCCCAGTCGGATTTCAGAAACGACGCGACCAGGATGCCGCCGCAGAGCGCAATCAACGACGCCGGCACGATCCACCGCTGTATTGCCGAACACAAAGGAGCGGGCGCCGGTACCTGTAAAACCATGGGGCATTATACGGCCGGCTGTGGCCCATTCAAAACGTAGCGCTCTCCCACTGGAGAGACTGTCGATTTTCTCGGATCGCGCCCTTCGACAGGCTGCCCATGAACATGCGTGCCGTCCGGCGCCCAGGGCGTCGCCCTGGGCTGATGGTTTGCCGCCCTTTCAGGGCTGATACTGAAGGATTCCAACTGGCGGACAACAGCAGCCCCAACGGGGCGGCCATTCGTGAGCCCGGGGCATCGCCCCGGGCGGTGTCGGGTGCACCACGGGTTCATGGGCGCTCCAAGCCGGCGTCTTCGCCGGTCGGGTCTCTCAGGGCGAGCGGAAAAAGTTAATGACATCAAATGCACTACTGCTCGGGCTGAGCCCTTCGACGGTGCTCAGGACAGGCTTGTCGAAGCCGGGTTTGCGAATTTGTCGACAGTCTCACCAGGGAGGGGTCAGGGAGTTATTGATGCTTGTCACGTATGATATGGCAGCTGGCGCAAACGGGGAGGAATTGCCTTGACTTTCTTCCGAGGCGTGGGGTACAGGTAACAAGGTGAAATAGACGGGAGGGCTTCGACGATGGGATCAAGTACGCGAGGCTACGCAGTTGTGTTTGTGATGATCTTGGGCACGCTCCTCCTTATCCTCGGTGCCGCCGAAGGCGGGGTGACACCGGACAAGTGCCTGGCGGGGGCATCGGCCGCGACCGATGCCGACAATATCGCGGCGGCGCGGGTTGCGGTCGAGACGTTCTGCGATTGCGCCGCGTTTGACGGTAGCGCGCCGGAGAAGACGCACGGCAAGTTCATGAAGTGCGTGACCGGTATCATCAATACCAAGGCCAAAGCCGGAAAGCTGCGCACGCAATGCAAATCAGTTGCAAACGGTATCTATTCGAAGTCGACTTGCGGTTTCGCCACGACGCCGAAGGGCGACAAGGTGCCGTGCGTAAAGAAGGTCGCCGCCACTGGTAACGTCACTTGCGCGATCAAGCCTCAGGACACGTGCCCCACCGTGAGCAGCGGACGGTACACGCAGGTTGCGTGCCCGCAGTCTTTTTTCTGCCTCGACGCCGCCGATTCCAACGGCGATTTGCAAATCAATGCTAGCGATTCAGGCGCCTGCACCGTCGTGCCCGGCCCGATTCTGGGGGTGACGTCCGACATTCCCAGCAGCGCGCAACCCGCGAATACACCGGGAAGTCCCGGGGTCGACATGCCTTACAATCTACTAACGCAATTCGGCACCAAGCCCTTCAGTCTCAACAATGCGCGCTACACCCCGTATCGCTTTGCGCGCCTGAGAACCAAGCCCGATGCGATCTTGATCCTCGTGCCAGGCTTTGAAGGCGGCGCGGGGAACTTCAAAATCCTCGCGGAAAACCTGCTGCAGAGGATAAAGCACGACTACAGCCGCGTGATCGAGGTGTGGGCCTTCGATCGGCGCACGAATCAGCTCGAAGATACGGCCGGCCTGGATGTCGCCGAAGAATACCTCGACCCGATGCTCGGCATTAACTGGCTGTTCGGTTCCGAGCTGGGGCTCGACACCGACAAGCGGCTGCCGAAGAGACACCACGCGGTGTTCTACGGTCCCCAAGGCGACGTCGCCTTCCTAGCCAACTGGACGAATCTCGTTTTCTCGCAAGACATCGACGCGGTCGTCAATAAAGCGCTGGAGAAGGCGAATAACAAAAATGTGTTCCTCGGCGGGCACTCCGCCGGGACGGCCTTCACGGCACGCTACGCCTCGACGGACTTCAACATCAACCCGCCAGCCTGCGCCGCCACAACGGAGCACCCGTCGCAGCCGGGATACGCGAAGCTCCGCGGGCTGGTGCTGCTCGAAGGCAATGGGTGGGCGATGGGTGCGTCGGCTGTCTTACCGCCACCGCCGCTGACCGACGACTCGCTCGACCGCATGATCGCCAAGTTCGACGGCGGCCTGTACGGAGCGGTGCGCGACAATCGTGGATATTGCGTTGACGGAACCACGCGGTGCACCATCGCCAACGAGGCCACCGACTGCGCCGGCAAGACGCCGCCGAAATGCACGCTCCCCACGACGTCGTACGCGCTCGTCAAGGCCGGGCCGATCTCCCTGGTGAATCCGCGGATCTGCGCGCAAGCAGAACCGATGGGAATTCAAGCCGTCAACGACCCGAACACCCATGAGGGCATCACCGCGACGTCCGGCGCGTTGGACGCCGTTCCGGACCTTAACGCCCTCAAACTCGGCGTTCCGCCTTCTACCGTGGAGGGCGGCTTCGGGACCTTTCTCGACAAGGATAGCTCTACTGCAGCAGTGGCGCCGTTTCTCGCCATGTCTCTGGGTGAGCTGGGACCGTGGCTAACACCGGGCGGAGCGCTCTGCACACCTCTGGGACCCCTCGGCTCGGACACGTGCCTGCTCACCTGGAAGGACATCCTCCACGGCGGCAGCCCGCCGGAGCCGCCGGTGGTGTTCGATCCTAAGCCGACCCATCTGTCCAATCCCCTGCCCAAGTGGGGCGTCGACAACGAGGTCACGCGGCTTGATCGCGTGCTCGGGGCGTTCTTCGCCGGGAAAACGAACTTCACCGACTGGTATTATCCAAACGCCGGCCCGAGCACGACCAGCGTGACGGGCGTGTGCAACTCCGGCACCGGCAAGTGTACAGTGGGCAACGTCGGCGCGTCGTGCTCAGTCGACGCAGACTGCTCGCAGGTCATGATCCTCGACTCAACGAAACTGTCTGCCCCAGCGCCGACCGGCCGTGGGCGCTGTGACATCGAGAACCTGACGCAGGTGGCCAACATCAACATACCGGTCATCGGCTTCTCGGGCAGCCAAGGTCTGGCCACCGTGCCCGGCGCGTTCACGGCCTTTGCACAAAGCATCGGGCTGTGCACGGCGCCCAGTTGTGATAAGAGCACTCCACGGGTGATTGATGCGGGGACCCCGGACGGGACCCCGAACGACGCCTTCCCGACTCTCGGTGACGTCAACGGCGGCTTCGAGGTTTGGGTGAACGAGGGTTTCTCTCATCTGGACGTGTGCACGGCTGAAGACACCGTGAATGCCGAGTGCACCGATGCCGGTAATCCATATGCCTGTTGTACGGGAGCCGGAGCGGGCACGTGCGCCGAAAATCACGTCGTGAAGCCGCTGTCCGACTTCCTCGAGCGGAACATTATTACGACGCCCTGATTCGCCGCACAGCAGTCGCCCGAGAGATGGTTGGGGCGGACCGGTCTTCGCGCCGATCCGCCCCACCATCATGTTACAGTGGATTCCAGTTCGCGTGGAGCGTTCGAAAAACGGAATTGGCGGGCGGCCGTCAGTGTAGCACCAGGTCCGGTAGCTCCACCGGCGTGACCGTGGCGAAGCGCTGCATGCGCCGCATGATGCGGTTGGCTTCGGCTACCAAGGCGCGCCGCAGCGTCGGCTTTTGCGTGCGCGCACACCAATCGCGCACGGCTTGCAGATTGCGGCAAAGCTCCTCCATCTGCACCAGGTGCCGCCGCAAGCTTTTGTCCTGCTTGGCCCGTGCGATCGCCGCCTGCCAGCGGACCAATTGGCTGTCCATCACGTTGACCGCCAGATCGAGTGACGCGAAATCAGCCTCCCGCGCTGGGGTGTGCCGTGAGCTGCTTGGCGGTTTCGTGGACGTCGCCGCTTCCATGGCCGCCGGTTGTGGGCGGTTCTTGTCGAACCCGAATTTGCGCACGATCCCGGCAACCACGCCGATGATGCGAACGTGTTCGCCGCTGATCTGCAGGGGAAGCATCTCCGGGTTGGCCGGCTGGAGCCGGATCTGCCCGTCCGGCTCGCGATAGTATTTCTTGACGGTGACGCAGCCATCAATGTCCGCGACCACCGTTTGACCATTCTCCGCCACGGCGCGCGGCTCGACGATCAAGTAGTCGCCGTGGTGTATGCCTTCATCGATCATCGAGTCCCCGCGCACGCGTAGCGCAAACACCTGCTTGCCGCCCCACAATGCCGTCGGGACATTCAGCGTTTCGTTGAGGATGCAGGCCTCGTACGGTTCACCGGCGGCCACCACGCCGAGCAACGGCACCTCCGCGGTCTCGCACCACTCGAAGTCGTCGTCTCTCACCGCCCACGCATCCTGCCACTCTTCCATGCGCGCCCTCCTTGAGCCCGATGATAGGCGAAGAAAGGTCGAAAGTCAAGCCGCAGCTGCGAAGGGCGAAGGGTGCAAAGGGCCTGGGCTACTTTTGCGTCCGCGTCGCCACCACGCCCAAGCCGAGCAGCGTGACGCCGTTGAGGGCGAGGAGGATGCCGGTCACCACGCCGATGCTCTCGAAGCCGCGGCGTACCTGGGCGCCACGGAATTCCAACTCGTACATGGCGTTGCCGGCGTTGCGCGTGTAGGCGAGTTCGGCGCGCCGATAGCCCTCGTCACGCGCCATCAGGACCATGAAGGCTACGGCCACGGCGACGCCGATGGCGGCGAGCGCGGTTCCCACGACTTTACAAGCGCGTCCCATAGGCATGTCTAAACGTTACCCGGTTGTGCCTTCCAGATCAAATCGGTACACGGCCACCTGCGCCTTGCGCTTGGGATCGTAGTCCGCCCACTTGACCGCGGGCACGTCCGTGGGCGCGACGCGGCGAAATCCCTGGCGCTCGAAAAACAGCTGCGCGCGCTCCTCCGTCGTACAGGCAAACACGTAGGCTAAACCGGCGGCACGCGCCTCAGCCAAAGCGCGCGACACCAGACGGCCGCCGACGCCCTCACCTTTGAAGCGCGTGATCGCATACAGGCCGACGATCTCCCCGGCTTGCTCGGCGGCGTACGGCTGGGTGAGCAAGCCGCAGATACCCGCCAGGTGGTGCGCGCCGACGGTGGCGCCGTAGGCGTTTATGAGCAACACGGCGACCTCCTCGGAGCTGCGAAGCTTCAGCACCCCTTCGCGCTGGCCGCGCTCGATGAGCCGCTCCATCTCTTCGAAGTCGTCGATGCCGACGCGCTCGACACGGCAATAATCGGCGCGGGTGAAGAGCGTACCCGAGCCTTCATAGGTGAACAGCTCGCGCGCCGCGCCAACCAGCGTGCACAGGTTCACGGAGCTCACGCCGCCGAGCAGCGCCGCCCGCACGGCATCGAAGGTGGCGCGCCGCGCGGCGAGGCCCGCCCACTCCGCTTCGCCGGCGCTCTGCAACGTCGCCAGCAGTTGTTCATCCATAAACGAGATCTGCTTGCCGTCGGCGCCGGCGACGCCGCCCTCGGGCTCCACCAGGATCAGTTTGTGTACCCGCAGCCGCGACGCGATCTCCTGCGCCAACGAAGTCGCTTCTGCATGGTTGACGCCCGCGGTCACGCCGACGAACAGCGGGCCCCGGCGGAGCACGAACCAGATCGTGGTCAGCAGCGCGGCGGCGGATTCGGGTGCGGCGAAGGCATCGGCTGCAAGCTGGAGAAAGGCCTCGGCGCGCGGCCGGCGATGGGCGAACAACGGTATGGTCTCCTCACTGAAGATCAGCGGCCCCAGCCGGCGCTGCAGGCGCCGCAACACCTGCTCGCCGCCGCCGCTATCAGGCACGCGCACCAGCACGAGCACCCGCGTGTTGTTGGTCAGCAACTCGTGGACGATCCCCGCCAGCCGCTCGTAATCCTCGTCGTGCGCCAACTCCTCGACGGGGACCGAGAACAGTAGCGTGTGCCCACGAAACTCGTCGAGATAGAACTCCTTTTCATCGAAGTCCTCGATGATCGGAAGCGGCTTCTCCCCCGGGATCGGCATTACCGGCACCCTAGCA
>Ga0315291_10011459_pt1 | contig 10805 bp, 12 predicted proteins | sample YL17G12_20_MG_FD_203070 | JGI IMG/M metagenome (GOLD analysis project Ga0315291, IMG submission 203070) | Sediment microbial communities from Yellowstone Lake, YNP, Wyoming, USA - YL17G12_20 | ecosystem: Environmental > Aquatic > Freshwater > Lake > Sediment | place: USA: Wyoming | collected... | reverse complement strand
TCGGCGTCAGGAAAAGAAGTCATCATCATAGACACCATAATTAGGGGGTCTTTGGCGTCAGTACCTGTTACTTTTCTTAAAAAAATAGAAAGCCTGTCTCCTTGAACTGTAGTGAACATACCAGCAGCAACAGTTTTCCAAGCTAAACGTTTATTTCTTATTTGCCAAGTATAAACTAAAGAACCATTTTTATAAATTTCTATATCACATTCTGAAGAGTTATTAGCGTTAGAATATGTTAAAGCCACTCCAAGACCGCCTCCAGGCATAACGAAGGGTGCTTGATTGCTTGGAGAGTTTGGATGCTCAACTAATAACCACTTGTTAGTAGTTACTCCTACAGCAAAAGCTTCTATAGTATAGAGTTTACCTATTGGAGTATTGTTCTGGCCAACGGTAAATCTTACCTTACCATCACCCTGATCTGTTACAGAAGCATCACCCTGAACATCAATATCAGTAACTACTTTTTTAACAGAGTTAGTATTTAGAGTAATACTGATTCTATCAGGATTTTCTAAATATCTCAGTCCATCAGAAGGAGATAGATCAGCAAGTCCATTATTAATAACAATACTACCAGCATTTACTGCTGTTGTAATCTCAGCAGCCATTTCTGGCTTAGCCCAAAGATAGTGTACTAAAGGGTCTAAAATAATTTGGTCATTAGCCAATATAGTTACTCCAGCTTCTTCTATGAAGATGTCGGTATTAGTAGTGTTTTTTATTACTTTTGATAGCATATTAACTCTTTATCACTATTCCTATTACTGGACTTTTACAAGTGCCATTTACATAACAAGATAATTCGTCGTTAAAAGATACTGGTACAGAAACAGTAAAGGTGCTTTTTCTAGAAGCTACCATATTAACGGTAGCTATAGTTGTAAAAACTCCTAATACGTTTCGTCTTATTTCTATTGCAGCAGTTGTAGCTAATTCTAAAGCAACAAATATAGTAGTTATATTTCCTGTTATTGGAACTAGTCTTCCTGATTTATTTGAGGGCACTGTGTCATTCAATAAATAAGCATTAGCTACTGTACCAGAATTACCCCAAGTAAATCCTGGAGAAGCCGATACATTCAAAAGAGCTTTAATTTCTTCTATAGCTGCTTGAGCATCAGTAGAAACAAATCCATTAGTAGAATTATCAAAGGGTACTGTTCTTGATATTTGAATAAACTCATCACGCCTAGCCATTAAGACCTTTCAACAACTACAACGTCAATAGTTCCAGCATTAGCCAAAATATAAAGTTTTTGCTGTTCTCCAGCTTCATAAGTTTCTTTTGCACCTTTAACATGATCTAATCCATCAGCCGAAACAGTTGCAGCGTTTGGTGTTGTAACCCCATCGCCAAAATATACTTTCATATTACCGTTTGGCTGCATAGTAATTACAGCTCTATCAGATAAAGGTGTAGCTCCAACTTTAACTTCTACAGGAGTAACGGTTCCTACAGAGATTAACTTACCTTGCTTTGATGGGCCATCTAAAGGTTGAAACATTATTTCTTACCTTTACTCTTTGGCGCTTCGGGTTGGGCTTCAGGAGGATTTTCAGGTATAGTTATTTTTTTAATTTCTAAAATATTAGCTTCTAGTTTAGGAAGAATAGAAGACTGCATGTGTGATAATAGCTTAAAGTATGTAATTATATCTGTAGTATTAAATTCAAATTTGGCGCTTTTGGCAACCATATTAAGAAAATCAATAAGCTTTTGCTTATCTTCTTCGTTAAAATTAAGTTTAGTCATTGTGCTCCTTTAATAATTATTAGGAGTATAAAATATACTCCTAATAATAGTAATTATTGCACAATAAAATTAACTAGCCTCTAGGGTCCGAATTTTATGTGCTGCTTTATCGCTTACAAATTCAACATCCACTGCCGAACCTGCTCTTAATTCTATCTCAGAACCAGGAGAAACAGGATATCCATCAGTAACAGTAGTACCAGCTCCACCAACAAACATTTTTTGGTTATCATAATTGTAAATTCTGAGATACTTTCTTAAGAGTATTGGAGCAGCTACAGCATTTTTAGAAGTAAGAGCAGCAGCGCCTGTCTCAGCAGTAGCTTTTAATGTGCCATCAGCAAGAGCAGCGTCATTAACAACCCAAGGGCTAGTGCTTTGAGTAACAGCAATACTAGTGTTCTGAATATTAACCCATAAAGCGTTAGTAGTAGATTTAATACTGTCAAGAGTACCACCAGCATTTAAAGCTACTACAGCAGAATTTGTATCTAAACCATGAAACGTATTAGCTACAACTCCACTTAAACCAGCGATAGCTGAAGTAGTTCGTTCTAATTGTTCTGTGTCTCCTGGAGTAGCTGTACGAGTATGAGCAATAAGACCAGCATTATCTGGGTTAGTATTTCCACCAGAATAAACACCGTCTATATCTACAGCTAGGGCATTGGTCATGTTTACATTCAAAGAACCGCCTGTAGAAGTAATTTTGTTACCTTCTCCATCAGCCAAGTTTGCAAAAACGTCTAAAGCTCTTACATCACGAGTTACGCCTGTAAGAGTGTGAGTACCGCCTCCAGCAGCAGCAGTAATATCTACAGCAGTGCCCCATTCTGCGTCAAAAGGAGTAGCGGCAAGCTTGATAGTGTTGGCATCTACTCGAATTACATAATAGTCAGTAGCTAAAGCTAAACCAGCAGGCAAAACTCCAGTAGTGGTTAACTGTATTTTGTCACCTGTACGGTAATTGTGTGTAGCTTCGGTAATTGTATCAGAACCTGGAGTAACGTCAGCATCAACAAAGCTGAACGCAGCAGGCGGTACATTAAAGAGAGCGTGGTGTGTAATTAAAGCACCAGCTTGAGCAGAGCGTACATAGGCACCTACGCTATGCGTATCGGTCACCGTAGTGGCGTTGGTTGTATCAAAAATTAAATGATCCATTATTAAAGCTCCTAATTAGAAACATATTATTAAATATTCCATGTTTCTATCTCTACTATAGTACCACCAACCTCAGTTAAACTAAGTTGAAAGTATAATGGAGTAGCTCCAATAAGCCCTATGTCATTTATTTCTTTTCTGACACCTGGAGTTATTGTTATAAACTTAGTCCCGCTCTCCCCTGACGTAAAAGTATATTGGATCCTAACTGCTTTGTTGCTTCTGGCCATTATAGTGATTTTTTCAGTATTTGGGGGTAATAAAACAAACACTTCCGTGTTTGCCGCAGTTACAAGTTTATTAAATATAGTGTGAGTTCCAGGCTTAGATCCTGCAGTAACATTAACTGTAGCATTTACAGGGAGTCGATTGTCTTCGGTGTATTTATCGCCACACTCATCGACGAGAATCACTCTTTTAGCTACAACTGGTTCTTCTTCGTATTCTGCTCTAGTGAATTCTTCGAATGGGACACTTGAGCGTTTTTGCTCAATAGCCTCAATAGAAGCACCATCTGCAACAAGATATGCACTTAAGTTATATCTGGAATCAATATTTTCTGATTTAAGACCAACATAAATCGCACCATCTATGATGCGCTTTATTTCTAAAGTGTCGTGACTTGGAATAGTACTAGATTTTAATACTACTTGTTGCTTCACCTTGAACAGATGACAAGCACTACTGGCGATAAGAATTTTTCCGTCAGTTGTCCCGTCGGCAATAAATAATTGCGATGGAACCGCCTTCCAGCGTTTCTCTATCATATCTTCCCAATCCTAACCAAACACTCATACCCATGTATAAGCTTTATAAATATTATATCAGACTAGTAACCAGACTTACCGTCATCTCTGTCGCCAACTTTAATAGAGTCCCAATAAGCCTGCTCTTCTTCTTCAGATGAAAATCTTTGACTAATAGGTTTAGTGGCCTCAGTTAACCAATTATTGATAGTGTTATTCCACTGCTTATCTTGTGACTTAACAACCTCTTCTGAAGTTCCCATACCCATCTGTTCACCAGCCATAATAAAGTCCTCGGAAGAGGGCTGCCTATGACTTTGTCCTAACATAGACTTATTATTCATAAGATTAGCTAATTGACCAGCCATTAAATTCTCAGCTTTTTCAACTGGGTTACTTTGATTGGTCTGCTGTATTGCCTCTGCCGCAGTTGGAATGTTGCCATGATTGGCCCATGATTTCTTTAAACTTCTAGCTGTAATATCAGCAAGTTCTTCAGGGGTCATATCTTTCATTGTCTTTACTGGCTGCTTTCTATTGAGCGCTTTTTGCTTAGCTGCAAGACTACCAGCTTGCTGTTTAGCACTTAATTGACCAGGTTTACCAGCATATGCCTTAACATTACGATTTGGTCCTTCACCTACTACATCACCAACATTATTAGCTTTTCGACGAATATTTGCTTCTGGAACATATTGTGCACCCGCAGCAGTTCCTTTAGGTCCAGTTCCAGACTTCTCAACATCAGATTCATCTTCATCTTCTTCTGTCTTTAAAGTATTCATCACTTGTTTTTTAGGAGCAGATGGTGTAGGTATTGTTTTAAAACCAGTTGGTTCTTGTTTTACTTTAGGTACTAGTTTGTTTGGTTCATATTTAACACCTTGAGATTCTGCTATACTTCTTCTTCTAGCTTCACCTGGTGATTCAGAGTCTTTGATAAGACTAGTCAATGATTTTATTAACTCATCTGCCTTTTTATTTACACTATCTTGCGGCATATAAAAATAACGTACATTTACTGTACTTTTAACTAGATCCTCAATAAGTCCTTTAGACATAAGACTCTTTTTAATCTGCTCGACCATCTCCATTGGTGTCTCCGGAGGAAGAGAAACTTCGACTTCATCATCGCTGATTTGCTCAAACTCAATCTTACTCATCTTGACTCTCCTCAATACCCTCTTCTAAATCAAAAGACTTTTTAAGTTTCTTTTTAGGTGCTGGTTTTTCAGCTAACTTTTCTTTAAGTTTCTTATTAGCTAATTGCTCAGCATGCTTAAGTTTAAGCTCATGTTCTTTCTTCTTGAACTCAAGTTCCATCTTCATCTCTTCTTTGCGTTGCTCAAGTTGTAACTTACGTTCTTCGAGATCCATCTGGGACATCTGCTTGGCTATTTCAGGATCTGGTGATCCAGCTCTAGCATTCTCATATTCAACATCCATCATTCGCTTCTGGTGTTGTTTATCATATCCATCAGGGGATTGCGCTTTGGCATTTTCATACTCTAGATCTTTCATGCGCTTAACATGATTCTTCTCAGTCTCTGGATCAGGACTCTGCATCTGTGCATGCTGATATTCTAGATCTTTCATTCTAGATGTATGTCCATGCTCAAGTTCCATCTGTTTCATTTTATTCTGAAGGTCAACTTCACTTTGTTTTCTTGCATTGTCTATATCAACTTCGGCCATGCCTCTTGTAGCATCTGCTTTAGCTTCTTTAGATTCATCATAAGTAGGAGAGTGGTGGCCATGCATAATATAAGCAATTTCAGGTTCAGAATGACCTTCATCTTTTAAGGCTTGAATAATCTCTTGATCTGCTGCGTCGTGATCAATCTCTCCGCCCTCAGATTCCTCTCCTTCAGGTTGGGAATTTTCATCATTTTCTTGAGGAGGGATTTCATCACCCTCATCTTGCTGAGGTTGTTCTTGAGGTTGTGAATCATCTGATTCATCACCTTGATCAGGTTGGGAATTTTCATCCGGGGAAGATTGTTCCTGGGATTCCATTTGATCAGCTTCAGGGTCTTCTTGAGGTTGTTCTTGAGAGTCTTCTTGGGGTTGTTCTTGAGGTTGTTCTTGAGGGTCTTCTTGCTCATCAGCTTGAGAAGCGGCTTCAAGATCCATAATAGAATCTAAGTTATTAAGATCTTTTTTAATCAGTGCCCACTTATCACTAAGTTTCTTTTTCTTTGGGTCTTTCTTCAAAGGCTCTTTGCCTTCAACGATCTCTTGCTTTCCATCTGATGTAACTTGAATCATATCTTTCTTTTCTATCTCTTTCAATTTCTTGTAATATTTTTTATCTTCTACTAAGTGATCCATAGCAATTTCTTTAGCAATTGATTTATCACTAGTATGCTCAGCTTCAACTTTTGTGCCTGCACGTAGTGACTTAGCATTAAAGTCAGACGGTTTCTTTTTATCTGCTAATCCGCCCTTAATTTTATCTTCATGTTTGCTCATAGTTCACCTTATAAAAAGTCTGACAAAAATTTCTTCTGATAGTAACCTTTTGCAGCATCCATCTGCTGATCTGAAATCTCTTTAAGATCTTTTAATCTATTCTGTAAAAAAGCAGGTCCCAATGTTGAAGTACTCTGTGATGTCCCATCTATACTTATACTTACTCCATTGTGAGGAAAAAGTACTGGTCCCATAACTGACAACATCTTAAAGGCAGCTAAGTTAGATACTAATCCAGAAATAAGTGCAGGACATTTCCCATTCTCAAATCCTGCTCTATACTGTATTAATATAGCACCAGGCCAAGTAGATAGGGCTTGACTATTAAATGCATGAAATCCAAGACCAGAATATATAGATGCGATAAAGCCAGAAAAAGTCACACCTGTTGCAGGTACAAGTTGTACAGTTTGATCTTGAGGTTGTACATGCACAAACTCTAGTGGAAGATCTACTAATGGTACTGTGCCAGGTAGATTATTGCCATTATTAAATGACAATTGAAATTTTGATACATCTAAGATTGGCCCATGGTTAACTTTCATGTAACCAAAACTCCAAAAGAATAGGTGTCTACTATAGTCGTGTCTTTCACTAAAAGTTACTGGAGTTACGTAAATATCTAATATATGTTCAACCTCTGATATAGCTACATCTATGTAATTTTGAATAGCCTCATCTGTTACTTCTTCACCTGTCAAGAATGATTTTAATGGAATTCCAAATAACGATGTTGCACGCATACTTTCAGGTGTAGGTAGTGGGATATAGCGATTTGGAGTAGATTCTTGTTCTACTTCAAATGCTGGAAATGGTGAATGTGTAGGTGTTTTAGTAATACTCATTATTCCTCTGTATCATCCAACATTGGATCAAAGTTAATTGGCGCAGCAAGATTCTTTTTAGGTGCTGGTGCCGCCGTCGATTGAGCTGGTTTTTGTGCCCCAGCAGATCTTCTTATTGCAACTGCTGCTTTTGCTGTTTGAACTCTCTTTAATCTATCTGCTCTATCTGCAGCATCAGGGTGTTTAGAACTAGATATCATACTATTTAAGTCAACTTTAGGTGCAGCAGTAGCTGGTGCAGCAGCAGTAGCTGGTGCAGCTGGTTTTTCAGCTTGAAATTTCTTTTGAGCTTGTCTCACTTCAGATGGAATACTATCTTGGTCCTTCATTGCTGTCTGTTGTAATCCACGAATTTTATTACTAGCATGCGTTGCAAAGTTTGCCTCACTTGGATGGTCATGATCATAGTCATTTATTGCTTGAACTAGACCATGCATACCGGCCTCATGCAGTAAACTCATGTCTACATTCTTAGGATCTAAGCCAAGTTTACTGATAGTTCTATGAGCACTCATACCAATAAGCGGATGATAATGTGAGAAGAACTCTTCAAACTTTGGATCTTTAGATGGACCAGGACCTAATATCCTGCTAATATCCTTTTTATCATCCTCATTGTAGTCCATCATTTCATCTATATTTCCAACTTTCTTTGCCTTATTATTATAGTCGCTTCCGTATTGTTTAACAAAATCTTGATTACCCATAGCAAATGCAGCAGCAGGATCTTGTACGATTGTGCCCTGTGTACCTTCTTCACCTTTAGCTCCGCCTGCATGTTGTAGTCCTGCTTCAGTTGAAAAAGTTTCTCCGCTACCTTGAGCTCCACCTTCAATTATGTTTCTAATCTTGGCGTCTTTAGCTGCAGCGTGTAGATCTTTTGCTGTCTTACCTTTCTCATGGGCTTGATCATGGGCATTCATAGCTGCACCTAGATTTTCTGGATTCCTAGAGTGCCATTCTTTTTCAAAGTTGTCGTCCATTTCCATCTGTGTCACTGGGTCAGCGTTCTTATATTCATCTGATGTTGTTAGTTTTTGATATGCGCCTCTTCTATCACCATGCCATTTATTTCTAGCTTCAATGATATTGCCCTGTTGAGCAAGAACTGGATTTTTAGCAGGATCAGCTTTTAGGCGAGAGGTTTCTCTTGCTCTCTGTTCCCACGGACGAGTATATGCTCGCATCGCCATGATGTCTTCTCTTGATGGCTGTCTAAAACGATCTTTTTTACCAGCTATTTCTTCTGGTTTGTCTTCCGGTCTGATCGACGCTTGCGGGCCTTTTGTAGGTCTATCACTTTGCCCGGGAGTTTGTTCCTCTTCAGGGACTTCGCTAAGGCTTTCACTTTCGCCATCATTGCCGAGATCTTCTTCAATACCGCGTTGATGAGCTTCTTCATCTTCGCCTTGACCATATTCCTCATAATTATCTCCTTCATTATATTGGGGGTCATTTTCTATTAAATCTTCATCTGAATTATCTTCGTCTGAAGGGTTGCGTGCTTTTTCAAACTCTTCTTTAATCTTGTTCATCTTTTGATAAATTGAATTAGTTAGAGCCCAAAAGCTATCGCCATCACCCTCTGACAAAGTTTTTCCCGCAGCATCTTTAGCCTTTTTCCACTTAGCTTCATCTTTTGGATTTTTAATAAATGCTGGCATATTATTTCTTCCCAAATTTTGCTTGTAGTTCAGGTGGAAGATCATTCAAGATGTTTTCTGATAACTTAGGTGCTTCTACTTTAGATGACACTGCTTCAGGTGCCGCTGTAGGTGCCGATAATTTTCCAAACTTAGCTTGTAATTCAGGTGGAAGCTCGTTTAAGATATTAGAAGAAGATCCACCGCGCGCTTCTTCAGGTTGCTCTTGTAAAGTTAAACCTTCAAAATGATGAGGTGGTTTAACTTTTCCACGAGATTTAAAAGCTTCTGGGTCTTTAGCGTGTACATCTTTTATATTTTGCATCCATTGTGCATTGTGTGGACTTGTGTGCCAACTTTGCATCTTATCTGCAAAATTCTTCATTCGTTCAGGTGTCATATGATCTTGTTTTAAGTCTGCCACTTCATGTATAGGGTGTTCATCGAATGGATGAGGTACATATTTGTCTTGTGGCCCAACGTCTGGAATATGTAGGTGCGCTTCTTTAGCGTCAACCTTTGCAGGATTTCCTAGTTGAATTTCTTCAAATGGATATCCACCTTTATGTTTTGAGCTCTCTGTATCTGGATGTTGGCCATGAGGCTTCATTTCTAGGTATCTATAGTCAGGCACACCGCGAGGATTAGAGGATCTGTCAGTGTTTTTAGGACGTCTGCCAAGACCCTTTGTTCCTTCTTTATATTTGCCTGTTTCTGGACGACGCTCTACTGTTGTATAGTTAGATTCCCATGGTTCTGGTTTTACATAATCTAAACCAAGTTGCCCACCAGAATGCGCTGCAGTCTTAGCTGCAAGATGCATAAGTGGAATTATATTATTAAGATGTTGGTCCGCTACTTCTCGATTGCCATTTTTAAGGGCAGATTTATAGTGTGAAATATGATGACCAAGAGAATCTCTCATCATCTCAACATCTTTGTTTTTCATATGATTTGCAAATGCGGTTATTGCAGCATTAGCTCCGCGTCCTGCGGATGCATTAGGACGCGCCATCTTCTCAAGGGATTCAATTACCTTCTCGGCAATTAAATCATCTCTCATGACGTTTATGATCATCTGTAATGTTGGGTTGTCAGCAGCTTTCTTAAGCAGAAGCTCTCTGAAACTATTTAGTTCCATGACAAACCCCTTAAGATGGACGTTCTGTAGATCTTGCAACTTGGACAAACTGAGCACCAGTGATTGTCACTGTTACGGTAGCTTTTCCATCTGTAGCATCACCATGGCCAGCATTAAAAATCAATATCTCGCCAGCAATCATGGTAGCTGCTAGAATACCATCTATTGTTACAGTACATGCTGCAGCAGCTCTTACTCTGACAGTATCAAATCGTTTAACTTCTATTGATCCAGCGGCTCCAGAGAGTTTCTCTTCCCAGACTAAACCTGACTCAGATTGTCTAAGTGTTTGTGCAGCTAAATTGGCTGTTCTCATGTTCTATGTCTCCTAAGTGTATAGAGACATTATACTATAATTTATAGTTAATTAGCCGAAATTAAGACTTCGGGATGGTTTTCTTGAATAGTTCAAAAAGTGACTTACGTAACCTATGTTTTGGAGTGATTCCAAGTGGTTCTAACATTTTTTCATACTTAGTAACTTCAGCCCAGGCTTCTTCTTCGCTCTGCCAACTATACTTTTCATTGGCTTCGATCTCTACAAAACGTTCAAGTTCTTTCATATTTGGATCATATACAACGTACCATACTAGAACTGCCTTTTCTAAGAAGGCTATCTTACATGTTTTAAAGATACTAAAATTAGGCTTGTATCCCAATAGGTCGACAAATGCCTCAACTGCCTTAGAGGACTTGCCTTGAGTTGGCAGATTTACCTCTACACGATTATTATTATTAAGGTCTGACGTCTTTCTTTTAATGGTCAATTCGCCCATCGTATCGTGGTATCTATACCGAATGAATTCATCTTTATCATTAGTAAAATAGTCATCATATGAACTAACCATCATCCACTCGGGATTTAAGGGTTCAACTAATTTAGTGAACTCCTCCATGCCTATTGAGGCAGCATAATATTTAGTTTCTATCTCTTTAAAGTGCATAACATATTCCTATGATTTGGGCGTGCCCATCTTAAGCGAAGCACGTTTCTCTTTCGAGAATAAGTTCTGCTTGTCGCGAAAGAGAAACGTG
>Ga0315291_10011458_pt1 | contig 10805 bp, 6 predicted proteins | sample YL17G12_20_MG_FD_203070 | JGI IMG/M metagenome (GOLD analysis project Ga0315291, IMG submission 203070) | Sediment microbial communities from Yellowstone Lake, YNP, Wyoming, USA - YL17G12_20 | ecosystem: Environmental > Aquatic > Freshwater > Lake > Sediment | place: USA: Wyoming | collected... | reverse complement strand
GTCAGACTGCCCAGGAAGTGTGACAGCTCGATAGCAGGCAGCGGCAGCAGCTCTCGAAGGATGTCGAACCGCCCCCGGATCGGGGGCAGGGCGCCGGAAAACAGCAGAATCGCGCCGGCCACGAACACGGCGAACGCGAGAAGCTGCGGGGCGATGGCCGAACCCCATTTCCCGAGGTGCATGCCAACCCGCCGCACGGCGGCCATCCGAGGCAGAATCTCGTGAACCGTCAGCATCACCGACGCCAGCAGCAAAGGCAGAAGATAGTACACGCATCGGTACAGCAGCAGCGCCGCGGTCAGAGCCGCCGCATCGCCGCGCCGGCCGAGCGACAGCAAAAGGACCGTTTCAAAAACACCGAGGCCGCCGGGCACGTGGCTGAGCACGCCGGCTATCTGCGCCAGCATGAAAATACCGACGAAGCGGGGGAAAGCCACCTGCATGGGGCCCGGAAGCAGCACGTACAGGACCCGGGAGGCCAGCAGCCAGTCGATGGTCGCAATCACGATTTGCGCGGCCACGAGGGCCGGCGAAGGCAGGGGCAACTGCCATCCGCGAAACGTCAGAGGCCGACGCCGCAGGGCGACACTGAGCAGGTAGGCGCCTACGAGCGTCAGGAAAACAACACCGACGACCCAGACTGAATGGAATGGCAGATGCAGTTCCTGGGGCACGTGCATGTATGGCGGCTCCAGGACGAAGACGACCCCGGCGATGAGAAAGAATCCCAGCCAGAACGTGGAGCCGCAGAACAGAACCAGCCCGCCGATCTCACTGGCCGAAAGCCCCAGGGCCGAGTAAATCCGGTAGCGTGCGGCCCCTCCTCCAATGACCGTGGCATTGTTGCTGAAGACATACCCGATGAACGAGGCGACCGCCAGCCGGTGGTAAGCGAGCGGATGGCGGATGTACTTCAGTGCGAGCGTGTCATTTGCGGTCAGGACGAGATAGTTGAGAACGGTAAACGCCAGGGCGGCCAGAAAGTCGCGACCGGGCACCTGCCTGACCTGGTGCGCGATGTCTCGAAGGTGATAGCCCTTCAACTCGTGATGAATGACGACTACGGCCACGACAAACAGGCAAACGCTGACGATGGAGCCGATGCCCTGGAGAACTCTATGTTTCATGGTTCCTTATTTGTCGAATTTCTCTCGATACACACCAACCAACACCTTGCATCAGGCGGCCTATTCTATCGGCACACCCGGCCCGACCAAAGCGAATATTCCCCACGGCCAACCAGCACCTGGCGCTCTCAACACCGTCTGAACAGTGAACACCGCCTTACGCCATACACTGGCTTGGGCCGCTCTGTTTTGGCGCGGCCATATAAACGAACGAGGCAGGCCCTTGGGGCCTGCCTCGTGGGACGATTCTTGTGAAGCGGAGGTTCGTCAGGGCCAGAAGTGGCGGAGATAGTCGATGCTCTTGCGGGCGATGGTCTCGGGGTCGGGGTCGTATTTGAAAACCTCGACGGAGAGCCACCTGTCGTAGCCGATGTCGCGAATGGCCGTCGCGATGGGTGCGTAATCGACCTTGCCCATGCCGGGACCATAGAGGTTCGGATCGTTGACGTGAAAGTGCCCGATGTCCGCCGCCCGGACCGAGCGGATGACCGCCGGCACGGGTTTGGTCTCGGAAGACATCGCCTTGACATCGAGATGGATCTTGAAGTTCGGATGATCGATCTCGCGAACCATCTTCATGCCTTCCTCGACCGTATTGATGAAGTTCGTCTCCGTCGGCGACAGCGGCTCGAAACAGATTGTCAAGTCCTGTTCACCGGCCTGATCGAGCACGGAGCGCAGCAGCTCGACCGCCCGCTGCCACGCGCCTGGCCTCGTCTGGTTCTCCGGGATGCTGCGTTGCTTGGGCGAGCCGAGCACCAGGACTTTGCCGCCGAGATCGCTGCACAGGTCCAGCAGGGCGGACAGGTAGTCCCGCGTTCGCTGCCAGACGTCCTGCTCCGGCGTGGTCAGGTGCAAACCCGAAGGCCCGGCGAACAGCCAGTGCAGCCCCACCGTCTCGAGCCCCTGCTCCTGGATGATCTTACGGGTCTCGCGCCGCTGCCGGGTGGTCACTTCCAGCACCGAGGGGGCCAGCGTGAACGGGGCGATCTCGAGGCCATGATAGCCGAGGCCGCTCGCGATCGAACAGACCTCGGTCATCGGCTGATTCTCGAACATCTCGTTGCACAGGGCAAACTGCATCCGTCACCAATGGATTAAGGATAATTGATTATTGATGATTGAGAGAGGAGTTCGGACCTTCCTTCAATCATCCATCATCCATTATCAATCATCAATTCCTTAGACTTTCTCCGGAACCACGAACGGCTCGCGGTAATTGCGCTTGAGGAACATGTTAGCCATATCGCTGTACTCGCCGACGTACTGTTCCTTCGCCGGGTCCATCGTCAGGATCGGGCCCATCGTGATCGGCTCTTTCTCCAGGTCCACCTCGTTGGCAGCCAGGTGCTCGAGCATCCGATTGAACGAATCCAGCATCTCCGGATTGTCCGCGAGGGCGGCTTTGATCTCGTCGACCTTCATCGTTTTGCCCAGCCGGTAGGAGGTGTTGGCCATGTGGCACAGGGCGGCCGAGAGATGTCCCACCTCGATGTCGGCGTTCAGGTCGCTGACCTTGCGGCTGCGCACCGCTTTGATGAAGTTCTCGTGGTGCCCCTCGCCGCCGCTGCCGGCGAACTGCTTGATCTTCTTGCCGTCGTTGTCGAAGACCCAACCGCCGCCGTCGTCACAGGGGAAGTAGCCGCCTTCGCACTGCACGCAGTCACCGACACGAGTGCCGCGGAAGTTGTCCATGGTATCGGGTTTGTCGCCCTTCTTGCGCGGCAGCCCGCGCACCTCGAAGATCACGGGAGCCGGCTTGTAGTCGAAGAAGGCGATTTGGGTGTTGGCCGTCTCGCCGACGTCGCCGACCTGGCTGACGCCGAAGCGTCCGCCGATGCTGAAGGCTCGCGTCGGCAGTCCCGGATCGCCCAGCGCCCAGCGGGCGATGTCCATCTCATGGGGACCCTGGTTGCCGATGTCGCCGCAGCCGGTGTTCCAGATCCAGTGCCAGACGTAATGCAGTTGGTCGCGATGCAGCGGCACCATCTCGGCCGGACCACACCAGAGGTTGTAGTCCACGCTCGCCGGCACCGGCTTGGGCCCGTTGGTCCCGTGGACGATCCCGTTGGTCTCGGGGCCGCGGGCCTTGTAGCAGAAGCCGCGAACCCATTTGATCTTGCCGATGTTGCCCTGGCGAATCCACTCGAAGGCCTCTTTGTGGGCGTCGGAGGAGCGTTTCTGCGTGCCGATCTGAACGATGCGATTATACTTGCGGGCGGCCTCGACCATCTTGCGGCCTTCCCAAATCTCGTGCGAGGCGGGCTTTTCGATGTAGACGTCTTTTCCCGCCTGGCAGGCCCAGACCGTGACGAGGGCATGCCAGTGGTTGGGCGTGGCCGAGGTGATCGCGTCGATCTCCTTGTCCTCCAGGAGCCTGCGGACGTCCACATAGGTCTTGAGCTTGGTGTTGTGCTCTTTCTCGAAGCTTGCGGCCTGTTTCTCCAGATGGTCGCGGTCGGCGTCACAGATGGCCACGAGGCGCACGCCCGCGATTTTGCTGAAGTAGCCCATATGCCCGCTGCCCTGGCCTCCGACGCCGACGATCCCCAGACGAATATCATCGTTGGCCCCGCGCACGCGCGAAACCGGCGCAGCCATTGCCAGGCCGGCGCCCGCGGCCATGGAAGTCCGGATGAAGTCACGACGTGTTAGTGTGCTCATAGTTTGCCCTTTCCTACTGATGATTGATGATCGATGATTGGCCAAGGAAGGGCCGACCTCCTCTTTCAATCATCCCGAATCAATTCTCTCACCTGCCGCGGGCCGCCCCGGAGGCATATTCGCGGTAATGTTCTGCCACTTTGCCCTGTTTCTCGTCGCCCCTGTGGAAGTAGAAGCGATACTTGAACGTCACGCTCTGGCCGGCCGGAATGACCAGATTGCCGGTGCCGGCGGGCTTCTTCTCGAAGTCGTGGATACCGAACGGATTGATCGCGAACAGCCCGTAGTCGCGGACGTGCCACCAGGTTGGGTGCCGGGGGTTGCTCGGATGGTCGAAGATCGCGATGCCGACGACATCGCCGCCGGCCGGCCCGTAGTAATCGCACCACGCCGCGCGCTTACCCCAGGTGCTGTCGTCCGTCTGGCCTTCGCTATTGACGATGTGTCCCTTGGCGACCTTGCCCTTGAGCTGCATGGTCGGGGCCAGGCGGATGGCCATCGAGCCTTCCTTCGTATCCCCCATCGTCACTTCGCCGTTCGAGGCGTGAAGGGTGACTTCGAAATCCATCATGGTGCCGTCCGCGTTGTTGTAGAACCGATGCGTCCGCGTGTCGGTGCAAACGACCTTGCCGTCCGGCGCGACCCATTTGTTCTGCGCCGTGATCACGCCGACGTCAGGCCCGGAGCGGATCTCAACGAATTTGTCGTGAACGATTTTGCCCTTGCCGTCCGACCAGAAATCGACGCCGTTCACGTCGCCATGCGTGTACCACAGCGACTTGTGATGCACGTGATCGTGCTCCTCGTCCGGCCCGCCGTCCTGGATCGGCCAGTGCCGGATGACCGGCACACCGGTCGGCCCCATGACCGGATAGAAAAACGGACGCTCCGGCTCCTGGAAGCGATACTCGGTGAACAGCTTGCCGTTGATCTCGACGGTCGCGCGGTCTTCACGCTCGGTGATCTTGACCCCGCTCGCCGCAGGCGGGCCGCCCGCCTGGGCCTTGGCCACCATCTGCTCGAACACCTGTCTCTGCTCGGCCAGCGCCTGGACCCGGTCCGCCGGACTGGTTCTGCCTTCCAGCAGGACCCAACCGTCGTAGTCCGTCGCGACGAGCAGGTTGATCAAATCCTGGTATGGATAATCGTCGAGGTTCAGCTCGCGGACGTGGGCGATGTGGCTGAACCGCGGCCGCACCAGGTTGAAGTTATATTCCAGGCCCTTGCCTTCGAGGTCCTGCCCGTTGCAGTTCCAGCAGACGCCGACGTTGGGCTGGGTCACCACGTCCATGATGGCCTTGATCGTGGGCAGCAGGGAGCACCCGCCGTGGACCTCCAGCCGGACCTCCTGTCCGTAGTCCGTCGCGAACTGGCCCAGCTCGTTCAGTGATTTGCCGATTTGCTCTATCGTCTTCTGGTAGGGGACGCCCTTGGGCAGATCGTTCGGCTTGACCTTGACTCCCGACCCGCCGCAATCGTACGACAGCTTGACGTACTCCTTGGCCCCCTCGATCTCCTTTTTCAGCCGGTCCGCTTCCGGATAATGGAACGCGAAGTTCGTCCCGAGCCCCACGAGCGTCACTCGGCTGTCGGCGAAGCGTTTCTTGACGTCTTGCCGCTGGGCTTCGGTCAGATTGGCCTCGACGCCGTGCGCGTGCTCCGTGCGCAGCTCGACCCCCGGCACGCCCGTCTTCGCACAGTTCGCAATCACCGTCGGCAGGTCCCAGTCCTGTCCCCACAGGTACGTCACCAGACCGAACTTCATCTTCGCGCCCGGCTTCTGGGCCGTTGCCAGGACCCGGCTGAGCGGACCGGCCGCCACCATCCCCGCACCCAAGACTACGGAACCCTTGAGAAACTCCCGGCGCGTGCTGCGAACTCCCATACTGCCGCCTTTCAAAGACATGCCTGACAAGAACAACACATCTCCCGCGTACTGCATAGGCCTACCTGTTGTGACCTCGACGCCCGGCAAACGAATCGCCTCCCGCACGTTCCCCGCAGCATGCCGCCCATCCTCGCGCGCCGTCAGCGTCAATAAAGACGCATTATCTGCCTCAAAAATTGCACTGTCAAGGCAATTTCCCGGGTGCAGGGGCGTCGGCTGTACGACGAAGACGTGGCGGTTGAGGACGCGCCTCATTGGGCCTCGGCTCGATTCGGACGGCATCTGGCGCCGTCTGTCATGTCGAGCGGAGCGCCGCGGAGTCGAGACATCAGGCCTCGAATCCGGCGTGTCGCTCATTCGTAGCCAGATATCTGGGACCCCAAACGCGTTATTTCGCGTTTGGGAACCCTCTCCGCGCGGCCTTCGGGCTTGGTCGAAATGACGAAGAAAGATCAGGAGTCATTCCAAACCGTCAGCGTAGCCGACGGCATATTGAGCCTGCCACAGTTTCGTCGTACACCCAGGGGCGACATGAGGTGCCGATCGCGTTGGTGGGTCGTCCCTTGTGTAGGGGCTCGGAGTCACTCTGGTCGCGGCGGGTCGTCTTACGTGACCTCGTTGTACTTCTCTTTTGGCGAGCTGCACACGGGACACGTTTCGGGCGGCTCGTCGAGGACCGTGTTGCCGCACACGCTGCAGACGAATACTTTTCGCTGCGGCAAATCGCCGCCCGCCTTGATTTTGTTCATCGCCTCGATGAACAGGCTGTGATGCACTTGCTCGACCGCCATGGCATTCTGAAAGGACGTGACAGCCGCCCGCTCATCGTCCTCCATGGCCGCAGCCTCGTAGCGCGGGTACATGTCCTTGAACTCGAAACTCTCCCCGTTGATCGCTTCCTCCAGGTTCTCCCTCGTCGATTCAACGGCGTTCATCACCTTCAGGAAGGCCCTGGCGTGCACGGCCTCCGCCTCGGCGGCCCCCCGAAACAGCTTCGCCACCTGCGGATATCCTTCCCGGTGTGCCTGCTCCGCAAACGCCAGGTACCTTCGGTTGGCTTGACTCTCCCCCGCAAACGCGTTCTTGAGATTTTCCTTTGTTGTCATGAATGCATTCCTCCTGCCGGCCCGCTGCCTCTGTTGCCGCGATGCAGTCAATGGGTACATGCTGCCTCGCTGCTGGTTACCTCGACATGCCGGAACGGGGTTCCGCACGCATCCCGTGAGAGGCTTGGCCGGCGGAAAATGGATGTAGCTTCCACGTCCCTGGCCTGGGAAACGGCCCGTCCGCTTCTGCTCCTGTCGTGAGCAGTCCGCTACTCAGCCGGCTCGCAGGTACATTCCTCGGCCGGTTCGCCGCAACCCGAGCAGACGCCATTCTCATCGAGCGGTTGCCCGCATTGCTCACACGTCATTTCTTCTTGTTCTTCGGCCATCGTTCTACCTCCTGTAGAAGGTTCCATTTTGTTGCCTGTATTGTCGCGTGCCTGCCTTCCGCGCCAATTGAGGAAATCCCCGATCCCTCCTACAGGCGGCCGCCCGCCGGTTCTTGCGGTTTGTTTGTCGCTGCACGAGGCAACAGCAGGTGTGTTAGGGGCTGGAGATTGACGACCGCGGAATTGATGCCGGTGCTCGTGTGCTTGCCCGCGTCATGCACGTGGGCACGAGGTTTCAGTGCTTAGCCTTGCGGAATGATGCAATTGGTGGCCGTTCAGCCGATCGGGTGGCTCCCCAACGTCGTGACCACGACCCAGGCCAGGACCCCGATTACTGCCGCCGCCAGACCGGCGAGCATAGCCAGCGTCAGGTTCTGCCTCGCCCGCAGTTGGCCGATGAGTTGCTCGAGCTTGGCCTGGTCCACCGGCAGCCGTGCCTGTGTACCGCCGCTCGATCCTGCCGATACTCGTCCGTCCTGCCCCAATCGCGGCCGGTGTGCCTTGGCCGGCACTTCCGGCATATCGTCCGGGGGCTGCGGACTTGCCGGTTGTGGCCGGCTTGGCGTGGGCCGAAGTTCTCGTTCTTCGACCTCCGGCTGGGCATTCGAGAGTCGAGGCCGCCCGTTGCCTTCGAACTCAATCTCGTCCGCTTGTGGCTGTGAAATGACCAGTCGTGGCCGGCTGGGTCTCGGTCGATACTCCTGCTCCTCGGCGGCTGGCTCATCGTTCGCCAACCGTGGCCGGCTGGGTTTCGGTCGAAGTGCTTGTTCCTCGACCACCTGTTCGTCATCGGTCGGTCGCGGCCGGCTTGCTCTCGGCTGCGGCTTCGCTTCCTCGGGTACGGTTTCCATGTCCATGGGGCGCGGTCGCCCCGGCCGAACCGGCTGCTCCTGCTTGTCAGGCAGGGCATCCAAGTCGATCAGGCCGCCATGGGATGGCACGTCGGGGATTTCCAGTCGCGGATTAGCAGGGCCGGTCTTCCTCGGCGTGCAATCAGAGGCCTGGGGCTCGTCACCCTTGCCTTGCACATCGGACAGGCACCTGCGTTGCTGCTTGGGCTGGGATCCGGGACTTGGAATCGGCTCTTGAGGCCGACGTCCGTTCGCTTGCGGCGGGCCACCGGTAATATCAATATCCACCAGTGGCTCCCGCAGTACATTGGAATCCTGCTGTGGCTCGCGATTATCGTAGATAAGTCCCATAACTCCTCGGTCATTTGGTGGTTAGTCGTCAGGAGACAACCGATGGTAGCAAGAGTAGCCATCCCCTGACGATCCACGACTATCTTATGGGCCCGCGCGCCACCGGACACCCAGCCGCGCAAAGAGCCCCTCTCTGTAATTCATAGTAAACAATGGCCCAACCCGCAACTTTGGGTCGCTGCCGTTCAGTGGGCGCAGGCCGTACCCAAATAGCCAAATACGTGAATCGCAAACCTGAGACAAATCCGAGGTGCCAAATGATCAGAACCAAGTCCCAAGGCGCCTGCTGGTGTCTCGTGCCGCGCCGTGTGTTGCGTGCAGACCCGCAGGAGGGACTTCGGCCCACGAGGACCTCTCATCTGCCCATCCGCTATTTCTGCCCGCACAGTCTATGTCCCTTCCATTCCACGATATTGGCGGCTCAGACCCGCAAATGTTGATTATTTTTGTAGAGCAAAATGGAAATCTGCCGAAAGAAAAGAAAATGAGCATATTTCCGGACCCTGACGAGGGTGGCTCTGGTTTAGATAAATGCCTGCTGCAAATGATGTTATGAGTGAGACGACTTTCACCGTGCATGGTTCGTCGCGCTCGACGCGTGACGCGCCGTGCAGTAACAATCCGCAATCCGCGCTTCCCAGTCCGCCATCCGGCGAAAGCCGGCTGGCCGACATGATCATCATGGTAATTCTGTTTCTCATGGCAACCGGGGCGGTGATGGTCTTCTCCGCCGGTGCTAACGTCGGGCACGAATTCGACTTACGGCGTTTCTACGATTTCCCCGGCCTGCGGCAGATCATGTTCTTCCCCATCGCGGTGGTGGTCCTGTTCGCGGCTTCGGCGCCGAACTACCGGATCTGGAGCCTTCGCTCGCGGTGGTACAAATGCCCGACGCTGTGGCTGTTAGTCCTTGCCATTGCGCTACTTGTGGCCGTGCTGGTCCCGAAACTGGGCACGGAAATCAATCAGGCCCGGCGGTGGCTGCGAATCCCGCTTGGCCCGGTCAGCATCAGCTTCCAGCCGTCGGAGCTGGCCAAGTGGATGATGGTGTTCTTCCTGGCGGCCGTGTGCGCCAGGATCGGGCCGGATGTGAAGCGATTTTGGACGCGGTTCCTGCCGCTTTGTACCCTGATTGGGCTGGTGTGCGGGCTGATCGTGATTGAGGACTTCGGCACCGCCGCTTTTGTCGCACTGATCAGTTTCGTGATGCTGATTGTCGCCGGTGCCAAGTGGTGGCATGTCTTGATGCCGTTACCCTTTGGCCTGGCAGGATTTATGTACATTCTGATCCACTCGCCGCATCGTATGAAGAGACTGGCCGCATTTCTGATTCCCGAGCGGTGGGCCGATTCTGTAGCGTACCAGGCCAATCAGTCGCTGATCGCCATCGGCTCCGGCGGTCTGTGGGGCAAAGGGCTTGGACAGGGCACCTGCAAGTATGGCCACCTGCCGGAAGATACGACCGATTTCATCTTCGCCATCGTCGGCGAGGAGTTGGGTTTGATCGGTACCATCGGGGTGATTCTGCTGTTCATCCTCTTTGTTTCCCTGGGTTTAGCGGTGGTGATGCGGTGCCGGGACCGGTTCGCCCGGCTGCTGGCGGCCGGGATCGTCCTGACGGTCGGCCTGCAGGCGGCCCTCAATATCGGCGTCGTCACCGTTGTGCTGCCGACCAAGGGGATCCCACTGCCATTCATCAGTGGCGGCGGAACCAGCATGTTGCTGTCGGCGGCCGCTGTCGGAGCCCTTTTGAACGTCGCCTCGCGTGGCACCTCTGCTGATGCTTCCCTAATTAGCGATTGCGGCGGGACTTAGATCGCTCCCGGTCCCCAACGACTGTAACTGGTGCGTCCCAGGGGGCTTTTGGCGTGCTTTCTTATCTGTTTTTTGCTATAATTGCAGCATAGTGCAGGTCTGTGCCTGCGCTCACGGAGGTCTGAGGGTATGGGGGTCGCAAAGCAGCTTTGCGAAAGGACACTGTCATAAGGGTCTGGTTTACTGCGGCTGTCGTGCTGATGCTGTCGGCGGTCATCGCATCCGCTAAGGGAGATTCCGTGCGCGGCCGCTTCGTGCCAGGTGAAATCATCGTCAAGTTCCGTGCGCCCCCGGCGGATGTCAATGATGACGTCAAACGCACTTCATTGAGCGACAAGTCCAAGCCACCGTATGAATTACAGAACCTGCAGGGCCGCTTTCGGGTGCGGGAGATGAAGCCGCTGTTAAAGGATTCCCCTCGCCGGCAGACGAGATTCCAAGCGCGTGGAGACCGGGGCGTGTTCCGCTTGGCCGGAGCAGAGCGATCGTTGCTGCGTCACAGGCGCGCGATAGCAACTGGGACGACCCCGGATCCAAGTCGGGTCTATCGGGTCCGGCTCGACCTTCAGGCCGGCCAGACGCTGGATGAGGTGCTCGCGGAGTATCGAAGTCGCCCTGACGTCGAATATGCCGAGCGGAATCCGATGATCTCGATTTACGCTGTGCCGAGCGAC
>Ga0315291_10011455_pt1 | contig 10808 bp, 11 predicted proteins | sample YL17G12_20_MG_FD_203070 | JGI IMG/M metagenome (GOLD analysis project Ga0315291, IMG submission 203070) | Sediment microbial communities from Yellowstone Lake, YNP, Wyoming, USA - YL17G12_20 | ecosystem: Environmental > Aquatic > Freshwater > Lake > Sediment | place: USA: Wyoming | collected... | reverse complement strand
CTCTCGCTGCGCTACGTACTCAAGGCGGCGGGACCCGACACCGTGCTCATCATACCTGCCAGCTGCACGAGCGTGGTTCAGGGCATGTACCCAAACACTGCAGTGAATGTACCGGTTTATAACGTGGGGTTTGCCGCCGCCGCTTCATCAGCATCAGGTATGAGCAATGCACTGCGCGCTTTGGGAAAGAAGACGAATGTAATCGTCTATGCGGGCGATGGCGGGACGCTGGACATCGGGATCCAGGCGCTCTCCGGGGCTCTTGAGCGGGGTACCGACTTCCTCTACATCTGCTACGACAACGAAGCGTACGGCAATACCGGTATGCAGCGGTCTGGAGGAACACCACTGGGAGCCAAAACGACAACGACACCGGCAGGCAAGACCGAGGTCAAAAAGGATATCGAACGGATTGTTGCTGCCCACGAACCTCCCTATATGGCAACTGCATGCGCTGCATACCCGCAGGATCTCTTTAAGAAAGTTCAGAAGGCACTCTCGATCCGCGGACCGACATTCATCCACGTTCTCACCCCCTGTCCGCCCGGCTGGCGCTACTCAACCGAAAAATCGGTTGAGATTGGCAAGCTTGCCGTAAAGTCCGGTATATGGGTGCTCTATGAGCGCGAGTACGGGCACCTGACGATCAGCAGCCCGTCAAAAATCGCACTGAAAAAACCGGTTCCCCTTGAAGAATACCTCGCCCCGCAGGGCAGGTTCAGGGGGCTCGATCCAAAGACGCTCGGGATCCTCAAACAGCGGATTGCAAAGAACCTGGAGCAGCTCGCACAGGAGGAGGCGGGCGTATGCTGACAGTGGCAACGGGCAATAAGGCTGTTGCGGCAGCGGTCAAACAGGCAAAACCTGTCGTGGTCGCCATCTACCCGATCACACCGCAGACCGAGATTGTCGAACAGATTGCAGAGTACATCACACAGGGTGATCTCCCGGCACGTTACATCGATGTTGAGAGCGAGCACTCGGCGATGGCAGCGTGTATCGGGGCGAGCATTACGGGAGTGCGGACGTTCACTGCCACAAGTTCACAAGGCCTTTTGTATATGCATGAAATGACCAACTGGGCGGCCGGGGCACGCCTTCCGATTGTCATGGCGAATGTGAACCGTGCGATCGGACCCGGCTGGAATATCTGGGCGGAACACACCGATGCGATGCAGGAACGCGACACCGGCTGGTTGCAGGTATACGTAAGCACCGTGCAGGAAGCGTATGACACTACGCTCATGGCATTCCGGATCGCGGAGCACAACGACGTCCTCCTGCCCGTCATGGTGAACCTTGACGGCTTTCTGCTTTCCCATGACATGCAGCCGCTCGATATGGTCGAGCCGGGCGATTTTATACCACCGCTGCACCTCCCGCATGCGATCGACCCGAAGAATCCGATGGGCTATGGGACACTGACAGGTCCCGATGAACACTTCAAATTCCGCTGGGACATCGAACGCTCGATGCGGGATTCATTCGGGATTATTGATGCGACGCAAAAGGAGTTTGCGGAACGGTTTGGCAGGACATACGGGTTCACAGAAGACTACCGGTGCGAGGACGCGGACGTTGTTGTCGTATCGATGGGGACACTGGGCAAGGAAGCGGAGGTCGCAGCAGACAACCTCCGTAAAGAAGGTATCAGAGCCGGGTCCATGCGCCTGCGCTGGTTCCGCCCGTTCCCTAAGCTCGATTTTTTGGGCCGGGATGTTGTCGTCATCGACCGCGATTACTCGTTTGGGTTTGGCGGTGTGCTCGCACAGTCCATCCAGGCAAAGAACAGGATTGGTGTCTTCAGTGTGATTGCCGGGCTTGGCGGGCAGGAGGTCACGTACGATGACATTGCCGGTTTTGTGAAAAACCGCCGGATCGGCAACGAGTACTGGTTCGGAGTGAGCGACAATGTTTGAGATCCGCATCCACTCCCGGGGGGGACAGGGGGGCGTGACCGCCGCCCGCCTTATCGCCCTTGCAGCGATCCGTGACGGGAAGTACGCAACCGCCTTCCCGTTCTATGGTGCGGAACGGCGCGGTGCACCGGTGGTCTCGTTCGTCCGGATCGACGATAAGCCGATCAAAGTCTACAGCCAGATCCGGCAACCCGATCTTGTTTTTGTACTGGATGCGGGAATCATGGACGTGGTCGACGTACTTCACGGGCTCAAGCACGGGGGCACGGTCATCACGAACAGTGCACACAAACATGATTTTGAAGGGTTCAGGACATACAACATCGACCTCACCGGCATTGCACTGAAGGAGGACCTCGTTGTTGCCGGAGGGCCGATCCTGGACACAGCGGTGGTCGGCGCGCTCGCAAAGCTTGGCATCGTCACCGTCGAATCAGCAAGGAAGGCGATTGCCGAGATGTTTACCGATGAACGGGACATCAAAGCCGCTGACGACGCGTACCGGGAGATGACGGTATGAGTGGGCGCAAACGCCTTGCGATGAGCAGACCGACGGAAGGGGCTGCGGGCAGGACCGGGTCTTGGAGGGTGTTCCGGCCTGTTATTGACCCTGAGAAATGCAACCAGTGCGGGCTGTGCCAGATGTATTGTCCCGACGCCGCAATCAATGAAGAGATCCAAGTCGACCTCAACTTCTGCAAGGGCTGCGGTATCTGCGCAAACGAATGCCCGAAAAAGGCAATAGAGATGGTGAGGGAGGACAGGTAAGCTTCAGTTTTCTGCCCCTGGCACATTCCCCGATCCTTTCCTGATTATTTTTCACATCACGACTGAACCACACAGTCCTGTACCGGGAAAAGGGCCCGATTTCCTGTACCTGTTGTTCCAGCCTATGACAGCCAGAATGATGGAAGTCGACAAAAGATGTCGGACGCTGTGCAAGACGAATGCCACCTTGCGTATTCAATCCGGACAGAGCGTGATATATTGGGCATGACGTCCTTTGACACCGGATCCATGAGCCGGAACGTTCCTTGTTACTGCACCTTCAGTTCATCCTTTGCGACAAACTCAAGGTCAAACTTGTAGAAGTGCGTGAAATTGCAGTTCCGGCAGCGGACCGTGAAGTGCCTACACCCGATCGTGATATCGTGGGGACCGGTTATTTTACAGTTCCGGCACTCCGCTGTACTGACCAGTTCCCACGTGTCATAGCACCCGATCTCTGTGAATGTGCCTGGCCTGCTCACATCCTCGATCCTCGGGACAAAGACGCGGGTCGCACCGCAGTTGTCGCACGCGACCTGTGCTTTATAGGGAACAGCCTTGATGATCTGGTCCGCCACCTGTTTACAGTGGTAACAATCGGTGCGGTGGGTCAAAAAGATGAACCGGTCGCTCATGTGAGGTACCTGCACGTTGGGGGTTTATGAATTTGTTGCACCACCCGTTGGGATCCTTCATACATGACATATATCATTGATTGATGGCGAACCCCCCCAATCAAGGGAGAAAAGAAGAAACCTTAAACGGTTCTGAGTTCTGATCATCTTGTATCAGCAGAATACTGCCGGAATTGGGAGCACGAATCATGGTTCCGGTGGTTACACCTGCAGGATGAGATCGTGGCGAAGTGTCCTAAGTGCGGGAAAGAGATTGAGAATGAGGGGCACCGGCACTGCACGACGTGCAGCCTGAAACACGATGCGATCCGGCGCGGGGAGGGGGGGGTGCACTGGGAGCACAGGATCCCGCTTGTCGCCAATTCGGTTCTCTGGCGGGACCTTGCCTTCGCGCTCGGGATTCCGGTACTCATTATCGGGGCCATTGTTGTGATCTTTTCTAATGCGCAAAATCGTCTCGAAGTATTCATGCTGTTCGGCGTGCTCTTTTTAATCTTTTTACTGATTGCATTCGTGGTCATAGCTGCGCTCTCAAGGTCGTTGGGCGGAGGTCTTTTGGCAAGGTTCTACATCAATCACGCAGGGATAGGCTACGAGGCGGGACCCATGGCGAAAAAGGTCAACCGCGGGACGCTTATCCTGTCACTGATGTCCGGCTCTGTCAATGCAGCAGGCACAACCCTGATGGCGATCTCACAGGAGGAGAACTTTATCACATGGCAGGATGTGCATAGTGTCAAGATTTATGTTCATCCGAGGGTCGTGCACATCCGCAGTAAGGAGTTGATCAACCCGATCGCCCTCTATTGTACCGTTGAAAATTTTGGCAAGGTCACCGAGATGATCGGCAAAAAGGTTCCACTGACTGCAATCCGGTAACTGCTGGAATTTCATCCCTGACACTATTTTAATGCGAAAAGGGTATGGACGATAATTGAGGAACGGTTTGTTAAAATACCTCTGGTTATCGAAAAAATCCACGAAATAATCATTGAACTTTGTTCAGGATTTTTTTCACAATTCGATCGCGGGATGAAAAAAGAGGGGGAAAAATATTGAAAGGGCGTCTGTTTTCAATAGTCGCCCATGCCACCGGGGGGCATACCGCCCATGCCACCCATACCACCGGGGGGCATACCGCCCTCGGGTCCTGCGGGTGCCTTCGATGATGCGATCACATCGTCAATACGAAGGATCATGACTGCAGCTTCTGCTGCGGAGGAGAGCGCCTGCGTCTTCACGCGAAGCGGTTCGACTACCCCTGCCTTCAGCATGTCAGCCGCCTTGCCGGCATATACGTCCAGACCGAATGTCTTCTTGCCCTTCTCGTGGGCTGCACGGATCTCGACAAGCATATCGATCGGGTCGAGCCCTGCGTTCTCTGCAAGAGTGCGCGGGATGATCTCAAGTGCGGCTGCAAATGCCTCGATCGCGAGCTGAGCCCTGCCGCCAACGGTTGCGCCATATTCACGGAGACGCAGCGAGAGCTCGGTCTCTGGAGCACCGCCGCCGGCAACGACCTTGTGGTCCTCGAACACGACACCGACAACGCGGAGTGCATCGTGGATAGCGCGCTCGAGCTCATCGACCACATGCTCGGTTCCGCCGCGGACAATGATGGAGACCGCCTTGGGATTCTTGCACTTCTCGACAAATGTCATCTCTTCACCGGAGACCTTGCGCTCTTCGACAAGACCGGCCTTGCCCAGCTCGTCCTTTGTGATCGAATCGATAGACGAGACAAGGCTGCCACCGGTTGCACGTGCAAGCTTCTCCATGTCGCTCTTTTTAACCCGGCGTGCCGCAAAGATGCCTGCCTTGGCGAGGTAGTGCTGGGCGATGTCATCGATACCCTTCTGGCAGAAGAGGACATTTGCACCGCTTGCGATAATTTTATCGACAATGTTCTTTACCATGCGCTCCTCTTCATCGAGGAATGCCTGCAGCTGGTCGGGGCTGGTGATGTTGATCTCCGCGTCGACCTCGGTCTTTTTGAACTCGACCGCTGCATTGAGCAGAAGGATCTTCGCGTTCGTTACCTTCTTTGGCATTGAAGGGTGGACGCGCTCTTTGTCAACCAGCACGCCCTCGACGATCTCGGAGTCGTCGACAGACCCACCGGACTTCTTCTCGACCTTGATGTTGTCAATGTCGACGGTGCCATCCTCATCGGCAACCATGGTGACTGCCTTGACGACAAGCTCACAGAGTTCGTCCTTTGTTGCCTCGGCTCCCTTGCCGGTCATCGCGGTCTCTGCGATCTTTTTGAGCATCGCCTTGTCGGTCGCCTTCACATCGATGGCGATCTCTTTTAACAACTCCTGTGCTTTCTCTGCTGCCTGCCGGTAACCGGCGGCAATGATCGTCGGGTGGACATCCTGTTCAAGAAGATCCTCTGCCTTCTTTAACAGTTCGCCGGCAATAACGACCGCGGTTGTGGTGCCGTCGCCGACCTCATCGTCCTGGGTCTTTGCGACCTCGACCATCATCTTTGCTGCCGGGTGCTCGATGTCCATCTCTTTTAAAATCGTGACACCGTCATTGGTGATGACGACGTCGCCGATAGTGTCGACGAGCATCTTGTCCATACCTTTGGGACCAAGGGTTGTGCGCACAGCGTTCGCCACCGCCTTTGCGGCGTTGATGTTCATGCCCTGTGCATCGCGTCCACGCGTGCGTGAACTGCCCTCTTTGAGAATAAGAATTTGTTGTCCTCCAAGCTGTTGTGACATAGTTTCACCACTTTTAGCACTAAAATTGGTTTGTGGTTCTATATAAACATTATGAGTCGCCGATCAGATCGATCAGCTCAGAACCGTCGCGGAGATGGTGGAGGCGATCCTCCCCAATCAGAAGAGTTCTCCCGATTTTTTTCTCTTTGTAGTAATCCGTGATGACACACATCGCATGCTTCTTTGCAATCTTGGAGAGATTGCCGATGAGCGCTGCACGTTTGATCACCTTCTGCGCCGTACCATAGCCGGTAAAAATGGTGTGTTCGTTAAAGGTGACCAGCGCCTGGAACGGTGCGCCACGGAGCGTGTGGAGCTTCATGCCAAGCTCTTCAAGGAACCCGATAGGAATTGGGGGCTTTTGGAGATCCCTCTTTTCTCTGGGCTCCTTGTCTTTCTGGGGCTCATGCATGAGGATATCAATGGACTCAACCACGCCAACATCAAAGACCTCCTCAATCCTGATCGCGACATCAAGGGTTGTACCCATGCCACTTTCGTACTTGCTGATCGTGCGGCGCGAGACCCCGAGCAGATGCCCGAGATCACCAAGCGACATACCGCGCCGCTCGCGCATCTCATGGAGCACTTCACCATTAATGCTCACATACAACCCGCCGGGAGATGCGTACACGAGCGGTGGGATTTTCTCAACAAAATAGTCATAGAGTGTGGCAACGCTCACTGCATAGATACCGTACCGTATGTACACGGCTCCGCGCTCAAGCACCGCATCGCGTGCGCGCTCACCGACGATCAACGGGATCCCGCGAAGGTGGCGCGCGATGATCTCGAGATCGGAGGCTACGTCATCGCTCACGCTGTCAATATGGGACACGACCTTGATCACAAGCATGGTGCCGTTTTTTCTGGCGATAAGGTCGAAACTTCGCGGGCGCAGGGAGAAACGTTCGGAGACCTCAAAACCTGCGGTGATCATGACACTTGTCACCAGCTGGAGCGATCGGTCCTGAGTCATAGCCGTTAAGAATGGATAGAGCCTCTGCATATATTAATATAGACATGCTGATCGGAATCGATGACACGGACTCGCCACAGGGTATGTGCACCACATACCTCGGAGCGGTCCTCGCCCGAAGGTTGATCCATGAACATATGCAGGTGCGTGAAGCAAGGCTCGTCAGGCTCAACCCGAATGTGACCTACAAAACACGGGGAAATGCAGCTATCGCACTGGATGTGGCGGGTGATGCTGACCGGGCGTTCGAAATCTCATGCGCGACGGTTGAGGAGCTTGCGGATTTTTTGTGCGAGAACACCAACCCGGGCGTTGTTGTCGTTGAACAACCCCCGGATCCCGGGTTTTACTGGCAGGCAGTGCGGGACTTCTGTGAGATCGACGACGCGGTTGCCATCCTTGATGCGTTGGGCGCACGCTACCGGGGGTACAAGAACCGGCGCGGCCTGATCGGTGCAACTGCCGCGGTGGCGAGCAGGCTGCCTGACATGACCTATGAGATACTCGTATACCGGCAACCCGTTCGATGGAGCACGTCAAGAATCGTGGATGCAGCCAGCCTGGTTGCTGCTCAGGATGCAACATTTCCACACACATGGGACACTATCGATGAACAAAACGATGTCGTGGTCTGCGTCCCTCATACCCCGGACCCGGTGCTGTTTGGTATCCGTGGTGAAAGTCCTTCATGGGTGATGGTTGCCCGATCGATGGTTGCGTCAGAAGAGCCGGCAATTGAGCAGATCTGGATCACCAATCAGGGCACAGATTCCCACCTGCTGGATGGGAACATCGGCAATCTCAGGGAGGGAATTTCGTACAGGGTGCACGGGATTGTTGCAAGTGTTCCCATGACAAAGACGGGCGGACACGTTTTTTTCACACTAGGTGATGGCAACCATGCTGTGAGATGCATGGCATACGAACCGACCAAAGGATTCCGGCACATCATCCGCAAGCTCGTGCCGGGCGATGAGGTCGTTGCGGTAGGAAGTTACAAAAAAGGGAGCATCAACCTTGAGAAAATTCAAGTGTATTCACTCACCCGTGTAAAAAAGATGCGTCCCCCGGTCTGTACGCTCTGTAAAAAAAGGATGACGAGCGATGGCAGGAAAAAAGGCTACAAGTGCAGAAAATGCGGGGCACGTGCAGGAGAGCCGGAGGTGCAGGATATTCCGCGGATGCTTACATCTGGATGGTACGAAGTCCCGCCAACGGCAAGAAGGCATCTCGCAAAACCCTTGTGCCGCGGTATGCCGGACATAAAACAAGGTTATCAGCTCGCACTTCCAACTTCCATGCAACAGTGAGGCGGACCGATGGCGGAGGAATGCAGTGAACCGGTCACCCAGATACATCTTACACCAAAGATGACGGTCGGGGAGCTGGTCGACGCAATGGGCAATGCAGGGGCATATAACGGTGGCGCACTCTATCGTGCAGTCCGCATTTATGAGGCAATGCTGCGCGACAAAAAAACCACAAAATTTTTCGGGCTTGCCGGTGCGATGGTGCCGGCGGGGATGGGCGGTATCGTTGCTGACCTCATCATGGCAGGGTATATCGATATACTGGTCTCCACCGGAGCCAACCTCACCCATGACATTATCGAAGCGATTGGATGCAGGCACTTCCATGGAACGGCCTTCTGTGATGATATCGAGCTCCGGCACGATGAGATCAACCGTATTCACGATGTCTATCTCCCCAATGAGGCGTTCGAACATTTTGAAAAATTCATACAGCATGTGTTTTCTACCCTCGAACCGGAGAGCAGCATCTCCATTTCCGGGCTGCTGGGCCATATCGGACGCCACACAAAAAAAGGGATCCTCCACAACGCAGCGAAAAACGGCATTCCGGTCTACTGCCCTGCGGTTCAGGATTCGATGATCGGGCTCCAGTACTGGCTTTTCTCGCAGAAAAACCATGTCACGGTCGATGCCTTTGCAGATATGCCCGCGCTCATGGATCGGTGCTTCACTGCAGAAAAAGCCGGGGCACTGTTAATCGGCGGGGGAGTTCCGAAGAACTTCATCCTCCAGAGCATGCTGATGACCCCAAACGGATTTGATTATGCAGTACAGCTTACCGGTGACCGCCCGGATCTCGGGGGCTTATCGGGCGCTACGCTGGACGAAGCACGTTCGTGGGGCAAGATTACTGAAGAAGCGCAGGCAGTGACCGTATACGGGGATGCAACGATCACGCTCCCCCTCCTGGTTGCCGCTGTCATGGAAAGGATGCACCATGACTGATCTGATCCTTGCCCTGGATATTCCTGACAAGGTGCGTGCAGTGACGGTTGCCAGTGCCTGCGCTCCGTACCTTGATGCGATCAAGATCGGGTACCCGCTCGTGCTTTCCGCGGGACTGGGAATCACACGGGAACTGTCCGGTCCCAGGCTCCCGCTCATCGCCGACTTCAAGGTCGCCGATATTCCAAACACAAACCGGCTCATCGCTGACCAGGTCTTTTCCGCTGGATTCTCTGCGATCATCTGCCATGCATTCACCGGCAGGGACGCGGTACAGGCCTGCGTCGAAAGCGCTCATAATAACGGGGGGATGTGCTTTGTTGTTGCCGAGATGAGCCACCCGGGTGCCACCGAGTTCTTCCACGGGGGGGTCGCCGAGCATCTCGCACAGGTCGCCATCGCATGTAAAGCAGATGGCATTATCGCACCTGCCACACGACCGGAACGCGTAAAGAAACTGCGGTCGATCATCGGTACAAAAAAGATCTATGCACCCGGTGTCGGTGTACAGGGCGGAGATATCCGGGCTGTTGCCGGGATCGTGGACGGGATCATCGTAGGCAGGGCCATCTACGACTCGGATGACCCGGCAACGATGGCACAGGATTTTGCCCGCATATGTAAGATGTGAACCGGGTAAAACACAGGAAAATAATTTCCCGCCTTATTCTCTCCGGCAGGGATTTTGAAAGAATTCCCCCTTTTCCGGCGCAGAAAATAACTGTATATATAAACAACCTTCATTTTGCGACTTAATCCGCATGCGCGCTCCAGATCGTACCGCGAACACGATATTAGATTCACGGTACTGTCTAAAAGTTTATTAAGAACTCCTGCAATGTAGTAGTATGGATTGGAGCGCAGAGCAAACGAATTTAGCAGAAAAATACAAAAGAATCGAAGAAATTCCCGAAAAAGAGCGGCATTACAAGTGCCATACCTGTCACCTTATTATCGATACCACGCCCTGCCCTAATTGCGGTGAGACCCATCTCGAGGTCATGTGTCCGCTCGACCATTGCCACTGCTCCCACGAGATGATCTCAGGGATTGAGTACTGCCCGCTCTGCAAGCAACCGATCTGTCCCGAATGCGGCTCTCATGATGTCGTGCAGATCAGCAGGGTTACCGGCTACCTGCAGGACGTCTCCGGCTGGAACGCCGGGAAGCAGCAGGAACTGAAAGACCGGGTCCGTTACTCTGTTGCATGAGATATTATCTTGAGAACAATACGCTTTTCATCCGCGGATCGTTCCGCGCCGCAAGCACCGGGATCTCCGGGGGAATGCGCAGCGTCTCCACGCTCCTGAACCACACCACACCTTCCACTTTGAACGACGGGGACCAGAAAAAGGAACTCGAGTTTGTTGCCGCAGGCGCGGGGATTGAGAGGGACTTTTTTGGTCTCCTGACCGCGATCCCCCTGCGCCAGCCTTGCGTGCTCCAGTATGATTTTGTCACGGTTTTTATCACCGCGGGAAGCAGTAATGAATTTTCCGTTATTGGCGGTCCCATCA
>Ga0315291_10011452_pt1 | contig 10809 bp, 8 predicted proteins | sample YL17G12_20_MG_FD_203070 | JGI IMG/M metagenome (GOLD analysis project Ga0315291, IMG submission 203070) | Sediment microbial communities from Yellowstone Lake, YNP, Wyoming, USA - YL17G12_20 | ecosystem: Environmental > Aquatic > Freshwater > Lake > Sediment | place: USA: Wyoming | collected... | reverse complement strand
CCCAAAACAGCCGAAGTCATCCGAAACAGTGGCAACACTCAGCAGATCACCGCCCGCAAGGGGCGGAAACGAACATTTTGCAATTGGCTCATTCTTATATATGCCGGGGGTCCTCAACCGTCAACTGCAAACCCCGCCCAGGTGTTCACCTGGCGCGACATGTGCCGCGCTTAGCACGGGCGTGTATGGGGTGTGCGAGCAGAGCAACGCGAACCCCGCGCCGGCGGCAGGATACGAGCGGCCGGCGAAGTATCGGCCGGCAAATCCATCCGGCGGAGGCGATCAGATGGCAAAGTCAACCACCACTGTCCTGTGGAAAGATGGGATGCACTTCTGCACGCACGTCGAGTCCGGCCAGCTCATGTGCGACGAGTCATCGCTCGTCGGCAAAGCCTACCCGTCTGCCCCCGAGCTGCTGATGGCCTCCCTCGGCTCCTGCATCGGTTCCGTCCTCGTCTACTTCGCCGAGCGCCATGACATCAAGCTGGAGGGGATGAAGATAGACCTCACCTGGGAGCTGGCGGAGAAGCCCCACCGTATCGGCACGATCGGCGTCGCGGTCTCCTTCCCGCGCGAGTTCTCAGCCGAGCAAACAGCGACGCTCGCGCGCGTCGCCAACACCTGCCTCATCCACAACACCCTCACTCATCCGCCCACCATCAACCTGGGGCTGACCTCCCGCTAGCCCGCCTGGGAGCGCAGGCGTCTCGCCTGCCTTGGAGACGGCGAGACATCGCCTGCTCCAAGGGGACGCGCAACAGCCTGCAGGCAGGAACACGCACGCACCATCGGAAGGCGGAGGGGATCCTATCGGGCGGCTGACGCCCACACGCCGACAGCTTGGCAGGACCCCTGGCCGCGGGCCTCGAAGACGCCCATGTGCGCGCGAGAACCATGCCTGGACTACGACGGGAATCGTCCGCCTTCACCCTCATCGAACTCCTGGTGGTCATCGCCATCATCATGATTCTCGCCTCCGTCGTGCTGGTGGTCGGCGTCCGCGCTCGGCTCAACGCCCGCGCCGCCTTCTGCGCCAACAACATGCGCCAGATCGGCATCGCCCTCGGCATGAGCTCCGACCGCGGCATTCCGGCGAGCTGGGCCTACTCCATGAAGCACGTCAACCCCAAGGAGTCCATTCTCCTCTGCCCCCAGGGCCCCCAGGACGGCCAGACCAACTACGCCGTCAACCAGCGCCTGATCGGCAAGCCCCTCTACGCCGCCGACACCGGCGCGACCGTCCTGCTCTATGAAAGCAAGCGCGCCGGCGACAGCCTCACCGGGGACCAGCGGGATGTGGACCTCCGCCACTCCGGCGCCGCGAACTTCGTGTTTCTGGATGGGCATGTCGTGCGGCTGAAGGAGATGCCGTCGTTCGCGCCGTGACCTGTCGCGCGGCCAGTCGCCCAGGGGACATGTCATGCCAGAGACCGAGCATGGGCCTGGGCGCGGGTGAGGCGGGCGAGGACGCGCTCCCTCCCCAGGACCGCCATTAGCTCGAACAACCCCGGCCCCGCCGTCCGGCCTGTCACGGCCAGGCGGGTGGTGTGGATCACCGGCCCCGGCTGAAGGCTTAGCTTCTCCGCCACCGTTCGCACCGCCGCCTCCACGGCGGCTTCGTCGAATTGCTCGACCTCGGCCACCGCCTCCCTTACCGCCGCCAGCAGCTCCGCCGCCCCCTCCCGCCGGAACCACTTGCGCTCGCCTTTCTCGTCATACGCCTCCGGCTCCCGGAAGAAGAACTCCGTCAGCGCAGGCAGCTCGCCCAGGGTCTTGGCTCGCTCTCGCTCCAGCAACACCGCCCGCGCCACGTACTCCTCTCCGAGCTCCTCCAGAGCGCTGCCAAACGCCTTCCCAACAAAAGGCTTGGCGCTCGCCACATAGGATTCCGGCGACATCTGGCGGAGGTACAAGCCGTTCATCCAGTCCAGCTTCTCCCGGTCGAAGACCGCGCCGGACTTGCCGATGCCCTCGATGGAGAACGCCTCGACCATCTCCTGCCGGGAGAGAATCTCGCGGTCGTCGCCCGGGGACCAACCGAGGAGCGCGATGAAATTGACGAGGGCGTCGGAGACGTAGCCCAGCTCGCGGTACTCCGTGACGGCGGTCGCGGCGAAACGCTTGGAGAGCTTGGCGCGGTCGGGCCCGAGGATGAGCGGGATGTGTGCGAACTCGGGCACGGGCCAGCCGAAGGCGCGGTAGATGTGAAGCTGGCGCGGGGTGGCGGAGATCAGGTCCTCGCCGCGCAGGATGTGGGAGATGCGCATGTCGTGGTCGTCCACCACCACCGCCAGGAGGTAGGTAGGGAAACCGTCCGCCTTGAGCAGCACGAAATCGTCGAGCAGGGCGTTCTCGAACGAGACCTCGCCCCGAATCAGGTCGTTCCAATGGGAGGCGCCGCCGTCGGGCATGATGAAGCGGATCGCCCTCGGGCGCCCTTCGGCGTCGAACTTCTCCCACTGCGCCGGCGTCAGGTCGCGGCAGCGCCGGTCATAGCGCGGCGGCAAGCCCTTGCTCTGCATCTCCTTGCGGCGCGCCTCGAGCTCCTCCGGCGTGCAGTAGCATGGATAGGAGAGCCCTCGCTCGACTAGCGACTGGACGACTTCTCGATAGCGCGCGAGCTTCTGGGACTGGAAGTACGGCCCATAGGGACCGCCGACCCCGGGGCCCTCGTCCCAGTCAAGCCCGAGCCAGCGGATCGCCTCTAGGATATCGCACGCGAACTCGTCGGAGGAGCGAGCGCGGTCGCTGTCCTCGATGCGGAGCACGAACGTGCCGCCGTGGTGGCGCGCGAAGAGCCAGTTGTAGAGGGTCGTCCGCGCCGTTCCAATGTGAAGGCGCCCGGTCGGTGCGGGCGCCATCCGTACTCTGGGTTCGTCGCTCATGTCAGCTCCGTTGCCGGCCACCAACAACGGCCGCAACCGGCCTATTTCCTCAGGTACTTCCTCTTCGTCTTCTTCCGGCCCTGGCTCACCTTGCGCTCGTCATATACCCAGACGTCCGAGTTCGCCGGTCGTTGGTAGAAGCAGTGATAGGACGCCACGTTCGAGGCCACGACGCGACGCGTGGTCCGCCGGATGACATTCACCCCCGCCCACACCGCCATGAAGGGCATGCCCTTCTCCTGCCCCGCCATCGTCCGCTGCATGATCTCGAACACGGTCGGGGCGCCGCCCGACAGCTCCCGCTTGATCTTGTTGAGCTGTTTGATGCGCTCGTCGGTCAGCGCCACATACGGGTCCATCTCGTCCTGGTAGGAGACGATGAACTCGTCCGGCACCGAGCCCGGCGTCACCACGAAGATGGCGCCCGGCATCAGCTTTCGGTCCGCATACCAGTCGCCCAGCTCGTAGAGCAGCGAGGTCGTGTAGCTCAGCCACACCGGATAGGTCTTGTTCGTCTCCCTGTCGAGGAAGGTCGCACACACCAGATCCGATTCCGACGGGTAAAAGCGCCGGTCGCAGACGCGGACCTTCAGCGTGCCCGCCTTCCAGTGATCGGAGAGAAGGATATAGCGCAGTTCATCGGTGGGCTGCTGCTCGGGGCCGATGTCAATCTCGGGCTCCTCGCCGAAGTCCTCGTAGCGTGGGTCGTGCACCCAGGCGACCAGGATCTGCTCCAGCCCCTCGTCATCGAGCTCGACGTCGGCCTCGTCCTCGTGCACCTCGACCGGCACCGCCAGCAGCGAGGCCGGCACCTTGTCGGTGTGCTTCGGCATCAGGTCCGGCAGGGTCCAGGTCTGGCTCCCCACCCGCACGAACCGCGGGTCCAGGCTCATGGCGCTCATGAGCGCATCCACGGCCTCCTGGAAGCGCCGCGATGTCGGCCCGTACTCGAACACCGCCTCCGCCAGCACCCGCGCTGGCTGCGCCTTCTTCCGACGCCGGATGTGCTTGTACACCTCTTCGAGGTCGGCCGGGCTGACGATTATCGGCCCCTCGGGCTCCTCTTCCTCGGCCCACTCGGTGTCCTCTTCCCGCTCCGCCCGCTTCGCCAACCGCTTCAGCTCTTGGTGGTACTCCTCCACATACTCCTGCAAGCCCCAGCTCGGCCCTGACAGCATCACCAGCCGTTCCTCGCTCAGCATGTCCTGGAACAACTGGGCCGCGTCGAGGTCCCCATCCCGCAGCTTCCACACGACGTAGGCGAGCAGCTTGTTCGGCAGCGGCTCCGCCGCCCGCCGGATCAGCTTCACCGCCATCTCGACCGGCGGCTGGTCCACGCTCATGCGCGTGTCCGTCAGCTCGTCAACGATAGGCCTGACCTGCGCCGCCTCCAGGAAGAAGTTGCGCAGGAAGCACCTCTCCGGGTCCTTGTCGGAGGTGTCCAGCAGCCAATCCTTCAGCGCCCACAGCCCGTCCGGGGTCTGCCAGTACTTGGGCCGCTTCCGGAGCGTCTCAAGCAGGAGGATGTCGAAGAACTCCACCGGCCGCCGGTGCACCAGCGCCATCTCGTTGTGGATGGCCCGAAGCGGCATCGGCTTGCCATAGGAGGACAGCGTGAACTCGATTGATCCCTCGAAGGGAAGGTTGATCGCCGTCCGCAGCGCCAGGTTCCAGCGCCGATCCTCCATGTCGAACCGGTCGCTGTAGTACAGGATCTTGCGGATGAACTTGGGGGTCAGCTTGACCGTCTCCTCGAGCGCGTTGGCGATGTCCCGCGACTTCCCCGCCTGGCCGCTGTTGAGCATCATCTCGAAGATCAGGTCCTCGAGATAGCGCACCGCGAAGGACTTTTGCTCCTTCTCGGGTTTCTTGCTTTTCTTGGTTGCTGTACCGGCCAAGGGCGTCCCTCCTACCCCAAGAGAAGCATTGCATCGGCGCAGGCACGCCGATGCAGCGCCAGACTATAGCACAATCCGCCGGGCTGGGTCAACCGGCGCGCCCTCCAGCGGGAATACCCAGTAGGCGAGCCCCTCTGCGGGCTCCCGTGATGCACAGACAGCCGGTCCACCGCCGAGGGTCGCCCCCACGACTGTTCGACGACCGTGAATCCATCTCGGCGACAGTACAATAGCTACTCGCCCATCGCCTTGACCACCACCCGCTTTCGTCTCTGCCCATCGAACTCGGCATAGTAGATCTGCTGCCAGGGCCCCAGGTCGAGCTCGCCGTTCGTGATGGGCACGACCACCTGGTGGTGGATCAGCAAGCTCTTCAGGTGCGCGTCACCATTGTCCTCGCCGGTTCGATGATGCTGGTAATCGGGCCCTTTCGGCGCGAGCCGGTCCGCCCACTCGTCAATGTCCTTGATGATTCCCGACTCCGCGTCGTTCACGTAGACGCCGGCCGTGATGTGCATCGCGGAGACGAGCACCATTCCCTCCTCGATGCCGCTGCCCCTCACCACCCGCGCCACCTCCTCCGTGATGTTGACGTACTCCCGCGGCCGCTTGGTGTTGAACCACAGGTACTCTGTTGCGAACTTCATCGCCATGCCTCCCGATGGCAGGAACTCACCGCAAAGGAGAAGGAAACGGCGCCGCGGCGGGCATGCTCTCGCATGCCCGCCTCATCTGCGCGGTCAAGCTGCCTGCCGGAGGGTTCTCCCTTCTATGGCAGCAACCTCGCGATCACCCTCTTCACCAGGCCGTTGAACCAGGTGGCGGCGCCGTCGAAAAGCGTGTATAGCACCGGGATCATAACCAGCGCCAGCAGCGTGGACAGCAGCATGCCCCCGATCACGGCCACCGCCATGGGCGACCGCACTTCGCCGCCGTGCGCCCTGGCAAGTGCTACGGGCAGCAGGCCGAAGATGAGGGAGAGGGAGGTCATGATCACCGGCCGGAGCCGGGTCGGGCCGGCCTCCAGCAGCGCCTCTCTCATGCCCATCCCGCGGGCGCGCAAGGTGTTGGTGTAGTCCACCAGCAGGATGGAGTTCTTGCCCACGAGGCCCATCAGCATGATGATGCCGATCATGGTGATGATGCTCAGCGTCTTTCCGGCGATGACGATGGCAAGCAGCGCGCCTACGAGGGCCAGCGGCAAACCGAACATGATCACGAACGGGCTCAGGTAGCCCTCGAACAGAGCTGCTTGGAGAATGTAGATCAGCACGATGGAGAGACCAAGCGCGACCACCATGTAGCCGAAGCTCTCGCGCATCATCTCGCTCTCGCCCCCGAAGAAGACGGCGACGTTTCCGGTCGGGACGTCGGCGATCTCCTTCTGAATCTGCTGCACAACATTGCCCTGCGGATAGCCCTTCTTCAGGTCGGCCGTGACGGCAACCATGCGCTGCCGGTTCTTCCTGTCAATCTTCGTGGGGCCCACCCCAAGCGAGACATCCGCGATGTCGGACAGGTAGACCGGGCCTCGGTTGTAGGCCACCATCAGGCTGCCGACTTCGCGCACGCTCTTGCGGTCAATGTCCTGGAGCCGCACCCGGATGTCGTACTGCTGCGATCCCTCGCGGTACTTCGCCGTGGTGTCGCCCTCGAGGCTCGTTCGCAGGGCCCGGGCGACCTGCGCGGTGGTCACATTGCGATCGGCCGCCCGGTAGCGGTCCACCTGCGCGCGGACCTCCGGCTTCCCCACCTTCCAGGTGATGTCGGCGTTGAGGGTGCCCTCGACCTTCGCCACACGCGACTGAACCTGGCGGGCGACCCTCAGCATCTCGCCCATGTCGGTGCCCGACAGCTCGATAGTGATGGGCGACTCGCCGCCGCCCCCCATGCCGCCGCCCGTGGCGGCCTTGATGGTCGCACCCGGTATCGTCCGCGTGAACTCGTCGAGGGACGCGACCACGTCCGTGTCCGAGCGAGTCCGCTTGAGCTTGTCCACCAGGACGATCGTGAGGCTTCCGTAGGAGGCGCCCGTCGCTCCCCCACCGAAGACTCCTGACGAGCCCGAACCGACCGTGGCGAAGACGCTGTCCACCTCCGGGAACCGCTTCTTCTCGAGCACATACTGCTCGATCTTGCTCACCACGTCGTTGGTCGCCTCCAGCGACGCGCCGGCTGGAAGCTCGACCGAAACGTTGATGTGGCCTTGATCCACGCTCGGGAAGAACTCGAAGCCGAGGTTCGCGCGGAACACGGTGATGATCAGCAGGCCGACGATGCCCGCCGCCAGCACGGGCGTCCGGCCGCCCCTGCCCGCGCCCACCAGGCCGAGGACCACCAGCGCTCCGATGAGAATCTGGAAAACCAGCAGCACCGTCCCGCCGGTCGAGATCCCGAGGCTGGCCAGCAGCGCGATCACCCCCACGAGGATCGTGGAGAGACGATGGTCGAGCGCCCACGCCAGGAGGTGTCGGTATCCGTTACGGAATCGCCCGTACCCGCGGTCGAAGAGCCGGAAAAAGCCCAGTGTCCGGTGGGATGATGGGATCGGAGGGTCCTGCGATCCCCGACCTTCTCCGGACTCCCCGGGCTCATCCACCGGGACCACGTCCTCTTCTCGATACCAGCGCGAGCTGATCATCGGCGTTACGGTGAACGCGACGAACAGCGAGAACAGCGTCACCATGGCGACCGTGATCCCGAACTGCCGGAAGAACTGCCCCACGATGCCGCCCATGAAGGCGATGGGCACGAACACCACCACGTCCACGAGCGTGATGGTGATCGCCGCCAGGCCGATCTCGGTGCGGCCGTTGAGGGCTGCGTCCTTTGGTTTCTCGCCCATGCGCAAGTGCCGGTAGATGTTCTCTATCACCACGATGGAGTCGTCAACGAGCACGCCTACCGACACCGACAGCGCGAGCATGGTCATCTGGTTAAGCGTGAAGCCGAAGAAGTGGAGCGGAGTGAAGGCCGCTATGATGGAGGTTGGGATGGCCAGCGCAACGATGACCGTGCCGCGCAGGTTGTGCAGGAAGACGAAGACCACCAGCACCGCCAGCAGCGCGCCGAACAACATGTGATGGAACAGATCGTTCAGCGCGTCGCGGACGAAGGTGGACTGGTCCATGGTGATGCGAGCAGTGATGTCTGCGGGCAGGGTGCCCTTCTTCCACTTCGCCCCCTTGACTTCGTAGCCCCGGTAGTCCAAGGTCTGACCGGTGAGCTTCATGACCTCACCGCGCACCGCATCGGCGACGTCCACCGTGTTGGCGCCGGACTGCTTCAGCACCGTGACGGTGACGCTTTCGCTGCCGTCAACCCGCGCGTACTGCTTCCGCTCGACGACGGTGTCCTGGACGTCGGCGACGTCGCTGAGCGAGATCGCCTTGCCGCTCGGGGTCATGAGCTGGAGCTCGCGGACCTCCTGGGGAGACGCGAACTCGCCCACCGCCCGAACGGCATACTCGCGCCGGCCCTCCTCCACGTTGCCGCTGGGAAGGTTGAGATTGCCAAGCGTGAGGGCCTGCACCACCTGGTCTACGCCCAGGGCGTAGGCCTCGAGTTGGTCGCGGTCAACCGCGACAAGGATCTCCCGGATGTCGCCGCCCGAGACGCCAACCGATCCGACGCCCTTCAACCGGCCGAGCCGGTCCCTGACCACGTCGTCGGCGATGCGCCGCAGCTCCTTGGAGGGGCGGGGGCTATACAGCGCAAACGAGATCACCGGGATGGACGATAGCGAGAACTTCTCGATGACCGGCGGCTCCATATCCTGGGGCAGCTCGAAGCCGGCCGCGTCCACCTTCTCGCGGACGTCGTTGGCGGCGGTGTCCAGGTTCGTGCCGAGGTAGAACTCCACAGAGACGACCGACAAGCCCTCCTGCGAGTTGGAGGTGACGTTCTTCACGCCGCTGATCGTGCTGACCGCGTCTTCGATCGGCTTGGTGACGAGCGTTTCGATCTCCTCGGGGCCCGCGCCCGGGTAGCTCGCAACGACTGTGACGTACGGAAACTCGATGTCCGGGTAAAGGTCAACCGGCATCCGGCCCAGCGACGTCAGGCCGAGCACGATCAACGCCCCCACCGCCATGGTGATGGTGACGGGACGGAGGATCGAGGTCTGGGTGAGCCACATAGCCTACTGGCCTCCGTTGTCCTTGATCTGCACCGCATCTCCATCTTGAAGGCCCTGTGCTCCGACCACGACCACGCTCTCGCCGGGCTTGACCCCGCTGAGTATCTGCGCGCGCTCCGCGTCGCTGATGCCGATCTGCACCTCACGCCGCGCCGCCTTCCCCGCCTGCACCACGAAGGCCAGCATCTTCCCTTCTCTCTCCACCAGGCCATCTTTCGGCACCACGACGGCGTCGCTGGTCTCCCGCACGACCACCGCGCCCCGCGCGAACATGCCGGGCTTCGTCAGCTCGGCCCCCTCCACGATGTCTATCCTCAGCAGGAAGTCGCGGCTTTCAGGATTCGCGACAGACACGAGCCGCTCGACTCTGCCGCCTACCCGCCGGTCGCCATTGCCCTGCACGATCACGTCCACCCGCTGGCCCGCCTTGATCCGGAGGGCCGCTCTCTCCGGCACCTGGGCCTCATAGTAGACAGATGCCGGGTCTGCCAGCCGCAGCAAGGGCCCGCCGCCTCCCGCGCTGGCGATCTCCCCCGGCTCTACGTGGCGCTCGACGACGATGCCTGTCAGTGGCGCTCGGATCACGGTGTAGCCAAGCCGCTCTTGTGCTTCGGCGAGCATGCCCTTCGCCTGGTCCAGCCCCGCGGCGGCGGCGGCGACATCCTTGCGAGCGGCATCTATCTCCTCGGGCCGCGCGCCCTTTGTCGTCAACTCCAGCGACTGCTTGGCCGAGTCGCGATTGGTCCTCGCCGTGTCATAAGCAACCTGTGCGTCATCGAGCTGTTGCTTCGAGATCGCCCCCTTCTCGAACAGCCCCCGCAATCGGTTCATGTCTGCTTCGGCCGTCCGCAGCGCCGATTCCGCCTGCTCCAGTCTGCTCCTCGCAATCGCCCGCTCCTCCTGCCTGGCCCCCAGCTCCAACACCTCTCGCCGGCTCTGCGCCGCCTCTAATCGTGCTCGCGCCGCCTCCACCCCGGCCTGGGCCTGTCGCGCCTGGCTCTGCGCCTGCGCGGGATCCAGCGTGATGAGCACCTGGCCGCTGCTCACCCGGTCCCCCTCGCGTGCCCTGACTTCCAGCACCTGAGCGGAAACCTGGGCCCCCACGTTGGCTTCCCGGGCGGCCCTGATCGTGCCCGTGACCGTGACCGCCTCCACCATCGTCCCCACGGTCGCCGGCGCCACCTCCACTGGCACCCCCCGCACCTCCTCCTGCACGCCGCTCTGCCTACCCCCGAACCGCGTGCAGCCCGACAGAGCTATCAGCGAGGCCGCCGCCATCGCGGCCAACGCTGCCCGTGTCATCCCTATCGCCCGGAGCTTCCGCCTCATTCGCCTTCCGACTCCTCTTCGGTATCCTCGACCAGGGTTGCCATCATCACGTCCCACTGCTGAAGCTCATCCATGAACGCCCGCATGTCGTCCAGCCGGGCCAGCATCAACCCAGGCCCGTGCGGGTGCCGAAACACCAGCAGCTTATCACCAGGCTTCAGACCAAGCCGCTTGCGGGCCTCCGCCGGTATCACCACCTGGCCCCTCTCTCCGACCGTAACAGAGCCGTAGAAGCACTCCGCCAGCGACACGTGTTGACCGTTCGACATGGGTCCCATCCTCTCTCAAACAGGAGCACTATACCCCAGTTCGCGCCCTGCTTATATGAAAAGTATGCCAAGTGTGTCCGATTTGCCTTCTTTGGATGGTGTATCACGATCCGACACCTGCGGGCCTCGAACACGAGCATCCTCCCGGTTCTTGGCAAATTTCTAGGGTCATTGCATTATCGCGGGGACAGCCGTCTGCGGGCAGGGACAGCTCGTGGGAGCCCGGTCCTCCGGGCGACTATCTCGCAAATCGCCTCGGGGACGAGGCTCCCACGGGATAACGCAATGAC
>Ga0315291_10011451_pt1 | contig 10809 bp, 10 predicted proteins | sample YL17G12_20_MG_FD_203070 | JGI IMG/M metagenome (GOLD analysis project Ga0315291, IMG submission 203070) | Sediment microbial communities from Yellowstone Lake, YNP, Wyoming, USA - YL17G12_20 | ecosystem: Environmental > Aquatic > Freshwater > Lake > Sediment | place: USA: Wyoming | collected... | reverse complement strand
GGTGAACCCCGGCGACTTCGTCTGCGAGATTCACATGTGGAACGAGCGCGTGCCCAAGATGGGGCCCGGCGGCCCAGACGTGCAGTGGGCGCTGGCGACATACAAGGGCGTTCTCCGCTCGCTGGAATTGCTGGCGGACTATCTGCCCAATCACCCTCCGTACTCCCAGGCGGTGGCGGTACACGGCGAGGGGACGGTCATGCGGGGCCTTCCCCTGGAGCAGGCGCTGCGAATCTGGAGCCGCGTCGGTTTTGACACCATGCCCAAGCACGCGCAGACCCGATTGGAGCGCTTTGGCCGCTGGTGGCAGAACCTGTACACCTCGTGGCTGATGTGGACGTTCAATGCGGTGTCGCTCCGGGAAAAGCGCATCACTGAGATGACGCACTGCGAGTTCTGGATTTCGCGGCGGGCGTTCATGGAGCGGTACGGGTGCAGGTAGGGGCGAATCTCGTATTCGCCCGTGCCCGGCCCGGGGCGAATCTCGTATTCGCCCCTACATCCGTCCCGCTTGACTTGTCCCGATTCATCCCCTACAATGAAGTCATAGTCGCATCCACGCGACGGGCGCCGCTGCACCCGCCCGGGCAGCTTCTCACCATCAAGACATCCTTCGCTGCACGGCATTGCACTCGGCCCGCCGCACCAGCAGGCGCATCCCGCCTGCGCAACGCATAAGGAGTGTGCCATGAAAACGCGCGTCTCTCTCGGTGTGGTCGTTCTTCTCATCTTGCTGTCCGTTATTCCAGGCCAGGCCCAGGGGCCGGAAGTCCAGGCTCCCCTGGGAACCGGCTTCACCTATCAGGGCCAGTTGCGGCAGAGCGGCTCGCCCGTCAGCGGAACCTGCGACTTCCAGTTCTCGCTGTGGAACGCGTTGACGGCCGGGACGCAAATCGGGGCGACGCAGGGCAAGGCACTGGTGGCGGTGACGCGGGGTTTGTTCACCGTCCTATTGGACTTCGGCGGGGCGGCATTCAAGGGTGACGCCCTGTGGCTGGAGGTCAAGGTGCGCTGTCCTGCGGGGAGTGGGACCTATACGACCCTGACCCCGCGCCAAGCATTGACACCTGCGCCGTATGCTCTGGCACTGCGAGGCTTGTGGACGGAGCCGAACGACACCAGCCCGAATGTGATCGGCGGGTACTCTGGCAACAGCGTCACGGCGGGGGCCCACGGCGCGACCATCGCCGGCGGCGGCGAGACCGGCAACGTCAACCGCGTCACCGACGACTATGGCGTGGTGGCCGGCGGGCGCAGGAATCAGGCCGGCGACGATGCCGGCACCACCTCGGACCGGTGGTTTGCCACCGTCGGCGGCGGCTGGCAAAACACCGCCAGCGGCGTCGGATCCACCATCAGCGGCGGCGTTAGCAACACCGCCAGCGGCTATTTGGCCACCGTCGGCGGCGGCTACGGCCACACCCCCAGCGGTTCCTTCGCGACCATCGGCGGCGGCTACGGCCACACCGCCAGCGGCCAGAACGCCACGGTCGGCGGCGGCACCGAGAACACTGCCAGCGGCTATTCCGCCACCATCCCAGGCGGCGGCCACAACATCGCCCAGGGTGAGTATTCGTTCGCCGCCGGACGCCGGGCCAGGGCCAACGTCGCCGGATGTTTCGTGTGGGGCGACAATACCGACACCGAAGTGATCTGCAACGACAACAACCGCTGGCTGGCCCGCGCCAGCGGCGGGGTCTACTTCTACACCAACAGCAGCCTCACCAGTGGAATGTATCTCGCCGCTGGCGGCAGCGCCTGGAATGCGGTCAGTGATCACAGCCTGAAGGAGAACTTCGTTGCCGTGGACGGGCGTGAGGTTCTGGCACGCCTGGCGAACATCCCCATCACCACCTGGAACTACAAGTCTCAGGACGCGGCCATCCGTCACATCGGCCTCATGGCCCAGGACTTCAACAGCCTGATGGAAGGGCTGGGCGGAGAAGGCGCTAACTACATCAACACGCTGGACGCCGACGGCGTGGCCCTGGCAGCGATTCAGGGGCTTTACGAACGCTCTCAGACGCTGGAAACCGAGAATGCCGCGCTGCGTCAACAGGTGACCGACCTGGAGTACCGGATGGCTGCGCTGGAAGCGCTGGTCGCCCAGATGGCGAAGAAGTAGGAGGCAGGCAATGAAACGAACGATGGTGTCGCTGACGCTGGCCGTGCTTCTGCTGTTTGTCTCTGTCGCCCTGGCCCAATCAGGCGGCTATGACCTGTCGTGGTTCACCGTGGACTCCGGCGGGGGGATGTGGAGCGCAGGCGGCGACTACATGCTGGGCGGCACGGTGGGCCAGCCGGACGCGGGCTTGCTGTCAGGCGGAGAGTACACCCTGTCCGGCGGGTTCTGGGGTGCGGGAGGGATGTACTTCGGCTTCCTGCCGGTGGTGATGCGATAAGCGTTTGCCCGTCCAGACTTCCGAAGTCTCCGAGACTTCGGAAGTCTGGACGGAACATCGCGGGCAAGTGCTTCGCCCCTACGATCAGAATCCCGCCTCGCGCTCGGCGACGGTGAGGGCTTCGTCAAAGATTTCCAAGCCCGCGTCCACGTGCTCCTTGCTAACGTTGAGCGGCGGGATGAAGCGGACGCTGTTCGGCCCGCAGCCCAGGATGAGCAGGCCGCGCTCAAATGCCTTGTTCACGACGTCGTCGCGCAGGTCGTGGGCGATTTCCTTTGTTTCCTGGTTCATCACCAGTTCCACGCCGACCATCAGGCCCTTGCCCCGGATGTCGCCGATGGATGGGTGCTTGTGGCGCCGCTCCTGCAGGGTCTCCATCATGCGCTCCCCCATGACGGCGGCGTTCTGCATGTAGCCGCCCTCAATCAAGCGGATGGTTTCCAGCCCCGCGGCGCACGCAACCGGATTCCCGCCAAAGGTGTTGCCGTGGGAACCGGACTTCCAGGTCATGAGCGACTCGCGGGCGACCATCGCGCCCAGCGGCATGCCTGACGCGATTCCCTTCGCCACGGCCATGATGTCGGGGACAACCCCCCAGTGCTCGATGGCGAACATCTTGCCCGTCCGCCCGAACCCCGACTGGATTTCGTCGTCCACCAGCAGGATGCCGTGCTTGTCCGCGATTTCGCGCAGCATCGGCAGGAACTCCGGCGGCGGCACGATGTACCCGCCCTCGCCCTGGATCGGTTCCACGAAGATGGCTGCGACTTCCTGCGGTTGGACGATCTTCTGGAAGACAGTGTTCTCCAGGTACTTCGCGCAGTCCATGGCGCACTTGCCGTAGGTCTTGCCCATCGGGCAGCGGTAGCAGTACGCGAAGGGCGTGTGAATGACCCCAGGCACCAGCGGCGCGAATCCAGCCTTGTGCAGAGCCTTGGAGGCGTTCAGGGACAGCGACCCCATCGTGCGCCCGTGGAACGCGCCGATGAAGGCGATCATGGCGGGGCGGCGTGTGGCGTATCGGGCGAGTTTGAAAGCCGCCTCAATGGACTCCGTGCCGGAGTTGGTGAAGAACAGTTTCTTCGGCTCGCTGCCGGGGGCCAGGGAGTTAACCTTTTCGGCCAGCCGGATTTGCACTTCGTAGTAGAAATCCGTGCCCGACATGTGGATGAACTTCTCGGCCTGATCCTGAATGGCCTTGACCACGTCGGGGTGGGAGTGGCCCGTGGCAACTACGGCGATGCCGGAACTGAAATCCAGATAGCGGTAGCCGTCCACATCCCACACCTCTGTGCCTTTGCCGCGATCCATGACGAAGGGATACGAGCGCGTGTAGGATGGGGAAACGTTGCGCGCGTCGCGTTCCAGCAAAGCCCGCGCCTTCGGGCCTGGCACTGGAAGCTTGAGAATGCGATTGCTCTTGGGTGTTGTCATTGGAAACCTCCTGCGATAGGTGTATATGGGGGGCGCTGCAATCCGGCGATAGAGACGGGAAGTGGGCCGGGCGCCCTTGTCCGACCCACTTCCGTCATTTGGATAGGCTCAAGTCTCAGCCTCCCCCCACAAACGGGAGGAGTTTGACCATATCCCCTGGTCGGATCCGATAGGTCTTCGGCTCCTGCTGTCCGTTGACCATCACGAAGGCGACCAGGTCTTCGGGCAGGCCGAGTTTCCGGATCAGTTCTGTGACCGTGAATCCCTCCACCGGCCCAATCTGATCCGGCCCATGCTTGACATAATCTCTCAGCATCCCGACGACCTCAAAGGTAGCCACGCCGCTCACACCGCCTTCGCAAACCCGGTCAGGCCGAGTTCTTCCAGTTTCGCGGGTGAGGGTCTGCCCTCCGCATCCCATCCGCGCTGCTCGTAGTACATATCCAGCAGTCTGTTGGCGTCTTCCAGGGACGTGAGTTTGCCTTTTGTGGGCCCGCTGACGACCGGTTCCTTGGTGAAGCGGGCCGGGGGCATGTCCCAGGCGCGGCCAAAGCCGGCGACCTCGCGGAACCAGAACAGCCGCGTCAGGTTCCAGTTGCGCTCGGACACTTTCAGCAGGTCATCCCAGGAACGCTCCAGGCCGGTGAGGGCGGCCAGCGCCGGGACGTACATGTTCAGGTCCAGCGCCAGTTCAATCCACTGGAGGCGGCACGCGCCCAGCGCGTCAAACAGCGGGCGTGTGTGCTGGAGCAGGATGACCCTTGCGGCCTTGTCCGGGGTCACCGTGTCGCGGCCTGACTGGATGTCGTAGGTGATGGCCCAGGAACGGTTGTGGTGCGCGCCCACGTCGCAGGTCATGTACGACAGGAGCATGGACGGCGCGTTGTGCGAGTCGTAGCCGCTGAATTCCATGCCCTTGACCTGGATCGCAAAGGCTTCGCTCCCCTTGCCGAAAACCTTGGAGGCATGTTTGACGCCCTCAGCCAGAATGGCGCCCAGGCCCTGCTTGTGGGCAATCTTGATGAGCATGGCGAAGACGGCTTCGGGGTTGCCAAACTTCAGTTTGATGCCGCCGGTGTCCTTGTCGGTCAGAATGCCGCGCTCGTAGCACTCCATGGCGAAGGCAATGGCATTGCCCGCCGAGATGGAGTCCAGGCCCAGGTCGTCGGCCAGATAATTGGCGTAGGCGACATCTTCAATATCAGTCAGGGCGCAGTCGCCGCCGAGCAGGGCGGTGGACTCGTACTCCGGCCCCTCCACGCGGACGTTGTACTTCTTTACGTGCGACCACTTGCCGCACGGGCTTGGGCAGCCGAAGCACCCCTTGTCGGTGATGACAATCTTCTCGCGCATGACCTGGCCGCTGAGGCTCTCGTACCCCTCCAACTGGCCGGAGGAGAAGTTGCGAGTCGGGAAGGCGCCGATTTCGTTGGCCCAGGTGGTGACGCCGGACGTGCCGTACTTCTGCCAGACCTCCAGGCCGGGACTTTCCTTGCACGCCTTGTACATGGCGCGGGCGGCCTTGCGGAAGGCTTTGACATCGGCGACGGGGATGCCCTTGTTGCCGCGCACGGCGATTGCCTTGACGTTCTTTGAGCCCATGACCGCGCCCACGCCGCCGCGCCCCGCCTGCCGCCCGTAGTCGGTGGTGATGCAGGCGTACTTCACGCCGTTCTCGCCGCCGGGGCCGATGGTGGCGACCTGGAATTCCTCGCCCAGGCGGTCTTTCAGGATCTTCTCGGTCTCCAGCGAGCCTTTGCCCCACAGGTCGGCGGCGTCACGGATTTCCACTTTGTCGTTGTCAATGAAGATATAGACTGGCTTCTTGGCTTTCCCCTTCAGGATGATGGAATCGTAGCCCGCGTACTTGATTTCGGCGGTCAGGATGCCGCCGGAGCTGGCGCTGGCGTAGCCGCCCGTGAGCGGCGACTTGCAGGCGAAATCCACCTTGCCCGCGCCGGGGACGAGCGTGCCGGAAAGCGGGCCAGGGGAGATGATGAGCATGTTTTCGGAACCCATCGGGTCGGCGCCCCGTGGCAGTTCGGTGAACAGGAAGTAGATGCCAAACCCGCGGCCTCCCAGGAACTTCTCGGCCAGTTTGGGGTCGGTCGGCTGTTTGGAGATGTCGCCGGTGGTCAGGTCAATTCGCAGGATGTTTCCGCCGTATCCGTTTAGCATGGCTCGCCTCCTACTCTATCCACAGCACGGACATGCCGCAGTGGGCGACGCACTGTCCGCAGCGGACGCACTTGAACGGAGCCTCGCGGTCGGGGTGGACGAAGATCACCTGCTCCGGGCAGGCTTCCACGCAGGCCATGCAGGCGATGCACTTTTCGGGGTCAATGTCGTACACGCCCTTCTTGTCCACAGGGATGGCGTCCACCGGGCAGACTTCGGCGCAGGTGCCGCATTGGGTGCAGGTGCGGACTTCAAACACGCCGGGGTCGGGGAAACGGGGGTGAATGGCAAGGCGCGCCTTTTTGGGGTTGTTCTCGTCAAAGTTCCACAGAGAACAGGCCACCAGGCACGCCCGACAGCCAGAACACTTGCTGCTGTCTGCTCTCAGATGCATCTCGTCCTCTCCTTTGAGTCGTGGTTCTGAAGGGTGGCAGAAGAACCCTACGCCCAGTATAGCCGAAATCGGCTGAATTGCCAAAGCGGGCGGGGTTCGCCACAGAGACGCAGAGGGCGCGGGGCAACAAGCCAAGCCACGAAGACACAAAGAAGGCCGTAGACCGTGCTCGCAGCGCGACCTGTTCCCGCCAGCGAAGGCGTCGGGCGGCAGACTCGGCCGTACAGCAGATGGTTTGAGCACGAAAGATGCGACGGTGGTGTGGTCGGCGTACGCCTGTCTCCTGACGTCCTCGCGTCTATGTATATTCGTCAGCGTCGAAGTTGATGTATCGGTTGGTCCGCCAAGGTTCCTTCTCACCTTTGAGGTAGACTTCCGCGCCAACGATGAATTCACCATACGCAGAAGTCTGAAGCAGGAACTTGCTGTCCTTGTCCGTATTGATGCGGACGCGGTTTACTTCCCAAGAGGTGGGCAAGTAATAAACGACCTTTTCAATTCTATGCTCGATGTCAGGGATGAATTCATCAAACCAATCGAGCCAGATTTGTATCGGTCTCCGCCTAATGCCACCGCGATCGGTTCTCCAATGCCCAACGGTGTGGCGAAGGTATACGGAGCGCATTTTGTCCGTTAGGGGCAAGTCCCCGGCAGACAATTCCTTCTCCCTGGGAGTGGGGATGACTTCAATCCATGGTGTTTTGAGAGACGCTCCTCCCTCAATGCTTTTCACGAGTGCCCGCAGAACTGCCGAGAGGTGTTTGCGAACAATCACCAGAATAACGGCAATAAAGATGATCCACGCTAGGGTCTGAAACAGTGGTGCCAATTCCGCAAGAGTCATTTTGTACTCCTTTCGGCGTTTTAGTCACCGTGCTGATGGGAAAGGGATGTCAGGACGCCGTAGCACACCGACCATACCCAACGCGCCACGCGTAATGAAGACACCCTCCAAGTATGCCAACCACCTGTGCAAAAGGCCGCGTATGTGGCGTGGTCGGCGTGCGTGCGTTTCCAGGCGTGCATCCACGACTCATGGGAGCCATTCTTCTATCTTTTCCTCCACTATTGCGCTCAATGCAGCGATGATTCCCTGCAACTCATCTATGAAGTCACTGAACTTTTCAGGAGAAGACAGAACAAGCATCACTGAATCTCCATGGGCGATTTGATTCCTCACAGTCTCTATTCGTTTGAATGCCTGGTCAATCTCATTCTTGCTGTGGAAAGGCAATTTGCTCATTATTCCGGGTACGTGTCGAAGTAGCTGCTTCTTGTCAACGAATGTTGTGCATAGTAGCAATCTCGGTGGTGTTTCATGCTTGTACTTCTCCCTGCACAAGTCTTGCGCCTTCTTGAGTCTGGCGGGAGGAAGGCAGGCGAGATAACGTTCAAGACTTGACCAATCTATCGAAAGCAACTCCAACAACTTCGACTCCAACTGCATGACGAGAGAAAAAAGGCATAGTCTCATTGGCAACCTATCCATATCTTGAAATGAGACCAAGTGCGTGATTTCGTTGCCAGTCAGTACGAAGTAGCAGTAGTGTTTCAGGAACAGCGCTGGCAGTTCAAGAAGAGATGTGGAGGCAGAAAGCATTACCTCCGGTATGATTGGTGTTGCCTCCTCACCTGCAGCGGAATCAAGGGATCCTTGAAAGAAAACGTCGTCTTCCTGTACCAACCAGCCATACACCCGTTGCTCATCACGAACCAAACACCATGGATCACTTTCACCGCACGTCGACAGTTCCTCGAGAACGGCACCCAAACTCGTTTCAGGTGAGACCCGTAGTGTCGGAGGATCTGCTATCTCCGTCACACCAATCGATCTTGCTAGGAGAAGATAAGGTGTCGAGCGTGAGTACTTCATTAAGTTGCCTCCGTCAAACTCGGATCGCAGACTGCCCCGAGTCAGAATAAGGTAGTGCGGCAGGGGCCTTATGTTTGACACCACAAAGTGGCGGGATGCACTCTATTAGGTGTGTTTACTGCGACCTTCGTGTCGTGTGGCCAGGGAAAGGCAGAACGCTCCCTGCTGACTGAATTGTACGAGACTTCTCACCAAGTGTCAACAGGGAACCGGAAGCGAGCGAGTCGAGGGTGCCAGTCCGCGTTAGCGCTGGGTTTGGAGCGAGATAGCCGCGAAAGAGAGCGAAAGACCCGAAAAAGAAGAGAACTTTCCCCGTTTCCGTAACCTTTGCGTTCCGATATCCCCCGTATGCGGACGCAGTATTGAAGACCCTAAGGGTCTCCGAGACCCTTAGGGTCTGGTAGTCCGCGAAAGGATGCCCATGGAGACGCGGAGGGCGGGGAGTGAGGAAGGGATTGTCTTGTCAGCGGATGGATCTGATGGGATCAAGGTTCGCCCATTCGCATGTGAGAATCCTCTTGATTTTCACTGTGATGTGTGCTATACTTTTCGTAGACGAAGACCCTAAGGGTCTCCGAGACCCTTAGGGTCTGGTAGTCCGCGAAAGGACGCCCATGACCAGCCCATCGCCACTCCATCCAGGTGTGTTTTATCACATCTACAATCGCGGCACCAACCGCGAGAACATCTTTGTGGAAGAGCGCAACTACCGCTACTTTTTGCTGCTCTACGCCAAGTACATTGAGCCCGTGGCGGAGACGTATGCCTATTGCCTGCTGAAAAACCATTTTCACCTGTTGGCGAGAATCAGGGACATCCCAGACCCTATAGACTCTAAAGGTCTCCGAAAACCTTTAGGGTCTATAGCGTTCTCCAATCTTTTCAACGCCTACGCGAAGGCCATCAACAAGGCCTATGACCGCGTGGGGAGTCTGTTTCAACATCCTTTCGGGCGAATTCCGGTGCTGACTCAGTCCTACCTTGTGCAAGTCGTGCGCTACATCCATTTTAACCCGCAGAAGCACGGGCTGGTGAGCGATTTCCGCGAGTGGCCCTATTCTTCGTACCACGCCCATCTCTCAACGCAAACCACTCACTTGCTGCGAGAGGATGTCCTTGGCTGGTTTGAAGGCGCGAAGGGCTTTGTTGCCGCGCATCATATGCCGATTGATGAAAAAGCGCTTGCGCCGCTGACGCCCGAGGATTTCGATTGAACGTGGATCTTCTAGACCTTTAGGGTCTCTGAGACCCTAAAGGTCTAGAGGTCTAGATAAAGGGCTGGATGGCGGCAATAGACCCTTAGGGTCTCCGAGACCCTAAGGGTCTGGTCTTGGCGACTACATCTTCAAATACGAATCCGCGAAGATGATCTCGTTCCTCAGGATGCGGACGGTTTTGTAGATGCCGACCTGCTCCTCGTCGCTCATGTCCACGACGGACGGGTCAAACGGCTCCATCGTCTGCGTGGTGTCAAACAGGTGCAGGAGAAGGCGGCCCACCCCCGTGCTGTCGTCGCGGTTCTCCACGATTCGCAGGAACCGCATCAGTTCCTTGTCCAGCGGGTCGGCGATGGCCGAATCCAGCCCCGCGGCCATGAGCATGACAAAGTAGGTGCGGTTGATCAGGCTGCGGTGCTCGTGCGAAACTTGGTTGGAGACATTGGACAGGCCGACGACGGTGTGGAGCGGCGGGTCCCACAGTTTCATCAGGCGCACGGCTTCTATCGCATTTGGGACGTACTCCTGCGACCCTGCCACGGTGAGCACCAGCGGGTCAATGTAGATGTTCTCTATCGGCACGCCCGCCTCGTTCAGTTTGGGCAGGAGGATTTCCATGGCGATTCCGAAGCGCTCATCCGCGCCGACGGGGATGCCCGCCTTGGTCATGGTCAGGGCGATGATGTTGGCTCCGTACCGGGCGGCCAACGGGCCCATGGCGGCCAGGCGCTCCTCCTCGGCGGACGTGGAGTTGATGAACGCCTGCTTTTTGCACTTCTTCAGCCCGGCCTCGATGGCGGCGGAGTTGGTCGTGTCCAGCGAGAGCGTCACGCCCGGGATAGCCTGCTGGACGGCGTCCACCGCCCATTCCATAATTTCCACGCCGAGTTTCTTCTGCGGGCCGATGTTCAGGTCAATGACCTGCGCGCCGGCTTTCCACTGGACCAGCGCAGCCTTCTGAAGATAGGCCGTGTCGCGGTTGGCAATGGCTTCCTTGATCTTGGGGGCGATGATGTGAATGTTCTCACCGATGATGAGCATTTCTGCACCTCCTTGTGATCTTGTGCGCTTCCGCGCGGTTTGGAATCAAAACAATCTACCACGAAGACACCAAGACACGAAGAAGTGACTTCACCCTTTTTTCTTGGTGTCTTTGTGTCTTCGTGGTTAGTCTCTTGCTCCCTGGCCTACGCTTTGGAGCAGGCGCATGACGGCTGGAAAAGTGGCCATGTCCGTGTGGGGCAGGAACAGGGCCGACGTGAATTGCTCCATGAACGTGTTGTCCGCGCTGAGTTCCAGGTAAGTCATCTT
>Ga0315291_10011448_pt1 | contig 10810 bp, 12 predicted proteins | sample YL17G12_20_MG_FD_203070 | JGI IMG/M metagenome (GOLD analysis project Ga0315291, IMG submission 203070) | Sediment microbial communities from Yellowstone Lake, YNP, Wyoming, USA - YL17G12_20 | ecosystem: Environmental > Aquatic > Freshwater > Lake > Sediment | place: USA: Wyoming | collected... | reverse complement strand
GCGCCATTTGCTATCGGGTTCTAGGCGCCAGATCGTGACGCTCCGACCATGCATTGTAGTCATGGTGCCATCCGGGGCGTTCATCGTGACCACATTTCGGCCAAACATGTAGGCGAGGTTGCCATCCGGTGAGAAAGTGGCATCCGTTGATGTCCAGGTGATACTGAACCCAGGGATCTTTAAACTCTCCTTCACGTACTGGCGTAACGCGGCCTTGCCGACGACTGCCGGGAGACCGGGCTGCATGACGACCGCATCATCGGTCCAGTAGGAGAGTATATGTTCAATGTCGCGTCCCTCCAAAGCCGCAGTCGCCCATTCGGCATCGCACGCTAACAACCGTATTTTTTCTAAAGCAAAGTCCATGGTGCGCCTCCTTTCAAAATCGGACGCGGTATTAATAATGCATCTTAGCCAGGTGCTCAACTGGTTTACAAACTCAACAACTGATAAATTATTTCGGCCTAATCCTATAAATTATATCAATTATAAGGTTGTTTTAAGCTTAATCTAGGATATGTATTACGTTAAGGGCAAAAACTAAGAGCTATGAGAGCACCAATCCGCGCCGCTGAGTGTAAAATCCTTGGCGATCTTAACAAAACCACAGTCTTCATTCACCTTGTCGATAGCTTCGGTGAGGATGTCAGCTACGTCCTTGATTCTATTTATCTAACAAACAATGGCTGTGATTATTTATCTGACCAGGTCACTCAATTCTGTAAAAAAGTCAGCTGCCGGGCCAGAGTGCATCTGGCGCAGGTTGGCGCGCAGAAATAGATGGGGTTTTTCGGGTCGTAAAGCCAGGCGGATCACACTGGATGGATAATTGGTTAAAAATGATTGCACCTTGGCAATCAATCCTGAGCCAGATTTATCCTCAACTGCCATTTGCAGCCCATGGGAGCTTTCCAGCAAGGATAAAGCGGGCTTATCGGTAGCTTTGAGACGTTTTTCAAATAACCGGTCACCCTTACGGGCGACTTCTATGGATTGCTCGGGCTTGGATTGGTAGTTGATCCAGACGACCAGCTCATCGCCCCTGCCTTGCAAAATGTGAAAGATCCAAAAGAGCAGGTTTTCACGCGGGGCGAGCAGATATACCGCCTCCACTCGTTTGAGGGGAGCAGCAGCCTGGTTTACTTCCAGCCGCCCGCCGGTCGCCATCCCGGGTAGTTTCTCGCCAACCGTCACCTCGCCCAGTGAGGATAACCCCTGACGCAGCCAGGCGAAAATCTGCCCCGCACGCTCACGGTTGTAGTAATAGCCCAGGATATAGCCCAGGATCAGAACGGAACATACTATGATCACCACCCATTGACCCGTATTCAATTGCATCACAGCCTCCTTGGCAATCTCATAGCGTGCATTGCTCTAAAAAATTCGTTGTGGCAGCTAAATGCCACAACGAATTTCATGGGATATATTATTTGAGTGCAGCTTAACAATAAAGCAGGGCAACCATGCGTTTGAGCATGTCCACACCGCACACTTCAGTCTCCAGGAGTGGCAGGGCGGCACGCACGCGATTGCCAAATTCCTGATCGATCTTCACCATATAAGCATCCTGCATCGCCACCCGGTTCTTCACAAAATCGGGAGAGTCGTCTTTGACACTCTGCTTGTCAATCACCATGTTCACCACCACCCCGCCCACGGGGATATTGAACTCATGGAACCATTCGATGAAGCGGGTGATGACGGCAATGGGCAACGCCTCGGGTAAAGTGACAAAGAAGAATGAGGTCAGGGCTTTGTCGGTTAGCAGCTCTTTGGCGTGCGCCATGCGATTCCGCAGGTTGAGCAGGTAATCCATCAGCGGGTCTTTTTCCTTTTTCTTTTTGCTGTAGGAGAGCAAGGCCTTCAAGCTGGTGGCTTCTTCGCGGCTTTGCACCATCTTGTTGACCCACATCGCATAGACGCTGGTCATGCCCAGCAAACGGCGGGCATTGGCTGTGGGTGCGGTATCGAAGACATAGGCGTCATATTCGTTGTCGAACATCAGGTCGATCATGTTCTCGAACATGGCGGATTCTTCAAAGGATGGGTTCATGGTAGCCGATTCGACAAATTCGTCGGCTTTGGTTTTGATGTCAGCGTATTTGAGGAACCACGAGATTTTCTCACGGATTTCGTTCTTGGATTTCTCGATGGTGTCCTTGGTATCAATTTCATACGCCCACAGGTTGGATACGCCTGTGACGGGCGTCTGTTTGCCGAACACATCCTGGCCGAGCATGCTGCTTAGTGAGTGCACGGGGTTGGTGGATGCCAGTAACGTACGCCTTCCCTGTTGAGCCGCCCAGATGGCACCTGTGCCAGCCATTGTGGTCTTACCCACACCACCTTTCCCGCCGAAAAAGATGTACTTCAATTTCGAGTTTTGGGTCATGTACTGTTGCATGGATGTCTCAATCATCACTTACCTCCAAACATCACATCTGCCATGCGTTCGATCATGGGTAGGCCGGTGATATCGCGCTCGAATTCAGGGATGCGTGCCAGAACCTCACCGGAGAAGACCTGGTCAATTTCTTTCAGGTAAGTTGTCTGCATCGCCATACGGTTGCGTAGGTAGGGGGGGATGTTCTGACCGGCCAATTCAGGCGGAATGACCCGGTTGACGATGTAACCAGCCAACGGCACGTCAAATTTGGCGAACAGGCCAGCAGCTTTCTTCGTATCCAGGATGATCATTTCCTCTGGTGTTACGACGAAGAAGAAGGCGGTCTTTAACTTGTCGGTCAGGATGCTGGAGGATACGTTGATGCGGTGCTTAATGAATTGCAGCTCTTTGAGGATTTTATCCTCCTCGGTCTCTTTATTGCGCTTCATCACGGCCGCTACCTGCCCATACTCGGCCATTTCTTCGCGCAAGCCAGTGATCTTGTCGATCCACTGGTCGTAGACCGACGCCATGCTCAGGTAGTAAAGGGCATGGCCCAACGGCACAAGATCGTAGATGTAATAGTCGTAGTTGCTGCTTCCGACAATGTCCATAACTTCGTCAAAGATGGCACTTTCTTCCATCGCCGGCTCAGCGGCTGCGGCCTGGATGTAGTTCTCGATCTCTTCCGGGATTTCCGTCATCCCATACATATCGCGAATCTTCTGGCGGATTTCTTCCTGATACTCCTTGATACGCTGGTCGGCGTCAATCTCCTGGGCAAACAGGTTGGGCATGATCTCGACGGGCCCTTTACCGAAAATATCCTGCTTGAAAATATCTGACAGGCTGGCTTGCGGGTCCACGGAAAAGACCAGCACCTTCTTGCCCTGCCTGGCCAGCCAATATGCAGTCGCTGCTGAGAAGGTAGTCTTGCCCAGGCCGCCCTTGCCGCCATACATTATGTATCTTCGATCTGGATTTTGATCAAAAACATCACGCATTGACATGATTGTCTCCTATGCCAGGGCGTCCGTCAGGTCTCGCTCACGCAGCATGCGGCGCTTCCAGGTGCTGATCTGTGGAACCACATATGGCAGGAGACGCAGACTGTAATAAGGTGGCAGGATGGGTATACCCAACAGGTCACCCATCGTTATCAGGATGAAAAGATGTTCCATGCTGCCACGTGTTTTGAGGGCATAACGGGCCATGTCATGACCAGCCATGCCATACAATACACTTTTGAAGTTATCAAAAAAACCAGGTTTCTTGTCTTGTTCTGTCATGTAATGCTCCTAATAAAATTGATAAACCCAAGGCGATTGGCCTTGATGATTTTCAACGGGATAATCTTGTCACGTGATCTCCTGATCACATAACTCGGTCAGGTCGCGCTCACGCAACATGGTTCGCTTCCAGCCAGTGATATTAGGTACCACGTAGGGAAGGAGGCGCAAGGTGTAATAAGGTGGCAGGATCGGAATCCCCAAAAATTCTCCAAATACGATCAGGATAAATAAGTGCTCGATATGAGATCTCTGTTTATTTAAGTCTCTCACCATCTCATAGATGGTGGCACCATAAATCATATCACCGAGCGTTTTAAAAGCCGTTTTGATGAGATTAGCCGATCGATCACGCACTGATTGGATATTCAACTTTAACCTTTTTGAGTGAAGTAATTATAGTGCAGAATTCCCGGATTCTACGGCTGCCTGGAGTTGTTGCTCCAATTGGTCCTTATCCCAGCCCATTATCTTATTGCGCCCATTAATAATAAACGTTGGGTAGCGCCGCACGCCATGACGGATGGATCTCAACATTCCTTGAAGCGAGCGGGGATCCCAAATCCGAATCTGCACTTGTTCCTGGAAATGGTCGGCAAGGGTAAATATGATGGTGGAGAGTCGTTGGAACTCTTCTTTCCATTCAGGCGGGTATTCATCCAGGCCGCGTTCCTGAGGCGCCTGACCCAGATTGGCCTGGGCCATCATCATCTCGCAGGTAGTACACATTCCCCATCCCTCCGGGATGGGGTAGAATACATCGATTTGAACAGGCTTCATTACGAAACAAACATGGATATGCGACGTCCATCGGGGCACGTCGCATATCTCATGTCGAAACCCTTAGGCATTAACCTTGGCTGGTTCAGCCTTGGGCTGGCGGAATGCCTTCATGGCATCCCAAGCCAGGATCAGAGCTGTTACGACCAGCACCAAAGCTACCACGCCAATGATCACCTGAGCAATCGTAAATTGGGTTACGTTGGCGATCTTGTTAGCGGTGGCATCTGCTGTCTTGGGCAGGTTGATGAAGAAGGCTTCATATGCCTTGTATAGCAGGGCACCGATAGTGGTGATGAACATAAACACGAAGGGCCAGAAAGTCCATTGGTAATTCTTGCCTTTATTCTTCAGCCATAATGTAACCAGCAACAGAGCCAAGGAAGCCATTAGCTGGTTGGCTGCACCGAACATCACCCAGATCTGCAGGAAGGGTACCAGCCAGATTAGTGCCACGGTTAAGATCAGGGCGATGACCGTCCCGACGTGGACGTTACGCATGACGGGTATCTTATCGCCCAACGCTTCGGAGGAAGCTGCACGCATGAAGCGCACCACCAGGTACATGATGGTGAGAGCCATCAAGGTCAGGAACACTGAACCATAGACCGTACCCAGGGTCATATCCAGCCCCCAATGATTCATGAATGTAGCCAGACCTTTGGAGAAGACAGAGGCGGCTGCGGCGCCACCCCCAGCATCCTTGTAGCCCTGGAAGCTGCCCCAGGCAACGGTGGCGGTCAGGAAGGCAATTATGGCGAAAAACATCTCGAGGAACATGGAACCACCACCGACATACAAGGCATCGGTTTCCTTTTCCAGCTGGCGGGCAGTCCCTGATGAAGAGACCAGACTATGCCAGCCGGATATGGCTCCACAGGCGATGGTCACAAATAAGATTGGCCAGAGTGGACCCAGCCCGGTCACGTTGAAGGTGGTAAATGCCGGGAAGTCTCCCATGCCTGGATGCCAGATCAACAGACCGACTACGCCACCCAGAATACCCAGGGTGACGATCCAGAAGGCTACGTAGTTGATTGGCTGCGCCCAGCGCCAGATGGGTAGGACTGCCCCGAAGTAGCAGATGACCACCATCAGCAAGCTTCCAATCAGTTTGGCCTGTGTCACAGTCAGGAAAAGGGTGGGACTGGTCAGCGTCTTGCCGTCGGCACCCAGGGTATAGCTATAGATGGAGGTGAAGAAATTCCTGACAGGCACGAGTGTGCTTAAATAGATCCCAACGAAGGAAAGCACAACCGTGATGACTGAGGTGAGGATAATGTCCATCTTCCACTTGTAGGTCATCTGTCCTGCCAGGATGCCGACCAGGATCACAATGATCACACCCAGCGGGACGGCCACATTAGTGAGCAGGTTATAGCCTACCTGAACGCCGAATGAGCCCATGATCAACCAAAGGTAGAAATAAATGAAGATGAGCAAGATCAGGCGCGAGCGGGGAGAGACGAGGCGGTAGCTGAGGGCGCCAAAGGACTGTCCTTCCTCGCGTACACCGATCATGATGCTGGTATAATCCTGCACCCACCCGATGAAGAAGGTCCCAATGACAATCCACAGCAGGGCAGGCAACCAGCCCCATTGCACGGCGATGATTGGACCGAGAATGGGTCCCAAGGCCGCAATGGATTTGAACTGGTAACCAAATAAGACGTTACGATTGGCGGGGGTAAAATCGACGCCATCCATAAACATCTTGGCTGGTGTAGCTTTTTTATCGTCGGGCTTGATAATATTCGTATTGATCGACTTGGCATATACGAAATAGCCTACGCCGATGACTGCTACACCGATTAAGAGAGCAACAATTGAATTCATCTATTCCTCCAGGTGTTAAGTTTTCGAAACATTTCGACATTTATACAAACGCAAGATGGCTCACCATTTATTCTTTCGATAGACACCTCCTTTGTTATTCCATATGTATCATTGACAGGCCCGTAAAGCTGATATACTATCCAACCTAACTTCATATAATAATCACGAGGAAAAAATGAGCCTGCATATAATGATTGGATTGATTGGGTTGCTATACATCGTAGTGTTTGGCGTGATGGCACTCTTACGGCGCGAAGGTCTTTCCATACGATTTGCGGTCGAATCTGTTTGCATAACTGCTATTGCGGTCATCATGGTTGTACTGACGCCGGTACAAATCCACCCGGTCGTGTTCCTCTTGGTGCTTTACATAATCACTCTGCGTGTTCGCCTGATTGTGGATCTGGCTAACTCTTTTGCCAGAAGAGGAAGGTATGAACAAGCAGAAAGGATTTATGATCTTGCTTCTCATTTATGGCCTGATCAAACCAGCGACTTGATCATCAAAGTTAATCATGCGGTCTTATTATTGCAGAAAAACCAGGTCAATGAATCGATATCCATGTTCACCGAGGTGCTCAGTCAGCCAAACCAGGCGTATTTGGGGGTCAAGTACGAAGCGGCAGCACATTTTAATCTCGGGGTGGCATATCTGCGGAATCATAATAGCTCAATGGCAACGGTCGAATTTAATGCTGTGCTTGATACCTGGCCAGCCTCCCTGTATGCCCATCGTGCCCAAGAGGCCTTGGAGAGTCAGCATAAGAAAGCTGGCACTCATGGGGATGATAAACCGGCTGACCAATAATGGAATCTCCTTTGTTATGACAAAAAAAATGCCAATGAGCTTCCAAATAGCCCAATGGCATTCTTAAAGATACCCGGTTGATTACCAATCCAAATATAAACCGAGGGTTTTTCAACGCAAAAGAAACGGTAATTAGGATCGTATCTCATTGCAGCATGGTCAAAGCCACTTGTATAGAAATACAACACCTCGCATATTTAATAGTTACTGTTAGATTAAAATCTCATTAAGAAGAATGGTGGGACTTATATCACTCAAAAACTTGTTTTATGGAATTATTCACTAAAATGCCGATAGTGAGGTAAGTTTCTCAACTACTTTGTAGCAGTTTGCCACAATACAGCTGCAGGTTTATTTTATTTATTTGGCCGATCATCCGGTGCGGAGCGTTGGCTGCGGTAGTATTTTAGTGTTTATTGGGGGAGACAAATTTTGGGGATGGTCCTTGAACTTCAGCTTGCCTTTAAGGGTATAAGAATTGTTGCTTAAGAACTTCGGAGGGTGATCCAATTCAACTTTGGCTCCCAAGACCTGATCCCAATCATGCATAACTAGAGAAGTTGATATCCGAAAGTGGAAGAAAGGACCTTCTAAATGAATAAGATAATCACATTATCCTTGACGATCTTATTTCTTTTAACCGGGTGTGGAAAGGCTTCTACGCTTGCCACCGTACTACCATCCACAGCAACCAATGTATCGCCAACGCAGACGGCACCGCCCACTCCTTCTCCGATAGTCATCCTTACGCCCACTCTTCCACCTGTGATTCCCTTTATCACACCAACCACCGATCTATCAAGTTTGCATTTTGCTGGTATCCCAGAGCAAATCACGCTCCAGGACGTGCCGTTCATTACCCTGGATGTTTATGAATTTCTCTTACTTCGCAGAGCCTCGGCAGTGAATATGACATGGAGCGTAAGCGGGAGTGAGCACATCGCAGCCAGCATTTCCAATGGGGTGGTGACTGCAACCTCGCGTGACCCTGCCTGGTTTGGCTCAGAAACCATTCAGATTGAGGCTTGTGAACCAGATCGAGCCTGCGCAACCCAGATAATCCTCTACTCCATTATGGATAAAGCTGCCTATAGTGACGTGAAGGTGACATTCGTCGGCAATGCGGGCTTTCTTATCACGGTGGGAGACAAAAAAGTACTTATTGATGCCTTTTTCTCAGGATTTCCACCGGGATATACACTGCCATCCGACGTTAAATCCTTACTCTTGAATGCTAAACCACCGTTCGACCAGGTTGACCTGATCCTCGCAACGCACAACCATGCCGACCACTTCAGCGCAGAGATGGTGCGGCAGCACATGCAGAGTAACCCAAATGCGGTCTTTATTTCCACCACACAAGCTGCCAGCCAGCTGGCGGATTTTGGTGATCGCGTCATCGCCGTGGACTCGGTCGCAGGTACACCGGTAAATGCTGAAACCAACGGCATCCAGGTTGAAGCAATTTATCTGAGTCATGGTATCTTCCCGAGTGGCCAGACCGAAATATATAACAATGGCTACATTGTAACAATCAATGGGACTAAAGTTTTCCACACCGGGGATAACGCCAGTCTTCGCGATGTTGTTCAATACAAGCTCTCGGAACAGAATATTGACTTAGCCTTTATCGAACATTTCTACCTGATGAATAGTGCTTCAAGGGGTGTCCTCGACATTAATATTGGAGCAAAGTACGTATTCCCTATTCATTACCAATATACTACTCCTGATTACAATCGTGAGGTGGTCCTGTTCAATTACCCGGATGCCATCGTTTTTAATCAGGAATTGGAAAGCTGGATCATGCCTCGCATGGGTGAATGAAACCCTGGTGGTAGGTCATCATTACGGAAAAATAAGGAGAGTCCTCCGAAATGAAAAAGGTGGTCTTGGCACTATCTGCTCATTGGGAGGTTACCCCCGACCAAAGGTAGTGTGATGGAAGCTGGCCTGAATCCCTAACAGGATCACCAAGAGCTCAGCTAATACATTGGGGTATTGTTTTTGGATGATACCCTGTATTTGCGGAAGTCAGTGATCGAAAACCTGGTTTTCTAAGCCCGCCTGTATCGAATCAAGAAATCACGCGTGGATGAAGTGCTGACCCAGGTTGGGTTGTGTGAGCGCGCTGAGAATAAGGTACAGAAATACTCGAACGGAATGAAGCATCGCTTACTGTTGGGTATCTTGTTCGAGAAGCAGCAGGATATGGTTGGATGGATGACGGCGCTCCTGCTGCTATTGGTTGGGACAGTCTTGGTAAAAATGTTGGGCGTGGAATTACCCGCCCTGGTGAAGAGTTTACTCACCTGGGTGCCATCCGTTGCCCTGGCTGAGATTTGCCGTGCTATCTTCTCGGAGACAGTATCTGCCGTACAGGTATGGATCAACTTTGGGATAGTAATCGTCGTTTCATTACCACTGTATGGCCTGGTTATATGGAAAGTGCAGCGGTCTGATCGGTAAATAATTATTAAGATTAGAAATCATAAAGGAGAATTTTATTGAAATTACTGATGCGTTCCTATCAAAATGAGGCAGATTACTGGCACATCCGGGATTTTCTCCGTGATGTTTTCATGTGCAACGACCGCCGGATGTTGAGCTGGCCCGTTGCCAGACTGGATTACTGGCGCTGGCATGGCATCAAGAATCTCAATCAGGGGGCGTTGGATAAGGATGTGTACCTGTGGGAAACGGAGCAAGGGCAGATTGCGTCCGTGTTGAATTGCGAAGGGGCTGGGCAGGCCTTCCTTCAAATCCATCCTTCTTTTAAAACCGCCGAATTGGAAGACCAAATGATTGCCATGGCAGAAGAACAGCTGCGTGCGCCAAGCCGGAGAGGTGGTACGGTGTTGTGGGTCTGGTCCGATTCGGGTGACTCCCAGCGACATAACCTCCTGGAGAGGCTTGGCTTTACCCATATCGCTGAAGCGGATGAACATCAATGGCGGCGCAGCCTGGAGCTGCCCATCCCAGATAACCCGGTGAGAGAAGGTTATACGGTTCGATCACTGGGTGACATCTCTGAATTACCCTGCCGTAGCTGGGCATCGTGGAGGGCTTTCCACCCCGAGGAACCGGATGAGAAATACGACACTGACTGGTCATGGTACCAGAACATCCAATCAGCGCCGCTCTACCGCCCCGACCTTGACCTGGTCGCCATAGCCCCCTCGGGAGAAGTAGCTACCTTTGCCACCATCTGGTACGACGATATGACCCGTTGTGGGTATTTCGAGCCGGTTGGAAGCATACCAGACCACCAACGCTGCGGTTTAGCGCGCTCGCTTTTATATGAAGGAATGAGGCGATTGAAGCGCCTGGGGGCCACTCAGGTAATGACCTCTGGTGGGGAGCTTCCGGCAAATGCCTTGTACCAATCTGTATTGGGACCGGTTTATGATGTGTACCAGCCATGGGAAAAAAGATGGCCAGGATAAATGGGTGCTCAAGCGAAAGTGGCCAATTGAAATCCATCATTAACCGCATACCAGCCTGGATTGGTGCGGAGCAGGTTCAGGTCGAACGAATCGCCGGTCTGACAAATAAGAACTATCGCATCACAGTCAATGGTGAGCACTTCGTCCTTCGAGTGAGCGGGAAGAACACCCAGCGTTTGGGTATCAACCGTGAGCATGAAGTCCTGGCTCTAAAATCCGCCGCAGCCCTGGACATTGGTCCTGAGGTATTTGCTTTTCTGCTCCC
>Ga0315291_10011446_pt1 | contig 10811 bp, 7 predicted proteins | sample YL17G12_20_MG_FD_203070 | JGI IMG/M metagenome (GOLD analysis project Ga0315291, IMG submission 203070) | Sediment microbial communities from Yellowstone Lake, YNP, Wyoming, USA - YL17G12_20 | ecosystem: Environmental > Aquatic > Freshwater > Lake > Sediment | place: USA: Wyoming | collected... | reverse complement strand
CTGTAAACAGAACAAATGGAACAGCAGCAGATGCACCAAATTCATTGCAGGCAAGTATTAGCACAATTAACATAGGGGCGAATGAGATGTATGCATACTGGTGTGATGCTCTGGCTAATTTCTATACGAACGGAACTTTATTTGAAAGTTTAAGTTCACCGCCGCCTGTACCAATATCATCAGCATCTGAAATAGACATAGCTGCTGCTCCTCCAGTATTTACTTATGGCCCTTATCTTGATGATGCGCAGGAAGGCCTGAGCAAAGTTGAGCTAGCTTTATCTAAAAAAGAAATAACATTCCCCTACGATACATCATCAGGCTTAGGCGGGAGAACAAAACTTATCTATACTTTCCCAACAAAACACTTCCATTATAACAACACAACAGGCGCACTTATTCCAAGAATAGATAATCCATTTTATCAAACAACAAATTCTACGCCACAAAATTATTTCTTAGATATTTATGACGCTCTGGAAAACAACAGTACATTAACAAATCCTTTTGTAAACGAAACAAATTCATTGCTAATTTCTGATTACCGGCCTGATGGGATGGGCTGGGCAAAAGTTCGTTTCGTCGATAATCATGTAGCTTCGCCTGCTAATAGCACAAGTTGGAATTATCTCGGCACAACTACTGTGCAGAATTACACAGGCTTGCCTGCTACAGCAATAGTTATACAGTCTTATTTTGGTGATAATTCGCGAGATGCCTTTACACCTGGTTATGAAATGGGCTTAATCGGAACAGTTGTTCCGCCAGGTCCTGTTTGTGGCAATAGCATCATTGAGACTGGTGAAGAATGTGATGATGGCAATACTGTAAGCGGAGACGGCTGTTCAGCTAGCTGCCAAACTGAAGGAGGAGGCGGAAGGAGAGGAGGAGGTGGGGCAACTATAGTTCCATCACAGCCATCGCAAATTCCACTAGAGCCAACATTTGCAGTAATTGAGCCAGGGGAATTTTTTGACATAACGCTCAGTTTTGGAGAATCTTTTTCATTTTACGTTGCTGGACAAACACATTCAATTGCATTATCAGGCATTATAGATTCTGTTTATACATTTACGTTATTTTCAGAGCCTATAAAAGTGGCTTCGCAAGTAGGGGAAACAAAACAAGTTGATGTTAATGGAGATGGAACTAATGATATTGAGATTACATTGCTTTCAGCTGCCAGCGATAATTCAGCTAGAATAAGAATTAGGTCATTAGCAGAAGTTATAAAAGTGCCAACACCTACGCCCCCAACTATACAACAACCTGCACCTACTCCTATGCAATTGCCTTTCTCACTGCCAAATCTCATTATTTTGGCATTAGCTGTATTGCTTATTGTTTCGATAGCCAAGAATTATATGCATAGAACGGAAAAGAAGTACTGGGGAGAAGAAAAGATGTATAGGTTTGTAAGCAGGGCACTGGATGAAGGCCATGTTGAAAGTTATATTTTCCAGCGGTTAATGGATGCAGGCTGGAAACATGAGCAGATAGACAGGGCTTTGAAGAAAGCTAAAAGAAAGCTATAGAATGTTAGGTTTATTGTTCTGAGAAAGCAAAATAAAGGGTATTTCTTAAGGTCTATTTCATTTTCCTGCAGCTCAACAGCTTTAAGTTAGGTAGCTTAATTAATGTTAAGAGCTTCCCCTTCTAACACAAGGCTTTTAAAACAACTTTTTGATGCTGTTATTGACTTTGCATAGGAGACTATGCATAGGAGCAGACAGCTATGCCAAAAGCAAGGATAAAGCTATACAGCACAAAAATTGAACAGCTGAATGGAGTAATTCAGCAAATCACAGACATAGCCAAAAGAGTCGGCGTAGCATATTCTGGACCTATTCATCTTCCTACTAAAAAGCTAGTCATAAGTACAAGGAAAGCCCCTAGCGGAGAGGGTTCTGAAACTTACGACAGGTGGGAGATGCGCATACACAAGAGACTTTTGGATATAGCAGCTGATGAAAGAGCATTGCACCTTGTTATGAGAGTGCCTATACCAGCAGATGTCAACATAGAAATACAGATAATTGAATAAACTGCTTTTTTTGAATCCCTTAGAGTTTATTTTTGCTAACCCTATGCAGGTTTTGGCTGTTACAGCGCATAACAGATTCCCCTTGTCCGATTTTATTTTTTGCAAATAAATCAGCTTGCAGAGGCTTTATGAATTGTATACTTGAGCAAATATTTGCTAGAGTGAATAAATCCTTTTAAATAAAATTTTGCATGAATTGATGCACTTGGAGGTGCATGGCTTGGCCTTTAGCGTTGAAACGTACGAAAATTTATTAGGATTGTCCCCATCATCCATAACAGTTCTTGAAAAAAGATATTTGGGCAGAAATACCCATGGAGAAATAATAGAAACACCTGAAGAGATGTTTTGGCGCGTTGCTTGGAACATCGCCTGCGCAGAAGTTTTCTATAAATTTAATATTTCAACAGATATTTCTAAAGAAGAATTGTATAACTTAATAGAAAAAGATGAGGAAAAGAAAAATTTAGTGAAAGAATGGGCAGATAAATTTCACAAACTGATGATTTCTATGGAATTCATGCCAAACTCACCAACATTGATGAATGCAGGCAGGAAAATGCAGCAACTTTCAGCATGTTTTGTATTGCCTATAGAAGATGATCTTGGCAGCGAGGAGTCTCGTAATTCAATTTTTGATGCAGTAAAGAATACGGCTATTATACATAAAACAGGAGGAGGCACTGGTTTTGGGTTTTCAAGGTGCAGGCAGAGCGGAGCAATTGTAAAGTCAACAGGGAGAGAAGCGTCAGGTCCTATTTCCTGGCTCAAAGTTTTGAATGAAGGAACAGAAGCAATTAAGCAAGGAGGAACAAGGCGCGGGGCAAATATGGGCATACTGCGTGTTGACCATCCGGATATAGAAGAATGGATTCACTGCAAAAATGTAGAAGGCAGAATTTCTAACTTTAACCTATCTGTCGCTATAACAGACAAATTTATGGAGGCTTTTGAAAAGGATGAAGAATATGATTTAATAGCGCCGCATACAAAAGAGTCTGTTGGCAAAAGAAGAGCAAAAACTATTTTCAGGGTACTCGCAGAAAATGCATGGCTAAACGGCGAGCCCGGAATAGTATTTATTGACAGAATGAATCGTCCTGAAACAAATGTTGTTCCTGCTTTAGGTCTGATAGAGAGCACAAATCCTTGTGGAGAGCAACCTTTGCAGCCTTATGAGTCTTGCAATCTTGGCAGCATTAATTTAGGAAAATTTGTAGAGGATGGAACAATAAATTGGGATAAGTTAAAAGAAGTAGTGTATATTGCTACTCATTTTATGGATAATGTTGTAGATATGAACAATTATCCTCTTTCTATGATTAAAAGCATAACTTGCGGAAACCGCAAGATAGGCCTTGGGATAATGGGCTGGGCAGATATGCAGATTCTTCTCGGAGTTCCATACAATTCTGACAAGGCATTAAAGCTTGGAGAAAGAATAATGGAATTCATAACTTATCATAGCCATCTGGCATCTATTGAATTAGCAAAAGAAAGAGGGCCATTTCCGAATTTTAAGATTTCTGTCTGGCAGAACCCTGAAATTGCACAAAAAATGTATGAGAGGGAAGGCTCACAGCTTGACTGGAATTATTTGAGAAGTGAGGCGCAAAAATATGGAGTTAGAAATGCAACATGCACAACTATTGCTCCAACAGGGACTATTGCTGTTATTGCAAATGCTTCGCAAGGAGTTGAACCATTATTTGCAATTGCTTATGAAAGGCACACGCCAACATTTACATTATATGAGTGCAATCCTTATTTTGAGAGAATCGCCAAGGAGCGCGGTTTTTACTCTGAAGAATTAATGAAGCAGCTGGCAAAAAAATTCAGCATTGCTGAGATGAAGGAAATTCCTGAAGACGTAAGGAAAATTTTTGTAACAGCGCATGATTTAACGCCTGAAGATCATATCAGGATGCAGGCAGCATTCCAAAAGTATACAGATAATGCAGTCAGTAAGACAATAAATTTCCCAAACTCTGCAAGCAAAGAGGAAATTCTTGCTGCATATTGGCTGGCATGGGAAACAGACTGTAAAGGTCTTACAGTTTACAGAGATGGTTCAAGACAGATACAAGTCATCAATGTAAAGAAAGATCCAAGTACACAGACAGCACAAACTACGTCTTCTATTATGCCTATGTCTGCATTAGTAACACCAAAAAGCAGGCCAGAATCTTTAGAGGGCAAGACATACAAAATAAAAACAGGCTATGGTAATTTGTATATAACAATTAACGATGATGTTACAGGAAAGCCATTTGAAGTATTTTCAACAATAGGAAAATCAGGAGGAGTTTTGGCTGCAAAATGCGAATCAATTTCTAGATTAGTTTCTTTAGCGTTAAGGGCAGGTATATCTGTAGATAACATAATAGAACAGCTAAAAGGAATAAGAGGTCCAATGCCAACCATTTCAAAATTAGGTGTGGTGCATTCTATTCCCGATGCAATTGCCAAAGTCCTGTCTGTACATTCAAACAGAGGGCAGACACAATTGACAGAATTCGCAGAGCAGCAGAACCAAACACAATTAATTGCAAAAGAAACTGGAAAAAATAATAAGGTTTCAGTTGCAGATGCAGGTGTACTGCCAGAATGCCCTGAATGCCAGGGCATATTGGAAATAAGTGAAGGTTGTATGATATGCCATAATTGTGGTTTTAGCAAATGTGGCTAAGGGATATGTTTTAAGTTTTGAATTTCCTATCAAGCATCAGCGCAGATAGGATTACATGCCAACTTTGTGAAGCTGTGACAGAATTGCGGTTTTAGCAAATGTGGTTAAAGGGGAAGCTCTTAGAGCTTGTTGGCTTTCTAACAATCTTTTGCGAAGCTCAATGTTTGCAGATTCAAGCAGTTAAGCAGGTAGATTTACATTGTAAACTTTATATATGCCCAGCTAATGCTTAATTTATGGCTCAATTGGCACAATTAGCGCTTCTGCTGGGATTATGCTTCTTAGGCAGTTTTATGGGGCTTATAGGTGGCATAGCTCTTCTCTGGAGAGAAAAATTTGCCAGGAAAATGTCATTCTTTTTCATATCTTTTGCAGCAGGCGCCTTGCTGGGAGCAGCATTCTTTGATTTATTGCCCGAAGCGATTGAACTTGCACAGCCTGTTGAGTTTGTTTGGATTGCAGTTCTTGCCAGCATAATTCTTTTTTCTGTTACGGAAAGATTGTTGGTATGGCATCATCACCACGAAAATCACTATAAGGAACATCCAAAAAGCAAAAAACCTTATGGTCCTCTCGTTATTGCTGGAGACACCATACATAATTTCATAGATGGTGTTGTAATTGCGGCAGCACTTTTGATTAGCATGCCTTTAGGTATAATAACTGCCTTAGCAGTATTTTTCCACGAAATTCCTCAAGAAGTCGGTGATTTTAGTGTTCTATTGCACGCAGGTTATTCAAGAATGCAAGTTATAGGCTATAATATTTTATCTGCAGCAGCAACATTTGTAGGAGCTCTTGGCGTGTTTTTCTTCGCAAGCTCATTACAGACAAAACTTCCTTTCCTTTTGGCATTTGCAGCGGGCGGATTTATTTATATCGCAGCCGCAGACCTGCTTCCTGAATTGAAGCATGAGGCTAGCAAACTTCCACAAGTCATAGTGCAGACAGCACTTATGATATTGGGCATGGTTGTTATGATAATTCTTAGTGCATACTTTGGTGTATAATGACAAGACCGTTTAGCAAAAAGCTTCTAGGTGTTAAGGCAGAAAGATTGCGCGATGAAATCTTTGGCGCAACAGATGGTACGATATCAACTCTAGCAGTTATTGCAGGCGTATACGGCGCCACAAATAACAATTTGCTGATATTGGTTGCAGGCTTCTCTGCCATGCTGGCTGAGGCAATCTCAATGGGATTTTCATCTTATTCTGGCGCTAAGTTCCGTGAAGAAGTTACAAGAAAAAAAGTTCATAAGCCTCTATCTGAAGGAATAGTATTCTGGCTGGCTACTATGGGCGGAGGCTTTATTCCATTGGTGCCATTCCTGACGCCTCATATAGCACATCTGGCTGCATCTATTATCTTTAGCGTAATATTTTTGTTTGCGGTAGGAGCGTATGCTGCTAAATCTGTAGGCAATAATGTCCTGATGACTGGAATAAGAACAGCAGCAATAGGATTAATTGCGGCAATTATAACTTATTATGTTGGCGTAGGCTTTGCGCATATAGCGCCTTCGATAGTGTAATGGACAAAAAGAAATATTTTCTGAAGGTTTTTAGTGCCGCTAAAAAGAAATATGGCAAGCTGGAGAAAAGATTATCTGCAGAAGGCTGGAAGTATGACTGGCAAACACTTATTTCAACAATTATGTCTGCCCAAAGTCGTGATGAGACAACAATACCAATTGCAGAAAAGCTGTTTAGAAAATACAATACACTCAAGAAACTTGCTAATGCGAAATACGCTGATGTCCTTAAGACATTCAAGAGTTTAAACTATAACAAAACTAAAGCTAAGCATGTCATAGCTGCCGCGAGGATAATCCTAAAGGAATTCAAAGGAAAAGTTCCAGAAAATATGGAAGACCTAATCAAGATTCCTGGTGTTGGCAGAAAAGTTGCCAATATAGCATTACTGGAAGTCCACAATAAATCTGTTATTGCAGTTGACACTAACTGCCATCGCATAGCTAATGCTGCCGGCCTTGTAAACACAAAAACGCCATATGAAACAGAACAGGAACTTATGAAGATAGCACCTAAAAAGTATTGGAGTAAAATAAACCGAATATTTGTGCTGTGGGGCCAAGATGTAAGAGGTTGGGATAAACGTAAAATTTTACAACACATTGGATTGACGCTTAACAATACTTAATTCTTTAAGCCGCGTTAGTTTTTCCTTTGATGTAAAACCTATTTCTTTGTAAAATTTTAAGAAGTTACTCTTTCTATGTATGCTAAAATAATAATGTTTTTTTCCTCTTCTGGTATAATTTCTTATCGTTGCAGCACATATGCCAAATTCTGAAAGAAGTAGTCTAAATGCTTCAAGTATATTTTCGTTATCTTGAAATAAGCGTATTGTATGGCTATTAATATCTACAGTTCCTTCATCATCAAAAAAGGCGCGAATAAGCCCTCGTTTGAAATCTTTATTTAATCTAAAAATTATTTCGGGCAGCTTTTTGCTTTTGCCAATTGCAAATTGTTCGAAAATTTCATTAAGTATTAAACCTATAGTCGCAGGATAAAAGAGGCTGCAGCTTTTCCCTGCTTCTAATTCGTCGATACTTTTGAGTCGCCTTTCCCACCTTGTTTTTTCTTTAAACGCGATTGTCTTTCTTTGCATCCATATTCTTGGTTTAATTCTAAATATTTCGTCCATGTTATTAGCAAATTCTTTCAGTAGTTCTTTGTTTGTATTTGAAAAAAATACTTGTTTGTAGTCTGCGCTTATAGAGCCATCACCAAGAATGTGTCCTATCATCGATCCGAGTTCTTTGCTAAATTTTATAGGGAATTTAGGTCTAACTTCGCCACCATGTTGCCCGGCCTTAATACTTAGTATCTTTGACTCGATGGCTGTTGAAGAGTATGCGGCCTGTCTAGCAATTTTTGCTAACTTTTCCAGAGGTATAGTTTTATCACAATTAGTCCAACTATATACCGTATAGCAATAATTTTTATTGGGCGTAGGCTTCATACCCATATCCTTAATTAATGCCGCGTTACAATGCGGCTTTTCATCATTAGTTGCCTTTACTAATAACTCTTTCAAAAATCTTTGATCAATTTTTATATGAAAATATCCGAATTTATCTGCAAGATCCAGTAGACTAATTTCTTTATTGGGCATTAACTTATGTCATGTTCATAGTATAAATAATGCACTTGTCACGTTCACAGTATGACGTAGTATTATGGGGCAAGTCTGTTAGAGGAAAAGACAAGAAGAAGCTCTTGAGAAGTGTTGGCTTAAGCTAGCTTGTAGAACTGCTTTCGCGGAAAAATTACTTGGCTTTAGAAGCCTTAGACTTATTGTACTTATTAATAGATTTTTGGTTAGACTCTGCCCTATTATTTGCCCAATTTTCATTTTGGCTTCGGAGGTAATTGACTACACCTTGCGCCTTTTCCACTTCACCCATCTCTAAATATGCAGAAATAATCAAGTCTTCATGAAATGATTCCTTATATTGAAATTTAGAGCTCTCAGCCATAATGGTATCTATACCTTCAACGTTTTTAGCACGGATAAAGCAATTCAAAGCAAAGCCAGTAACAACCGAGGCAAAATCATATTCTATACTGTTTACACTGTTTACCAAAAACCTGTTTCCAAGCATAACGGCTATTTTATTTAAAATATCTTTTTTGTCTTTAGGCACCTTTCCAATATAGAGCTTAGCGTTTTCATAAACCCATTTACGCAAATTCCATATCTCTTGGCCAAGACCTGTAAGTGTTTCAGGGTTGCTAGCGAATACATCGTCAAGCGTTCCCCCCAAAATAGAGCGCATTTCCATCTTCTTAGCTATATAGTAGTCTTTTAAAAAGTTATTGGTTTTGAGTTCAATATTGTAGCGTATTTATTTTTCTATTCCTTAGGTGAACACAGAAAACTTATATCACTAAGCTGCCTTAGAATTAAGGGATGAAGAAGCCGAAAAAGGCAAAAGCGACTAAGGTCGTCGTATCCAAATCTAAATCTAGCGCGAGTTCTCTAAAAATCTCTCAAATAAAGAAAAGAACAGGTGAATTAGAGGCGTTCCAGCCTGATAAGATAAGGAACGCTATTTTGAAGGCTTTTGAGGCTGTTGCAGAGCCAGACGGCCTGAAATCGAAGCAGGTAGCTGATGAAGTTGTCAAAATATTGGAAAAGAAATTTATTGGAAAAACTCCTGCAGTTGAGCATATCCAGGATTTGGTTGAAGAGACTTTAATGAAGAAAGGTTTCAGCAAAGTTGCTAAAGCCTATATCCTTTACAGGCAGAAAAGAGCAGAAACAAGAGCTGCACAGGCTTTGCTTGGAATAAGGGATGAATTAAAACTAGGCCTAAATGCCCTTACTGTTTTACATAGAAGATATCTATTGAGGAACGAAGCAGGAAAAGTCATTGAAACACCTGTGCAATTATTCAGAAGGGTTGCACACGCCCTTGCAGATGTAGATAAGAATTATGGCGCCACTATGGCTGGTGCAAAGCTAACTGAAGAAGAGTTCTACGAAATGCTTGCAAATAGGGAATTCATGCCCAATACTCCTACATTAATGAATGCAGGCACAAACCTTGGCCTATTGTCTGCATGTTATGTTATCCCTGTTCCAGATTCATTAGACGGCATATTTACAGCGTTAAAACATATGGCCATTGTCCAGCAGCAGGGAGGAGGCACAGGATTTAGTTTTAACAGGCTAAGGCCGAAAGGAGATATTGTAAGATCAACAAAAGGTGTTGCATCAGGTCCTGTTACATTTGCAACTATCTTTGACCAGACTACAAATGTAATCAAGCAAGGAGGAAAGAGAAGAGGAGCCAACATGGGCGTACTTCGTGTTGACCATCCTGATATTGTTGAATTCATAACAGCAAAAGCCCAGCAAAATGTTCTAACTAATTTCAATTTGTCTGTTGCTGTAACAGATAATTTCATGGAAGCTGTACAAAAAGGAAAAGACTTTGAATTGATAAACCCGCGGACAGGAAAAGCTGTTCAGAAAGTAAAAGCAAGAGATATCTGGTCTTTGATTGTCAACAATGCATGGAAATCAGGCGATCCAGGAATTATTTTCATAGATGAAATCAACAGAAAAAACCCAACAGCACACATAGGAGAAATAGAAGCAACAAATCCCTGCGGAGAGCAGCCTTTGCATCCGTATGAGAGCTGTAATCTCGGCAGCATTAATCTTACAAAAATAACGCACAAATTAAAAAATGGAAAATATGAAATAGATTGGCCGAAGTTAAAGAAAATAGTGCACAAATCAGCGCACTTTTTGGATAATGTGATAGATGCAAGCAGATTCCCTATTCCTGAAATAGAGCAGATGACAAAAGCAAACAGGAGAATAGGTCTTGGGATAATGGGCTGGGCAGATTTGCTTTTGATGTTAAACATAAGATATGATTCTGATGCAGCATTAAAACTGGCAGAGAAGCTGATGAAATTCATAAATGATGAAGCGCATATAGCATCTCAAAAAACAGGCAGAGAGCGAGGCAGTTTTCCTAACTTCAAAGGAAGTTTATGGGATAAACAGAAGATTAAGACAATGCGCAATGCAACATGCACAACAATAGCGCCAACAGGTACAATCAGCATAATAACAAACTGCAGTTCTGGTATTGAGCCATTATTTGCAGTTTCTTTTGTAAGAAATGTGCTGGAAGGCACTCGTTTATTGGAAACAAACAAGATTTTTGAAGAAGTTGCCAAAGCAAGAGGCTTTTACTCTGAAGAATTGATGAACAAGATTGCAAAAACAGGCAGCATAAAGAATTTCAAGGAAATTCCAAAAGATGTCAGAGATGTTTTTGTAACAGCTCTTGACATAAAACCAGAATGGCATGTCAAGATGCAGGCAGCATTCCAGAAATATACAGACAATGCAGTCAGTAAGACAATAAATTTCCCTCCAACTGCAACAGTGGATGAAATAAAGAAGGCATATGAGCTGGCCTTCAAGCTGAAATGCAAGGGCATAACAGTTTATCGTTATGGTTCTAAAGCAGAACAAGTTCTTTACATTGGCGAGCTAGAGCAAAAAGAAAAGCCAGAAGCAGAG
>Ga0315291_10011444_pt1 | contig 10812 bp, 14 predicted proteins | sample YL17G12_20_MG_FD_203070 | JGI IMG/M metagenome (GOLD analysis project Ga0315291, IMG submission 203070) | Sediment microbial communities from Yellowstone Lake, YNP, Wyoming, USA - YL17G12_20 | ecosystem: Environmental > Aquatic > Freshwater > Lake > Sediment | place: USA: Wyoming | collected... | reverse complement strand
AGGCGGGGTGGGCAAGTCGCTGGTGAGCGGGCTGCTGGCCATCGCCCTACGCCGCCAGGGGCACGAGGTCGGCATCCTGGACGCCGACATTACTGGGCCGAGCATCCCCAAGATGTTCTTCCCCAATGGAGCCCGCCTGGGCCTCAGCCCCATGGGTCCCGTGCCCCCGCAGACTCAGACGGGAATCCGGGTCATGTCTATCAACTTGCTGCTCGACCGGGAGGACCAAGCCGTGGTCTGGCGTGGGCCATTGGTCAGCGGAGCCATCAAGCAGTTCTGGGGCGACATCTATTGGGGGACCCTCGATTACATGGTGGTGGACCTTCCTCCCGGCACCTCGGACGCTTCGCTTACGGTCATGCAGTCGCTGCCGATGTCGGGCATCGTGCTGGTCAGCTCGCCGCAGGACCTGGCCGGCATGGTGGTGCGCAAGGCAGCCAACATGGCCCAGCAGATGCATACGCCGATCCTCGGCTTGATCGAGAACATGAGCTACTTCGAGTGTCCCGACACCGGCAAGCGCTACGACCTGTTTGGTCCCAGCCACGCCGAAGAGACGGCACGCCGCCTCGGGGTGCCGTTCCTGGGACGCCTACCGATCGACCCCGAAATCGCCCGGCTGTGCGACGCGGGGCTGATCGAAGAGTACGCAGGCGAGGTCTTTGCACCCATAGCCCGGGATCTGGCCGTGGGGCTCCCGGAGGCACGGCGACCTTCCTTCATGTGAAGCTTCGCCGGGCAACGACGGGGGGAAGACGTAGGGATCCAATCCCAAGAAGAGAGGAGGTGAACAAGATGCCGGCAGGTGATGGAACTGGACCGATGGGTATGGGCCCGATGACGGGCGGGGGCAGAGGCTACTGCACTGGGTACGCCGCCCCCGGCTGGGTGAGGCCCGGGTCCGGCGGCGCTTTCTGGGGCCGCGGAGCCTACCCCCGCGCAGGGCGATCCGCTGGACTAGGCTTTGGCGGCGGTGGCCGTGGACGGCGCAACTGGTACTACGCCACGGGGCTGCCGCGCTGGGCTCGCTGGGGCGTTCCTCCAGCACCAGTGTTGGGCGCGCCCTACGCGGGGCCATCCCGCGAGCAGGAGGTCGAGATGCTCAAGGATGAGGCGCAGTGGCTGAAGGAGCGGCTCGACGAGATCGGCACGCGGATGGACGAGCTGAGCCAGGAGCCAGCGAGCTGATCGCGAGCTGAGCAGGGGCGGGCACACAAACGTCGCGGCTCGTGGTCCGCCCCCGCTCCCCCCACCTACCGGGGTAGATGGCAGGTCACGCCCGGAAGGCCCTTGGCAGATATAAGTAAGCTGCAAGGCCAGCCGGATGTTACCAAGGTATAATACCTGAGAATAGGAGATTGAGCAAATGAGGATCGTAGTATCAGCGCAGGGTGATACCCTGGAATCACCCACCAGCCCGGTCTTTGGCCGGTGCCCGACCTACGTGTTCGTGGACACCGAGACGATGAGCTTTGAAGCCACACCCAACCCGGCGATGAGCCAGGGCGGGGGCGCCGGCATCCAGGCTGCTCAGTTCGTGGTGGAGCGCGGCGCTCAGGCGGTCCTCACCGGCAACCTGGGGCCCAACGCCTACGACGTTCTGGCGGCAGCGGGCATCCCCGGTTACCTGGTTCCTGAGGGCACCATCCGCCAGGTAGTGGAAGCCTTCAAGGCCGGCCAGCTACAGCCCATGGGTGGAGCAAACGTTGTGGCCCATGCTGGAATGGCAGGCGGAGCCGGCTTTGGCGCCGGCCGTGGCCTGGGCCGCGGTATGGGGATGGGGCGCGGCAGGGGCCGTGGCATGGCTGGGCTCACCCCTCCACCGCCTCAGGAGCCTCCGGCGCAGCCCGGCACGGAGCTGGAGGCGCTGCGTGAGACGCTCAAGGATCTGCGCCAGCAGTTGGCCGAGACGATGGAACGGATCGAGCGACTGGAAAAGGAGAGCTAAGAAATGCGCATTGCCGTATCTGCAGACAACAAGCAAGGTCTGGACAGCGTGGTCAGCCCACACTTTGGCCGTTGCCCTCACTTCGTCCTGGTCGACCTGGATGGCGACAACGTGGGCGAGGTCCGCGAGGTGGATAACCCCTACTACGGAAACCACCAACCAGGGCAGGTGCCCGCCTTCATCGCCAGCCTGGAAGCGAACGTCATGCTCACCGGCGGGATGGGCGGCCGGGCGATCACGTTCTTCGAGCAATACGGGATCGAGGGCGTGACCGGCGCCTACGGTACCGTCCGCCAATCGGTCGAGCGCTACCTGGGCGGCCAGCTCCAAGGGGCCGCGCCCTGTGCCGAGAGCCAGGAGCATGGGCACGGTGATCTTCCGGCTGAGGGCCAATACGAGAAGGACGAGCTGGCGCGGCTTCGGGAAGAGGCGGATGCGCTCCGCCGGCAACTGGACGAAGTGGAAGGCAGGCTGAACAAAACCAGCCAGCAGTAGAGCCAACACGCAGATAGAAGGAGAGACAGCCATGTTCACAAGAAGAGGCGGAGGGCGAGGACAAGGCGACGGCCGCGGACAGGGACAGGGGCCGGGCCGCATGGGCGGCGCGAAGGCCGCTGGGCCCGGTGGCAATTGCCTGTGCCCCTCCTGTGGGTACAAGACAGCGCACCAGGTCGGGCAACCGTGTAACAAGCTCTTTTGTCCCCGCTGTGGCACAGCCATGACCCGGGAATAAACGAAAGTTGTTGTGGCCCGCGGAGAGCGACGCTTGACGCAGAGCCGGACGACAATGGGACCTATGCTGGGGGAGCAGGGAGGTTCTGTTAGTCGCGCATCAATGGGACAGACACGTATGGTGAAGAGGAGATAGCGTATGGCTAAAGAGGTGGATGGATGCGTCAAACCCGCAGCGGGGCCGTTGGTCGCCGCGCCGGCCCCCGGCGAGAAGGCGGCAGTGAAGGAGGTGCAGATGACGGTCGCGCGCACGGGGAAAGAAGCCCCGGACTTTGAGGCCACGGCCTACGTCCAGGGCCAGGGATTCAAGAACGTCAAGCTGTCGGACTATCGAGGACAATGGGTGGTGGTGTGCTTCTACCCTGGCGATTTCACCTTCGTTTGACCGACGGAGCTGGCGGCGGTCGCCGCCAAGTACGAAGAGTTCAAGGCGCTGGGCACCGAGTTCCTATCGATCAGCACCGACAGCCGGTTTGTGCACAAGATCTGGCAGGAGGAGGAGCTGTCCAAGATGGTGGAGGGCGGCGTCCCCTTCCCCATGCTCTCCGACGGCGGCGGGCGGATCGGAACAGTGTATGGAGTCTACGACGAGGCAGCCGGGGTGAACATCCGCGGCCGATTCATCATCGACCCCGACTTTGTCATCCGTGCCGCCGAAATCCTTACCGCCGAAGTCGGCCGCAACCCCGACGAACTGCTCCGCCAGATCAAGGCCTTCCAGCACAATCGGGCCACGGGCGAGGTCACTCCCTCCGGCTGGCAGCCGGGGCAAAAGACCCTCAAACCGGGTCCCGACTTGGTGGGCAAAGTCTGGAAGGAGTGGAAGCCTTAGGCAGCGCACTGGCGAGCCGATCCCTGCTCCCCTTAGGCGGGGGCCGGAGTGAGTACACCGGCCCCCGTTTCAAACGCAACAGGTGTGCATAAGCGGTCTGATGAGGAGAATGTGAAAGATGGATATGGAGAGTCAGCAGGTGGCCGGCTTAGAGCGTATGGCGACCGAGTCGCAGAGACCGATCACTGAGCAGGAAGACGCGCTCTACTCCGCCAGGGTGTTGGAGCAGGCGCGCAATCCGGGGAATCTGGGCTGTATGGAAGCCCCGGATGCCCACGCTATCATCACCGGCTGGTGTGGCGACACGATGGAAATCTACTTGCGGCTGAATGGCAGCACGATCCAGGAAGCCACGTTCATGACTGACGGCTGTGGCCCAGCGGTGGCCAGCGGCAACATGCTCACAACGATGGTGCAGGGCATGGCGCTGGATGAGGCGAACCGAATCGACCCGCAGGATCTGCTCCTGGCGTTGGATCGTTTGCCCGACGAGAGCGCCCACTGCGCGGAATTGGCGGTGAACACGCTGCGCAAGGCCATCGCGAACGTTCAGCGCACGCAGACAACGGGAGTCGTGTAGGTGACTACTCCCATTCTCGAGCCGCGGGCCCAGCCAACGGCTTCGTTTGTGGCCTGGGCGTCTATCGGTGTCAATGTGGCGCTCAGCCTGTTGAATCTGGCCATAGCCGCCGCATCAGGCAGCCTGGCCGTGGCAGCCGAGACGGTGCACAACCTGGTGGACCTGGTGTCCTCGCTCGCCGTTCTCGCCGGGGTCAAGATCTCGGAGCGCGAGAGCCGCGCCTTTCCGTACGGGCTTTACAAGGTAGAGAACGTGGTCGCCGTCGGAGTCTCCCTCCTTGTCTTCCTCACCGCCTTTGAGATTGCGGAGCAGGCCCTGTCTGGTGGGGAGAGGCCGGCGACGGTCAACGCCTGGATTCTGGCCGGCGTGGCCTTGTCGGCACTGATACCCCTGGCCTTCAGCGTCTACCAGATGCGCATGGGCCGGGCGCTCAACTCACCCAGCCTGATGGCCTCCGCCCAGGAGTATCGCGTGCACGTCTTTTCGTCGGGGGTAGTGTTCCTGGCACTGATCGGCCGGATGGTTGGCTTTCCGCTGGATCGCTACGCGGCGTTGGTCATCGTCGTGCTCATCGCCAGAACCGGCTGGCAACTACTGGCGGATGGCATGCGCGTGCTGTTGGACGCCTCGCTCGGCCCTGAGACGCTGGAGCAGGTGCGGGCCATCATCCAGGCCGATCCGGCGGTCACCGAAATCCGCTCGCTGGTCGGGCGAAATGCCGGCCGCTACCGTTTCCTGGAGGCCGACGTGGCCCTGCGGGTGGATGGCCTGGAAAAGGCCCATAACGCCAGCCAGCGCATCGAGGAGGCCATCCGTGCCCGGGTGCCCCACGTGGAGCGGGTGAGGGTCCACTACGAGCCCAGGATCCGCACCCACGTCCGGTACGCCGTGCCCCTGGCCGATCCTGCCGGCGCAGTCAGCCAGCACTTTGGTGAGGCGCCCCTTTTCGCGCTGGTGACGGTGCGCACAGCCGACGGCCAGGCCGAGCGCCAGGAACTGCTGGCCAACCCTCACCAGGCCGTGGAGAAGGCCAAGGGCATCCGCGTGGCCGAGTGGCTGGTGGGCCTCAAGGTGGATGTCGTGGTGTTGCGAGAAGACTTGCACGGGAAGGGGCCGGCCTATGTATTCGCCGATGCCGGCGTGGAAACGCGGCTGACCGAGGCAACCACGCTGCCCGAGGTTCTCGCGGAACAAATGGAAGAAGCCGACTGAGAAGGAGCATGACAGATGATCATTTGCGTGGCCAGCGGCAAGGGAGGTACGGGTAAGACGACCGTCGCCACCAGCCTGGCGCTGTCCATCGCCGACAGGGCGCCGCTCTTTCTGGACTGCGACGTGGAAGAGCCCAACGCCGCTCTCTTTCTCAAGCCAGAACTGACCCATCAGGAGGAGGTTGGCATCCTGATCCCGGAGGTCGATCTCGCCAAGTGCACCTACTGCGGCCGGTGTGCCCAGGTGTGCGCCTGGCACGCCATCGCCGTCGTCGGCCGCAAGGTGCTCGTCTTCCCGGAGCTGTGCCACGGCTGCGGCAGTTGCACCCTCAACTGCCCGGAGGGAGCCATTCACGAGGTCCTGCACGTGATGGGCATCCTGGAGTCAGGACAGGCCGGGCCCATCCGCTTCGGCCATGGCGTCCTGAACGTGGGTGAGCCGATGGCCGTGCCCATCATCCGCCAGTTGAAGGCAAAGCACATCGCAGACGCCGGCCACAGCGTGACCATTCTCGATACGTCGCCCGGCACATCCTGCCCGGTGGTAGAGACGATGCGCGGTGCCGATTTTGTCCTGCTGGTCACCGAGCCGACTCCTTTTGGGCTTCACGACCTGCGGCTGACGGTCCAGCTGGCCCGGGACGAGCTGGGCCTGCCGGTGGGTGTCGTGATCAATCGGGAGGGCGTAGGCGACGCGGGGGTTGACGAGTACTGCGCGGCGGAGGGCATCCCCATCCTGATGCGCATTCCGCTGGATCGCCGCATTGCCGAGGCCATCTCGGCTGGAGAGGCGCTGGTGGAGGCGCTGCCGGAGTATGCGAAGCCCTTGGAGAGCCTCTGCCAGCAGATGGCCCGGCTGGTCGAAGGCGATCTCCTCTCTCGAGAAGGAAGCATGGAGTGAGCATATCATATCGGCCGATCGGGGTTATTCACAGTCCGTTCCAGAGCATTGAAAACATGCCCATTCAGTCGGTAGGGGCGACCGGAATCCGTGGTGAGGTTGAGCTACTCGCCGAGTTCGCTGCCGGACTAAAGGATCTCGAGGGCTTCTCACACATCATCCTGCTGTACCATTTCCACCGAGCGGCGGAGCCCAAGTTGATCGTTACGCCCTTTCTCGATGCTGAGCCGCGGGGTGTGTTCGCGACCCGCGCGCCCAGCCGCCCCAATGCGATCGGCCTGTCTGTCGTGAGGCTCCTTGGCATCGAAGGGAACATTCTGCGTATAGAGGACGTGGACATACTGGACGGGACCGCTTTGCTGGATATCAAGCCCTACGTGCCCGAGTTCGACCACCACGAAGTGGAGCGTACGGGATGGCTGACATCCGCCAAGGGCAAGGTCAAAGACAAGAGGTCAGATGACCGTTTTGGATAGCGTGAGATGAAGCAGCTTGTAGTCCTCAGCGGCAAGGGCGGCACGGGCAAGACCTCGGTGGCGGCGGCGCTGGCCCACCTGGCTTCTCAGGACCTGCCCCTCGTTTTGGCCGACGCCGACGTGGACGCCGCCAACCTCGAATTGGTGTTGCAGCCCACCAGGGTTGAAGAGCACGTCTTCATGGGCGGGCAGCTAGCATCCGTCGACGCAGGCCGCTGTACCCTGTGCGGCCGGTGCTACGAGGTATGCCGTTTCGGCGCCATCATTCCTGGGAACGGCAGCCAGGCCTACCAGGTAGACCCGCTGGCCTGCGAGGGCTGCGCCTCGTGCGTGTACCAATGCCCGGAGGAGGCTATCCACACCGAAGAAGAGCAAGCCGGCCTATGGTTTCGCTCCGATACGCGGTTTGGGCCTCTGTTTCACGCCCATCTCTTCGCCGGGCGGGAGAACTCGGGCAAGCTGGTGACCATGGTCAAGCAGCAGGGCCGTCTTCTGGCCCTGGACGAAGGCCGCGAGGTGCTGATTGTAGATGGGCCGCCAGGGATTGGCTGCCCGGTCATCTCGGCCAGCGCCGGGGCCGACCTGGCGCTCCTGGTGGCCGAGCCGACGGTCTCGGGCATCCACGACCTGGAGCGGATCCTGGGCACGGTGGACCACTTTGGCGTGCCCCCGCTGGTGTGCATCAACAAGGCCGACCTTCACCTGGGCCATAGCGAAGCCATAGTGGCCTTCTGTAAGTCCCAGGGGATCCAGGTCGCGCCGTCGCTGCCCTACGACACATCGGTGACCGCCGCAATGGTGCAGGGGCAGCCGGTGACGGCCTACCAACCGCAAGGCAGAATGGCCGCCGCGCTGCGGGATCTTTGGGCCCAGGTGAGACAGAGCCTTGAGGTGGGAGGTTTCGCGTGAAGATCGAGCAAGCCGTGAGGGAGCGCCTGCAGCAGGTCATCGACCCGGAGACAGGCGTGGACGTAATGCGGATGCGGCTGATCGAAGACCTGCGCGTTGATGACGAGACCGGGTGCGTCCGCTACAGGTTCCGGCCATCGTCCCCGCTGTGCCCGCTGGCCGTGCACCTGGCGCTGGGCATCCGCGATGCGGTCGCCGCGGTCCCGGGCGTTACGGAACAGGAGATCGAGGTGGTCGGGTACCTTGGTGCACACGACCTCAGCGCGCTGCTCAAAGAACCGAGCTGAGGGAGAGGTCCAAGATGTGAACCCAGGTCAGGATCCCCACGCCGAGTTCCTCCTCTCTGGGCGCACCAGGCACTCCGCCATGCCCGCCCTCGCACACCCTGGTGACACCCCCACCTCACTTGGTGCCCCACCCTGTCCCCAATATCAACTCTTCACAAACGCTATAGTGTGAACTTGTCTCCAAACTGGCCACACCCCTTCGACCTGCCTGACTTCACCCCTCAGTCCCGTCACCACCGAGCGAGCGTCCGCCGCAAGCGATTGTTGGCCTATTCGAGTCTCTTCCTGGCCGGCCGAACTTGATAGAGGGCCTGATCCTCCTCTACACGGCTCGCTGTTTCGGTAGCCGCCTTTTCAAACAAAAGCTCCGCGTTTGAGAAAAGATCAGCGGTCTCCGCCTTCAAGTAGCGCGCAGTCATTCGGCAGTATTCCGGGTCGATCTCAACACCGATGCTGTCACGGCCTGTCCGCAGTGCCGCGACCATTGTGGTCCCCGACCCGGCGAAGGGATCCAACACGGTGTCACCAGTGAAGGAGAACATCCGAACTAGACGTGTGGCAAGCTGCAATGGAAACGGGGCGGGATGGCGCTTCGTAGAGGCACCCGTGATGTTCCATATCTGCTGGAACCATCGGCCGAAGTCATCTTTTCCAATTCGGCTTGCCTCTCGCTGTGCATTCGTTGGCTTCCTGTACCCGCCCGGCTTCCGCTGCATCAGTATGAACTCCATATCATTCTTGATGATGGCGTTTGGCTCGTAGGGCTTCCCAAGGAACTTCGACCCGTTCTTGACCTCATAGGAGGCGTTGGCGATCTTGTGCCAGATGATCGGGTTCAGGTTGTCGAATCCGATGCGCCGGCAAATGACGCAGATGTCGGCGTGCAGTGGGAATACCAGGTGACGCCCGAAATCGCGCCTCGCGACGCAGACATCCCCGACGACGCACACCAGACGGCCACCGGGAACAAGGATTCGGAAGACGTGTCGCCAGACTTTCTCCAACTCAAAGAGGAACGCTTCGTAGTCCTGGATGTGTCCGAGTTGGCCAGGGTTCTCGTTGTACCGCTTTAGATTCCAGTAGGGAGGCGAGGTTACGACGAGGTGAACCGAAGCGTCACTGAGGAAAGAGAGGTCCCGCGAATCGCCGTTGATCAGCCTGTGAACGGTCGTCTCCATGTGTTACCCAAGCCCTCCCAGATGGCCCACAAGCACCCTAGCAAAGCGTTCAAGGGAAAGGTCATCCGCAGGTGTCGAGAAATGCCCACGGATTCCACCGTCTGCCGTCGAGGCAGTAAAAGCCGCTGCCGTGTAGTGTCGCTCAAGCACGAGCTTCCGGCAGAAGAGTTCATACCGGCGCAGATACGAAGCGCCCACGAATTCCGGGAATACCTTGAAGTGTGGCTCCTGCACCTTGACCGGTCGGCTGGATCTCTCGCAGTCTTCCAGCATGAAGAAGTAACCCAGAAATGGCTGGGGGCTTCCCAGATAGGCGCCTTCCCGGTAAGCAGTCCACAGGTCGATGGCACTTCCCACCGCCTCTTCGGTTCGATTGTTGAGGTTGTTGCCGAAAGATGGGCCCACCTGTGACTTCGCCTCGATGGCAACGAGAAGCATGTCCTCGCGCACGACAAGCAGGTCCCATTCTTTGGTGGGGCGGAAGAATCCCGGAAGCTGCATCGCCTTCTTCCTGAAGACGTACCGCTCGGGAATACCGGAATCCGCGATCAGTTCCATGAAAAGGTCGATGAACCCATCCATCTGCGCGCCGCCGGTCACTGCGCTGCGCAGTCCCTGGTCAGCTCTCCCGGTCTGCGTCTGCCTGTCCCTCTGTCCCGCCCGGGTTTTCCAGTAGTGGGACACAGCCCGGCCGGAGCGTTCAGCCAGATTCCGCAAGATGTCGTCCGTATTCATGGGCATGGTGTGTGAGATGTCCCGTTATCTCCTAATTGGCCGACTATTAGATAGACCGAGCTATTCCCGCCTATTCAACCGCGGCCCTACGCCCAACCGATTCGGTACGCCATTCCCGGACGTCCACTCATGCCGCCTTTCGGCCATAGTGTCTGTACGCTTGGCTGGGCAATCTGGTCTGCGACACAGGTCCTACGACGCCCATAGTATGCAACCACGCTCGCTTTCTGTCAAACCGTAGGGAACGCCCAACGACGGAGCAGCGCCCCAACAAAGTCACGCATCAGCTTCGCGACGCTGTCCACCTCAAGCATTAGTCTATCCGCACCGAGGAGGCCCGCGTCAAGGCGCGCTCTTTGGCCACGCCCGTGGCCAGCTTCTTGCGCACTTCGTCGAGGTAGGTTCGGAAGGGGTCGGAATTGGTCATGCGCTACCCCCGCTGACCGATAAGCGAGACGCCGCTTCACGCGCTCTGATCATAGCAGATTTCGGGGCGTAGGCCAAAGGGCTTGCCATCGGGCTGGTCAGCCTCACCAATAATCCGGCGCTGGAGCCCGCTTCCCAGGGTGACGAACCGCCGCCTGACGAAGCAGGATTCTTTTTGCGGCTCATGCCGACCGGTGGTATAACCAGCAGGTCTGCAAGCAGGGTCATCCTATAGCAGGGAGCGACATCGATGACAACGAACAAAGGCTGCAACCGGGCTGGCGACTTGATCGAGGCGGTGCCGTCGGTTCTGATCGCCGTGGTGACGGTCCTGACCGCAGCGGTGGTGTGGCGGGCTTCCGTATTGAGTAGTGAGGCGACAGGGGCCGACCGACAGGGGGTCATCAACACGCTCAAGGCCGCGGCCGCCAAAGCTCAGAACCTCGCCTACCTCTACCAACAGGAAGCCGATCTAGCGCAAAGCCATGTGCTTCTCCGAGCACAGATTGACTATCTGCGCGGCAGGGCCGAGGAGTTTGCTGCCAGCGCAGACGGGGCTGCCGTGGCGGCGAGCTTGAACAGCGAGGCCGATGCCCT
>Ga0315291_10011443_pt1 | contig 10812 bp, 15 predicted proteins | sample YL17G12_20_MG_FD_203070 | JGI IMG/M metagenome (GOLD analysis project Ga0315291, IMG submission 203070) | Sediment microbial communities from Yellowstone Lake, YNP, Wyoming, USA - YL17G12_20 | ecosystem: Environmental > Aquatic > Freshwater > Lake > Sediment | place: USA: Wyoming | collected... | reverse complement strand
GCTGATGGGCAGTTCGGCTGGGGCGGCACCCCCTTGAAAAGGAATCGAGGGGGCCCAAAGGCTAGCTCAGGAGGGACAGAAACCCTCCGTAGAGGGTAAAGCCAAAAGCTAGCCTGACCGGAATCATCCAAACTAAGTGTTCCGGAGGCGAAAGCCGGGCTTAACGAGCTATCGTGTCCTTACAGATGAGGGCCGGTAGTGCCAGAAAAGTTACCTCGGGGATAACAGGCTTGTCGCGGGCGAGAGTTCGCATCGACCTCGCGGTTCGGTACCTCGATGTCGGCTCTTCCTATCCTGGCCTTGCATAAGGGGCCAAGGGTGAGGCTGCTCGCCTATCAAAAGGGATCGTGAGCTGGGTTTAGACCGTCGCGAGACAGGTCGGTTTTTATCTACTGGGAGTGCAGGATGTCTGAGGGGAAAGGGCCTTCAGTACGAGAGGAACGAGGCGCTGGAGCCAATAGTTTACCGGTTGTCTGACAAGGCATGCCGGGCAGCCACGCTCCGTCGGATAAGGGCTGAAAGCATCTAAGTCCGAAGCCGCTCCCAAAAATAGACATCCGTCCGGGACGCAAGTCCTGGTGAAGGGCACCCGTAAAAGACGGGTTTGATGGAGAGGCGGTGTACGTGCCAAGACTTCGGTCGAGACACTCAGCCGGCCTCCCCCAACAGCCCGAAATATCAGCATTCGTTACCCGATCCCGCAGGAGATATCGGAACCTGTCCACGACTTCTCAAATTTTTTAGAAGCATCTATCCCAGTGGGTACTGGGTTTAGATACCGTCTAGGAGTATTTCCTAGGCGTCTTAAAACGTATAGAGGTTTTTTAAAAATGATGCTTTGTGGATTAATAAAAATTCGTGTTAATTTTAAACGTCGGCAAGCGTTTTTAGGCGCATCATTTTGATAGAGTTATGCATTGTGGATTTAGTTAAAAGCCTTAGAGTCCTCTCTACACAAGCCCACATCGCCCACACCCCTCACATGTTCACCAGCACATTATACAAAGCCACCTTACCCGCCAGCTCCCTAGCGATGTTCTCAAAGCCCCTGGCCAGGCTATGCTCACCAAACAACCGCCTAGAACGTCGAGTAAGAGGTCTCCACAGTCCACCGCCTCCCGTAGCCAGTCAGCTTAGCCCAAGCATCGTACCCCAGCTCCCTGATCAACGCGACAGCCCTCCTCCGAGCCGGAGGCCCAGCACCCAGCCTGGCGTTCCTCCGGGGCTTGATGACGGGCTCGACGCCCTTCGCCTCCAGGAGATCGTAGACCTCCCCCGAGTCGTAGGCCCCGTCCCCAATGACCTTGGCCACCCGCACGTTCCCCTCCGCCTCCTCCACCAGCCCGGGCAGGGCCTTCACGTCGTGCATGTCGTCGGTGCTGACCTCCATGGCGACCACCTCGTGAGTCTCCACGTTGACAGCGAAGTGGAGCTTACAGGCTTACCCCATACTTCCGCTACACCCAGCCTCCCGCCTTCTGGACGCTGATGCCGGTGGAGTCGACGGCGATGCTGACGGGTCCATTCGTCTCCCTGAGACTCCTGTAGGGGTCGACGGGTAGGCTGAGGATGCGTTTCCTGAGTCCGCTGTAGTCGCCCTGTGGGAGGTCTGGGACTAGCCTGTGGAGGATTCTTGTGTAGCCTTCGAGCTGTCGATAGGGCATCCCGTAGAGGTAGCGGAGGGCGGAGAGGAGCTGGATGATGCTGTTTGCTAGCCTGTAGCGGGGTCCCGGTCTGCCCTCGTTCATGTTTTCGAGTTCTTTTACGTGGTTTTTGAGTGATTCCAGGTCTAGGATGAGTTCTCCTCGTCTGATGAGCCTCTCATCGGTCTCTTTCCAGTCCATTGTTATGAATTATGCCCTGTTTGATCTATAAGTTTTTCCTGATAATCCACAAAGTAGGAAAAACGCCAAACTCCCATTTCCGCATACATTAAAGAGGAGGGCAGGAGCGTCTTCACTATACAACTTTGAGGGGACGAAGTCGGGAACCAAGTTCTACACGAACCTAACCAGACTATCCACCTACAAGGGTAAGACGGCGCTCATCCAGTACAGCGCATTCCTCACCAGCAGCAGGAGGGTAGCCCTCGCCGCAAAGAAGCTGGCGACCCACTATGGGGCCGAGACCACCGTATTCAAGGTCGTGGGGACGGCCATCTAAACACCGAGTCAAAGGTACGTAATTACGTACTATATGATCCTTAATGGTCAGATGGAGCCTAGCCGATTAGCTCGTCGCGAACCTAAAACCCGTAAATCGAAATATGCAAGTTTAGGATATCTAGGCCTCCTTAAGGAAACAGAGAGCGGGAAGAAAGCGTTATCTAAAAGGCTTTAGAACACTTCAGATGAGAAAGATCATGACATCTACCGAAAACGAGCAGCAGATCACTCAGGTCATCCACAGGCTCGACCTGATCAAAGTTGAGCTCGTAAGGCTCCGCGCTACGCTGCTGCCAGAGGAAGAGCTGACCCCCGAGGAAAAGAGGGAGCTGGAGAAGTCGCGCAAGGATGTCGAGGAGGGGAGATGCATCTCCCTCGAAGACCTACTGGATGAGCTGGGTTAAACACCCATGTTCCAGATCATAGTATCGAACAGAGCGAAAAAGTCGATAAAGAAATATAAAAAGGTGCAGAGAAGCGTCCTAGACCTCCTGATCATCCTGCAGGAGAACCCGGTCCCAGCCGACCACTACGACATAAAGAAGATCAAGGGAGAAAGAGACACCTACCGCGTGAGACTGGGTGAGATGAGGATGATCTACGAGATCTCATGGACCGTGAAGAAGGTGCTTATACATGACTTTAGGTCGAGGGGAAGAGCCTACGACTGACCCTTTTAAGATAGCAGAATGAGTATTGCCTAGATTCTTTACGAGGAAGCGCAGGAGACACCCGAAGAAGAGAGTCAAGAGCCTACACGCGTGCGATGGACTTATTAGAGATAGCGGCCTAAAAAGAAAGATTACTCAAAAATCTTCTTTATTTCAAATAGGGCCTTAATAATTTCCAAATATTCTTTCGGATCATAGTTCTGAATTTGGGGCAGTATCTTCTTATTAAAATCCATTAGAAGTAACATAAGTTGAAGATAGTCACGAGCGTCGGAATACTTTCCCTCTCTAACCAACTCACCTACATGTCGGAGAACGTTCACATAAATCAACGACGCCATCGCTACATCAGAGGGACTCGACCGCGGAGGCTCCTGAAAAGCGCCATCCCGTTGTTTCATCTTCCCCTTATCCCGATTAAACCTGGAAAAATAATGACTTATCGTCCCCTCGGGAACATCAGATAATATCGCAGTCTCTTTAACGGTATGCCCAGACCCCCAATAGCCGAACAGCATACTCTCACGCTGAACGTTTTTACGGAACATATTCCGACACCATGATAAATTATAATTTAAACTATGATATATCACCTCTCTTTATAATCAGTAAGCCAGCAACCTGACTAGACTCTTAAAGATCGTAATTACAACTTTTAACGAGAGATGACGTATAGAAGACCATCGGAGACCCTCTACGAGGAGACAGAGAACACACCAGAAAAGAACGGTCAGGAGTGGCTTCTTCTATACGACTTCGAGGGGGTAAAACTGAGCACAAAATTCTACACGAACCTAACCAGCTATCCACCCACAAGGGCAAGACGGCGCTCATCCAGTACAGCGCCCTCAACACCAGCAGGAGGATAACCCACGCCGCGAAGAAGCTGGCGATCATCGACGGGGGTAGGGCGACGGTTTTCAGGGCCCCGGAGACAGACACCTAGAAACACGCCACGGAAACATCTACTCCACCTTGAAGAGTGATCCCCCGACAACCTCACCTAAACTAACCTTACGCATGCTTGACGAATCTCACCTTCCTCCCCCATCTACTTATTTCAAAGAGAGGAGAAGGGAAAGGTAGAGGAGATAACCAGACGAGTTCCACAAGGAAGGTGTACTCCTGCCTTCTTTTTTAGCACCTTCTCTCATTATGCAATTCTATGTAGAGTATGATCATGTTACTATAGTACAAGATGAAAAATAGTTCCCTTATCCAACTTCCGTATCTAGCCTATCACTCCTTTAATCTCACGAACCTTATCTGACTCCTCAGGAAAGAGATGAGGTGGGATAGGTCCCCAGTAGGGAGACGATGGGAGACACAGGCCACCTTACTTATCAGCCAGCCACGGCGATCAATCTCCCCTAATGCTCATCGGAGCCATGAGGGTGACCAACCCTGGACTTGTATCAAACAGACTCATCAAAAAAACGATTAACACCCCTTCCCCATTTGAATAGACCAGATGAATTGACCACGAATAGGTAGTTGACGCTAACATGAAGAAGCCCCCCACGCTAGGAGAGACGCCTCCACATTCACCGCAACGCTCCTCATAGCCCAAGCGACCGCCTCCCATAACCGGTGACCCGGGCCCAAGCATCGTACCCCAGCTCCCTGATCAACGCGACAGCCCTCCTCCGAGCCGGAGGCTCAGCACCCAGCCTGGCGTTCCTCCGGGGCTTGATGACGGGCTCGACACCCTTCGCCTCCAGGAGATCGTAGACCTCCCCCGAGTCATAGGCCCCGTCCCCAATGACCTCGGCCACCCGCACGTTCCCCTCCGCCTCCTCCACCAACCCGGGCAGGGCCTTCACGCCATGCACGTCGTCGGTGCTGACCTCCATAGCAACCACCTCGTGTGTCACGGTGTTTACGGCGAAGTGGAGCTTACAGGCTTACCCCGTGCTTCCGCTCCACCCAGCCGCCGGCCTTGTGGACGCTGATGCCGGTGGAGTCGACGGCGATGGTTACTGGCTCGCTGCTCTCGGCCAGGTGCCTGTAGGGGTCGAGGGGCTGGCCGAGGATCCGTTTGCGGAGGCCCGAGTAGTCGCCGCGTGGGAGGTCTGGGACTAGTCTGTGGAGGATTCTTGTGTAGCCTTCGAGTTGTCGGTAGGGCATCCCGTAGAGGTAGCGGATGGCGGCGAGGAGCTGGATGATGCTGTTTGCTAGCCTGTAGCGGGGTCCTGGTCTGCCCTCGTTCATGTTTTCGAGCTCTTTTATGTGGTTTTTGAGTGATTCCAGGTCTAGGATGAGTTCTCCTCGTCTGATGAGCTACTCGTCGGCTTCTTTCCAGTCCATTGTTATGAACTATGCCCTGTTTGATCTATAAGTTTTTCCTGATAATCCACAAAGTAATGAATATAGGAGAATTGATAAAAAAATATAGGGAAAGTCTTTCGAGGAACGAGGCGAGGACACTATCGGACCTCAGCTTCAAGAGCAAGGAGATATTCAGCATTGAGGACGTCCTAGAATACACCGAATCTCCAAAGGACTTCATCTACAACCTATCGAGGAAGAACTGGATCCTGAGGATAAAGAAAGGAGTATACATGATGGCGCCGCTGGAGGCGGGCGAACTCGGTGCGCGTAGCCACACCGTCCACGGCTTCGTCGTCGCATCATACTTAGTAAAGCCATACTACATAAGCCACTGGAGCGCACTCAACTACTACCGCTTCACGGAACAGACACCCCCCGCGGTCTACGTCACCTCAACGAAACCGCGGAACAGGAAGATGATCCTCGATACGAAATTCATCTTCGTCACGGTCCCGCAGCGAAAGATGTTCGGAACCGCGGAGATAAAGGTGGAAAACCACGCCATCACCATCTCAACGCCCGAGAAGACCATGGTGGACTGCCTTGATCACCCGGAGCACTGCGGTGGGATAAGCGAGGTCTCCAAGGCCATCTACTACGAGCATGACAGCCTAGACCTCCCGAGGATCATCGGAATGGCGGAAATAATGGGCAACGGGACGATCGTGAAGAGACTCGGCTACCTGCTGGATGTCCTCGGGCTTGAGGAGTACGGTGACACATTAGAGGCCGTGCCGCTTTTGAAGGGATACTCAAACCTTGACCCAAAGCTGCCGAAGAAAGGCAGGATAAACGAGCGGTGGAAGCTACGCGTGAACGTCGAAATAGACCCGCGGAAGTGGACGAGATGATTTCAGACCAAGAGCTTCGGAAAATAGCGCGAGACAGAGGACTTCCTCTCGACCTCATCGAAAAAGACTACGCACTCGGCTGGATCATAATCGGAGTCTCTTTGAGCCACCTGTCCGACAAGCTCATCTTCAAGCACGGCGACGAGGCGGCGGATCTCATCCCTGTGGGCCGAAGGTAGATCGAGTACGGCTCCTAACGCCCTTCTCTTAACGGTTACCCGAAACAGGGGACCCTCCCCCTCAGAAGCGTATCTCGCGACACCCTTCTTTACCGTTTCACCGATCTCAAGGGAATCCCCCTCAGAGAGACTGCTCCCCCTCGTAATCTCGTCAAGCACCTCGAGCTTCCTAGCGTATCCCCACATCGCCCGTCTGGCAACCTCACCTCACTTGATCTCGGGGCGACGCCTCATTATACCGTGGAGCTCCTCGGGAACCGCCAACGTCACGTTTACCATTCAACCACCCATGTGAAATAAGCGAATACACATATTTTCAGGTCATGATGTGTCATTTAAACAACCCAAAATATCATAAGGCGAGGCTATCGAGCAGCCTCAACTCGGGACCCCAGACGCCCCGCTCAAAGGTCTCAGCAGCCACCTCATCACGGACTCCACCTCTATCTCCACACCCTCGACCGACTCGCGACCAGGCTCCCCCATGGTGAGCACCAGCGCCCTCTCAGCCCCGAGCTCCGAGGCACAAGCCGCCAACCCACCGAACTCATGCCTACGGGTCCGCTCCTCGGAGAGATCCAGCGTGACCTGTATCACCTCCGTCACCCTGCCACCCTCCCTCACGACGAAGTCGACCTCGGCGCCCCCACGCCCCCTCCAGTAATTAACCTCCGAGAGGGGGCCACCCCTCCGCTTAAGCTCCAAGAGGACAACGTTCTCCAGGAGCCGCCCCATATCGACCCTACCCTGCAGCGCATAGACGAACCCCGTATCCCCAGGGTACGCCTTACGAGGATACGGTGCGCGATCCTTTATGCTCCGCGAGTAGACATGCGTGAAGTGGACGAGGTAACTAGACTCGGTGTAATGCTCCAACGCGAGGGCGGTATCCTTACCCAGTCTGTGACCCAGAGCCACCAGGTGCCTCGTAGCCTTCGACGCCGAGAAGAGGGGGGCCTGAAGCACATAATCAGTGAACGCCCTCACCGTCGGCAGGGAGACCCCCGAAGCCTCCGCCACGTCGAGCCCCACGATGTCCCGAAGATACCCCCAAGTATAGCAACCTTCTCCGTATCCCCCTCCGCGAGGACCGCCTCGGGGAAGCCACCGAACTTCAAGTACTCCCCCAGAGCCCTCTCAAGCCGCCCCCTCCCAGCCGTAGTCCAGTCCACCGGGACACCCCTGAAGGAGACGAACTCCCTGAAGCTGAGCGGGTAAAGCTCAAACCCACGAACCCGACCCCTCAACGGCTTACTGGGCGAAGCCAACGACCTCCGAGACGAGGTGACTATCAAACGGAGACGCTCCTTCAGCAACTCATGGTTCCTCGCGAGCCAACCCTCGTAGTCCGGAGCCGCCGTCACCTCATCCAGGAGCAGGACCCCCTCGTCCCCGAACCACCGAAGGACATCGTCAAGCGGATCACGCGACGCCGAGAGACGCGTATCCTCGAGGTTCACGTACGCCACCCTCTCACCCCGCGCCCCGAGCCTCTGCCTGACGAGCATGAGGAGACTCGACTTCCCGCAACGACGAATCCCCGTCACCGAGACCAACTTCACACCAGAGGACTCAACCATCGAGTCCAGGTCCACCTCCCTGTCGAGGAGCCGCCGCCTAGTCGAGTAGGCGTCCCACTCCCCGAAAACGTCCGCTACACCCATAGATTGTCCTGACACAGGACGACCATTATACATTTCTGTCCTAGTAGAGGACGATTTCAAGGAATATCTGTCCTAGTTGAAGACAAAAATAAATGACCAAATCTGAACCAGAACCCCTTCCCACCAACATCCACAAACCCCCAGCCGACAAGACTCAAGAACAAGGTGAACTACCCATGACTGAAGTCATGGGCTTCCTGATTCATCGAGGTGGCTTGCACATCTGCGCCGAGATGCGTAGTGGCCCCCTCTCTTTCAGGCGTATATTCGGCTTGTCCCAAGCCTATCTCAAGTCCACGCTTGAGTATATTCCTCGCCGCGTTCACATCCCTGTCGAGGACAAGCCCACATGTAGGGCATCGGTGCATCCTCTCACTCAGACTCTTCTCTACTCTCTCGCCGCAGCCAGAGCAGATTTGACTCGTATCACGGGGATCGACGAACGCTATCACACCCTCTGACAGTCTCGCCATGTAGGTCAAAGCGTTCCTCAACAAACCCCAACCAGCGTCAGCTATGCTCTTACTCACGCATCTATTCCTCTGCATGTTCTGGATTTTTAGGTCTTCAACAAATATCCTCTCATACCTATTCACGATGCTTCTGGCCGTCTTGTAGGCGAAGTCGCGCCTCTGGTTCGCCACCCTCTCAGATAGCCTAGCTACCTTAACCCTCGCCTTCTCCCGGTTCCGGCTTCCCCCCATCCTTCCGCTATGGATTCTCTGAAGCCTACCAAGCCTCTCCTCAGCCACCCGATATTTCCTCGGGGCCTCAAACACCGATCCGTCGCTGAGAGCCACTAGATTGTTCAGGCCGAGATCCACGCCAACAGCCATCTCCCTGCCTGAAATCGGCTTACACTCAACCTCGCATGAGAAGACCACATACCATCTACCCGACGCCCCTCGACCCACAGTCAAGGTCTTCACCCTGCCCTCGACTGGTCGGTGCAGCCTCAGTTTCAGGTCCCCTATCCTGGAGAGTTTCAGCTCCTCACCCTTCAATTCGAAGCCCATCTGGGGGTAGGTCAGGCTGTTATACTTATCGGCTCTCCTAAATCTTGGGAGATGCGCCTTCAAGCCAGCCCTCTTCCTGTTCCAGTAGGATTCGAAGCCAGACCTCACCCGCTTAGCCACGTTCTGAAGCACCTGGCTGAAGACCTGCTCCAGCTCAGGTGTCTGGGCTTTCATGGTGGGGAGAAGGTTTTGTAGGCTGAACTGTGTGGGGGTCCCTCTGCCCGCTTTCCTCTCCTCAAAGCAGTGGTTGAGGAGCGTGTTGTATGTCCACTGGCACAGCCGTAATTGCTCCTCTAGAACCGTATTTTGAGTTGAGGTGGTTCTTAGGCGGTACTTGTAGGAGAGGAGCATCAAGAGGCATTGGCTTGCCTGTGCTTTTAAGCGAGTCCTACGCTGCGGTGATGGAGTAGAGCGAAAGTGGCTTCAGCAACTTCTATCCCGAGGCACCCGATTCATCCAACGACAAAAGTCGTTGGGTTTCTCGGGAGTTAATCCTAATCGCGTCGAGAAACCCAAAGACGACTTATTCGATACGCCACTACCGATGCACACGAAAGCTTAATTCAAACCCATAAACTAGTATTACCTAAGGATAAGTATGACCGAGGTCCAGGTAACCAGCAAGGGGCAGATAACGATCCCAATCGAACTCAGACGTAAATACAACATAGAGGAGGGGGGGAGGGTCCAAGTCGTCGAGGAGGAGGGTAAGATCGTCGTCAAACGGGCCTCGAGCTTCTACGACCTAGCAGGAGTAGACGCCGGGGCAGCCACCGTCGCGGAGATGAAGGAGACGCTCGATAAGATGAGGGAAGAAGAGTGACGAGGGGTAACGTCTACGACACCCGGTTCTTCATCGAATATTTCCACTCTCCAAACGATGCAGACACCCGAGCCTTGAAGGAAAATCTACGAAGCACAGACGAGAAGATGATATCCGCCGTCACGATCCACGAAATACACAGACTCAACCTAAAGAAAATGGACAGAGAGACGGCTAAGCTGAGAAGCGCCCTCATAAAAAACGAGTTCAGGATCATCGACGTCGACTACGAGATAGCAGTCACAGGCGCCGAGATAAGTAACAAGTACAAGATCCCACTCGCCGACAGCATCATAGCCGCCACCGCCCTAAGCCGCGGATGCAACCTCGTCTCAGACGACAGACACTTCAGGGAGATCAAGGGCCTAGTGACGAGTTGGCCCCTCACCTGACACACTTCCGGCACCACTTGCCCCCGACCCAAAGCACCCGTGCCACGACCCGACAAGACAACGACCACAATCATGATAACGAACAGCGAGACCTCGACGACCAGTTCCACCTCCCCCGACAACTGAAACGGAGGAGCCGCGGCGAACCAGCCGGGGAGCGGCCAGAGGAGCTGAGTGGGGCCCGTGAGATAGTCTCCAATCAGCGAGTGCGTGAGGATGGCTGCAAAGTACGGTAGACCCCGATGAGTCCACAAATAGAAGACCGAGAAGACGACGGCAGCCAATACAACGCTGTGGGTAGGACCCCTGTGGACAATGAGTGGCTCTAATAACATGTCCACATCGGGGAGCACAGAGATAAAACAGACTAGAGGAAAAGAGATCCTCTCCCCCGTAAGCTTACCCACGGCGAAGGCCGCGAAGCAACCGAGCGCAACGTGCCCCAGAAACCACATACCTCAAGATAATACGCCGACCCCAAGATAACAATTCACACCCACCCCAGCATGAGAAACTGATATAACCCAACCCACATCAGCTAACAACGAAACCGAGGCGACCACAACGGCGAACGACTACTCCAAACTCGTGAAGCAGACCGCCCACGGAAGCCTCATGCTGCTAATCGGACAGGTGGCCTCGAACCTCATCCTCGCCGTCGCCGTCATGATCGTCGCCAGGCTCCTCGGCCCCGACCGGTGGGCCGACTACACCGCCGTA
>Ga0315291_10011441_pt1 | contig 10814 bp, 8 predicted proteins | sample YL17G12_20_MG_FD_203070 | JGI IMG/M metagenome (GOLD analysis project Ga0315291, IMG submission 203070) | Sediment microbial communities from Yellowstone Lake, YNP, Wyoming, USA - YL17G12_20 | ecosystem: Environmental > Aquatic > Freshwater > Lake > Sediment | place: USA: Wyoming | collected... | reverse complement strand
TACTAGTAAATTCGTGCTCCTATCCCGACGGGAGCTTTAAAAAAGAAAAAAGAAGGATTTTATAGAGTCCGTGAAAAATATCGCAGAGATTCTCGTCGACATTTTCGCCGAAATAATCGTTGAAAATATGCACGATCGCTTAGGCGTTATAACCAACTAGACCACTGTCTCATAGGACTAATCTATATTTAGAAAAAGAAAAAAAGACGAGAAAGAGAGATGCTGGAAAATTGATACCCCCGTTAAAATCGACTTTTATCGATCGTTTTATCAGGAGAAGAATAGTACACATCCCGACGGGAGCATACTCATCATATGGAGAGATTTTAGGAAGAGTTGTTATTTTTGCCTGAGTTTCGGTTGAACCTTTACTTCGTTAATAATCGTGCTTTTCTCCCCACATGGTGATCTCATAGCGCGTTTGATCCAACTTTCTTTACACTGACTGTAATATTGTTCAGCATACTGAATGTAGGTTTCTGTTGTCTTGATGCTTGTGTGGCCAAGCCAATTCCTTACCGTGTAGGGTTCGAACGTTTTGTTTTGTACTTTGGTTTCAATGAGTCGAGCAACAGCGCACCAATGCCGCATATCATACGGTTGGAATGGTGGCCAGATTTTCCGTCCCTGTTTGCTGAGTTTATGCCCGAGATGTCTTACTGTGAATGGTTTACCGCTTGGTTGAAGATAGAAAAAATTACCTGATTGTTGATTTGCTACTCGTGGTCACCAATGGTCAATCCAGTTCTTGAAACTTTTATGCGATTGCGAACCTAATATCTGTATCTCTGGCAAGATCGTTCGTTTGTTTTTATGTTTCTTGGTTTCTGTTATTGTGAGACATCCTCTACCGTTTGCATCAATAACCACGTCATCGATAGTCATCGAGATAATCTCGCTTGGAACTCGCCAGCCAACAAGGAAACTGTGAAAAAACATGTATTGATAAAGAGCGTTTTCGTAAGAGTCTCTTGAGTATGTAAAGATGAAGAATTTGTTGACAACATCAGGGAACGGAAGGATTCTTCTCTTGTGACCCGGTGCATGTGGTGGTTTGTAATCCCATGACGGTATCCCGAAAGATCGTAGAAACATCCGCATAGTTTTCCATTCTTGAATTAAGACATATGGTGAGACGTTTTCGATTTCTTCTCGGTAATCCATGTGTCTGCGAAAATTCTCATAATTTGGATTTCTGAAATCCACAGGTATCGGATGATGTTCCATAAATCGTGCATATCGCAATCGTTTCTCAATCGTTGAAGCAGAGAGACGTTGCATGTATTTTCCGTGTAACGCGACATCAAAGAATGATGAATTTTGCGGATTAAGGATCGTTGGACAATCTAATCTCCGAAACTTGGTGAGATGATATGATAGATCATCAGACTGCTGTTTCAGTAATTTTGCTTGAACAACCTGTTGGTCTATAATCTGCGGTCTGGAAAAAGATTTATACCTACTCTTTTCTTCATGCTTTCTGGGGTTTGATACCATATTTATCAGACCTCCAAGCTGCCAGGGTATTCGCGTACTCTGGTAGCCATTAGGTTCAATTTCAAGTCTATTTTCTACAGGAGAAACTCTCCGAGACCATAAGGAGTGTCCCTCCTTATAAACTCCTGGGTGGGTTGAGTGAAAGTATTCCTGTTGGATAAGGAGAAAAATAACATTATAAACACATGCATGCTTCATCAATCTGTACTGTAGGGGGAGTAAGGATAATGGATATTTCTAAATGTACAGACCCGGATATTTTAAAAAAACAGTTGGAAAATACATTAGATAATTTTAGATTTAACCGATATGAATTGTTATTAAAAATTTCAGAATTATATAAAAAAAAGGATAAAACCGAAGAGGCTAATTATGCACAATATGAATCGGCTGCATTCTCATTGATAGTGGATATGCCCAATATAACTTTTCCAGGACATTTTCAACCATTAATTGTTTATTCTGATGGTTCTACTATTCCTTCAGTAGATTATTTTTCTAAAACGGTACTTGATTATCTCGAGTCAAGAGCAATTTCAACAAAGAACCCGATTCTTTCAGCGCGATTTAGTGATGTTGTTTGGGACTTTAGAAAAGGGGATGTGAAAATTGCTAAGATTGCCATTGATAGATATATTGAGTGCATAGGAATTTATAAAAAGAATTTATGGGCTCAAGAATACGCAAGTTCAATATCAAGAGCAATACAATTAGCTTCGATGATTAATGATTCCGAATATTTATTAAAATTGAAAGTGTTCTCTTTTAAACAACTTTCAGCGCTTGAAAAGGAAGAGGATTATCGATACTGTATCGAAATTGGTGAAGCTTTAGCAAATTCAAAGATTCAGCTTGATAAAAATGAAGAAAAAGATATCATAACTATTTTTCAAAAAGGTATACAATATTATACAAATAATCATGAAAAAAATAGTAAAAAATTGGGACCAGTGGATGGACCAAATGATCATCTATCAAATATGCTTAATAACACACTATTGTCATTGCACTTTAAAAAGAAGATAAAGATAAATGTTAATGATATTAAAAAGAAAATTGCTGAGTCATATGAAAAACGAGGAGACGAATTTTTTAATGCAAAGAATTTTATTGGAAGTCTAATGCATTATACAAAATCTGAGAAAATATATGTAGAAATTGGATTGCCGGAAAAAAGTAAAGAAGTTCGAATAAAAATTCTAAATGCAGGATTGAAAAATTATAAAAATTTAAATGAAATATCAGTAGAAACGAATATTGAAAAGGAAAAATTTGATTTATATTTTAAACATCTAATCGGGAAAAATATCAAAGAATCTCTAAAGTTATTATCAACCGCCCCACATTTTATCCCGATTACCAAAGATATTGAGAAACTTACTGATAAGTTACAGGATAAATTTCCTTTACAAGCAATAATTCCTAAAGTTTTAGTTGATGAAAAAGGCTCGGTTCAAATTGTTTCCGAAGATGAAGATATTAAAAACGAATCAGTTGTATGTAATATGATTTTGGATATAAAGATTGGAAATATTTTTCTTCACCAAATGTTTGAAGAATTAAAAAAGAGTCAAGGGTTGAATCCCTCCGTTCTCACTCAACATTTTCATGAATGGGGTTATTGCACCGAAGATAATATCAAAATTTTAAATCTAGGATTTGAACATTATTTCAAAGGAGATTTCGTCAGTGCAATACATTTGTTAATTTTCCAATTTGAAGATTTACTAAGAAATTTACTTAGAGCTGCGGGAGTCTCCATCATTACACCTGAAAAGTTCTCTTTGTTAGATACATTAATCAAAAATGAAAAACTTGAATCCGTAGGAGGAAAAGATTTAATAGAATATTATGAAGTTTCCCTTACCCGACATAATGGTCTTAATCTGAGAAACAATATCGCACATGGTCTCCTTCCAGTAAAAGAAATGAACGATTTCACCGTTGAAAGAATAATTCATTTACTATTAACGTTAACAAGATTTAAAATAAGTAATCAAGAACAGAAGTGAAAAACCCAATGGATGAAAAACAAAAAGTACCAAAAATAATTGAAGATTTAGTTCAGCGATTTGAACGAAATCAATCCTCTTATAAAAGTCAAGGATACAACGAACTTCAGCTACGACAAGAATTCATTAATCCATTTTTCGAATCACTTGGATGGGATGTCTACAATAAAAGCGGTGCTGCACCAGCGTATCGAGATGTGATCCATGAAGATTCGATAAAAATGGCAGGTGGAACTAAAGCACCGGATTATTGTTTCACATTGTCGGGACGACGAATGTTTTTTGTTGAAACAAAGAAACCCGCAGTTGATGTGACAAAGGATCCACACCCTGCATACCAACTCCGAAGATACGCATGGAGCGCTGAGCTACCAGTATCGATTTTAACCAATTTTCAAGAATTTGCAATATATGGATCGAGACAGAAACCAAAAGAAAACGATAAAGCAACAGTGGAAAGAATACTCCTCCTTACGTATAAGGATTATATTGAAAAATGGGACGATATTGTAAATATTTTTTCGAAGAATGCTGTCCTGCAAGGTTCTTTCGATAAATTCATTGAATCTGCAAAACAAAAACGTGGAACCCAAGAAGTAGGAGCTGAATTTTTAAAAGAAATAGAAGGATGGCGAGAAGCCTTTGCTCGTACAATCGCAATTCGTAATCCTCGGCTATCCGTTCATGAACTTAACTACGCTGTTCAGAGTACCATCGATCGAATTATCTTTCTACGCATGTGCGAAGATCGAGGTATTGAACGATATGGACAACTTCAATCACTAATAAAGAACGATAAAATCTATGAAAATTTGTGCAAAATTTATGAGAAAGCTGATGAAAAATATAATTCCGGTCTGTTTCATTTCAAAAAAGAAAAAGGACGAAATTTCCCCCCAGATGAAATCGCTCTACAGTTGGAAATCGATGATAAAGTACTTGAGGACATTATTAAACATCTCTATTTTCCAGAATGCCCATATGAATTCTCAGTGTTACCCACTGAGATATTAGGGAATGTCTATGAACAATTTCTCGGAAAAGTTATTCGTCTCACGGAAGGCCATCGGGCAAAGGTTGAGGAAAAACCAGAAGTAAAGAAAGCAGGTGGCGTTTATTATACTCCTCAATACATCGTCGATTATATTGTAAGAAATACAGTTGAAAAACTCTGTGAAGGAAAAAATCCAAAACAGATCGAAAAGCTGCGAATCTTAGATCCTGCGTGTGGATCTGGTTCTTTTTTACTTGGTGCGTATTCATATCTTCTACAGTATCATCTAAATTATTATACAAAGGCGAAAAGTCCAAAACGTCTCAAAAATCAAATCTACCAGGGAAAGGATGAACAATGGTTTCTTACTATTAAAGAAAAGAAACGTATTCTGCTTAACAATATCTGTGGCGTTGATATCGATAGTCAGGCCGTGGAAGTTACAAAACTTAGTTTGTTATTAAAGGTTCTCGAAGGTGAAGGTAGGGATATTTTTGAGAAACAACAGAAATTATGGCAAGAACGCGTACTTCCAGATTTAGGTAATAATATTAAGTGTGGGAATTCACTCGTTGGACCTAATTTCTATGATATTAATCAAACAGAATTAACTGGAGAAGAAATATATCATATCAATGCTTTTGATTGGAAGACTGAGTTCAAAGAGATAATGAACAATGGTGGATTTGATGTAGTTATTGGAAATCCACCATATGTTAGGCAAGAGATGTTGGGTACTTTTAAGATATACTTTCAAAAGTCGTATCGTGCTTATCATGGCGTCGCAGATCTTTACGTATATTTTATTGAAAGAGGCTCGTCATTATTAAAGGATGGGGGGATTTTCTCATATATCGTTTCAAATAAATGGTTGCGAGCAAATTACGGGCAACCCTTGCGGCAATGGATGAAACAGCAATTTATAGAAGAAATTGTTGATTTCAAGGATTTACCCGTATTTGGTAATAAGGTTATAACATATCCTTGCATTCTTCGTATTAAAAAAAGTAAACAGCGGTCATCTAAATTTTATGCCGCTCAGATTGAAAATCTTAATTTTAAAAATTTAGAAAATTATGTGAAACAAAATCAATATATTGTTGATCAAAACCTATTACGAGATGACGGATGGCCACTTGGTGATACTCGAACTCAAAAACTTATTGAAAAACTTAGGAATATCGGGATTCCGCTAGATGAATTTTTACAAGAAAAAATCTTTGTCGGAATAAAAACAGCTTTAAATGAGGCTTTTCTCATTGACAAAAAATTAAAAGAAAAAATTATTGCAGATGATCCTAAAAATGCGGAATTAATCAAACCCTATCTAACCGGGAGAGAAATTAAACGGTATTCTTTTTTGAAAACAGAAAAATATGTAATATTAATACCAAAAGGATGGACCAAAGCTAAATTTACCGATGAGGAAGATCATTGGAAGACTTTTTCTGCCGCATATCCTGCAATCGCAAATCATTTATTGTTTTATGAAGAAAAAGCTCGTAATAGAACAGACCAAGGAGATTTTTGGTGGGAATTAAGAGCTTGTGATTATTATGATGAATTCGAAAAAGTGAAGATTATTTATCCTGAAATTGCTACAAGAGGACAGTTCACAATAGATAATAAAAAATTTTATCCCGATATGACTGGTTTTATTTTAGGTTCTGATTCAAAATATTTATTAGGAATTTTAAATTCAAAATTAATAACTTTTATTTTTTCAAATATTAGTTCTGAAATCAGAGGTGGATTTCTCCGTTGGAAATTTCAATACATAAAATCTTTACCAATTCGTGTGATAAATTTTTCAAATTCCTCTGATAAAATTCTTCATGATAAAATGGTAACCTTAGTTGATCGAATGTTAAATCTTCACCAACTTCAAACAAAAACAAAAGAAGAAAATGAGAAGATAACCATTCGACGTCAAATCGATGCTACCGACCTGCAAATAAATCAACTTGTGTATGAATTATATGGATTGATTGACAACGATATAAAGATAATAGAAGAAGCAACAAAGGAACTATAAAAACATATTAATGAAATCATAGAAAAGTGGAAAAATAGTTTCAGTATCCTGGATAATACTTTAATATAATAAAAAAACAAATATGTTCGATTCTCTGGAGAAAGAAATCCATGGAAGATTCCAAGAAAAAGATGATAGCTGACTTAAGTAGTATTCAAAAATATATCCTAGTCTTATTAAGTTCAAATAATTATGAATCTATAAAAGGTAATCTTTGGCTTCAAAAAGAACTCTTTCTGTTATCTCAAACCTATGATGATTTAAAAAATGAGAGCGAATTCGAACCATATTTTTTAGGCCCCCATAGTGAAGTTGTCGAAGAAGAATTCGACGATATGCTTCAAGCCGGTTTAGTAGACAGAGAGGATAGCAAGATAAAACTCACCCCGCATGGAAAAGAGATAGGATTATACCTCTGTCAAAAAATTAGTAACGATAATCAAAAATTCATTTCCGATCTTAAGGAATTCCTCAACGATTTAAGTCAAGATGAATTGCTGGGTTTTATCTATTTTTCATATCCGGACATGCGAAAGGAATCTATTAAGTTCGAAAATATCAAACAAAAAAGAAACACCATCGCTCTAAACCTGTATCGAAAAGGAAAAATAAGTATAGGGAAAGCAGCAGAAATTGCAGGGATGACCATTGAGACTTTTATCCATCTCCTTAAACAACGGAACATTGAGGTATACAGAGAATAGGTGAATGCATTGCGATTACTTCTCGACACATCAGTCATTATCGCCTTTTGCACAGAATGTAAACGCCCCTACCTTTTTGATAAACTTGTCGAAAATCACTATGAGTTGATCATCCCCTCTGGTGTCGCTAACGAAATAAAACAAAGCGATAAAACATATCCTGATTTTAAAAAATTATTACACAAAAAAGTAATTCTTATTTCAGAAAATCTCGATGAAAATGAGGTCACCGCGTTTAATAACAAACACCCCTATCTAAACAGAGGGGAAACCGAAGTAACACTACAAGGATTAAAAACGAAAGAGAAAGATATCCAGTATTATTGTGTCATCGATGATCGACGTGCGAGAAAAGTTGCTCAAGATAACAGGTTAAATCTTATAGGTACCGTAGGGCTATTAGAGATCCTTCACAGAGGAAATATTATTTCGTCAACTGAACACTTAGCTATTTTACATGACTTAAAAGCATCAGGTTTTCGAATAAAATGACCATAATGTATGAATAGTAAAAACCTGATTAATAATAAGAGGCGAGGCCCAGCTCCATGAGCAAAAAATTAGAAATCAAAGATTTTAAGATCGGTGAAAGCGTCTATTATAAATCGATGAAAATAGCAACTCATGGACGAGAAGCTACAACACCGGTAAAAGCAGTAGATCTTTCTAAAATTAGGGCAAAGATTGGTTTTGATAGAGAAAATCTCGGTATAAATGAAATTCATAAACCGGCCTATGCAAAGGATCAAATATATTCTTCTGGAGCGAAAGCAGGAAAGATACGCATCCATTCGATTAAACGCATGAACGATGATCCAAAACTACAAGAACAATTTGAAAGCCAATTAATCTTTCTTAAGAACAAAGCAAGAGAAAAAGACATAACAATGTGCATACTGGATTACCACGGAGATCACTATCCAAACGAAGATGAAATTCAATTTCTTGCAGATATGTCGTATGTATATTCTGATCTCGTTCCATTTCCAGTCATTTCCAATACAAAGACTATCACATCTCAAGAAGAGTTTTCACAATATCTTGCTTTTTTGAAGAGATATCTCGAAATCCTCAACGCGTTAAACGATAGACCAATCATTGGAATTATCCCAAAAATTGGACGAACATATATGGATTCTCTGTTTAATTTTTATCATGATAATGACATCAATGCGTTCTACTTTGATTTCGAGTGCAAACAACCATTGAAATTACATGCAAATATAACAAAATTCCTCCGGAAATTAAAAGAGGAGGACATGATAGAAAAAAGCTTCTTGCACTCAACAAATCTCTACTCAGGAAGATTTTTGGTGAGTGATTATGTGATTAACGCCAAGGATATCCTCTCCTTTGGCTTAGGTTTCGACAGTATGGGACGGAACATGAGAAAACCTCCACCAGTTGGAGTAATTGAAAAAATACCACCCCAACAAGAACGGAGATTTCGATTGTTCAATAAAGATGATTATGGATATTACCAACTTAAACCAGAGAAAATCAAAGACATTTTCCCGAAAGACACAAAAATTCAATTAGATGATTTTTTAAATACCCATATCTCAAAATATGATCTCCAACATAGTTTCAATATGGAACAACAGGGCCTGGAATCTATAAAACTTCGAAAAATTATTGAAGAAAAACCCGAGGACTATCTGAAGAAAAAAAAGTACGTTGATAAAAAAGATATTGAAACAATGAAAAAAATTCATGACGTAGTTATGAAAGGAAAAACAACAAGTAGCAAAATGAAATCTCTATTTGATTTTTAACTGGAAATAAACTATAAAACTGAAGTTTTAACGAAATGCAATAAATTACATGTAAAACCAGACTGGGGTTTTTTCAAAAAACTCTCCTGAAAATCCCTTCTGTTGGCCTGTGCAACTCCCGACGGGAGCATTAACTCACTATTAAAAAAAAATTATATCAAAATAAATGATTAAATAATTCCCAATTGAGGAATATGAGAAAGATAAGATTTTTTTAATTTCTCATGGTCTATATGATTGTATATATCCATGGCATCTGTATTTACATCCCCACGTAATTCTTTGATATATTCACGTGGCATTCCTTCCCCGCCATTACTTAAATGAGTCGTATTCCAATGGCGACAACAATGAGGTGTGAAATGGTTCTCAATCCTATCTGAACTTGAATCATGTAACCCGGCAATCTCCGCCCATTTTACAAAAATATATCCCACGCCGTTTCTGTTCAAACGTTTTTTTTTGTTTGTATATGAGGTGAATAATGCTTTGTTTTGTGGATCTGTGATCATTTCACGTTTTCTAATCCATCGTTTTAATATGTTGATAGTTTCATAATCAAAATAGACAACTCTATTGCTACGTTTGTTTGTTGGTTTCAATGTAATGCTCATATTTTCCCAGTTAATGTCGTCAGTGTCAAGAGACACCAATTCTCTACGTCTTATTCCTGTTTTTGCAAGTAATAGGACAATGGCTTTATCTCTTATATCTGGTATCATGTTTATGAATCGTGCCATATCCTCAATTGATATGATTTTTCTTTTTCCCACATTATTTTCCTTATACTTAGTGAGATACCGTTTACACACTTCTTTAACAATATTATCCTTGATATAGTCCTCGTATTTTAGATAGTCATAAAAAGAATTATAGGTTGAAAAACGGTTTTTCATAGTAGAAAATGACATGCCTTGTTCATTTAGATAATCAATGTAATCTGTACAAATTCTTTTATTTAACTCTACAAATCCGTATCCCTTCTTTGATATGAACCTTTGTAACAGGTTTAAAGACGAATGATAACTCTCTATTGTATGTGTGCTCATTCTCCTTGTTTTACAATCCTTCAGAAAATCTTCTATTAACTGCTCATCCGCTATCCTTTCCATCTCCATACTCCCCCAATGTCTTTCAGCAGGCCATATCTTTCAAGAATCTCTATCTGTTTTTGAATTGCAGTCATTGCATCTGTTTCCATGGTATCTATGCGTAATTTTTTGTATATCTCTTCCTTTCGAACCTCTATATCTTTCTTGAATAATTCAATGAGGTCTTTCTCAAATTTTCTAATACCACTGAAATCTTGCTCAAGGAAGGGTTTTATCGAATGCGATCGGGCTTCTTTTTCAAAAATTTCTGCAAGTTTTTCCTTGTCCTTAATTTGCTTTAGTAATTCTCTGTTCTCCTCTTGCAGTTGTTTTTTATCCCGAATAAGTTGAATTCGGGTCTCAATACTAGGATTTTCTAGTTCATGGTTTAAAGAATTCGTGACATGCTCAATAACAAATTTAGAGATGGACTGATTTGCTGCACCTGCAAGTTCCTTCCATTTTTCTTTCATTTCAAAAGTGGGCATATAAACATTAATTGTACGTTGAACAATAGTATCAGTTTTAGATTCTTTTTTGTTATCTGTTGTCATATTATCATAAAAAGAATTATTATTTACTATTTAAAATTTTGCCATTAAAATAGTGCAGGGGAAGGGATTTGAACATTCCTTAGAACTCTCTTTCTTTTCGTTACATTAATAATCTACCTCGTTTATCTTTTTATCGGCAAGGGTTTAATCCA
>Ga0315291_10011440_pt1 | contig 10815 bp, 10 predicted proteins | sample YL17G12_20_MG_FD_203070 | JGI IMG/M metagenome (GOLD analysis project Ga0315291, IMG submission 203070) | Sediment microbial communities from Yellowstone Lake, YNP, Wyoming, USA - YL17G12_20 | ecosystem: Environmental > Aquatic > Freshwater > Lake > Sediment | place: USA: Wyoming | collected... | reverse complement strand
ACTATTTTTGTCCCATGAGAATGAAGCTTGAGTTCTATAATCAATTGACTTATTCGAGTGGACAAACTTCCAATAAGAGCATGGTTAAAGGTATAGAGATACATTCAGAGAAGAATAGTTGGGCTAAATCACATGATAGACTCAAGGTTCTGTACCAATTGAAGTATGGTTTCAAGTTGCCATATACTCGTAGTATTGGCAATATTGAAGTTCGTGGAGTATTTGACAATCTTAGAGTAGTCTGGAATCCCAAGACCAAGCAGAAATATGTTAGTTTCGTAGAATATAAGACTACGAGCAGAATAATGTGGCGACCAGAAATCGAAGCAAGCCTATTCCAACTGGAAACTTACATTTGGATTATGAAGCCCTACATTGAGAAGCTTGGATGGAAACTGCATTCGAGACATTACCTTGAGATTTATAGTCAGAAGACTGGAGAATTAATGAAGAGGATAATGGTGGAGACTCCTAACGACATTGACATGGAAGAAGGAATCGAATATATCATTAGAGTGCTTCGTGGACAAGAAGCGATGGGAATGCCATACAAATCAATCTGTCGAATCTGTCCCAAATATTGTAAGTGCAATTGCGATTACTATAAGGAGACAAAGAACTATGAAGGGTATCGTTGAGTATTTCCGAACGAAGCGACCAGACTTGACTCTGATTCCAGAACAAGAGGAATTACTGAAAGATTTGGTTAATGTTGAAATCCAGAAAGTAGCTGAAAGTTGCGGAAGAGGATTCTCTAAGACTCTCTGTTCAGCGTTGGTTGCTCTCTGGTTCGCCGATGAATACTCAACAGAGATTGGGAGACCACTTGAAATATTGCTGATTAGTCACCAACAAAAGATTTATGACCGAATAGACGAGTTCTTCTTGAAAGACAAGTCTCTTAGACCACGGTTGAGAGTTAAGGGAATCAATTATGAGATTCCAAGAGAGAAGTTCCAATTCACGGATAACTTGTCAATCGTCACTACTTGCCTTGCAACCAGCAAGAAAGTGAGGGGCAACAGATGTGACATCCTAATAATTGATGAAGCACAAGATGTTCCAGAGCACATCTACAAGGTGGCTCTTGGATGCTTGACTGGAGACATCTGCAAAGTCATAATAATAGGCACTCCGAGACCAAGCGAAACTTCCAAGTCAAGCCGAAACTGGTTCATAGAAATCGTTGACTGTCCAGACAAGTACGGGTACAAATTGAAGCAATGGTCAAGTTCAGTTTGCTGGTGGAATGCCAAAGCGTTGATAGAATGGAAACAAATCTATAACGAAGAGGAATGGGCTTCCGAGGTTGACGGAGTTCCATCAACTAAAGAACAGAGAATGATGTTTCCAAGAAAGCATATTGACGCTTCCATATTCGATACTGAATGCATCCGTGAAGGCGGAGTAGGCTCAACCATAGAAGCGGGCATTGACTGGGGCGGAGTAGAATGTAAGACTTGCTTAACAGTGATTGAAAGGTTGAGTCCAAGCAAATATAAAGTATTGTGGTCGAGCGGATGGAAGGGAGCGATAGAAGCCTACATAGACGAATTGGTTAAGATACTCCAGAACTTCAAAGTTGACTTAATCAAGGCTGACAGTAGACCACCAGAATTCAAGGGTTGGCTGGAGAAGTACGGGTATAAGCCCTTCTACATTGACGGAGTATACAATAAAGAGCAAGAACTTAGCCAGTTGCAGAAGAGGATTCGGGAGCACAGCCTAATCATTCCCGAATGTTTAGTACCGTTAATCAAGCAACTATGCGTCTACAAGAAGGGAATGCGTACTGGAGACTTTGTTGATTCGTTGGCGTTAGCCGTATACCAGCCAGTAACTCCGTTAAAGAAGCCCAGAGAGGTAATCATCATTGTCTAAACATATGAATTTCTACTATGTCAACCTTGGAATAGACATTGGACAGAACCAAATCAACATTGTATGCCGAGTAGTACCGCTTGACTACTACATTGTTGACCCGTATACATTCAAACCCATCTTCAACCCAAAGTATGGACAGAGGTAACAAGCGTTGAGATGCACCCAATGCGGCTGTAGACTCCACAATAAAGACTCTCTCTTCAGCGACCAACTCTGTCAACATTGCCTAAACCAAGACCCGTTAGAACTCTTGCGATACCCATACAAACATTAAACCCTCAAACATTATAACTACCATACATTAAATGTACTGCATAGGGCATAGTATGAATGTGCGTATCCTTCTATTCGGAACTATTAGTAGTTGACTATCACTATGTTATGTTATGAGTATTGTATGGGCTGTCTGCTCTGCTTAGTAGGACTATGGGCATTCAATTGCTATGATAGTGATTGTTGACTTATGTTCAACTACATATTGATTCCAGTTCAACTACTGGACTCAATGTCTATGATGTTAATGACTGTTGTAAGTCACCCACGAACAACGAGAGGGCAAGACGAGCAATAATGATATATTAAGTATACCAGATGTAGAAAGTATACCAGCGTAAGTAATGCTCCTATCGTGGTATGTAGTTACTGTATTCTATGACAAGGTAGACATAATGTCACAAATAATGTTGGTTCATCATAATCTAAATGATGCCTAATTAACATATCAGTTGAGCCACATAGTTCACAATAAAGACCCATTGGAATCTTACGACTAATTCTACAAGCTTCTACCTTCTTAGGATTCTGTTGTCTCCATCTTCTTTGAGTTGAAGCATTATCAACTAAGTGGCATCTTGACATTGTTCTCAATAATACAGTACAGAATACATACCGATGTAAAGAACTACATAGATACATAACTCTTATATACCACATATGACATTAGTATGGATAGAACGATTTAATATGGTGAACCAAATATTATGTCCCAAGTGCGGTGCGGTCTCAGTCAAGAATGGATTCAAGATTACAAGGAAGGGACGCAAGCAACGATACCTATGCAATCAAGGACATACATTCAATGCTGAACATTTACCAGAGGAATATAGATAATGAACAAGAAATTATGGCTCTTAATTGCATTAAGCATTGTAATTTCAGTAGTTATACCAATAATCGTTACGGTTGCACTTCGCCAATTTACATATCAACATCCGCATTCAGTAATTCCATATGTCTATCCAAATAATCCTTGGCTTATCACTCCAAATCAAGGTAGTGGCTACTACTCAGAGCATCCATAGGTGATTATAATAACAGTTATGAAGCCTACAATATGGAGACAAGGCAAGTGGCTCTACAGAGTATCATATCACGAAGCAAGACGGAGAGGCGTACCTCAGAATTTTGATAGTAAGACAGCGTTCATAGGCATATGTTTACAGTTGGCAGTAGCAGATGAATTGGGATATTGCACTAAGATTCCGATGGGCGTTCCAGACAATGGAGTAGACATTCAGAGTGGCTCATTCATCGTTGATATTAAGGGAAGATGGGCTATGGATGGCTCATATCGTCTGTGGAATCAGAACTTCGAGAAGAAACTGAACCCAGACAGATATAACATTCTGGTCTTCGCTGAGGGAAACAGCCGTGAATATTCAATGTTGGGCTGGATGAACCTTGAAGATGTAATAAAGATTCCGATATTGAAGCATGGACAATATGCGTACCGTACTGTCCCGTTGAAGATGATGAAGCCAATTAATGAATTGATAACTGAAATACATGGCGAAGAATCTGCTAAGAAGCTGTTGTTGGCTCTTGCAGAACTCTATAATGGTAATCGGAGTGAGCCTAACGCATAGCGGGTGCAATACCGCCGACTCTCACATCAAGGGGGACTATCAACTTCTTTACTCTTTTCTTCCCCTTGATGAATACTATGCGAGAAATGGTCGTGACTCATTCCCTTTACAAATGAAAATACTTTTAAATGATGTCGCATATAGTAATACTAAAGAAGGAAGGTGAATAAAAGTTGAAGGATTTGATTAGTAGAAAGAGAATAAAGAACCTCAAGAAAGAGGAAGTTGAGAGGTTGATGAAGGAAACGAATTGGTCATATTGCCAAGTCACTCTATTGTTGACTCTTGAATCTGATGAGGATGCTATGCGGTTATGCGAAATATTGGAGCGAAACGATAAGCAATGTTGAGTATTAACGACATTAACGGTATCAACCTTGAACATACCGTATCTTGGACATTGGAGCATAAGTTCAAGATTCCAGTTGAACATAACGACTTCACCGAAGAAGCCTATCCTCTCGACAATCATAACATAGTTGACATTGCCACTCCAGACTCTCTAATAGAATGCACTAATCCCAAGGAGACTACTTGGATGAATGACGAAGTGATGGCTAAGAAACTACAGTATTTCATCCGTAAAGACCCACTCCACTCATTATTCTGGACATTAATAGTCTCATTCGCTAACTGGTCACAAGCAATTATGGAACTAATCAACCGAATGGGCATACGCCTAATAACTCTTGGAGTCCACGCCAACCACAAACTGGACTGGCGTATAGTCCACTCACTACTAAAGTTCGCCCAAATTTTATGCGTATCCAAGCATAAGTCTGTAAGTACAAACATTAACATTAGCACTATCAGCACTACTAACTCTACTCCACTAATGACTAATACTCACTTACATCTACATTGTACGCCTAATAAGATTGTACTCGTTTCTGGTAGGGTAGACTCGGACTATGATGATTACTGTTTAGGATACGGGTATGTATTATGTTGGAATGGATAGTACCCCTATAGGACATGTGCTGTTTTAATATCTTGTTACTCCCATACCACGATAGGAACATATGATATTATCGAATGATTCTGTCATACTCACTTCGTAATTCATCATCGAAGCGGATACCGTTGATATAGACTGCCGTTGAACTGAACAATTCATGCCTAAGAAGCTGTTGAAGAGCAGTCAAGTCTCCTTTCTGTTGAACCCAGTATCTTGCTATTCTACGCCTAAACCATCGTGGACTCCACTTGTCTGAATGAGGCAATCCTAATTTACGAGCATTAGACTTGACGATATGAATGAGTCCTTCCTTAGTCATGTAGCCGCATAGTCTTCGAGATGGAAATAGATATTCGCTCTTGTTTCCACGGAAACAGCTAATGTATTCCTTCAATAGTTCACCAGTCTTTGAATCAATTGGTATAGGTAATTCGATATGTTTCTTCGAGTCCAATATGGTTAGAGTTCTATTCTCAATGTCAACATTGGCTCTCTTCAACTTGGACAATTCCATCGTCCTCATTCCAGTCGCATAGAATAGACGAAGAATTAATTTATCCCTCAATTTGCGTGGAGTATTCAAGAGTCGTTCAAAGTCATTCTGGTTCAAGACATAATGTATTAACATATTCGCTTATGAGGGTGAAAGAAAGATAAATACATTGTTCTATTTCTGTTACAAGCCCTACAAAGCCCAAATCGTGGCGTACAGGGCTTCAACGAGAATTTTGGATACAAGCCCGTTTATTTGAATTTAACGGTCTTCAATACGAATATTCTAATTAACGGTCTTCTACGAGAAATTGAGAATAAACGGGCTTCACTGAGAAATTCTATTACGGGTAGTCTTTAGCCAATACCGTCTGTTCAATATCAATATTTCCGCCCTTCATTGAGCCTCGGTCTCGGTCTTGAAAATCTGGGTTACTTGCCTTGAGAATTGCAGAATACATATCGTTAGGCGAAAGGGCTATGCTGTTCGTGAGGTCTGAACTAAGCGTAAGGTAACTGAATGGACCCAATATACTGTATGAAATCCTATGTTCCAAGATACGCATAGTCAAATAGTCTTCTACTTCTCTTCCATTGAATTCTGGACAGTCATGTGGAAAGTTAGCGTTTCTGGGACTCATCTTGATGTAGACGAGTTGACCCGCAACAAGTCGAGCGTCCATAGGAATCTTTATTTCTCCAATCAACGGACTCGACATTCCCCTCTTCAGTTCAGCATAGGCAAATAGGGCAAGAGGACTCGAACCGTCATCTGCATTGAGGCTGTCACATTGAGCCAGCGAATCCGTAATCAACTTCATTTTGCATCCGTTACCACGACCATCTTCCGATACTGGTTTAATATCGGTTGAACAATATGCGGCTCTTGTGACTGTTCCATGAATAAATAATTCGTCAACCCAACTGTCAACTTCATGCATTCCAACTCCATTATCAGCCATTCTGAATCCTATGTAGGCTACATCAGCCCAAGTTAATGTTCCAGTTTGTCCCCAATCTTTAATGTCTAAACTAATACTTATTTTGACCCATTGATTCTCAACTAATTGGGCTGAGAAATCCACATGGAAATAATTTGTCCAATCTTTAAAGAAACATAATTCATGTCCCCATGTCCATCCACCTTTTCTGAACCAGAAATCTATTGTTGGAATCGTATTTTTAGTCTGTATCTTAGTGAAATCAACTGGACATGCCATTCTGTAACCACATATCATACCAGAAGGTAGAGAAGGATTGTAGAGATGAAGTTTATTCGAATATGTGCCAACTTTAACATAAACGGCATCATCACTGATGGATGGTATTATGCCAGCACCGCTATAGGAATATACTTCCCAATTCTTTGCGTTTCCTTCAGTCCATATTTCTCCCATTGGATGTTCAAAGATTCCAGTTATTATGACATAGTTTGCCTCAACCTCTTTTTGGCTGAATTCAGTCGTAATCATTGATTTCTTTACTGCTATTGGAATTATTCGTCCATAGGTCTTCCAAATATCGTTAATGATATGTCCAGCCTTTCCAGTCGCAATATGATTACCAAGTGGAGCAACGCAAAGCCTATGGTCTGGTAAGATTATCCAATGGCATGGTTTATCCATGGCACTAAGTAGACTGATTAAATCATTAAGAGCATTAAGGCAAGGTTCATATGGGAATGTGATATATTTAAATTCTGAGGCACAATTCCAAATATAATCTGTGCCAAGACTATAACCACTTGGTATTCCACCGAGAATTTTCTCAGTGAAATTTGGAATTATTCCAATGTCTGGGTTAGTCATTATTTCTCTTAATGTTCCAACAGAATTGTAACCCGTCCCTTCAATGTGGAAGTATACCCATGAAATTTCAATAGTGCCTTTGGTTGCTCCGCCGTCTTGAACTGCTGTTAAAATGATTCTCAACTTTACATCGTTAAAGTTTACAATATCGAGAATGTGGAGAACATCATATGTTAATGTCATCCAATTGGTACTATTCACTATTTGCGTTCCAGCGTCAAGCCATGAGTAGCCGTCATGAATTTCGCATTTAATTGTTGCATTCGTAGCATGTCCACCAGCACCATCCGCCAACCTACATCTCAAGTTGAGCGTCAATTCGGTAATACTCATGGTCTCTCTTGCACAACTGAAATCTTGGAATGTAAAGTTGCCGTCAATTGGCTGGATTATGCCAGCATTCCATGTTGTGCCCGCAAGACTGAAATACGCTTCTGAAATGTCAATTGCTCCCTTGGTTGAGCCGCCGCCAACTACATCGCTGAAGGTAAGGTATAGTCTGCAATTGTTGAAGTTGGCAATGTCAAGTATGCTCAATACATTGATTGTGAATACTGAATAATCCGTTGAAGTAATTATGATTGGAGTCAAATTATGCCATACATATCCGTCCCAAATGCTCGGAGTAACAGTAGCAGATGTTGCATGTCCACCAACTCCATTAACGAGTTTTGCCCTCAACTTGAGTGACCATGCTGTGATTTCACTATTCGTCTTCAAAGTGACATTGGCGAAATTGAAATCACCGTCTGCAAGTCCAAGATAGAGAGGGTCTGCCGCCATAGTTACTTTGCTAACATCGTCAGCATTGAGCCACGGAGTATCATTGACATGGGTCCATTGGTTAACATGAAGAATCCAACCGTTAATATAATAATCGCCGTCAAGACTTGCAATGTCGCTTTCTAATGTGGCTGGATGAGTTATCTTATCTGAGTCGCCTACATGAAGCCAAGGACTATTATTTACATGATTCCAGTCGTTAATTCCAAGTTGCCATCCGTCCACTTCCTCATCGTCATTTATTGCTAGAGCATCTTGCTTATAGCTTCTTGATTCAATACCATACTCTTCAGCTACTCTCATACGCTTAAGTTCTGGATGTTGAATGGCTTTTATCCCGCAAATTTCTCCTTGCTCAACAGATAATTCTGGGTTAAGTTCAGTCACCTTGCCGTTGAAGACTGTATGCCAAGTATCGTTGGGCATATCGTCATATTTGAAGCGAACCACGATATCATCATTAAGATGAACATTGCCAAGATAGGTTTTGCCAAGTTCGTCAATTGCAATTACGGTGGCACTCCACAACTTGTTCTCACGCTGTTCCACAAGAATTGAGATGCTGTCCTCTGAAATGTCTGGGTCTTCTTTCCCATTAACTAACAGTTTCTTCATTTTATTATTCCTCATTAACGATTACTTGTCTATTGGGTTTCTCATACAGTTTCTCGCCTTTCGTATCAGCCGAGACTTTCTCGATTATGCCCAGATATTCAAGAACAATCTTGAGAAGGTGAACGGACTTACTATCCTTCAAGCCAAGATATTCGTAAATGAATCTGCTTCGAGTCTTGGAATCGAGAAAGCCCAGAAATTCGTCATAGACTCTGTGAATGGCTTTCTTGCGTTCCTTACTGTCGAATAATCCTAATAATTCATTAATAGTTCTTGAGCGAACTTTCGAATCTATGAATCCTAAATATTCTGTGACTGTCTTCATTCTGCCCTTGAAATCGTACATTCCAAGATATTCCGCCACTTCCTTGAACTTATAGCGGAACGAATACATTCCTAAGTATTCGTTGACTGTCCTACTCATAGTCTTCGAATCTGAGAATCCAAGATATTCTGTGACTGTCAATTCATATGCTACTCCACCAGAACTTTCTTCTGTTCCCCAAGTGCTATGTGCTGGTTCTGGATTAACATAATTCCTAATACAAACCCAATCAACCACGAAATTAGCAGAAGCACTTCCATATATAAAGAACTGGAATCTTGTGCTTATCTGATAAATGTTTGCCGCAATATTATGTTCCGTTTCTGAACCGTCATCAATCAAGAACTTTGCATTGTTGCTTGCCCATTTAATATCATAGATTCTGTAACCAGCCCCTTGTGCCCCCTTATTTGTAAGAGTATAATGGGCAGCATCAACTCCGCTAATCACTTGCAAAGTTGGAGTACCAAATCCTACTAACCTTTCACCAAAGGCTTCACCAATAAGCGCAGTAGTGAAGCCAATATCAATTAGAGTCCCCCAAGTATTAACTTTCAGCTTAAGCCTTGCCGCCTTAAACTGAAAGTTGGTCTTAGAATAAACCAATTCGCTTACAGCGTGAAGAGACAATTCTGTTCCGCTCTCCGTGGGAGTACCACTCGTAGCCCAAAGTGCCGAATCTATTGAATTGTCATCGAAGTGGTCAAATAATAGGAATGTATTAGCTCCATTACTTGTGGTTGAAGCATCAGCTTTACCGTAATAGATATAGATAGTAACGGGGTCTGTACTCAAGTCGTCCTTAACTTCTACCCAGAATACGGCATTATCGCTATCAACCTTGCTTTCCATCCAATAATCAAGAAGGGTATCTTCGTCATTATCTGTGAACCTTATGTCTCCGAAGTCAGTCTTGCAATGGGCTACTCCGCCAACAGTACAATAAATATCGTCATCACCATCAACTCCAGCACCGTAATGGACAGTAATCATTTTCTGGTAGTTAGTTCCAGCACCAGCACTTGCCGTAATAATGTGGGATTTTCTATACAACCAACCCGTCAGCCAAGTTATGGTCTATACCCCCTTCTCAATAGTTCCTTCTCTATGTTACAGTTAGCACAGAGTAGTTGATAGTCTTTAGAATCAGCTTTAACCTTTCTTAAGACATAGTTTAAGAAAGTAGCATTTGAAGCAGGAAATTTCTTTCTTTCAAGAGACCCGTTATTATTTACATGGTCTATTTGAATGGCTTGTCCAGAATATCCACATTGCTTACATTTATTACCAAGAAGTCCAAATAATTCTTTTTTTAGTCGATGAACATACTTTCTATCAGCTTCTTTCTTCTTTTCGTAATACACGGTCTTCATATAAATTCTTTGATATTCCTTTCGACCTACTCTCTTCCATCTTGGAAGGTCTAAAATTCTACTGTGATTAGAACAAGTTCGACATCTTGTAGATTTAGGACTAATATATTTATCACATTCAATACATTTCTTGCCAGTCAGCCATATCATTATTTTCTACCCTCTATAATTTTACTAACGGCTATACAAACGAAAAAAAGAATAGTCATTAGATAAAAGTCTCCTTATGCGCCTTGCTTGACTTGACACTTGCAAGTCATCGTTAAAGTATCGAGTAAATCCCAGTTCATGCTTTCAGCCGCAAATGTTTGTCTAAAAAGCATAGTATCAATTACGCCAGCCGCATCCTTGAATACTCCAACTTCAGTAATGTTGTTTATACCAGTCAATCCAGCGTCATTTGCTTGTGAGAATACTACAACCCATTGTGCCGTATCGAAAGTACATGCGGGGTCAGTTTTAACAATAGTTCCAGTACATAATGCTCCGCCCAGTCTTGATTTCTGAGTTCCTAATACTCTATCGGTGGGGTCAGCAACTCCCACTCCAGTTCCAATACCGATATAATCAAATGCAGTATTTCCAATGTCAGCCGTCATCAGTCCAGCAACAATCCGCATTCCATCATAAGTGAGACAGTTACGTGGCTTCAAACGGAGTCTCTTCAACAGTCTCACTTATGATGGAATGCGGATTGTTGCTGGACTGATGA
>Ga0315291_10011438_pt1 | contig 10815 bp, 7 predicted proteins | sample YL17G12_20_MG_FD_203070 | JGI IMG/M metagenome (GOLD analysis project Ga0315291, IMG submission 203070) | Sediment microbial communities from Yellowstone Lake, YNP, Wyoming, USA - YL17G12_20 | ecosystem: Environmental > Aquatic > Freshwater > Lake > Sediment | place: USA: Wyoming | collected... | reverse complement strand
GCGTGTTCGTCGTGCGCGCCTTCGTCCGCCTTAGGGAGGCCCTCGGGGCGACGAAGGCTCTTGCGGCAAAGCTCGACGAACTCGAGCGGCGGGTTGGGGGTCACGACGAAGCGATTGCCGATCTCATCGACGCCATCCGCGCGCTCATGGCCCCGCCGGAAACCAAGGGACCAAAGCCGATCGGCTTCGAAGCCCGGGAGCGCGGTCCGTGGCGATGCCGCAAGAAGCAGCGAGGGGCCGGATCGATGAAGAGGTCCATCGCCTGCACTGGCCCCGCCGCGCTTGCTCGGAGCTACGGCTCCTCTGAACTCCGAACCACGAACTCCGAACCGGTTTCCCACAAGCTACACGCCACGAGCCACATGCTGCTTTCCGAACCCCGGACCGGTCTTCCACAGGCCACACGCCACGCGCCATATGCTGCCCTTCCGTCTTTCTCCCAGTTCCCCCAGTCTTGGAATGAAGCATCGCCTACGCTAGAATCGCGTGGATCCGCTCGGATGGAGTAGAGCAGGCCGATGCGCAGCCCCCGTCGACTGTGTGGGACGGGTCGGCGGCGGAGGGCATGGGCTACGGGAGGTTCTTCTTCGGGATTGGATCCGCGGCTGGCATGTCCGCGTAGAATGGGAGCGCAATGAACCACAGCGAGATCGTCACCTTCATTTGGGGTGTGGCAGACCTGATCCGCGATGTGTTCAAGCGCGGCAAGTACCAGGACGTCATTCTGCCGCTCACCGTCCTGCGGCGACTCGATTGCGTACTTGCGAAGACGAAACTGGATGTGCTGCGCGTCGATGCCGAGTTCAAGGGCAGGCTTGAGAATCGTGACGGGCAGCTGCGGAAGGCGTCGGGGTTCGCGTTCTACAACACGTCGCACTACGACTTCGACAAGCTGCTGTCGGACGCGCCGAATGCCGCCGCCAACCTCCGCAACTACATCAGCGGATTCAGCACCAACATGCGCGAGGTGGTCGAGAAGTTCGATTTCGACAACACCGTCAGCAAGCTCGATGAGGCCGGCCTCTTGTTCAAGGTGCTCGAGCGGTTCAAGAACGTCGACCTGCATCCTGATTGGATCGACAACGCGACGATGGGGACGATCTTCGAAGAGCTGATCCGCAAGTTCAACGAAGCCCTGAACGAGAACCCGGGCGAGCACTTCACCCCGCGCGACGTCGTGCACCTGATGGTCGATCTCTTGCTTGCCGGGGACGAAGGTCGCATCGCGGGGACGAGCGCCATCCGCACGGTCTACGACCCGTGCTGTGGGTCCGGCGGCATGCTGACGATTGCCAAAGAGCACATCGTGGTCGGCATCAAGACCGAAGACGGCCAGGTCGTGAAGGAGCCGATCAACCCGCACGCGGGCATTCACCTGTTCGGCCAGGAGGTGAATCCTGAGACCTTCGCCATCTGTAAGTCGGACCTCTACATGAAATCGGCTGACGGACGGGACGCGGAGAACATCGCCTACGGCAGCACGTTGTCGAACGACCGCCACGAGGTACAGCGGTTTGACTACATGATCACGAATCCCCCGTACGGCAAGGACTGGAAGATGGACGAGGAAGCCGTCACCGCCGAGCACGAACGCGGCAGCGCCGGCCGTTTCGGGGCAGGTTTGCCTCGCATCTCCGATGGCCAACTCCTCTTCCTCCAGCACCTGTTGTCTCACATGAAGCCTGCCTCCGAGGGCGGGTCGCGCGTGGCGATCATCATGAACGGCTCGCCCCTGTTTACCGGTGGTGCCGGCTCGGGCGAATCGGAGATCCGCCGCTGGGTCATGGAAAGCGACTGGCTCGAAGCCCTCGTCGCACTGCCCGAGCAGATGTTCTACAACACCGGCATTGCCACCTACATCTGGGTGCTCTCCAATCGCAAAGCGCCCGAGCGACGCGGCAAGGTCCAGCTCATCGACGCCACCTCGTTCTGGGTCCCGATGCGGAAGAGCCTCGGCGACAAGCGCCGCCAGATCCCCCCCGAGAAGGCAGCCGAGATCCTGTCGCTGCTCGAAGCCTTCGCGGAGAGCGAGCACTCGAAGATCTACCCCACGACTCATTTCGGGTATCGCCAGATCACCGTCGACCGACCGCTCCAGCTCAACTTCCAGGCATCGCCTGACCGAATCGAGAGAGTGAAAGCCGAGCGCGCGTTCCAGAAGCTGTCCGAGAGCAAGAAGAAGGATCCGCAGGTCAAAGCGCGGGAAGAAGCACTCGGTCAGCAGGAGCAGGCGCGGATCCTGGGCATGCTGGCAGGGCTTCCCGACACCCTGTTCAAGAGCCGTCCGAGCTTCGAAAAGGTCCTGAAGAAGGCGGCTGACGAGCACGGCATCAAGCTCGACGCCGCGTTGAAGAAGGCGATTCTGTCCGCGCTGTCGGAGCGCGACGAGTCGGCCGACATCTGCCGCGACAAGGACGGCAACCCCGAGCCCGACGCGGACCTTCGCGATACGGAGACCATCCCACTCTCCGAATCTATCGAAAGCTTCTTCGAGCGCGAAGTGACGCCGCACGTGCCTGACGCCTGGATCGACCAAGGCAAGCGCGACGAGAAGGACGGCGAAATCGGCATCGTCGGCTACGAGATCAACCTCAACCGCTGGTTCTACAAGTACCAGCCGCCGCGGCCGCTGGAGGAGATCGAGGCCGACATCAAGAAGATCGAAGGCGAGATCATGGAGATGCTGCGGGAGGTGGCGGGGTGAGCCATCCAACGACCGCGCCAACTGACACGATCAGAGTGCTGGCCCTCACCCAGGAGCTGGAGATCGCGCGCGACTTGATCAAGACCGGGTTCGGCGAGCTCCAGGAAATCCATATGGGCAACGACTTCTATCACCTTCCGCAGCAGCTGCTAGCCAGCGGCCTTGAGCGTCTTCTGAAGTGCTACTTCTGCCTCGTTTGGGAAGCCCGCAATGGTGCATTCCCAGACAAGGACTTCCTGAAGTCCATTGGGCACAGCCTTGTCGGTGCGAAGCAGATGTTGATCGACGACTACTTTGAGCCCAACGGGATCCCGCTGCTGGTCGATGACCTGGACTTCCTGCGGAGAGATGCACTCCTCGACGAGATCATCAGGATCCTCTCTGAATTCGGGAAGATGGCGCGCTACTACAACCTCGAGATCGTAGCTGGCAGCCCCAACCCTCCCATCGACCCAAGCTCCGAGTGGCAGCGCCTGGAAACGAAGATCGAAGACCCTCATCCATACCTCACTCACGACTCGCTCGAGGCACTTGTTCGGGACTACTACCCGCGCGTAAATGCGAAGATCCTTGCCAAGCTGGAGAGATTCGTCCGAGCTGTGGCAATGCAGTTCACGCTCGGGGGGCACGACGGCCGCCTGAAGCAGATCTCTCCCACGGTCTTCGAGTTCATCATGCTCAAGGACGAAGAGCTCGGGACCAGGGAGTATCGGCGCTCCGTTGCGCGGAACCAGCAGACGAAGGCCAACTGGAACAAGCGCAGCAAGGAGAAAGCGCTGAGAAGCCGGTGGCCTTCCAGACTGATTTCGCGTGCGGACTACGGTGACGGGTGGCCGTTCCGAGTTGACGAGGCTGTCGTTGAGTGTCGGGACGCCATGTTCTGTGTCGTGAACGTCAATGGCTACGACTTCGCGCTGAACGGGTCTGCAAAGACCCGCTTCGGGTATCCAGATCCTCATGAGTCCGGCGTCGCGATCCTCGGTCGCTCCGTCGGGCCATTCATCGAGCTGGCCTTCTCGCTCAGTGGAAGGGGCCTCAAGTGAGAGCGAGGCCCTATCCGCGGTACAAGGATGCCGACATCGAATGGCTCGAGCAGGTCCCTGCACATTGGCAAGCGAAGCCACTGAAACGCTTGACGGCGTTCTCTACTGGGTGGACGCCACCGACGGGGCGTGAAGAGTTCTACGGCGGAGAGCATCTATGGGCGAATATCAGCGATCTTGGCCCGAGGGTTCTCACGTCAACTGAGAAGACCATCACTGACGCGGCTGTAAAGGAGGCCCGGCTGCGAAGCGTGGATGTTGGCTCTCTGCTATTCTCCTTCAAGCTGTCAGTTGGCGCAGTGTCGATTGCCGGAGCGCCCATGTTCACGAATGAGGCGATCGCCGCCTTCGCACCGTCGCAGAGCGTATTCACGCCGTACCTGTATTGGGCGGCACCGGTCTTCATCTCGCACAATGCGCAAGAGAATATCTATGGTGCTCCACTGCTGAGTCGCGAACGCATTGCGAATGCGCGGCTGCTCTGCCTGTCCATTCCCGAACAGCAGACCATCGCCGACTTCCTCGATCGCGAGACGGCGAAGATCGATGCGCTGGTGGAGAAGAAGGAGCGGCTAGTCGAGCTGTTGCAGGAGAAGCGCTCCGCGCTGATCACCCATGCCGTCACCAAGGGCCTCGATCCTAACGTCCCGATGAAGGACTCCGGCATCGAACGGCTCGGCCAGATTCCGGCGCATTGGGAAGTGCGCCGCATGAAGCGGCTGGCCGGGAAGATAGGTAGCGGGAAGACGCCGCGTGGGGGGGCTGAGTCGTATGTAGCCGAAGGGGCGATGCTGATCCGGAGTCAGAACGTGCGCACCGGTGCACTAGACCTGGACGATGTGGTGTTCATCGATGAGGCGACAGACCGTGAGATGGCAGACACGCGCGTTCGCGAAGGTGACGTTCTGCTCAATATTACGGGAGCCTCGCTTGGTCGCTGCTGCGTGGCGCGTCTCCAAGGCGGTGATGCAAACGTGAATCAGCACGTGTGCATTGTGCGCCCAAGACCGAGGGTATCGGAGTCAAGCTATCTGGCCTACGAGGTGATGTCTCCCGTGGTCCAGTGTCAGATCTTTGAGACCCAAATGGGCATTTCACGCGATGCAGTCAATTTCGAGCAGATTGGCGACCTGCAACTGGCGACGCCTCCTCAAGATGAGCAGTGCGCTATCGCCGAAGCCCTCGATCGTGAGACAGGTAAGATCACTGCCCTGACCGCCAAGGTCCAGGAAGCCATTGAGCGCCTGAAGGAGTACCGCACCGCCCTCATTTCCGCCGCGGTTACCGGGAAGATCGATGTTCGCGGCTTGTAGTGTGCTTGCGTTTGTAGAACAGGTGTGCGTATGAGTGATCTTGCGAATCGAAAGAGATCGGTACATAATGTCGGCACGTAGAATTATAAGCCGACAAAACGTACCGAGAGAAGAATATGCGAGAACTCGAAAACCTGCTCCAGAGAGTCGGGGAAGGCGGAATCTTCCGCACCAGCGACCTGGAAGCGCTCGGCATCAGCCGGTCGACCGTCCAGCGCATGGTCGAGCGCCGCGAGGCGGAGCGAATCAGCCACGGGCTCTACCGGCTTGTTGGGGGCGAGATCACGGAGCACATTGGCCTCGTTGCCGTCCAGAAGAAGATCCCCGATGGCATCATCTGCCTTCTCTCAGCGCTCCAATTCCACAGCATCGGGACGCAGCTTCCCCGCGAGGTCTGGGTCGCGATTGACCGTAAGGCAAGGAAACCGGGGCCCCCGGGATTCCCGATCCGCGTGGTCCGTTTCTCTGGAGTGAGCGCCCAGTACGGAGTTGAGACGCACGAACTGCTCGGTGTGCCCGTTCGAGTCACGTCGATCGCACGCACGGTCGTCGACTGCTTCCGCTATCGAAACAAGATCGGAATGGACGTCGCGCTCGAGGCGCTCAAGGACGTACTCGGTCGTCGACTGGCGTCGCGCGATGAGATCCTACGAACGGCAGAGGCTTGCAGGGCCAAGACCGTGGTCCGCCCCTACCTGGAAGGGATGTCGGCATGACGCCGAAGAACGTTCCCGCATCGATCAAGGCTCGACTTCTCAACCTTGCGAGGGAGTGGCAGGAGGACCCCCAGTCGCTACTCAACCGGTACGCACGCGAGCGTTTACTCTATCGCCTGTCTCAGTCTCCCTACCGCGACCGATTCATCCTCAAGGGGGCCATGCTCTTCTCGGTGTGGGCTGCCAAGCCGTTCCGGAGTACGAAGGACGCCGACTTCCTGTCGTTCGGTCCGAGCGATGTCGAGTCCGTGGTCGCTGTCTTTCGCGATCTCTGCAACGGCGGTGATCGCGGCGATGCTCGTGATCATGATGGCCATGATGCCGCTCTTGATGATGGCGTGCGCTTTGATCCTGATAGTGTCCAAGGCGCCCCGATTCGAGAGGATCAGGAGTACGATGGAGTGCATGTCCATCTGATCGGACTCCTGGGAACTGCGAGGGCGCACGTTCAGATCGACGTCGGATTCGGAGATGCGATCACGCCGGAGGCTCAGGAGGTAGAGCTGCCCGTTCTCCTCGATCTTCCGGCTCCCTATCTGCGGGCCTATCCGATGGAAACTGTGATCGCCGAGAAGCTGCAAGCGATGACGGCTCTCACCGAGACGAACAGCCGGATGAAGGACTTCTACGATGTCTGGGTGCTGCAGAACCAGTTCGGCTTCGACGGGGCGAAGCTTGCGGCAGCGATCAGAGCGACATTCGCACGCAGAGGAACTGAGGTAATGCCGAGTTCCTGCGCCGCTTTCCGCGCGTCGTTCTACGCCTCGGAAGAGCCACTGACACGGTGGCGCCTCTATGTCGAACGAGGTTCCTTCGAGCGAGTTCCGGCATCCTTCGCGGCGGTTGGCGAGGCGGTCACTGGGTTCCTGCGACCTATTGCTGCGAGCATCGCGGACGGGAAAGCGTTTGACCGCGTCTGGACGCCGGGTGGTCCGTGGCGCAACAAGGAGGGCGACTAGCCGATGCCGGAGATCAAAGAGCGCGCCTTCGAGGACGCGATCGAGAACGTGCTCGTCATGGGACGCATGGAAGGAGCTACGGGCAGCGCCGCTGCGGAGCCCTCGACGCGGTTCGGTGAATTCGTGCCGGGCGGCTTCCGTAGGCGCACAGCGAAGGACTACGACCGCACGCTGTGCCTGATCCCCGAAGAGGCGATCGACTTCATCGTGGCGACGCAGCCGAAGGTGTGGGGGCGGCTGAAGGAGCATTACGGCGCGGACGTCAAGGCGCGCTTCCTTGGGCGGCTGGCGGATGAGGTCGCGCGCCGTGGAACACTCGACGTTCTGCGCACCGGCATCAAAGACGCCGGCTGCAAGTTCAAGCTCGCCCACTTCCGCCCGGCCAGCGAGCTGAACCTAGAGCTGCGCGAGCTCTATCGAGCGAACCAGTTCTCGGTCGTGCGGCAGCTTGGTTATAGCGAGAAGAGCGAACACAGCATCGATCTCGTTCTCTTCCTGAATGGGCTTCCCATCTTCACGGCCGAGCTCAAGAACCCACTGAACGGCCAGGACGTCGAGGATGCAATCAGGCAGTACGAACGGGATCGCGATCCACGCGAGCCGCTGCTTTCCTATGGCCGGTGCTTGGCGCACTTCGCCGTGGACCCGAATCTGGTGTACGTGACGACGCACTTGCACAAGGAAGCGACGAGATTCCTGCCGTTCAACCGTGGCTGGGACCGCGGCGCAGGGAATCTGCCAATCTCGCCGACTCAGAGTGGTTACGCGACGAGCTACCTGTGGGAGACCATTTGGTCGCGGGACAGCATCCTCGACCTCGTTCGGCAGTTCATCCACGAGGTGGAGGAGTTCGACGAGGACGGCCGGAAGACCGGGAAGCGCTACCTCCTCTTCCCGCGCTACCACCAGCTTGATGCGGTCCGCCGGCTGGTCATTGATGCGCGTTCTCGTGGCGCGGGCCAGCACTACTTGATCCAGCACTCGGCCGGGAGTGGGAAGAGCTTCACGATTGCTTGGCTCGCACATCAGCTCTCGACGTTGCACGACGAGAAGAACCGCCGCGTGTTCGACTCAATCATCGTCATCACCGATCGCCGAATTCTCGATCGGCAGCTTCAGCGGACGGTCCTGCAGTTCGAACAGACGCTCGGCGTGGTCGAGAACATCGACCAGACGTCGCGCCAGCTCAAGGACGCGCTCCAGAGCGGGAAGACGATCATCGTCACGACGCTGCAGAAGTTCCCGATGATCGTGAAGCAGGTGAGCGAGCTGCCGGGGAGCCGCTTCGCCGTCATCGTCGATGAGGCGCACTCGTCGCAATCGGGAGAAAGCACGAAGGATCTGAAGTCGGTTCTCGCCGCAGGAAGCTTGGAGGATGCGGAACGCGAGGAAGCGGAGGCTCGGAGTCCGGAAGAGGAACTGGACGACCTCGTACTCGCGGAGATGCAGGTGCGCGGGCGTCTTCCCAACGTATCGATGTTCGCATTCACGGCGACGCCGAAGCCGAAGACGCTCGAGATCTTCGGGAGGAAGCGCCCCGAGGATGGCAAGTTCGAGGCGTTCAGCCTCTACAGCATGAGACAGGCGATCGACGAGAGGTTCATTCTCGATGTGCTGGAGAACTACACGACCTACCAGGCCTACTGGAAGCTGCTCAAGACGATCGCGGATGACCCGAAGTACGACCGCGACAAGGCCTCGTATCTGATGCGGCAGTTCGTCGAGCTGCACCCGCATGCGATTGGCGAGAAGGTCAAGATCATGGTTGAGCACTTCGCTACCCAGGTGCAGGACAAGATCGGTGGCAAGGCGAAGGCGATGCTCGTGACCCGGTCGCGACTTCACGCCGTGCGGTACAAGCTGGCCGTCGACAAGTACTTCAAAGAACGAGGCTACCCCTGGAAGGCGCTCGTCGCTTTCTCGGGCACGGTCGTTGACGGCGGGATGTCGTACACCGAGCCAGGGATGAACTCGGCCGGCTCGGAGAAGCGGATCAGTGAGAAACAGACAGCGAAAGAGTTCGCTCGGTCCGAGTGCCGGTTCCTGATTGCTGCGAACAAGTTCCAGACGGGGTTCGATCAGCCTCTCCTCCATACGATGTACGTCGACAAGAAGCTCGGTGGCGTGAACGCGGTCCAAACGCTGTCGCGGCTGAACCGCACTCTCCCACCAGAGAAGACGGAGACGATGGTGCTCGACTTCGCCAACGAGGCAGAGGCAATCCAGAAGGCGTTCGAGCCGTACTACGAGACCACGATTCTCTCGGAGGCAACCGATCCGAACCTGCTCTACGAACAGGAGCAGCGGCTCAAGGACTTCGGTGTCTACACGAGCGCCGAGGTAGACGCATTTGCGAAGGCTTTCTACTCGCCATCGACGAAACAGGATCGCCTCTACGCTTTGCTTGGCGGGGTCGTCGGGCGTGCGCGGGAGCTGGGCCTCGAGGAGCGGAGGCAGTTCCGTGCGCAACTCGTCGACTATGTCCGGCTGTACGCGTTCCTCTCCCAGATCCTGCCGTTCCGCGATCCGGACCTGGGGAAGCTGTATCACTTTGCGCGGTACCTGCGGAAGCTCGTTCCCGTCGATGCGCCCGGGCTGCCGCGGGAGGTTCAGGAGAACATCGACATCGACTCGTATCGCATCCAGCGTACGAGCAGCGGCAAGATCTCGCTCGAAACCCGGAACGGGCGGCTTCATCCGATGCGGTCTCAGATCTCCGTTGCCAGTCAAGTGGAGGACCTCGAACCTCTGTCGGCAATCATCGCGGAACTCAACGAGCGCTTCGGGCTGAACCTTGGTTCTGAGCACCGGATGACGCTCGAGCAGATGATGGATCGTCTCGATCAGGACAAGTCGCTCGACGCAAGTGCGCGCGTCAACACTAGAGAGAACGTGCGGCTGACGTTCGATCACAAGGTCGATGACGTGATCCAAGACATCGTCGACACCAACTTCGAGCTCTACAAGCGCATTAGTGACAACCCGACGTTCGGCGAAGCCCTGCGGTCCTTCCTGTTCGATCAGTACCTGCGGACGCATCGCCATGCAGATGAGCTTCTCAAGCAGCACGAGTCGAAGACCCTGGAGTTCAAGTCGACGTTGAGGTGGAACCTGAAGGAGGCGCGGAAGGACGCGGAACATGTCACCCACTCAGTCCTCAAGACGATCGCTGCGTTCCTGAACACGGATGGTGGGGATCTTCTGATCGGTGTGGCCGACGATAGGACGATCGTTGGGATCGAGGCGGACGGCTTCGAGAGCGAGGACAAGTTCCTGCTGCACCTCAGCCACGTCATCGGCGCCGCGCTCGGCGACCGATCTGGGGCGTGCGTCGACGCGAAGATCGAGACCGTTGGCGGGAAGACGATCTGCCTCGTCAGTTGTCGTCGTAGCCCCGAGCCCGTCCTGCTCAAGTGGAAGAGCGACGAGGAGGGCGGACCGGACCACTTCTACGTCCGCAGCGGGCCACAGAGTGTCGAGCTTGATGCCGAGAGTCGAGCGAAGTACATCGCGACGAGATGGGGGCGCGGCACGGAACAGGGACCGGTGGGCACGGCGGGGGGAGACTAGGTGCCACGGGCTGCGATACAGGGCGCGTGAGTTGCGGTGCGTACAGAGGTGGAGGACGAGGTATGGCTCTGCGACAAACGTATCTGAGCTTGAAAGACAAGCTCCCAACGGAGGCCGAGACCGTGTTGGTCATGCGCGGGCGCGGTAACGATGAGCTTGCGCCATCCATGGAGCTGCTCGACGAGTTCAACGAGTGGAAGGCGCGCTTTGAGCCCGGGCAGGGCTACGAAACGGCCTTCCACTCTGCCTGGGACAAGTGCGGGTACGAGAAGAGGTTCCGCGTGCAGATCGCGGGCAGTCCCGCTGCGGCTGCCCGGCTGAGGTCCCTTGCGGAGCGCGCCAAGACCGGCGACATCTTCCTCATCTGCTACGAAGCCTACGGCAAACTGGAGTTACCCCGTTTCAGTGGACAGTGTAGCACTTGACAGCCCGAGCGTCTGAGTGGCGTGAGTCAGTGTGGCGAAGTACCTCCTTTCGTAGTCGACAGGCGAGGTGTACCCGAGGGCGGAG
>Ga0315291_10011437_pt1 | contig 10816 bp, 6 predicted proteins | sample YL17G12_20_MG_FD_203070 | JGI IMG/M metagenome (GOLD analysis project Ga0315291, IMG submission 203070) | Sediment microbial communities from Yellowstone Lake, YNP, Wyoming, USA - YL17G12_20 | ecosystem: Environmental > Aquatic > Freshwater > Lake > Sediment | place: USA: Wyoming | collected... | reverse complement strand
TGAGCCGGTCAAACCGCCAGCGCACGAAGCGCGCGCAATTGACATCGTTCGGCTGCTGCTGGTAGAGTCAGGTCGAGCCGTTAGCTCAGCAGGCAGAGCACCGGACTTTTAATCCGGGTGTCCTGGGTTCGAATCCCAGACGGCTCACTGGCCGGAGCGGGGGCGCATCGCCATGCGCCCCTACACCAATGCCCAGACCAGGAATCGCCAATGAACCAGCATCAGGAGCTTCAGGAATGGGTCGAGGAGATGGCGCGCCTGTGCCGGCCTGACTCGGTGGTGTGGGTGGATGGCTCGGAGGAGGAGAGGCAACGCCTGACGGAGCAGGCCATTGCCACGGGTGAGGTCGTTGGGCTCAACCAGGAGAAGCTGCCCGGCTGCCTGTATCACCGCACCGCGGTGAACGATGTGGCGCGCACCGAGGACCTGACGTACGTCTGCACGACACTAAGGGCGGACGCCGGGCCGACTAACAACTGGATGTCTCCGGAGGAAGGGTACCGGCGGGCGAGGGAGATCCTGGCGGGGGCGATGAGCGGCCGCACGATGTACGTGGTGCCGTTCTCGATGGGCCCGGTGGGCTCGCCTTTCAGCAAGATCGGGGTGGAACTCACCGACAGCATCTACGTGGTGCTGAACATGCGCATCATGACCCATGTGGGCGCCCCGGTCCTCAAGCAGCTCGGCGCCGGGCGAGGGTCGCCTGCCAGCGGCGAGTTCACCAAATGCCTGCACAGCAAGGCCGAACTCGACATCGAGCGCCGGCTTATCCTGCATTTCCCGGAGGACAACGCCGTCTGGAGCGTCGGGTCGGGATACGGCGGCAACGTGCTGCTCGGGAAGAAGTGCCTTTCGCTGCGCATCGCGAGCTGTCTGGGGAAGCGAGAGGGCTGGCTTGCGGAGCACATGCTCATCATGGGGATCGAGGACCCGGAGGGACGGATCGAGTACCTTGCGGCGGCCTTCCCCAGCGCCTGCGGGAAGACGAATCTGGCGATGCTGGTCCCGCCGGAGGGGCTGAGGGAGAAGGGCTACCGGATCTGGACGGTCGGGGACGACATCGCCTGGATGCGGATTGACACGGATGGCCGGCTGTGGGCGATCAACCCCGAGACTGGCTTCTTCGGTGTGGCGCCGGGCACCAGCTACAGCACTAATCCGGCAATGATGAGGACCATCAACCGCAACACCATCTACACGAACGTCGCGCTGCTGCCGGATGGAACGGTGTGGTGGGAGGGGATGGAGGGAGAGCCGCCCTCGGAGGCGCTGGACTGGCAGGGCCGGCCGTGGCGACCGGGGCAGGTTGACGAGCAGGGAAACGCGGTGCCAGCGGCCCACCCCAACAGCCGGTTCACCACGCCGCTGGCGCAGTGCCCGTCGCACTCGTTCCGGACCGAGCATCACCACGGCGTTCCCATCTCGGCGGTCGTCTTCGGAGGGCGCCGCGCGCACCTGGCGCCACTGGTCTACGAAGCTTTCGACTGGGAGCACGGCGTTTACGTGAGCGCGACCATGGCCTCGGAGCGGACGGCTGCGCAGTTCGGGAAGGTCGGCGAAGTGCGGCGCGACCCGATGGCGATGCTGCCCTTCTGCGGCTACCACATGGGGGACTACTTCGAGCACTGGCTCAACATGGGCAAGCGGATGACCCAGCCGCCTCGCATCTTCCACGTCAACTGGTTCCGCACCGATGAGAATGGGGAGCTTCTCTGGCCCGGCTATGGCGAGAACGTGCGCGTGCTGGAGTGGATTCTGGACCGGTGCCGCGGAGACGCGGAGGCCCGCCGGACGCCCATCGGGTATGTGCCCTCTCCGGAAGCCTTCGACCTGGCGGGACTCGATCTGCCGCGCGGGACCATGGAGAGGCTGCTCGCGGTGAACCGAGATGACTGGTACCAGGAGACCGAGAGCGTCACCGCCTTCTTCCAGCAGTTCGGGGACCGGTTCCCGAGGGCGCTCTGGGAGCAGCATGAGGCTCTTCGCTTGCGCCTCAAGGCCCCGATCGTGATGATGAAGCCGGGGAGTGAGGTGCGTCCGCTGGCCGCCGAGCTCAACGAAGTCATCGAGCGCGAGAACCGCCACCTCCATGCGATGCTATCCGAGTTCGGGCGACGGGCCTACTTCCCGAAGGGGATCCTGCGCCAGAGCGCGGAGGCGAAGGAGAAGGCGAAGCGCTTCGACGCCACCATCGGAATCGCCCGGGAGAACGGCAAGCCCATGTTCCTGCCTTCCATCATGGAGCGCCTGCCGGGTCTCAGCCCGGCTGAGGCCCTCAGCTACGCGCCGGCGACGGGTCAGCCGGAGTTGAGGCGCAAATGGCGGGAGCTGCTCCTGGCGAAGAACCCGAGCCTCCAGGGGAAGAGCTTCTCTCTGCCCATCGTCACTAACGGCGTCACTCACGCGCTGAGCCTGGTGGGGGATCTGTTCGTGGACAAGGGCGATATGGTGCTCCTGCCGGACAAGTTCTGGGAGAACTACGAGCTGCTGTTCGCGGCGCGCTGCCAGGCGCAGTTGCTGCTGTACCCGCTCTTCAGCGCGGCCGGAGCCTTCAACGCCGATGGACTTCGCCAGGCGCTCGCCACCCAGGTGGGGAGCTGGAAAACGATTGTCGTGCTCAACTTCCCGAACAACCCAACCGGCTACTCCATCACCAGGCAGGATGCCGACGCCATCGTCGCCACACTGGTCGAGGCGGCCGAGGGTGGATGCAACCTGGTGGCGGTGATGGACGACGCATACTTCGGGCTTTTCTATGGCGAGGAGGTGCTGCCGGAGTCGCTCTTCGCCCGGCTCGCCGGGGCCCACGAGCGCATTCTCGCGGTCAAGGTGGACGGGCCGACGAAGGAGCAGTTCGTGTGGGGATTCCGCACGGGAATGCTGACCTTCAGCGCCCGCGCTGCCCTCAGCGACGAGGCGCTCTACGCGGCTCTGGAGCAGAAGGCGGCGGGCGCTATTCGCAGCGCAATCTCCAACTGCTCCCAGCCCGCTCAGTCGGTGCTGCTCAAGGCGCTTTCCAGCGAAACCATCGCGGCCGAACAGCAGGGCAAGCGCGACCTGCTGGAGGCGAGAGCGAAGGAGGCGCAGCGGATCCTGAGCTCGCCTGACTTCGCCGATGTGTGGGAGACCTATCCGTTCAACGCCGGCTACTTCATGTGTCTGAGGCTCAAGCACGTGGCGGCCGAAGCTTACCGCAAGCATCTGCTGGACAAGCACGGCATCGGGGTGATTGCGGATGGCGACCAGGATATCCGGGTGGCGTTCTCGGCGGTGGAACTGAAGGATCTTGCCGAGCTGTACGGCACCATGGCTGCGGCGGCGAGAGAGCTGCGTGACATAGAGCAAGCGGCTGGTTAGCCCTTGATTCTGCAGCATGGGCGCGCAGGGCAAGCCTGGGGTCCGCACGGGAGCAGGGAGCGCCCTATCTTCCCCAGCGCAACTACAACTGGTAGAATGATGTCGCCGCGCCCGAGGCGCGCGGGTGCATATTCCCTCAGTCGGAGCGAAGCTCGCCTGCCGGGCGAGGGTCGCCTGCCGGTCATGCGATGAAACTGATCTGCCGCCAATCGAGGCTTAAGGGCGAGGTGCGGATTCCGGGGTCGAAGTCCCACACGATCCGGGCAGTCGCCATTGCCTCCCTTGCCTCGGGCGAAAGCACCATTCGCCTTCCTCTGGATTCGAACGACACCCGCGCCGCGGTAGATGCCTATCGCCTGTTGGGCGCTGACATCGAGCTTCGGCAGGAGGCCTGGGCTGTTCGGGGCACTGGTGGCAAACTGACGACGCCCGAGGACGTGATTGATGTCAGGAACTCAGGCGTCACCCTTCGCACCGGCATGGGGTCGTGCGCGCTGCTGCGTGAGGGCATGGCGGTCTTAACGGGAGACGAGCAGATCAGGCGGCGGCCGGCGGGGCCGCTCGTGCAATCGCTCAACGATCTGGGCGCGAAGGTGCGCTCGACCCGCGGCACCGGCGCCGGTTCCGGCGCGGCGCCGTTCGTGGTCGAGGGGCGGTTGCGGGGCGGCGAGACGACTATCGAGGCAGTGACGAGCCAGTATCTCAGCGCCTTGCTCATCAACTGCCCGTTGGCCGATGGCGACACCGTCATCCACGTGCCTCTGCTCAACGAAGCGCCATACGTCGAGATCACGCTCGACTGGATTCGGCGGCACGACATCAGGCTCGAACAGGACGATCTGAAGGAGTTCCGGATTCCCGGCGGACAGCAGTACCGGGCCTTCAACCGCGCCATTCCGGCAGACTGGTCATCGGCAACGTTCTTCCTCGGCGCGGGCGCGCTGGAGGGCAACGAGATCACCTTGCGCGGTTTGGATATGACCGACACGCAGGGCGACAAGGCGGCGGTGGACTACATTCGCGAGATGGGCGCGGATGTGACGGCTGGTGAGGATGTCGTCCGCGTTCGAGCCAAGGAGCTGATCGGGCGCGAGTTCGACCTGAACAACACTCCCGACGCGCTGCCGATGCTGGCGGTGCTTGGGTGCTTCGCCCGCGGGGAAACGCGGCTTGCGAACGTCCCTCAGGCGCGTATTAAGGAGACCGACCGCATCGCGGTGATGGCGCAGGAGCTGCGGAAGATGGGGGGACGCGTCGAGGAGCTTGAGGACGGGATCATCGTGCACGAAAGCAAGCTCCGCGGCGCCGAGGTGGACGGGCATGGAGATCACAGGATCGTGATGGCCCTTGCGGTGGCCGGATGCGCCATCCCTGGAACCACGATCGTGCATGGCGCGGAGGCGGCGGCGGTGACATACCCCGAGTTCGCGGATCACCTGCGAGCGCTCGGAGCAAGGCTTGAGCCTGCGTAGGGCAAGGGAGGCCGCATGCTCGGTTGCGACATGGGAACGCTGTTCAAAGTCGCGGTGGCCGGAGGCTCCTATCAGGAAGGGCTAACCACCCACCTCCAGGGAGTGCCGCCGGGGCTGCTCATCACCGAGGAGGAGATCTACCGCGAGCTGCTCGTGCGCAAGCCGGGCCAGGGCGAGTTGACCTCTCCCAGACGCGAGCCGGACATCCCGATCATCTACTCAGGCGTCAACGCCGCCGACACGATGCCGGGTTTCGCGAACGCCGGCTACACGAATGGCACGCCGCTGGTGATTCTCATCCCCAACCTGGACCGGCACTTCGAGCATATCGAGCAGTACCAGGTGACGAACCGCACCCCCCGGCCGGGGCATGCGTCATATGCCTCCTATCGGAAGTACGGCGAGTGGGATGATGCGATCGGCGCGGGCTTCTTCAGCGGCCGTTACACCGCCACCATCGTCGCGGCAGGCGCAGTAGCCAAGCGGGTGCTGCGCGACCACGGCATCGAGGTGACTGGCTATGTGAAAGAGGCGGCCGGCGTGCGCATGCCGGAGCTGCCATTGGGGGAGATCAGACCGAAGGTGGCGGCGTACAAGGAGGTCCGGCGGCTGCACGATCCGGTCTACCAGGCGATCTTCGCCTCCGGCCGGATACGGCAGGGCATGCGCTTCCTCGAGAAGATGACGGTGCTGGCGGAGTTCGAGAAGCACATTCCGGAGCTGAAATGGCCAGCGATGGATGAGGAGGCGATCCGCAAAGAGCACGGCATCCATCCGAAGCTGAACTGCCCGCATCTGCCCACCGCGGATGAAATGTACCGACGCATAATCGCGATCACGGAAAGCGGCGACTCGAGCGGCGGGGTAGTGGAGGTGGTGGCTACCGGGGTTCCGGCGGGGATGGGCGAGCCGGTCTTCCAGAAGCTCGATGCTGAACTCGGCCGGATGATGGGGATCGGCACGGTGAAGGCGGTGGAGATCGGGGCGGGCATGGCGGCGAAGGACAGCACCGGCTCGCAGTTCAACGACCAGATGCACGTCGAGGGCGGCGAGGCCTGCCCTGAGCAGAGTCGAAGGGTCAGGTTCCGGTCAAACAACGCGGGCGGGATCACCGGTGGGCTGGCGACGGGGCAACCGATAGTCGTGCGGCTGGCGGTTAAGCCGACACCCACCATCGCCAGGCCTCAGCACACCATAGACAAGGTATCGCTCGAGAACAAGGAGCTGGCCGCTGTCACGCGCCGCGACCCCACCATCGTGCCGCGGGTCTGGCCGGTCGCCGAAGCATACATGGCAATCGTGCTGCTGGACCAGTACATGATGCATGCGGCCTATCAGGCGATGGGCAGGGGAGTCGCGGGCAGATGAGCTCCCTCGCCATCGCCGCGGTCAGCTGCGCTGCCCTCTACCTCGGCTACCGCTTCTACGGCGATGTGCTGTCACGGCTGTGGGAGGTACGCGCGGACCGGCCTACGCCGGCGACCGAGCTCTACGACGGCGTTGACTACGTGCCGGCGAAGCACTGGGTGGTGCTCTTCGGCCATCACTTCGCCAGCATCGCGGGAGCGGGGCCGATCATCGGCCCCACCCTGGCCTGCGCGGTCTGGGGCTGGGCGCCGGCGTTGCTCTGGCTGGTGCTGGGCTCGATCTTCATGGGCGCGGTGCACGACTTCTCCAGCCTCATGGCGTCATTGCGGGCGCGGGGGAAGTCCATCGCCGAGATCACGGAGGAACACCTCGGCCATCGCGTGCGCGTGATCTTTGGGGGATTCCTGTGGCTTGCGCTCGTGCTGGTGGTGGCCGTGTTCGCCCAGCTCGCAGCACAGACATTCGTGACGGAGCCGCGTATGGTCATCCCGACCTTCGGGCTGATCGCCGTCGCCCTCTTGGTCGGGTGCATGATGTACCGCTGGAATGTCTCCGCGTGGCTGGCGACGGCGATGGGGCTCGCCATGCTTGCAGGCCTGATCTACCTCGGCTATCGCAGGCCTGTGAGCCTGCCGTGGGGGGAGCACAGCCAGCTAGTCTGGATGGTGCTGCTGCTCGTATACTGCTATTTCGCTTCGATCCTGCCGGTCAACCTGCTATTGCAGCCAAGGGACTACCTCGCGACGTTCCTGCTGATCTTCGGTGTTGGCGCAGGTTTCCTCGGGCTGGTTTTGACGCGGCCGGCGATGCAGTCACCGCCGGTGATTGCGTTCAGCGGATCAGCAGGCCCTCTCTGGCCGATGCTCTTCGTGATAATCGCATGTGGGGCGCTGTCCGGGTTTCACAGCCTGGTGGCGAGCGGAACGAGCTCGAAGCAGTTGCCGAGCGAGGCGCATGCGAAGAAGGTCGGCTATGGCGCGATGATCGTCGAGAGCGCGGTCGGCGTCATGGCGCTGATGGCGGTGGCGGCGGGGCTGCGGTGGGGGGATGGGGCCAGCGCCTATGGCACGCTGCTCAGGGAGAAAGGTCCTCTGGTGACGTTCGCCACCGGTTACGCGACGATGACCGCCCCTATCTTCGGCGCGGTAGGCGCGTTGATCGCGCTGACAGTGCTCAATGCCTTCGTGCTTACCACGCTCGACACGGCAACGCGCATCACCCGCTACATCGGTGAGGAGCTATTCGCCGGCGGCCTGGCGATCAAGCCGCTTAGGAACCGCTACCTGTCAACTCTCTTGGTGGTGGCGCTCGCCTTCTACCTGGCGCTGGGCCCGTTCCAGACCGTGTGGCCCGTATTCGGGAGCGCGAATCAGCTCATCGGCGCGCTGTCGCTGTTGGTGGTCACAGTCGTGCTGTGGCGGCGAGGGGCGCGGTTCATCTACGCGCTGGTGCCCTTTGTCTTCATGCTGGCGACGACGGTGGCCGCCCTTGTCTACCAGGGACGCCAGTTCCTCGGGGAGCGCAAGCTGCTGCTGGCGGGTATCTGTGGCGCGCTGCTAGTGCTGGCGATGATGATGGTGGTTGATAGCTTGCGAGCGGTGACCAGGCCGCGCGCTCCGGCAGAAGAGTAGCACAGGCTTGAGCCCATGCGGGGCAGGCTCAAGCCTGCCCTACCCGCGCCGCCGGAGCCGCTTGCCGAGCCAACTTCGCAGCGCCGCGCCGTGCTCCGGGTCGGCGAGGCTGAGTTCGACGAAGGCCTGGTAGTAGCTGAGGAACCCGCCGATATCGAGCCGGCGCTCGCCCTTGCGCAGCCTGACGCACAAGATCTCGTGCCCCTCTTTTAGCAGCAGCCGCAGCGCGTCGGTCAACCACAGCTCGCCGCCAACGCCGGGCTTGATCCGCCGAATTGCATCGAAGATGACCGGCTCGAGCACGTAGCGCCCGGCCGCGGCGAGGTTGCTCGGCGCCTTGCTGGGAGACGGCTTCTCCACGAAGCCGCTGATGGCGAAGACGTTGTCGGGCTTGCCCGCCGGCCGTGAGGCGGGCCTCCCCTTCGGTGACACGATCCCGTACCTGTTCACAACCTCCCACGGCACTTCCTCGACCGCGATCGTTGCCGCCGGTCGGCGCTGCAGGTGCACGCTGACCATCCGCTTGAGCACCGGCTCGCGCGAGTGAGAGAGCAAGATCGAATCTCCCAGCGCCACTACAAAGGGCTGGCCTCCGGCGAACGGTTCCGCAATCGCCACCGCGTCCGCGAGGCCGCGCGGTTGCGTTTGCCGGGCGTGGAAGAAGCGCAGATCCATCCATGGCTGATGTGGTTCCTCGTTGCGCGCCGCATCCCGGTCGAGGTGGTCCTCTATCGCCCGTTTTCCCTGCCCGGAGATGAGCAGCACCTCGCGCAGGCCGCTGGCCGCAAGCTCCTCGACCACATGCTGAATGGTGGGCTTGCGGCCCACCGGCAGCATCTCCTTTGGCTGCGAGCGGGTGGCAGGCATGAGGCGAGTGCCCCGGCCGGCCGCCGGCACGACCGCCTTGGTGATGGCCGCTTCCCCCGTCTGCTTCGCTCTGCTCAGCCGCCCAGGCATATCACCCTCGCTAGAACACCTCAATGGGCTGGTAGCGGTATCCCTTTGCCGAGTATGCACCGGCGAGCGCGCTCTCCGCCGCGTCATCCAGCAGCACCAGCGCGGCGCCGCTCGATCCTGGCAGCTTCGCGGCCAGGCCGAGGCCGCGAGCTATCTCGACCAGCTCGAGGTTATGCGCGCCCAACGCTTCCCCAAACAACTGGACCCGCAGGTCATGGTTGCGGTTCATCAGGCGGGCAAGCGCTTTCCGATCGCCGCGCTCCAGCGCGCTTCTCCCCTGCTCCGCGCTTCGCGCCAGCGCGCGCACGGCCCGGCGCACCTCGGGTTCGCGCTGCTCCCAGCGGTAACGAACCTGGGAGTGCACCCGTCCCGACTCCATCGTGCCAAGGTGCTGCTCGGCAAGATAGGCGAGGCCGAAGCGCGGCAGGAGCCTGGAATCCAGTCGCTCATACGATCGCCTGCCGGTGGAGAAATCCATGTAGGTAAGGCCGCCGAAGCTCTGCACCACGCGGTCCTGCGGTCCAGCGGCGATCCCCAGCTCCTGGGTCTCGACGCTCAACCCCAGCTCGGCGAGGGCGGCCGGCGGCACGCTTCTCTCCGGCACGCGGTGAAACCGCAGCAGCGCGCGCAGCGCGGCGATGATCATCGCGCTAGAGCCACCCAGGCCCGACTGCCGCGGGATGCTCGTCTCGTACTCGATGGTGAAGTTCGCGCGGCGCATTCTCAGGCCGCGTTCCTGCGCGTATCCAGCGAAGCGCTTACAGGTGGCGAAGAGTAGTCGCTGCATGCCGTAGTAGCCGTGCCGCTCCACTGAGCGAACGAGGTCGGCCAGGTCGGCGAACTCGGTGCGGTCATGCTGCGGATGCGGGAGGAAGGTCAGCTTCGGGCTTTCCCAGAGCTGTACGCGAGCCGAGAAGTCGCGGATCAGAAACGAGATGACCTTCCCGCCGTACATGTCTGACGGGTTGCCAAGGAAACCGGCTCGTGCGTGGACTTCGGTCTGAATGATCACCTTGTCGCTCTCTCGCTGCTGCCGTCCAGAGTTCGGCGGCGATGGCGGCCCCTCCTGCGGCCTGGCTGCTGGAGGACGCTCGCGGCATTACATGGAAGTGTGACTGTGGAGCTGCGGAGTGACCCATCCCTTGCTCGCCCAGTTCGACGTCTGCATCGTCTCGTGGCGCACGAGAGAGCTGCTGCGCGCCTGCCTGCAAACGGTCGTGGGCTTGCCAGCCGGCCGTGTGGCGGGGCAGCAGGAGGTTGCTCGTGTCATCGTCGTGGACAATGCCTCAGGTGATGGAACGGTCGAGATGGTCCGCGCCGAGTTCCCCCAGGTGCACCTCGTCGCGAACGAGGAGAACCGCGGCTACGCGGCCGCCAACAACCAGGCGATCCGCGCCGGTGACGCCCCCTTCGTCTTCCTGCTGAACCCGGACACCGGAGCGAGACAAGGCGCGCTGGCGGCGCTGCTGCGGGAGATGATGGATGAGCCGAGAGTTGGCGCGGTTGCACCTCAGCTCGTCCTCCCCGATGGGTCGGTGGAACGATCCTGCCGTAGCTTCCCGGAGCCGGCGGCCGTGCTCTATGACGCGGCCGGTTTGCCGCGGCTGTTCCCCAGGAGCGAGGTGTTGGGGCGCTACCGGATGACGTATTGGGATCACAAGTCCCGCCGCGACGTGGACCAGCCGATGGCATCGGCGCTGGCCCTCCGGCGCGCCGCGCTCGAAGAGGTCGGGCTGTTCGATGAGAGCTTCCCGCTCTACTTCAATGATGTTGACCTATGCTACCGGCTGCGCCGGGCGGGCTGGAAGATCGTCTTCCAGCCCGCGGCCCAGGTGCTCCACCACCACGGGGGCAGCACTTCCCAGGCGAGGCCGCGGGCGGTGCTGGAATCACATCGCGGCCTCATCCGTTTCTACCGCAAGCACTACCGGGGAAAGGTCAGCTTACCGGGCTACTGGGCGGTTGTGCTCATGGCTGCGCTGACCGCCTACCCGCGCGCCGCCTTCGCCTGGCTCGCTCACCCCGGCCGGG
>Ga0315291_10011436_pt1 | contig 10817 bp, 11 predicted proteins | sample YL17G12_20_MG_FD_203070 | JGI IMG/M metagenome (GOLD analysis project Ga0315291, IMG submission 203070) | Sediment microbial communities from Yellowstone Lake, YNP, Wyoming, USA - YL17G12_20 | ecosystem: Environmental > Aquatic > Freshwater > Lake > Sediment | place: USA: Wyoming | collected... | reverse complement strand
GAAGACTAAGGATTTTACTGATACTAAGAAAATGGTTTTATTGAGATGATTTTTGTAGTGACGTATTGCAATACACCCCTACACGAAAAAATGCGACCCTGAAAGGTTGCAATAAAAAAGTCGGGTAGCTTACACCACCCGACAGACAAAACTTGCAATTGAATTTCAAGAATCAGTGTTCTCACCCTCAAACAAGTTTGAGGGTGCCACCCCCGTTGCCCTAAAGTGGGTCAACTCTTTTATCTCCTGAAAAATATATTAAACAAAATAAAAAGCAGGGAAAGAATGAGGCTGATCAAAATTGAGGAAGCTAAGGGAAAGTAAAACGAAAAATTCTTCTTTTGAATATAAACATCTCCGGGAAGTCTTCCGAAGAAAGGCATTTTTCCAAAAAGGAGCATAGCGCCACCTAAAAGGACTAAAATTACACCACATAGAATTATTAACTTCCCCAAATTAGTAATCATTTCCCTATGAACTCTTAAACTCTTGAACTTTTAAACATTTTCAAAAGGCCGCATCCCCAAAGGAATTTACCAGCATAGGCTATTTTTTGCCAATTATTCTATAATTCAACCCCATAGACATGGCGTTCTCACCGATCCCTTCGCTTGAGCCTAATCTTCCCGCTAAATCCAGATGCCAGTTCCTGAATAATTTGAAATTGGTCTTTGCTACCAGTCCCGCAGCATCATAAGGTCCACCACTTAATCCTATCCACCAAGTAGAAGATTTAATTCCAAATCCCATACCCATATTAGCATAACCACCGCCAGAATAGAGCGGAACGTCTTCCAATACATTCACAGAAAAATATAACTTTTTAGTGCCGAGACGGATGTGCCCGCTGGGAAAGGTCTCTTCCCCTTTCTCATCTTCAGAGACATCTAAGGTCTTCTGGGCAAAAAAAGGACCCGCCCCAATCCCAAACCCTTTCCACTCCAGAGAAAAATCAGGATTGAGATAGAAATTCGTCCTATCCTCAAAGAGAGAAGATTTATAATCGTCATAATAGACACTGGAAACTGGTATCTGATCTGAGATATAACCGCTTCTCAATCCGATTTTGACCGGTGATCTAAACTTATGGTCTACCGAGAAACCAAAGTCATTAAATGGGATTTTATCTTTGGTAAGCACCTGCCCCTCACAACCGCGAGTAACATAGGCATAAGATCCTAAACCGCCAGCGATTTTCAAATTAGTTTCAGTGCTGTCCTTCCCATCATTCTCTACCCCTATCAATAAAGGTAGGACAGCAAAGAAGCTTAATATTCTTGTGATTTTTCCCATCTAAACCTCATTTTTTATAGAGTGGCCGAGCAAGACTGAAGTCTTGCTCTATCTCATCTGGTACGGTAATTCCAATTCCCGTATCAACAAAGAACCAACCAAAGATTCCTCGACCCCTACGGGGACTCAGAATGATATTATAAAAGCAACCCAATCATTTCCCCTTTGAACTTTTGAACCCTTGAACCTTTGAACCTTTTTTCTCATATCTTTCCTTCTCACTGAAAATACACCCGCAATACTTCTGACGATATAAATTCAATTCCTTAGCCATATTTTTACCTTCGTAATACCCTGGTCTTAAATCCTCATAGAAGAATTTTATATCATATTTTTTTGCCAGCTCTTCTCCAATTTCATTTATCAGCTCATGCTTTTGAGTAGGGCTGACTAAAAGGGTGGTTGAAAAAGCCTCAAACCCCTTTTCTTTAGCTACCCGGGCAGTTCTCTCTAATCTTAACTGGTAACAGAATCGACAGCGGTCTTCTAAATGAGGCAGAACTGCCTGAAGATATTCTACCAGATCATAAGAATCCTCATAGATCATTGGAAAAACTTTAGCCCATTCTAAATATCCTGCCGCCTCTAATCTGTTCTGATATTCAGTGTAGGGGTGAATATTAGGATTATACCAGAAACCGGTAAGTTTGTGATCTTTTTCAGTTAATCTTTTTAGAGGATAGGTCAGGCAGGGACCACAACAGACATGAATTAAGATCTCCATTCCTACAGATCCATTTCTCGGAATTTAAAATAGCTCGTTCTGGGGCTTTGATTCTCGTTTTATCTCTAAATGCTGGTAAGCTGAATCGGTAGCGACTCTCCCTCGAGGTGTTCGGGCTAATAGACCTTCCGTAATTAAAAATGGCTCATATATCTCTTCAATCGTATCCTCTTCCTCTCCTACTGCTACTGCTATAGTATTTATGCCTACTGGCCCACCTTTAAATTTATGTATAATCACTTCTAATATCCGCTTATCCATCTCATCCAAGCCCAATTCATCCACATCTAACATCTTTAAAGCTTCGATCGCCACTTTGCGGTCTATCTTCCCTTTAGCTTTCACTTGTGCATAATCCCGGACTCTCCTTAAAAGGCGATTAGCCACCCGGGGAGTTCCTCTGGACCTTTTGGCAATCTCTAAAGCCCCTTCATCTGTGATAAAAATATTTAATATCTTAGCTGAGCGGTGAACGATTTTAAACAGGTCGTCCGGTATATAAAAATCTAAGCGGTTTACCAGTCCGAACCTGGACCTTAAAGGAGAGGTTAGAAGCCCGGCCCGGGTTGTGGCACCGATAAGGGTAAACTGATTCAGATTTATCTTTACCGATCTGGCAGAAGGACCTTTTTCTATCATTATATCCAAGGTGAAATCCTCCATGGCTGGATATAGATATTCCTCTACTACATGACTCAGCCGGTGAATTTCATCGATAAATAGAACTTCTCCTTTTTGTAGATTGGTCAGAATCCCGGCTAAATCAGCCGGTTTATCTAAAATGGGACCGGAGGTAGATTTTATATTAGTCCCCATCTCTTTAGCAATAATAAAAGCCAGGGTAGTTTTCCCCAGTCCTGGAGGACCATAGAAAAGGGTATGCTCTAAAGATTCTTTCCTTTTCTTGGCCGCTTGAATAAAAATCTTCAGGTTTTCTTTAACCTTATCCTGCCCTACGAATTCATCAAAGCGAGAAGGGCGTAGAGTTAAATCAAGCTCTAACTCTTCAGTTAACACCTGCGGTGAAGTTATTCTCTCTGCCATATTTAATTAGTAGATAGTAGGTAGTAGACAGCATATAGGGCAACCCCACCCCTGTTTACTGTCTACTGTTTACTTGCTTTAACGCTCTTTTAATCAACTCTTCTACTGACAGCTTCTCTTTTGTCCCTTCTTTCCCTTTCTCAATAGCCTTCTTTGCCTCATAACGATTATACCCTAAGGAGAACAGGGCTAAGATAGCTTCCTGTTCAATCTGTGAATCTTCCCTATCTTTTATTTTTATCTTTAAATCCTTTTTCAAATCTAATTTCTCTAATTTTTCCTTTAGTTCTACTATCAATCTCTGGGCAGTTTTTCTGCCAATCCCGGGGATATGGGTGAGAAAATCTATCTGTTCATCCATTATTGCCCGGTGAAAATCTTCAACTGATATAAAGGACAAAATCCCTAACCCGGTTTTTGGACCTATTCCGTTAACCGAAAGCAGGGTTTCGAAAAGCCATTTCTCTTCCGTAGTGAAAAACCCATAAAGCTGAAGGCAATCCTCCCTTACATAATAATAGGTAAGAATCTTCACCTTTGAGCCGATCTCACCTATTCTCTCAAAAGTGGAGATGGGGATATTCACACAATATCCCACCCCCTGCACATCTAAGATCAGCTGGGTGGGATTTTTCTCCACCAGTTTTCCTTCCAAATATGCTATCAAGTTTCTCTTGTCCTATGGATCCGTTTCCCGGATCATCTCCTTTAAGCGTTTTTTACTCTTCAATTTGTTCAGATGACATAAGGCGATTGCCAGAGCATCGGTAGCGTCTAAAGGCTCAGGTGTTTTTTTCAACTGTAACATATTTTTCACCATATACTGTACCTGCATCTTGGAGGCTCCTCCAGTTCCAGTGATGGAAGATTTAATCTCCCTGGGCGAATATTCAGCTACCGGTATCTTTGCCTGAGCACCAGCCAGTAATGCCACACCTCTTATCTCACCCATAACCAGGGCTGACCTGGCATTTTTACTGTAAAAAGCTTCCTCTACTGCTAATTCATCCGGTTTTCTTTTATCAATAATCTCTTTAATTCCCGAATAAATCTCTTTCAGTCTCTGGGGTAAATCCTTTTTAGAGGATACTTTTATAGTGCCATAATCAACCAGCACTGCTCTGTTATGATTATCTTTTATGATCCCATATCCGGTTACCGTGCTCCCCGGATCTATCCCCAAGATAACTAAGCTTTCCTTACCCAAAATTTAAGCTCCATTGCTTATAGGGTAGCGGTGAAAATTACGCACTCATCTTCATCATAATCTCTTCCGCGATATCGAAGTTAGCATAAACCTTCAGCACATCCTCATGGTCTTCTAACCCTTCCATCAATTTAAGCATCTGCTCAGCTTCTTTTCCTTCTAACTTCACGAAGGTCTGCGGAAGCATGGTTAATTCTGCACTGGAATAGGCGATTTTATTCTGGTCTAAAGCCTTTCTGACTTCCTCAAACATATTAAAAGGAGTTACAATCTCAAAATACCCCTGCTCGGGCCGCATATCAATAGCCCCAGCCTCTAACACAATTTCCATCAGTTTGTCCTCATCTGCCTTCCCTTTCTCCACGTTAATCAAACCTCTTTTTTCAAACATCCAGCCTACACATCCAACCTCACCCAAATTCCCATTATTCCGGGTAAAAATATGCCTGATCTCAGAGACGGTTCGATTTTTGTTATCCGTGGTAACCTCGACCAAAACCGCCACTCCACCCGGTCCATACCCTTCATAGTTTACCTCTTCATAAGTAACTCCCGGAAGCTCTCCGGTCCCTTTCTTTATCGCCCTGTCAATATTAGAAGCTGGCATATTAGCCGCCTTAGCGGCTAAGATCGCAGTTCTCAAGCGGGGATTTCCATTGGGATCACCTCCGCCGTGCCGGGCGGCAACAGTTAGCTCTTTAATGAGCTTGGTGAAAACCTTGCCTCTTTCCGCATCGGTTTTCTCTTTTTTCCTTTTTATGGTTGCCCATTTCGAATGACCGGACATATATTTTTCCTCCTATCATATCTTACGGATCACTTTTATCTTCGCCAGCATTTGGCTTCAGGATAAATCCCTAATCGAGTTTATTTTTATAATTAATAGAATCCTTCAGAAAAGGCAATAGAAATTTAACCCCAGCCCTAAATAAAATTGGTTCGGGAAATTTAATTCCCGAACCAACTAAAAGTGTAGCTGAAGGCCATCAAATTATTGTGACTTTAGCCTTCCAAACTTCCTGGAGGTCTGAAGACCTCCGCTATATCTTTCTGTTCCATCAGGAGCTTTTCCTGATGGTTTAAATGTTAGTAAAGAAGCCCCGAATTTCTTCGGGGCTTCCTTGCTAAACGTTATTACTTAGTTCCACCTACAAGAAAGGTTACGCCTGCGAAAATGCTCATATATTGAATATCGGCATCCAGTTTTACATCCTGATACTCGGCATCAGAAGTGAATGCATTATGGAACATCAGTTCACCACTCAACAAGACACTTGGACTAACCTGATAGGCTAAACCGGCTCCCCCGGCTATACCTAATTTAGTGCTGAAAGTTCCGCTAATTTCAGATCCATCTCCTGATATAGATAACTTGGGCTGATAGAATCCAATATCAAATTTTAGATAAGGCAGCGCCTTTGAGCTAGTTGTGAAAAGATACTTGAAGAAAGCTTCATAATTGCTGATCTTCCAGTTTATATCCACTCCAGATACCCCAACATCCACACCATGTATGTCATAAAGAAAACCAGCTCCAAGTGAGATATTATCACTCAAAAAATACTCTCCAGTTACACCAAAGCCGAAACCGGTTTTAGCTCCAAGTTTATTAGGCTCGTCAAAGTCACCTCCAAAGTCACCAAATGGCATTACTACACCACCTTTACCGGTGATACCGAACTTACCTTTTAGGTCAGCTGAATTGACATTACCGACTAAGAAGACTAACAAAAATACTAACAGTAAAAATATTAGTCTTTTCATTTTACTCCCCTCTAAATAAGGTTAATGGTTAAAGGTTAACAAACAAATAGATATTTGTTGAAGTACACCTCCTTTCCCTTAATAGTTTTTGCGTCTTGACTTTATTTAACTATTTCTAAAGAGCTTGTCAAGTATTTTTTGAGTTTATTCAAAGCTAATTGTGAAAATTTGTTTTTGCAAGGAGAGAAAAAAGGTGAGATTTGTCTTCTATCAAAAGCATACTTAATAAAAAAAGTAGGTGGGCTCTCAAAGACTACCCGACAAAACTAAAAATCTTCTTTTGTCGGGTAGCTCACCTAATGTTCGCAACCCGACCTACTTCTACTACCTTAAAGCATTTAGGGTGCAAGGGTAAAACCCTGCACCCTGTATAAATTCTTCTCTTAGAGGTCTCGTCTAACTAAATAGTTAATTTTTATAAGTCTATTAAGCTTTATATCCTTTCATACCTTAGAGTTCTATAAACTACTTTTAACTTTTAATATGCTAAGGCGTTAACTGTAAGCATTATTGACAAAACGGTAGTTTTGGGTTCAATCCCGAACAGGCTCAAAGAGCTAACTTCCCCAAACATTAAATCTAATTCGACATTAAAATGACACTTGAACTCGTATCCTGCTCCTGCGAAGAGACCACCGCCAAACTTGATCTCAGCGTCAGATTCGAATGGAAGGGACAAGGTCGATAATCCAAACCCACCGGTTATAAAATAAGAAGGTGCTTCCGGTTTGAAATAATAAGTTACTCCCGGACCCCAGAAGCCGCTAGCCATAACGACATCTTCACTTTCCAGTCCCCACCAGTAAATTGTGCTTCCGTACCAGGAATCTTTCACTGTGAAGTATATTTCAAGAAGATTAGAAGGTGCATATCCAATCTTAAAATTAGTCACAAGCCCAAATTTGCTCTCCCATCCCGATGTTTCACTTTCTTGTCCTTCAAACCAACCAGAGTATTCTATAGTCTCTTTTTGCAAGGTCAATCCTGGTCCAAGTCCACCTCCTAAAAAGAAACCCTTGCGCTTACCATCAAAGGCATAAGCATTCACTATAAGAAATAAGGTAAAGAGCACTAATAAAATCAATAAAACCAATTTTCTCATTTTTAACTCCTTTTAAAAAGGTTAATGGTTAACAAACTAATAGGTTTTTTTTTAAATCGTACCTCCTTTCCTTTAATAGTCTTCCCATCTTTATTATATTTAATTTTTTAAAACGCTCCTGTCGAGTTTTCTTTTGACTTTGGTTTTTAAGTTAATTGTGCTGATTTGTTTTCTGCATTACTAAGAGCTTCTCCTGCTTGAATCTGAGTCTTGATACTTCACCCTTCAAAGTTTTTTCCTTTAGATTATAGCCTTATTTTTGTTCCTTCTCCTTCGCCTCCTGAGACTCTTTGATTATCTTATCGGCAATCTCCCTGGGAACTTCTTCATAATGGGAGAAAGAGCGGGTATGAATCCCTCTCCCTTGAGTTAAGGAGCGCAGAGAAGTCGAATATTTATATAATTCCGCCAGGGGAACCAGAGCTTTTATCTTCTGAAAATTGCCACCGCTCTCCACTCCCAAAATCTTACCTCGGCGGGAAGATAGATCCCCCATCACATCACCCATAAACTCCTCCGGCACAGTTACCTCAACATTATATACCGGCTCAAGCAGCACCGGCTTTGCCTCTGCAGCTGCTTTTTTAAATCCCATTGAGCCGGCGATTTTAAAAGCCATATCCGAGGAATCAACTGTATGATAGGTACCATCGTAGATGGAGACTTTCAGATCCACCATCTTATAACCTGCCACCAACCCTTCGTTCATCGCCTCCACCACCCCCTTCTCTACTGCAGGGATATACTTACCGGGAACTGCCCCACCTACAACCTCATCTACAAACTGAAACCCTTCACTCCGCCCCAGAGGCTCCAATCTTAACCAGCAATCACCATACTGCCCCCTGCCTCCTGATTGTCTTTTATATTTACCCTGGGCTTCAACCTTGGCTTTGATCGTTTCCCTGAAAGGTATTCTGGGCTTTTCAATCTCTACTTCTACCCCGAATTTCCTCTTCAGTCTATCCACAATTACCTCTAAGTGCAGTTCACCCTGTCCATAAACGATGGTCTGTTTTATATCCGCATCCACCTCCATAATGAAAGTCGGGTCTTCCTCATGTAATTTAGAAAAACCATTGGCAATCTTTTCCTCGTCTCCTTTAGCTTTAGCTCTAATAGCTAAATTTATCACCGGCTTAGGAAATTCAATAGCTGGAAGCACAATCGGGTCTTTTTTATCACATAGGGTATCTCCCGTATGAGTATTTTTCAGTTTAACCACCGCACCTAAATCCCCAGCTATGACCATCCCGGTCTCTCTTCTCTCTCTGCCATTCATCGCAGAGATCTGTCCAATTCGCTCTGTGGTATTAGTAACTGAATTGAAAACGTCCTCTCCGGTTTTGAGTTTCCCTGAAAATACTTTAAAAAAGGAGAGTTCACCTACATGTGGTTCCGATACAGTTTTAAAGACTAAAGTAGCCAGAGAACCATCCGGAGATATCTTTATAACTTTTTCTTTATCAGAATTATGTACTTTAACTTTTAACTCCCCAAAATCAGCCGGCGAAGGAAAGAAATCCACCACATGTTCTAAAAGGAGCTTAACTCCCCAGCCATTTGTAGCAGAACCACAAAAGATTGGAAAAAGTTTATTTTCTTTAATCCCTTTTCTTAAACCGATTTTGAACTCCTCCTCGGTTAAAGCCCCTTTTTCAAAATATTTCTCTAAAAGATTATCTTCTGCTTCAGCCACAGCTTCTATTAATTTCTCCCTGGCTTTTTTAACCTTCTCCTCTAATTCTGGAGGGATTTTATCCTCTTTTGTCTCAGTTCCACTAAATAGATACGCCTTCATCTTAACCAGATCAACCATTCCTTTGAAATTTAGCCCTTCATCTACCGGTATCTGTAAAGGTATAGCTTGATGGCCAAATCTTTTTTGAACTGCTTTAACCACTTTATCAAATTCCGAATGCTCTTTATCCAGTTTATTTATAAAGAAAGCTCTGGAGATTCCATATTTCTCGGCAATTGACCAGACCTGCTCAGTTCCAACCTCAACTCCGGATAAAGCTGAAAGTAAAATCAAAGCTGTTTCAGTCACCCTTAAACCACCTACCACCTCTCCTATAAAATCTGCATAACCTGGCATATCAACTAAATTAATCTTACAATCTTTCCATTCTAAATGCAGCAGGGAAGCGGAAATTGAGATTTTACGGGAAATCTCATCTTCATTATAATCCGAAATTGTATTCCCCTCATCCACCTTACCCAACCGGGTAGTAATCCCTGTAGTATAAAGCATCGCCTCCACCAGGGAGGTCTTACCTGCACCTCCATGCGCTACCACCCCCAGATTTCTAAGCTGTTCACTTTTGAATTCCTTCAAACTATCCTCCTTATTTTCAGATAAATCTACTACGTAATTTAAAATACCAAAATATATATTATTTATAATTTGTCAACTATCTTCTATATAAAAAAATTGATTAGAGGCATGAGAGCTAATACATAAAACATAATAATCCCGCTTTGCATATTATGGTGGATTTCTGTATAAAAAAGTCAGGTTCTGCTAGCCTGACTTTAATATCTTTCTATTTTTATATCTATTAAAATTTTTAAATTGTACTACTTTGAATCCCCGGATTCGAAATATCTTCGCTGTAAATCCTTAACAATCTCCTTGGCCATATTTTTAAATGCTTTACCCTTGAAATTCTCTTCAGCCATATAGTTTTTAAAAACTTCCCAACCTTTTTCCTTTTCCCCTTTCTGAACATAATTCAAAAATATTGAAATAACTTTTCCCATATAGTAATCTGAACCCTTTTCCTCAATATCCATTTTTTTTATTTCCTTCTCTATCTCGTCTATCTTCTCTTCATAATAAAAAGGAAACTCCGAAGACGCTTCTTGATATCTGTCCTTTTTCCAGGTATAGATAAAATCAACGCTGGGCGAGCAGGCATGGCAGAGGTCCATATACATATTTACTTCCCATTCCGCATCTAAAACTAAAAGCTCATCTTCACCATCCTTATTCAAATCCAGAATACCATAAATAACCTGTGTTTCCGGTAGGTGGGGAAGAAACTCCCTGACCTTTTTATCCTTCACCTGAAATATCTTCAGATACTCACAGGTCCAGCAGTTCCCACCTGTCCCACCGGTTACGATTAATTCTTTTAGACCATCTTTATTTAAATCTTTAACTCTACTGCTATCTCCATTTAAACTATTTCCCAACTCATATAACCACTCCACCGAATTAAAGATCTCAGTTAATTTTGTTCCTTTAAGTTCAAAGATAACCAGACTATCCTGACGATCTAAATCTTTTGACTCCTCCTGGCTAATGATAGCAATAACTTGCTGATTTTTGCCATCCAGGCTTTTAAAGATAGTATCTTTAACGCTATAACCCTCTTTTAAATTTGCCACTATCTCCATTTGAAAAATCTCTCTGGTATCCTTTTCTTTTTTCTTAAACAGGAGTGAAAATAAGAGAATAAGAACTATTACCCCGATTAAAATTAACCCGAAAATATAAATCTGTTTTTTCTGCATAATGTTTGTCGCAAAAATAAGAAAACTCTAAGATATTGTCAAACAAAAAATGTTTTGTGTCAACGCAAATCAAAAATGTCAGGTTTTTTGCAAATTAAAGATGTCAGTAAGTTATAGTTACAAGTTCATTTTTCTTTTGTCCGAAGACGGATACATAAGATTTG
>Ga0315291_10011435_pt1 | contig 10817 bp, 8 predicted proteins | sample YL17G12_20_MG_FD_203070 | JGI IMG/M metagenome (GOLD analysis project Ga0315291, IMG submission 203070) | Sediment microbial communities from Yellowstone Lake, YNP, Wyoming, USA - YL17G12_20 | ecosystem: Environmental > Aquatic > Freshwater > Lake > Sediment | place: USA: Wyoming | collected... | reverse complement strand
TGCTGATCTCAGAGGTTGAGACCGCCCGCGTCAACGGCGATGCGATCGCCGTGTTGCTGCTCGATATCGATGGGATGCGCAGCATCAACTCGGAGCATGGGCACGAAGCCGGGGACGCCGTTCTGCTTGCGTTCGCAGACCTGCTGCGGCGCCATGTGAGGTCTCAGGACATGGCGGCCCGCTATGGCGGGGACGAGTTCGCCGTGCTGCTGCCGCGCGGCGGCATCGACGCCGCGCGCAAGGTCTCAGCCCGGCTGTGCCACGCGATGGCCCGGCGCGCGTTCCAGTTCGAGGGGTCAGAGAACGAGGCGCACCGGTTCACGCTCTGCGCTGGAGCGGTCGTGGCGTCGGAGATGCCCAATCACGCGGACCAGCTCATTGGCCGCGCCGACGAGGCGCTATTTGAGGCCAAGCAGGCCGGCCCCGGCCAGATTCGCTTCTGGGAGGCGACCGTCCAGCGCGGCATCGTGACGGCGGTGCGCAAGATCGTCGAGGAGGTTCAGCACTCGACCGACGAGCAGTGGCGCTAAGGCCCTTGCGCGCCCCCGCGCGGCCGCAAGTGGTCTACGCTTCGGGCTCCAGACCCCCCACCGCCGACGGCTCTTGCTCAAAGCCACCGCGCTTGCTGAAGATGACGGCCACCGCCAGGGCGGCGGCCGCGGCCAGCACCACCGCCACCCGCGCTCCGACGCTCATGGTTTCCAGTTGCCCCACCGCCACGAACGGCGCGACCAGGATGGCCACCAGGTTCATGACCTTGATCAGCGGATTGAGCGCGGGCCCGGCGGTATCCTTGAGCGGGTCGCCGACCGTGTCGCCAATGACGGCGGCCTTGTGGAACTCCGTGCCCTTGCCGCCGTAGAGGCCGTCCTCGATTTTCTTCTTTGCGTTGTCCCACGCGCCCCCGGTGTTGGCCATGAACACGGCCAGGAGCTGGCCGGTCAGGATCGCTCCCGCAAGGTAGCCCCCGAGGGCGGCGGCGCCGAGCCCGAAAGCCACGGCAATGGGCGTGGCTATCGCCAGCAGGCCGGGGCCGATCAGCTCCTTCTGGGCGGCGGCGGTGCTGATCGCGACGCAGCGCGAGTAGTCGGGGCGGCCGGTGCCGTCCATGATGCCGGGTATCTCGCGGAACTGGCGACGCACCTCCTCCACCAGCAGGCTCGCCGCACGGCTCACCGCCCGAATGGCGAAGCTCGAAAACAGGAAGGGCACCGCGCCGCCGATGAGCAGGCCGATGAACACCGGCGGGAAGTCAACCGGGATGCCGCCGACCAGCCCGCCCTCCGCCGCGAAGGAAGCGAACAGCGCGGTCGCGGCGAGCACCGCCGTGGCGATGGCGAAGCCCTTGGTGAGCGCCTTGGTGGTGTTGCCCACCGCGTCCAGGCGTGCCACTATGCGGTGGGCGGCCCGGTTGCGGGTGTCGCCTTCCTTCAGCGCGCCCGACATCTCGAACACCCCGTTGGCGTTATCCGAGATCGGCCCGAAGGTGTCCATGGCGAGGATGTATGCGGTGGTCGTCAGCAGGCCCAGGCCGGCGAGGGCGATGCCATAAAACGCCAGGGCGAGGCTACCGCCGAAGATGAAGAACGAAATCAGCATCGTTGCGGCGATGGCGAGGATCGCCCACACGCTGCTCTCCAGGCCCTCCGCCAGCCCGGCCAGCAGCATGGTCGCGGCGCCGGTGCGGGTGGCGCGCGCGATCTCCGTTACCGGCCGCTTGTCGGTGGCGGTGAAATGCTCCGTCAGCCGCCCGATGACGAGGGCGAGCACGATGCCCATGAAAGTGGCGACGAAGAATCGCCAGTCGGGCAGGTAGAAGATCGTCACCACCCCGAACCCTGCCGCCGCCAGCAGCGCCGACAGCCAGAAGCCGGTGTTGATGGGGCGCATGGGGTTGAGGTTCTCGTCGTCGCGGCCACGGACGCTCCAGGTGCCGACGATGGAGGCGAATACGCCGACTGCGCGCACGAGCAGGGGATAGATGATAAGCTTGATGCCGAAGCCGAGATCCGAGTGCAGGAAATAGGCGGCCGCGCCGAGGATGATGGCCGCCACCAGAGTCACCTCGTAGCTCTCGAACACGTCTGCCGCCATGCCGGCGCAGTCGCCGACGTTGTCGCCCACGAGGTCGGCGATGACCGCAGCGTTGCGGGGGTCGTCCTCGGGGATGCCCTTTTCGACCTTGCCCACGAGGTCGGCGCCGACGTCGGCGGCCTTGGTGTAGATGCCGCCGCCGACGCGCATGAACAGGGCCGCGAGCGAGCCCCCGAAGCCGAAGCCGACCAGGACACGCATGGCTTGCTCGCGGAAGACGAGGAAGATGATGGTTGCGCCGAGCAAGCCGAGGCCGACGGTGAACATGCCCGACACCGTGCCCGCCTGAAACGCCAGCTCCAGCGCGCGCTTGAAGCTGCCGAGCGCCGCGTTCGCTACGCGCACGTTCGCGCGCACCGCCAGGCCCATGCCGACGTATCCCGCGCCATATGACGCGAAAACGCCCATCAGGAACGAAAGCGCGATCCCGAGCGGAATCATCTTGTCCTCGGCGTACTTGCCGACGTATAGGAAGTAGAGGCCGACGGTGATCGCCAGTATGAGCCAGATCATGGTGCGGAACTGACGCCCGAGGTAGGCCATAGCGCCCTGATGAATCGCGGCGCCGACGCTCTGCATGGCGTCGCTGCCCGGCGATGCGCGCATGACCTTGCGCGTGAGATACCATCCATACAGCAGAGCGACAATCGCGGTGATCAGCACCGCCCACAGCATGCCGATTTCCAGCGGCTGCAGGGCGGGGAGGGTGACCCCCGACTCGCTCATGGGTACGCCAGCTTCCGTGCCGTGCATAGGCATTCTTGCCAAACCTCCTGATCGCAACCACCCGGGACGGGGGGATGATTCTTATTGTCGCGGCTTCAGCGCCGCGGGCGCCGCGCCAAGCCAACGCGCCCAGAGCATTCCGGGCGCGTCAACCGGCGGCCGGGCGGCCGCCGCTACGTTCCAAGCACCAGCGCCAGATCGTACAGCGCGTTATCGACCACTTTGCGGCGCGTCCACACCGTCTCCACCGGCGACACCACCACCTGGTCGGCTTGGATGCCCACCATGACGCCGACGCGGCCTTCGAGTATCCCATCCACCGCCGCGGCCCCGAGCCTGCTGGCGAGCACGCGATCGGCCGCGGTGGGCGCCCCGCCGCGTTGCACGTGGCCCAGCACCGTCGCCCGCGTGTCGGCGCCGGTGCACTTCTCGATCTCGGCGGCCACCGCGAACCCGCGGCCGGCGCCTTCGGCGACCACCACGATGTAGGATTCCTTGCCGCGCTCGCGACCCTGCCGTATGGTGGCGCAGATATCGCTTACCGCGCACGGGATCTCCGGTATGAGGATCGCCTCCGCACCCCCGGCCAGGCCCACGTGCAGCGCGATGAAGCCCACCGTGCGCCCCATGACTTCGACCACAAACACGCGGTCGTGGCTGACCGCGGTGTCGCGGATCTTGTCGATGGCGTCGAGCGCCGTGTTGACCGCGGTGTCGAACCCGATGGAAAAGTCGGTGCCGGCCAAGTCATTGTCGATGCTGCCGGGGACCCCCACCGTCGGCACCTGCCACTTGTGCCACAGGGCGTGCACGCCGTGCAGCGAGCCGTCACCGCCGACCACGATCAGCGCGTCAATCTCGCGCCGGCGAAGCTGCTCGACCGCTCGCTGCTGGCCCTCGTCGGTCGTGAACTCGGGGCAGCGCGCCGTGAACAGCATGGTGCCGCCGCGGTTGATGATGCCGCTCACCGCCGTGGTCGGCAGTGGGATGAAATCGCCGGCGATCAGCCCGCGATAGCCGTGGCATACCCCGACCACTTCGACGCCGTGGTGGATGGCGCGCCGCACGACCGCGCGTATCGCCGTGTTCATCCCCGGAGCATCGCCGCCGCTGGTCAGCAGTCCTATGCGCTTCACGGCTGGGGATGACTCGCTCACTTGAAGAGGGTCCTGATTTCCTCGTACAGCGCGTGCGGCACCGTCTTCAGTTCCGCCACCGCATCCTCCAACGGCACCCCCACGAATTGGTTGCCGGTCAACGATGCCATGTAACCGAACTTGCCCTCGTGCACCAGGTCCACCGCCCGGATGCCCAGCCGCGTGGCGAGCATGCGATCGAAGGCGGTGGGCGACCCGCCCCGGACGATGTGCCCCAGCACCGCCAGCCGGGTCTCGATGCCGGCGCGTTCCTCGATCTCCTTGGCCACGAACTCGCCGACCCCGCGCTCGCGCAGAATGACGTGGCCGAAATCATCGGTCCTCGCCGTGCTGTGGTCGGCCTCGGTCATCTCCACGCCCTCGGAGACCACCACCAGGCCGAAGTGCTTGCCGCGCTCCCGCAGCCTGCGCAGGTGGTCCGCCATCTCATCAATGTCGAGCGGCTCCTCGGGAATGAGGATCCAGTCGGCGCCCCCCGCTACCCCGGTCTCCAATGCGACCCAGCCCGCGTGGCGCCCCATTACTTCCAGCACCATCACGCGGCGATGGGAACGGGCGGTGTCGCGCAGGCGGTCGGCTGCGTCGGTCGCAATCTGCACGGCGCTGTCGAAACCGAAGGTGTAGTCCGTGCAGTTGAGGTCGTTGTCCATGGTCTTGGGCACGCCCACCGTCTGCACGCCGAGCTTGAAGAGCTTGTACGTAACGCCCAGCGTGTCCTCGCCGCCCAGGGCCACGATTGCGTCGAGCTTGAGTTCGTCAATGTTGCGCAGGGTCGCCTGGAGGTCTTCGTCGCGCTTGAAGGGGTTGGCGCGCGAAGATTCGAGGATGGTGCCGCCGCGAGAGATGAGGTCCTCGACGGTGTCGAGCGTCAGCGGCATCGTGTCGTTCTCGATCAGGCCGGCCCAGCCCCGCTTGACACCGACGCATTCATCGCCGAAGTCCATGGCGCGCATGACCACCGCGCGCAGGGCGGGATTGAGCCCGGGGCAGTCGCCGCCCCCCGTCAGGATACCGATCCGCATCGCAGCAACCCTCCTACCGGAACGCGATTGTCGCTAGTCCGGCTGTGACTCGGGGGCCTCCCCGATTCCCGCAAGCAGCTCGCGCAGGCGCCGCTCATCCGCCGGTCGGGTGAAGGCGACGACGCAGTCGCCCGCCTCGAACCGGGTCGTGCCGCTGGGCAGCATGATCCGGTCGCCGCGAATGATCACCGCGATCACCGAATCAGCGGGCAGTTGGAGGTCCTTGAGGGCCTGTCCGAGCACCGGTGACTGCTCGGTCAGCTCGGCCTCCACGATCTCGATGTCGCCGCGCCTGAGCGCCGTCAGCGGCACCACCTGCCCGGTGTCCACCTCCTGCTCGATCAGGCTGTATATGATTTTCGTGCTGGCAACCGTAGCATCTATTCCGAGCAGACGGAAGATCTCCTCGTTACTCGGGTCATTCACCCGCGCGATCGTGCGCTTGACCTCGAAGTGGCGTCGCGCCATCTGGCAGATGACCAGGTTGTCCTCGTCGTCGCCAGTCACCGCGACCACCACGTTGGCGCGGCCCATGCCCGCCTCCGACATCACCCGCACCTCGCAGCCGTCGCCGGCCGTGACCACCTCGCCCAGCTCCTCCATCAGGGCCTCCGCGCGGCGCCGATCCTTCTCGATCAGCAGCACCTCGCGGCCCTCCGCCAGCAGCGTCTTGGTCAGGTAGTAGCCGACCTTGCCGCCGCCCACCACAATGACGTACATCAAGCCACCTCCGCCGACCTAACGCCCCAGCTCGCTGGCCAGCCTGGCGTACTCCTCGTAGCTGCGCACCGGCTGTCCCGTGATCAGGTCCTTGATGATCCCCGCCCCAATGCAGGTGGAGCAGAACGTGGAGATGCCCATCTTCTCATAGGCCTCCGCCCGGATGGGGTCGTAGATGCGCGCCGTCACCCGTGGCACCCCGAACTTCTCCTTGGCGATCTGTGTCGCCATGATGTTCGTGTTGTCGCCCGGGGTGACCGCCACGAATGCATCGGCGTTCTCCACGCCGGCGAGGCGCAGGGTATCCTGATCGATCCCGCTGCCCACCACCGCGGTTCCGCCGAAATCGGACCCCAGGCGGCGAAATGCCGTGCTATCCCGGTCGACAATGGTGACCTCGTGCCCCTCGCGGGACATAAGCGTCGCGAGCGCGGCGCCGACGCGTCCGCACCCCAATATCAGGATTCTCATTGAGCATCCTCCCCGGCGGCCGATGCTGGAACCCGCTGGTCGAGATAGCATTATAGGATTTCGCGCCGGTGCGCGCAAGTGCCCGCGGCCGGATTGCGCTCGGCGGCGACCTGACGCACGCCGCCGCGAGCAGGAGACGGCACTGCTCCGACGAATGCACACCGCAGACATGGCACCGCCACCTGCTCCCAGGCCCAACGCCGGCGTGCGCCCGCGGCGAGCGCTGCTCGTCGTACTCGCCGCTTACCTGGTGCTCGGAGTCGCTTACTCGTTTGCCACCCGCTTGCGATGGGGTCCCGACGAGCCGGGACATATCGCTTACATCCAGTCGCTCGCACTGGATCACCGGTTTCCGAATCTTGGCGAGGAGGACCTGTACAGGCCCGGCGCCGCCATCTCCCACCAGGTGCAGCATCCCCCGCTTTACCACTTCGCCGCCGCGGTCGTTTACCGCCTGGCGATGCCGCTGTCCGAGGACCGGCGTGTCCGTGTCCTGCGCTTGTTCTCTGTAGCCCTGGGCGCGCTAGCCCTATGGCTGTTGTGGCGCCTCACCGGCGTGCTGTTCCCGGCGGCTGATGACCGGCGATCGGCCGTCGTTGCCGCCCTGGCGCTGCTGCCGATGTTCGACTACATGACCTCGGTAGTCAATAACGACGTCCTGGTAGTCGTGCTGTCGGCGGCGGCCTTTCTGGTCACGGCGAAGATCCTGGCCGGCGACGACCGCCTGCCGAGACACGCTCTGGCGGGGCTCATGGCCGGCCTCGCGATTGCCACCAAGGAGGTCGCGCTGGCGCTGTTGCCGGTCGTGCTCGTTGGGCTGATGCTGCCGCGCGGGGAGTCAGGGCCGGGCTTTGGGAGGCGGCTGCTGGGCGCAGGCATCGCGCTCGTCATCGCGCTCGCCATCCCCGCCCCGTGGTGGATTCGCAACCAGATGCTTTTCGACCAGCCGGTCGTGTACGCCTATGTCAAGCCTCCGTTCGAAAGCCTGTCCGCGGCGCTGGTAAACCCGACCCTAACCCTCGGCATCCTTGCGGTATCGGCTGAGCGCAGCTTTCTTACCATGTGGGCTCCCTACTGGGCGATCAAGGGCATAATCCCGCGCGCGCCCTACGTGCTGGTCGCGGCCGCGGTATCCGGGGGCGCGGTGCTGGGGCTGCTCATGCTGTGGGTCGATCACGCCGGCAAACGGGTCACCATGGCGCGGGTGCAGGCCCAGAGCATGGGGTTGATGCTGGCCTTCGCGCTCCTTGTCGCCGGCGGCATCATCAGGTATACTTTGCTCGTGGACTACCGCGCGGTGGAGGGCGGGCGCTACATGCTGGTGACCTGGCCCTACCTCGCCATGTTCGGCGTCACGGGATGGGCTTATCTCGCCGGCAGCCGGCGCCGTATTGCGTTGAGCGCGCTGTCTGTCCTCTGGCTTGCCCTTGACGTCACCGTGCTCTGGGCCGTAGGCCGCACCTACGCGCGCTGGTAGGCCGCCCGCCAGTGGGGCACGGCGTGACCGCAGTCGGCGCACCGACCGCCTCACGCCGCCGGCCCACGCCATAGGAGGATGCAAACGATCATGATCCGAATCACACGCGCTATCGTTGTGCTCTGCATCATCGGCGCGCTCGCCGCCACCTGCGCCGCGCAGGAGAAGCCTGACCTCTCCGACCACACGCTTTACATGGTGGGGCAATCCCACATCGACGTCGCGTGGCGGTGGCAATGGTCGGAGACCATCGGCGTCTGCCGCGATACCTTCGGCCAGGCGATCAAGCTCATGGCGGACTACCCCGATTTCGGCTATTCCCAGAGCCAGGCGCTGCTCTATGCGACGATGGAGCAGCATTACCCCGACCTCTTCGCCGCCATCCGGGAGCAGGTGGCCGCCGGACGCTGGAATGTCGTGGGCGGGATGTGGGTCGAGCCCGACCTCAACCTGCCCAGCGGCGAGGCGCTGGTGAGGCAGTGCCTGTATGGGCAGCGCTACTTCCGCGATAAGCTCGGGGTTGAGGCGCGCATCGGCTGGGCGCCCGACAACTTCGGCATCCCGTGGACGATTCCCCAGATACTCCGCAAGAGCCACATGGACAGCGTGGCGTTCGCGAAATTCGAATTCGGACCGGGGCCGCTGCTGATGTGGGAGGGCCCGGACGGGTCGCAGGTGTTTCTCTACAACGCTAGAAACGTCTTCGGGCAACTTGGGGCCGCGCTTGGCGACCGGGGCGATCTGTCGCGACTGCCCGAGGCGCTCGCGGCAGTGGCCAAGGAGTCCGGCAGCAAGGCGATCGTCGTACCCTACGGCGTAGGTGATCACGGCGGCGGCCCGACGCGGCGCGACATCGAGTTGTACCATGCGTTGGCAAGACTGCCGGGCATGCCCAAGGTCAAGCTGGCGACCGCTGACGAGGCCGTCACCGCGGCGCGCGAGCAGGCCGTCAATCTTCCCGTGTGGCGCGACGAGATCGAGTACTACCATCGCGGCTGTTACAGCTCGCAGGCCGAGATGAAGCGTCACAACCGCTACTGCGAGGCCCTGCTGCCCAACGCCGAAAAGTTCGCGGTAATGGCGCAGATGACGGGCGGGTTCGATTATCCACGGGAAAAGATGGCGGATGCCTGGCGGGGCATGCTGTTCAACCAGTTTCACGATATCCTGCCGGGTTCGTCCATCCGCGAGGTGCACGCCGATGCTATTCACCTCTACCGCGAGGTTGAGGCCGGGGGCGAACGCGCGCTCGAGAGTGCGCTGGCCGCGCTGGCTGAGCGCGCCGCCACCGAGGGCGAGGGAGAGGCGGTGATCGTTTTCAACCCCCTGCCGTGGCCGCGCACGGACATCGTGGAGGCGACCCTCGACTACGACAAGGTTCCGGAGAACTTGATCGTACGAGACGCCGATGGCAACTCGTGGGCGGCGCAGGTGACCGGTCGCAAGCGGATCTACGAGTCCTTCGAGCGCTGCCAGGTGATCTTTGCCGCGCGCGACGTGCCGCCATTGGGGTTCAAGGTGTTCTGGATCAGGCAAGCGGAGCAGGCCCCGAAATCCGGGCTCGGCGCCGGCGACTACTGGATCGAAAGCCCGCGCTTTCGCGTGGAGGTTGACCCCAAGACCGGCCACGTCGTTTCCGTGCGCGACAAACAGTTAGGGCGCGAGGTGCTGGCCGCCGGCGCGCACGCGAACGTGCTGCGCTTGCTGGGTGACAACAACGGCGGACACACTGCGTGGGAGATTAAGTACACGGGCGAGCAAACCGAACTCGCCGAGCCCACGTATGTCCGGGTCGCGGAGCGCGGCCCAGTGCGCGCGACGATCCAAGTCGAGTACCTGCGCAACGGCAGCGTCTACAACCAGCGCATCTCGCTCTACGATGACGTTGACCGCATAGACTTCCCGACCACGATCGATTGGCGGGAGCGGCACCACCTGGTGAAGGTAAGTTTCCCGGTGGCGGTCGCGGCCGATCGCTTCACGCGCGAGATTCCGTTTGGCGACATCGCACACCCGTGCGACGGCGACGAGGTGCCGGCGCTGCAGTGGATAGATCTCTCCAACGACGCCTGGGGCGTCAGCCTGCTCAATGACTCCAAGTACGGCCACAGCGTCAGCGGCAGCGACATGACCATCACCCTCCTGCGCAGCCCGACCGACCCCGACCCGGTCGCCGACCTCGGTCGTCATGCCATGACCTACAGCCTCTACCCGCACGTGGGCGGCTGGCGCGCCGCTCTCACCCAGCGCCGCGGACAGGAACTCAACACGCCGCTGCTGGCGCGCGTGACGCCCCTGCACGAGGGACCTCTCGGCTCGTCGTACAGTCTGGCCGCAGTCACGCCCGAGAACGTCTTTCTGGCCGCTGTCAAGCCATGTGAGGGCTCAGACGCCGTTGTGCTGCGCGTATGGGAAGGGCACGGCCAGGCCGCCCGGGCGGAGATCAAGCTCCCGCGTGCGCCTCGTGCCGCGGCGGAGGTGGACCTGCTCGAAGAAGAGGTGGGGCCTGCGCGGACGAGCGGCGACACTCTGGTGGTGGACATCAAGCCGTACGAGATACGAAGCTTCAAGCTCAGTTGGTAGGGCGCCCGCGGTTGCGTGAGCGCGGCCATGTTCGGCCCAGGCCGGCTGCCGCTTGGGCTTGACAAGCGCCCGCGCCTGTGCTACTTTCACGTGATTCGTGCCATGAGAAGCGACGACGAAGAACAGGGAATAGAGCGCTTCGGGGTCTCGATGGGTGGGATGCTGCTGCGCCAGTTCGACCGCATCATCCGCGCTAAAGGCTATCGCAGCCGCTCCGAGGCCATCCGCGACATCGTGCGCAGCTACCTGGTGGGCGAGGAGTGGGCGCGCGGCCGGTCACGGGTCGTGGGCACCGTCACCATCGTCTACGATCACGAAACCCGCGAGCTGGGGGAGGCGCTGACCCACCTTCAGCACGAACACGCCGGCGCCGTCATCTGCAGCACCCACGTGCACCTCGACCGCCACAACTGCCTCGAGGTGGTGGTGCTCAAGGGCCGGCCCGCCGACGTGCAGGCCATCGCCGACCGCCTCATCAGCACGCGCGGCGTCAAGCACGGCCAACTGGTGTGCACCACCACCGGGGCGCGCATCTAACCCCGCGTTCAAGCCCTGTTCGGAGCCGCA
>Ga0315291_10011432_pt1 | contig 10822 bp, 9 predicted proteins | sample YL17G12_20_MG_FD_203070 | JGI IMG/M metagenome (GOLD analysis project Ga0315291, IMG submission 203070) | Sediment microbial communities from Yellowstone Lake, YNP, Wyoming, USA - YL17G12_20 | ecosystem: Environmental > Aquatic > Freshwater > Lake > Sediment | place: USA: Wyoming | collected... | reverse complement strand
TTGAATCTGCAGTCATAGTCGTAATATCGAAATAGACTTCAGATTTTAGGTACTGTCCACGAATAATGGCATTGTAAAATGCCCAACACATTATGGTTGCTACTCCGAGATTTGTAAAATACAATTGCGGTGCGGAATTTGATAGTTCCTCACACGACATCTCGGTGGGTAACTTATCGACAGGGTCTTGAATTTCTGGATGATATGCACATATGTCTGGCGTGAGGTCGCTTCCCTCCCTTCGAACATAAACTTGTACATTACCATCTTCAAATTCATTACCACCAGATATCAAAGTAATGTCTTTCAAGTTTTTACAGTAATTAGAAATTATTTTTCTGGTTTTATGATTATCAACACACATGAAAACTATGTTACCATCTTTAATAAAATTACCAACATTAGCTTCTGTAATAAATGCATTTTCAGACAAAAATCTCATTCTGGGAAACTTCATTTGAAGCTCAAGCTCTTTGACTTCGGCTTTACTCCCAATCTCTGAGAATTCCTGTCTAGCATAATTTTTCATCTCATATGTATCACCGTCAATTAATAAAATTTGAGAATTAATATCTCTTGAATAATTCAAAAATCTTGCTAATCTTTCTATTAAAATAGTCCCGACTCCACCTAGTCCGACTACTACAATTTGATAATCAGGCATTTCCTTTACCTCCAAAAACCTTTCTAAACATGTGCTTTAATACACTAGTTGAAAGTTGAGGTTGTGATTCAGTTCTTTCTCTGATAGGAACGATGCCATCTTGCGGATCAGGAATTCTTTCAATAGTTTTTTCTTGTTCTTTCATAGCAGAAATTGCTTCTTTTACTTTCTTTATATTAGCTTCGGACGCAGCTTGTTGAGTAGCTGCAAATTCAGGATCTAGAAATTCTCCTGAATCGGATGCTGCTTGAGTCTGAAGCTCTTCTTCTTTTGAATATTCTTTTTCATCCGATAATTTTGCAAAGCAAAATGGACACTCAACTTGCGAATCAAATTTATTAAATGTTGTCCCACAATCTTTACATTTATGAAATGTAGATTCTTTTATAACTTCAAGTTGTTTTGGAATAGCTCTTTGGGCCGTTGGTGTAAATACATCAACCAATCCAAAATCTTCAACCTCTTCCAAATTATCAGGGGATTTACATCTTGGGCATACTGTTATTTCTGCCTCGTCATCTTCTTTCAATGTAACATTACATTTTGTGCATTTATACCACACATCAAAATCTTCTTCTTGTACTTTGAAATCTCGATACTTACAATGCATACATGGAGCTTCTCCATTGTTAATAATAATTGGGCCTTGACTTATTGGTAAGGTTTGTTGAATGCCTGGTTTGACATCTCTTTGTTGCCAATAGCTAGCATCAAAGTGACCTCCCCATCCCATTCCTTCCCAATCTCCAACATCATATGAATCCCACCATTCATCTCCAACGGTATATGGAGCAGCAGGATTTCCGCGATGATGTTGCATATTTGCTCTCCAATTATATGCATATGTACCCTTCTCAACTAGGGTTAACCAGCTCTCATTAAATTTTCTTTTTCCAGCTGGAATTGTAAAAACATATCTATTCTCATCAGTCCAAGAAGAAAAATTAGGAGTATGAACATATCCTCGATGTTGAAATCCAGGAATATCTCTGACTAGAGCTCCATTAATAATTCTATAAGTTTGCTTTCCTGTTTCTGGTTTAGAAACAACTATAGGAGGAGGCGCCTCTTTTTTAGCTTGAGATGCTTTAATAATTCCTGATGCGTATTCTTCGGGTTGAACTACTACTCTATGTCCATTCGCAACAATACATGCTGTTATACTTGGATTATCAGTAGCAACATGCCCAATTGTAATATGTAGTCCATCAAACCCAGCTTCATCTGTTACATCAGTTCCTGAATGAAAAGCAGAAAAGTTTGCATGGCTATGAATAGTTCCAACCATTGTATAACCTTCCATAACAATTCCACGGTCATATTCTGCACCAGCTGCTGTTACTTTCTGATGTGGTGGAACAATTCTATATTTTTTATTGACTTCATCATAGAAAAGCAATACAACTGCTTCTGATTGATGAGCCTCATATACTCTTCTAAAAAATTCATATACTCTACCAAATTCAACTGCAGGTATTTTTTTGATGTTCATTTTTGCAGTTGCTTGTATAGGTTTTAATATTGAAATCTCTTTAACTGGAGCAATACTTTCCATAACACCCAATTTCTTCTTTAAATAAATTCCATCTTTAGCTATTATATAACAAACTTCATCTGTTGGTAATGGTTTTTCACCATCATTCAAATAGACATTAAACATTAACAAAGCTCCTGGGGTCATTTGGGATAAAGAATGGGGCCCAATCACATTTTGTAAATCCACCATGGAAGTTAGGAAATCCTGTAACGAATCCTATTTCTGCCAATTGACCAGAACTTAGACGTGGATTTGGAATACTATCTAGTAATGTATGAGTTATTAGTTTTCCATCTAGAGCGTATGAATCATGAGCACTTACTAGATATTCACTAGGAGTTACTCTCATTCTACCTGAAAGTTGATTCCAAATGAACCATCCTCCATTTGTAATAACATCTGTAACTCCTTGAATAATATCCCCAGGTTGATATTTGATTTTAGAAATATCAATAGGAGCATGTTGTAATCTTTCCCATTTTTTAGTTTTGAATTTGATTAATTCAAAACCTTCTAAATCACTTAACCATAAAGTTTGACAATTTGAGCATAATACTAATGGTTCTTTTGTTCCACCATCAGTAATAAAACCTATAATAATATTGACGTCTTTCTTTGGGAATCCTGTTACTCTAGTATTTCGACTAAGGATTTTAGTTCCTGCTTTAAATCCTTCAAATTCATTAGTTATTTTTCTAATTTTACCAGTATGAATAATTCCATTTCCTGCATTATAATATTCAGTTTGACTTACATTATTATTTTTATCTGTTAGAATAAAGTAAATTTTATTGTATTCTTTATCTACTTTAAATCCAGCAATAGTTTTAACCATTAACATTCCTAATGGATTTTTCCAATCAACAGCTATAACTTTTTCTCCAATAGCGAAATTTAAATTTAAATCATAAGAGTTACAAGAAAATACATCTTCTTTTATAAAATGACTTTCGGCATCAGCAATTTTTAGATTATTAGATCTATAATTTTTTTCAACAGCAACCCCGTGTTTTGTAAAAAATATTGAATTAGCAGGAGTATTACCAGAAGAATTTTTTAACATCAAAACTCTTCTCCCGCATCTATAAGAAGGTTGTTTAGAAACTATAAATTCGCTTTTATCAAATAGAAAAACTCTTTTTGGTTTATCTCCTATATCATTTAAACCAAATGCTACTGTATCCCCTGCATTTCTATCATTGCATTTAAACATTGCTATCATGTTTCCAGAGGAGTTAACATCCATATCACTAAATTTAACTAGGCTTCCATGCATTAAAGGAATAGTTTCACTAGTATTTCTAATATACAAATAAGTTTCATTTGGTTTTAATTTTTTACCATAAATTTCTGGTTCTTTAGCATTAAATAATTCAGCTTCTAAGTTCTCAACTATATGAAATTCATTACCAATTTTAGCTTGATGGCCATACTGTCTTCCATGTCTAATAAATTGTACCTTACCAAAAGTATATCCTGCTCCAACGCCTCTTTTTATTTTAAGAATATCATTTTGCTTTATTACTTTTCCATCCTTCATTGTAGCAGTATCTGTATATCTAGATTTCTCTACTTGATTAAAAACAAACTCTGCTAATTTTTTAGTATATTTAAAAACAAATCTTTTTTTGTCTTCTCTATAAACTTCTATAAATTTAATATGCTCGGATGTTCCTAATCCCATAAATGAACTTATATATAATTTTCTTTGTTTCTTATCACTAAAATGATCTCCAACATTAACAAATAAATCTTTATTATGGTGAACAATATATATGCCTTGCGCAACATCATATATAAGCTCTTGTTTAACTTTAGATCCTGCAAATGGAGATAATGTTATCCCTGTTGAAATAGGCCTAACAAATACTTCTTCTAACTCTTTGAATGTTAATTGATTACTGGAAGTAGCACTTACGTGTTCCTTCATTCTATTAATTTCATCATTTAAATTAGTTTTCATTTTAATCCATGGAATGTCATAGATAAACATTGGATCTTTTTGAGACATGACATGCCATTCAAAATAGTTATTAACTATAGGAATATCTTTATAAGCAGAAATGTTATAAGTGTAATCAACATTAAAAGATGCACTCCAAAATACATTTTGAGCATATTCAATAGCGTGATTTAGAGAATTTCCTTTCTTGTTAATTAGCTCACCAAAGCAAATATATTGATCGCTAGATATATTTGCAAAAGGAATTTTTAAAAGATAATCTCCAAACCCACTTAATCTTGATATTCTTCCAAATACTTGTGCTGCAATTACCTGATTTTTCTGAACAAACATAATGAATACCATATATGGAAGAGCAACATTAAATCTATAAGGTTTTGTATCCAGAAAATCAGGAGGAAAATCTTCTTTTGTTATCTTTTCTTTTTCAATAAGTCTTCTATACATCTCGTCGTAAGAAACATCAACTGCAATTGTTCTTAAACAAGGAGGATCTTCAATTACAACTAAATGCCCTCTATTTAATTTTTCCATATATCTGCAATTTTGAGGCAGAATTGAAGATGTTGCTAATAATGTTTTTGATAATTTACTAAAATAATCAGATGTAGTTAAACTTCTTTTTTCAATAGTTGGAGTTGCCTTTTCGGTATCTAATTCTTTTCCTGATATAGTTTTAACTGGATAGTTACTAATTAATGAAAATGCAAAATCCGAATTAATTCTAATCTCTTTTTGTGGTAATGTAGGCCCGACTAGTTCTTCGCTCATTAAATTCCTCTCAAAAACTTATACTGCCTGGCGTAGGCAGTTAAGATCTTCTCAGGTTTGTCTTCGTTGATTTCCCATACCTTAGTTTTCTTATACGATAGTTCTTCTAATTTCTTTTTAATATATTCTAACTTATTAACAGTATATAAAATAGAAATAAATTCTTTTGGGCCTTCACGCTCAAGAGTTAAAAATGCAATTTCATTTTGTATTCTAGGCGGAACTTCTAAGCTAAGAAATATATTTGCGCCTTTTGGCAATAGATCTTTATGAGTAATATTACTTTCTTCTTCTTTAAATATTTTATCACAAATAGTTTTAATCTGTTCTGAAAAATCATCACTTTTAATTTCAGCTAAAAGTTCTTGAAGTATTGTCATTTTCTCTTTTCATCCCTTTGAATATAGTATCGAGCTCTTCGACTTTCTACATATTCTACTTTACTAAATGGAACTGATCTCCATCCTTTTGCTTCTAAATCATAAACATGAACAATCTCATTTTTTTTAAGCAATTTCAAAATTTGATCAACATTAATTTTTTTAGGTCTATCATTAATTGGGATTTTATTAAAATCTAAAGTACATCTCATAATTCTATCAATACCAGATTTTTTTGTAAACTTAATTATAACTTCTTTTTCATCATAAATTTTCTTCCAGAATTGAAGAACATTAGTTATCACATCAGGTTCAAGAGGGGTGTCAGTCATTTCAATCTCCTCGCCGTCTGCTTAAATGAACTAACTCCGCGGCAGTCGACTCTTCTTTATCAATAATTTTACTCATTAGTAAACAAGTATGATTGCATAGTTCACAATAATTTTTCTTATCTTCTGCTATAGCTTCCCTAACCATAGGCGATAAACAAAAATCATTCTCTCTATCAATAATATCAGTTGCCATAATAGTTGGAGTTAGGACTCCTCTTATTCTAAGGCACAATCTTAGACTTCCATCTGCATCAATTGAAATATTATGAACATTTTTTTCTAGTTCACAGTCCATTTCTGATGGAAGAATATTCAAAGTTGCAGGGAGTAAGACTTCTTTCATATGTATATTAAAATTGCTTTTCAAAAGAGATTCCATTACATCTTTGGCATCTTCTTTTGTTACCAAAAGATTTCTATCTCTTATGTTTGAGAAATCATAAAATTTATTTTTTGCAATATCAATGAAAGTAATATCGCTATTAATTTCACTTTTAGTAAGATGCTCAACTAATTTATAAAGATATTGCAAATTTTTTTTCATCACAGTTATTTCTGCGACAACATCCTTAACCTTTCCTTTTGCTTGTATCTCTTTTAATTTTGCTAATCCTTCAAGACTTTTTGCTACTCTTTGTAATTTCATACTGCTCATTTCTTCATCAGTAATTGGATCAACTGAACTTGTAAACCCTTGTATATAATCTGTCCTCTCAAATAAATCTTTGATAAGATGTTGAATCTCAGGTGTATTATTGCTTATAATTGTGTAATGAATATCATTCTCATTACAATGGTTTATAACATGATGAAGTCCGCTAAACAGCATGGGCTCCCCACCATACAATATATGAAATGCATCTGGGTTATGTGCTTTTATCATATCAAGAACTTCAATAACATATTGATATGACATTTGATTTTTCATGTAATGCCCAATGCTAGGATACTGAGCTGGCATTTCAGGGTAGTTTCTAATGATAGCACAATAATCACATTTGAGATTACACTTCCTAGTTAATAACCAATTTACTATTCTTATTTTATCCATTTATTCATACTCCGCTTCGATTATTTCTAACCACAATTTTTTAAACTTATCATGCGCATCATCAGTATATTCCCTATTAACTCTAGCATAGCATGGAAATTTTCCAGCGTTTAAAATATCTAACATTTTTTGATACCATTCTTTGCTATAATGATAAAAAGTTCTTGGCCCCATAACAGCATCACACCAATCACATTCTGGATCTCTACCTTCTGTGTTTTGAGTAAATGCTATTAAGGATTCTTTAGTTTTAAAACATCTGAACTTTGTATCATAATGATTTCTTAAATTTACTTCTTTAACTGTTATAAAACTATCTGATACTAAAATAAAATTTGATGTTGAACTGTTGGTCACAAAATCAGTTTTTATTCTCATAAGCTGTCCGATTGAATTACTCTATCTCTATAAGAAATTTCAAAGTCATCGCACACTTCTCGGTCTACTAAAACATTACATATAATAGACCCTTCATTAATATGCTCAAGCAATTCTGTATATTTAGATTTGCTTTTATTAATGAAACGAGGCCCTCCTGGGAGTCTTGCCCAATCAAGAGGGCCATCGTTCACATGCTCATCTAGTTGTTGTTTGGTTTCAAAAATGTCACCAAACCTAACCCCTTCATTACATGCGTCTTCATGCTGATTTAATTTTTCTACAAAATTTATTAGAAGTACCAATTCATCAGGGTCTATTACAACAACGTAACCAACAGATGAGCTATTTGTTACAAAATCAGTTCTTATCTTCATCGAAATGCTAAAACCTCATCAGCTTCTAGCTGTTCTTGATGTGTATGGGAAATCAAACAAATTGTTTTTCCCATTTTTAATTTCTGTAACACCTTTGAAACAAAGGTAACATTTTCATCATCTAATGCATCAAATATTTCATCAAATAACAAAATGTTAAATTTAACATCTTGAATACTACATTGTAAATCACCCAATGTTAATATAGTACAAATATCAATTAATCTAGTTTGCCCACCAGATAACTGTATTCTTGAATTTGCTTTTGTGTAACTATCGACTACTCTAACTGAAATTTTATCTCTCATTTCACCAGCTTTTGTTTCAGCTAAAGTGTCAAACGAAACTATATATCTTCCATTTGTAATTAAATCAAGATACTCCGAGACTTTTCTATTCATAAATGGAATTGATTCATCAATTAACATAGACGGAATTCCACTTGGAGAAAATCCAGATTTCCAAAATGATAAAACTTTTTCTTTTACTTCAAATGATTTTATCAAGTCTCTTAATTCATCTAATGATACTAAATGAGCTTGAAGTTTTCTTCTATATGTATTCAATTGAGTTTCATCATACTTTTCTTTTTCTTTAATCTTAATCTCATTTTCAGATGTTGCAATTTGAGTTTCAATACTTCTTATAGTTTTCTGAATAGACTCTCTTTGTTGTACCCTTTCTTGGGTTACTCCCAATTCTCCCATAAGATGTCTTTGATTTCTTGATAGTTCTTCTCTTTCTGCTTTCTTGGTATCTTCCAGCTCTTGTTTTCTTTCTACAAATATTTTGTTTATGCTGGATACCGCAGATGCTAATCTCTGTTCTCCAGCAGCAACATTATCTAAACATATCGTTTCAACTTGTTTAATATTAATCTTTGCTTCATTTGATCTATGATTACAAATCTGTTTTAACTCGGCTATCTTATTTTGAATAGTTTTTATTTCTACTGTATAATCTTCTATACTAGTTTCATTCTTTCTCATTTCTTCTAAATAATATTCACACTTATCATTTAAATATTTACATGCACAATCATCAACTTCTCTTTCACACAATGGACAGGTTTTTGTATCTGAATTAGCCACTCCATTAATAGAGTTTACTCTTTCTTGGAAAGATTCATTTAATCCTTTCCATCTGCTTATCTTTGCTTCATTTGAAGCTATCTCTAAATCAAACCCTTTTAGTTTACTATTAAAGTCTTCTTTATTTTTTGCTTCCTCTTCTTTAAATTCATCAATAGTTTTATTAGCATCTTTTATAATAATAGTTCTATATTCAGAAAATTTCTCTCTTACTTCCGCTAGCTTTTGGTTCTTTGAACTTTCAAGCTCTGCAGTTAAGCTTCTATACTTTTCATCAATTGTACTTAACGATGAAGATATAGATCCAATTTGTTCATTTATCTTTTTCATTTTTTCATCTAAATCAGAATCGAGAAACAATTGAAGATCTAATTTCCATTTTTCAAGCAATCTTTTATTTGTTTCAATAGATTCATTTACTTCTTTTATTCTTTTTTGAATTTCTTCATAAAACTTCTTCCGAGATTCTTCTAATAGTTTAATCTGATTAACTGCATCAGATGCTAATTCGCTTTCAAGATAATACTTTCTTTTTGATTCTTCAGTTTGTCTTAAAAGCTCTTTAAGCTTTTCATCAGCTTTCTTATAATAATCAACATACATTTCTAAATTAAGAATCTTTCTAAAGATCTCTTTCTTATCTGAATCAATTAGATCCGTAAAGAAGTCTTTAATCTTTTGTCCAAACATTAAAGTATTCATAAATGTTTTCATTGGGCAAATGATTCTTTCAATTTCTGGAAGAACTTCTTTTTGACCTTTCTTTGTATCAGTTCCATTCTTATTAATGATGACTGTATTGCCAAGCTTAACATACTTATGATATCTTGTTACTATATATTTATCTTCATTAACTTTAAATTTAATCCATGTCTTGCAATTTTTTCCAACTAGATTATTAACTACATCATCCCCCTTTGCTCCTTTAGATGTATTTCCATAAAGAGTAAAAGGAATAGCATCGAGACACATAGTTTTTCCGATACCATTGGGGCCTGTAATTAAAATTAGTTTATCAGAAACAAACTCAAGAACCATTGGTTCAATATATGGGCCATAATTTTCCATTCCTACTTCTTGAAATACTACGTTTCTCATATTATTCTCCCACCTCATTAACGATCTCAAGAGCTACATCTGTGTACATTTGGTATTCATCATGTGAGATTTCTTGAATTTCCAAATACTTTAAAATCTTATCTCTTTGACTCATTGAACTTGTTATACCACGAGATGTTATATCTTTATCTGACTTATCAACAACATTGAATTGCTCTGCTGCTTTTCCTAAATCAATCTTCTCTGTTGTAATAAGCTTGACATAATTCCCATTATCTTTTTGTCTTTGAGCTTCTTTTAATGTATCCTTCTTATTCTCGTTTGTAACGGATATTTCGATATGCTTTCGATAACCCCTAATGGGTATACTGATTACATCCAGTGTGTCTGTATCAACGATTAGAAACCGTTTCTCATCGCCTTTCTCGCCCCAATCTAATTGTATTAATGACCCCGAGTAATATAATTTGAAATCATCCTTTATAAACTCTTGGGGTTTGTGATAATGCCCTAACAATACCAATTGATATCTGCCAACTAAATCTCTTAAAGCTAAATCTGAAACCATGCTCATTCCAGAATTAACTACTGCTTCATTCAAACCAAAATGTGAAATCAATATTCTGCTACTATATTTTTTAACATTTTGGGTTACGTTATATGAATAAGGAACAAAGATAATATCCTCATCATTTAACTTATATACTTCTTTAAAACCAATCCATTTTACATGATCACCAACTGTAGCTAAAGGTCTAAGAGCTGAAACAACTTCAGAACCTTTGCCAGAAAGATCATGATTCCCGTCAATAACATAGAAGTTCAAATCTTTATGATCCTCAAGAAACTGCAATAATATATCTTGAGCTATTGCGTAAATGACTGATTTCCCATGTAGAATATCACCACCAATAACAACATTTTCAATTCCATTTTCTTTACAATATAATGCCATCTCATACAAACATGTTTTAATGCTATGTAATCTTTCTGGAAGATTACTGTTATCTTCAATTCTATCTTGCCCATATTTAGATAAATGAATATCGGCGGTAAATGCAAATCTCATTTTTATCCCTCACTTACATTCTATTTTTGTTAAGTTTCCAGTATTACAGTCATCTTGATGACCTTTTCCATAGTGACATTTTTCACAGCAACTCCAAGCATAATCCGGATCAAGAGAGAAAAATGGTTCTAATTTTTGAGGTCGTTCATG
>Ga0315291_10011431_pt1 | contig 10823 bp, 23 predicted proteins | sample YL17G12_20_MG_FD_203070 | JGI IMG/M metagenome (GOLD analysis project Ga0315291, IMG submission 203070) | Sediment microbial communities from Yellowstone Lake, YNP, Wyoming, USA - YL17G12_20 | ecosystem: Environmental > Aquatic > Freshwater > Lake > Sediment | place: USA: Wyoming | collected... | reverse complement strand
GGCGTGTTCTCGCGTTCGCCGCCAGGAAGGAGAACGGCGGTAGGCGTGGGAGCGCCTACGAGGGCCGACAGTACCCGGGCGTGGAGTCCTAAGTGACCTTTGCGGCGTGTGGGGTGTCCTGCCAAGGACTCCAAGTATAGCATGGAGAAACCGATGGGAACGGGTGTTGTCGGATGCGCCGAGCGTAGGCGGGAGTAGACGCCTCGCCCGGCGCATCCGTGCCGTCAGCCGCTACGCGGCGCCAGCCTCTTCTCGGCAGCTATCGCCGAATCTGTACGTGTGCAATCTACCTCCGCGTGATTTGGTGGGTAGCCCTGTGCGCAGCGTTTCCTGAAGCTGCACCTCTTGTGCCAGGGCACGGAAGAACTTGTCCATCGCATGGTGGGGAACAAAGACGGCATTCGGAGTTGAAGGTGCCACTCCAATGTCCACGATGACCTGGATCAGAGTGGCGTTCCTAGCGGGCGTGGGATCGTAAAGGACGTACACGGATCATGGCCTGATTGACCAGGCGCAGGTCCCGTCCCCTGTGCACTTCACGTCGATCTGGCTGCCATCTGCGGTGGAGCAGGTGAACATGTAGTCGCTCAGACGAGAACACGACGTTTCTCCGTAGTGTGATGTCAGCTCGTCTTCGAGCACGCCCATGTCGATCTTCTGGAACATCTCGCCAGGTGTGCGGTGACTCTCCGGAGAGTCAGGCAGGAAGCTGCCGATGATCGCAAGGACGGCAACCACGCAGATGATGATGACCCACTTCATCTGCTTTCCACCGGAACCTCGTACGAGTACAGCAGCCGCAACCTCCGCTTCGCTTCGGACAGGATGCGATTGGCTTCCAGGCGCCGATCGTACTCGCAGCAGGAAAACTCGGCCATCCGCTTGGCTGTTTCCAGGTCTCCTGCCGTTCCACGAGATAGGTTGATGTCCAGGACGTTGCGTCCGGAGAAACCTCCGTCAGAGACCACTGCATCTCGCGTTATGTGCCATTCCCACCTATCGTCCGAGACTGGTTCGATTGAGATTGCGTACGCCATTTCCTTCCTTTCCTTTCGATTATCGGTCTGCAATTGCGGACCGAGAGTTACCTAGTCGTCGCTGCTCCCTTGCACATGCGAGCAGTCTGTTGTCCTGTCCATCAGGAATCGCCTTCTTGGTTGTCCCACGGACCGTACTTGTGAAACGACTTCGCCTTGTCCGCTACTGACGCGATCTCGGGTGTATCCCAGTACGGCGCTGAGTCGGCGCGTTGAAAATACTCCCATAGAGCGATTGATTCGCTCACGGAAAGCGTGATTCCGACGATACTGTCCGTGCATCCCCATTCTGATTCGGCGTCGGTCATTTCAGGACTTGCACATGCGGGCGCTGTTGTGCGGGCACACCGACACGCTCGCGAGATACTCGAACTGCTGCTTACCTCTCGTCACGTGCAGGTAGAGGTAGTCCACGTGCAGGCCGGCGTCCTTGCAGTATTCGTTCGTGCCTGCGTCCGGGTACCAGTATAGGTAAACCTTGTCGCCGGCTCGCAGCAGGCGAACGATCGTCCGCGGAACGGGGTTGGCGAAGTTCCCGGGAGCACCGTTGCCGTCGACAACAATCGGCACACGCACGTCCTGTGAGAACTGGTCGTCTCTTTTCCCGCGTTTCAGAGCAACCAGCACGTTTCCCACCGGAGACTCAGATTTCCACTCCTCCCCACGGTGCTGGGCGTAAACCTCATCAGCTCGTCGCAGGTAGCTGATGTCTTCACGCGTGAGTCCGATGTCTTCACGCGTGAGTCCGTCCTGTTCTGTTGCAACCGTTGTCATTTCATCTCCTTTGTTGGCAGGATTGCCAGGACAAGCCATCAAGGACACACCCGATGCACCAGCCACCAGCCACCATCCTGGCGGTCGTGGATAGCCTCCACGGGCGAACCGGCGGTATCAGCTAGGCAAGAATGGCACCGCGAACCAGACACGCTGATCGTCGAGTAGAGGCCCGGGCGAAGGCTCGCGTACGCCTCCGCATCACGCCACGTGCGAAACGAGGACACGATGCGCCCCGTGCCGCCGAGCACGACATACGGATACGTGGTTGTCATCGCGGATCTGCCATCACTGCGGGGCTGTGTCGTGAAATGCGGACCGGAGTCGGTCGTAGAAAGCACGCGAGCACTCCCAGCGGACGCCACCGGGTGTTCCGTCTGGCATCTCCACGTTCCAGCTTGAGACGCTGCGGCGGAACACGTTTTCTCCATTAAGCCAGTACTCCCACTGGCCAGCGGTTTCCAACAGCACCCACACCTTCGTGTCTTCGAGCATGTTCCTCCTTCGTTCGTGGTGCCGCAACGCCCGAACCACCTTCCAGGATCAATTATTCGTTGCTCTCCACGGCGTATCCCGACCGAGGTGACGCGCCACCGTGTCTGGGTCGAGTTGGTGGCCAAACGTCGGTCGCTTGCGCACCGGGTAGTTCATGGCGTGGTCCACAATTTCGCCAACGTCTAGGCTCGAGATGCTCGAGATCATGGCAGCGTGTCCGTCCGCGATCAGTCGGTTCGGGCCCACGGATGTCTCAGCGGTGATCTCTCCCGGCACCGCGAACAGGCGCCGGCCTGCCTCCAGTGCGAAGTCGGCGCAGATGAGGGCACCGCTGCGCTCGCGGGCCTCGACAACGATGACGATGTGGGAGAGTGCCGCGATGATGCGGTTCCGGGCAGGGAAGCGCCACGGAGCCGCCTCGACGCCGGCCTCGTACTCGGACACGTGCATCCCGTTGTGAAAGAGGATGTGCTTCGCCAGCTCTCCATGAGCGGCCGGGTAGATCCTGTCGATGCCGCAGCCGAACACGGCCACCGTCCTGCCTCCCACGTCGAGTGCGCCACGGTGCGCCTCCGCGTCGATCCCGCGTGCCAGCCCGGAGACGACGGTGACGTTGGCCTCGGCGAACGCCCTTCCCAGGTGACGCGCCACCGTGCGTCCGTAGGTCGAGCAGGCTCGTGCGCCCACGATTGCCACACAGGGTCGCCGCAGCGACTCGAAGCTTCCCTTGTAGTAGAGGGTTTCCGGAGGTTGGTTGAGGTCGTTGAGACGCGGAAGATCCGATGGATCGAATTGCATTTCTACTCCTCTGTCTTGTAGTGCAGCGAATAGGCCGTGTACGGGCGTCCGTCTGTGTATTCCCGCTCCTGCGAGCGAACCTCCCAGTCTTCGGCGATCTCCCAGATGGGATTGATTGCGAACTGCTCGGCGGCGATGTACGGGTGCAACTGCGCGGAGGCACCGTGCTCCTGGCCGATGTTGCGCTTCTCGGCGATGCTGGTCGAGCCGAAGAGACGGTTCAGGTAGAACTCGTCCACGACGATGCCGTGGAACCCGACGATAACCCAGGCTGGCCCGATGCCCTGGTGCAGCACGACGTCGTAGTCTCCTTCCGCAACCTTTACGTCCGTGTAGTTGCACGCCGTCTGTTCATGACGACGGCTCGTGAACGGCTCGCTCACATGAACGACGCCGATCTTCGTGAGTTGTGCCCGGGAGCCGTTGACCGGGCGACCCAGGGTCTGCGTTGAAAGCATGTTTCTCCTTTCCTGTCTGCAATTGCAGACTAGCGGGGTGCTACACTCGGGAGTAGAGCTAGGGGGTTCGACTCCCCCTCGTGGGCCTGACCACGACGACCGCGCCAACGGTGGAAGCGGAGACGCCCTGCAAGCGTCATCAGGCACGGGAGGCCGAAGGGCATCGGCCTCCTCACTTCCCCTCTCTCCCGTCGTAGATGTCCGCGCGTACATCGTGGTAATTGGGCTGCTTCGGATCGTCGTCTGCGTAGCCGCACGACTCGTCAGGCTGGCACCGGAACGGCATGGTGGCTTCTGCTTCGCGCCGCCACGCGCCCAGGGTTTCGTCGGCGTGCTTGGCGAGCTCGAGCGCGAGATGGTGGATGTTGAACACGAACACGTCGTCACCCTCGTCGCTTTCCACACGAAGCTGCCACCCCGTTTCGGTGGCGTCGAACGTCACGTTGGCGGCGTACGCGAAGCACCTCACCGTGTCACCGTGAACCCGTCTCGTCATCTTTGTCCTCCTGTTCGGGCCGTCAGTACTTCGCCACGGTGACGTTGTCTCCCAGTTCCTTCGCCACCTCGTAGATGTCCTCCAGGTCGATGCAGCGCTGCTCGTTGCGATCGTTGACAGCCACCGCGATTCCTGTCAGGTAGCGCAACTTCTCGGCACCTACTTCTATCAGAATTGCCACCTCGCCGGCCGCGAGATGTCCAGCCACGATCTCGGCAACGTCGACTTCGACATCCTCTTCATCGATCGTCTCAGCGGTGATCCAGTTCGGCCAGCCGCCGTACTCATCCTGCGAGAGAAGACAAACCTTTCTCTCATCGTTCGTGGAGACCGTGATATCGAGAGCGCTCAGGGCCTCTCGAAAGGCCTGTTCGTCCTTGACGCGGAAGTAGTTACTCCTCGCGCTGCCCGTCCAGTTAGCCATGATTTTCCTTTCGTTGGTCTGATGGCCGTGCGTCCCGGCCATGTCATCGGAATCCGTCGCATTCCGAACGCTCACCACGGGGACGAACCTCCGGGGTTGGGCACTCTCCTTCCCTGGCGGTCCTGACTTCGCAGATGAGGTGCCGGTTGATCGCGAACGGCCCGCGCTTAACGTCCCATCTGACAAACACGGAAGGAGCACAGGAGCTCACGTCGAACAGCGGCTCCACCACCGTTCCGCACACCCGCTCCTTGTTTTGCATCGTAACGCGGTCTCCCGGAGAGAAGGTCATGCCGCAGGAAGCGGGGAGAAGCCGGCGATCGGCACACCGTTTCGGGTCACGCCGGGAAGCGTGGGATGCAGAACGGCTCCGCTGAGCCCGCAGTACCGGCACTCCCACCAGTCCGCCTGCTCGACCAGCACGTACGTGCCGTCGTCCGTCCACGCCGCAACTTCTTTCGACTCGCACGCCGGTTCGGGACAGGCGAACCTGGCTGCGGCAATCGTCGTCTCCCACCTTCGTGCCGACATCACCAGCAGCTTGACGACAGCGGCCACAGGCGGCTGTCGTAGCTGCCACTTCGCCCGGCTGAGCAGGTGGCGCCTGCCGACGAACGTGATCTGGTACCACTCCAGGTACTCCTCGTACGTGTCGAAGCGGCGGAAGTGGACGAGGTTAGACTTGGACATGATCTCTCCTTTCGTTGTGTCCCGGTCTTCAAATGCAGACTGCGGGTGCTTTTGGAGGGGCCGGGAGTCGGAGTCGGGCTTTCTGCACCCGTTGTCACCGAACCGTCAACCGGCCTGGTCATCCTTCGGCCCCTCACATCATCTCGGCGCGGCAGACCTGGCAGGAACCGTTAGCGCACCCCGTCTGCTTCCTCCGTTCTGTCGTGCGTCGAATCTCCGTGGCCGTCATCATCGCATCCCCTTGATGTCGTTCGCGCCTGGTCTGCAATTGCAGACCACCGGATTTGCGCTCGTTCCGCGGCACGCAGCGTGGAACTGCGAGCGACACCGAGCACGGACTCGATCAGGTCATCGTCAGCGAGAGCCTGGATCTGTTGCTGCGTAAATCCCCAGGCTGACGCTTCTTGCTCCCACTCGGAACGGCGTTCGGGTGTCATAGGGATGTTCCCTTGCAGCCGATCTGCCCGCACTCGTGGCAGTAGTCGTCGCCGGAAAGCGGCTCGAGCTCGTCGACGTCGAACGTGAAGACGCGATCGTCCCCGACCATCACGGCCCGCACCCTGCTGCGATCCTCGATCTCATCCGCCTCGGAGTACAGGTAGTTTGCCTCGTCGTCCTTGTCGTCGCCGTGACCGCCCACGAACTCCCAGGAAGCCTCCTTCCACTCGCTTGCGTAGCCGAGCAGGTACCAGGCGATGCCGCTGTAGCTCGCCACCTTGTAATGGCCCTCCAGGTTCAGTGCTGTCTGGCTCATCACGCTCTCCTTTCGTGCATCAAGTGCCTGCGAACCGGCCGGCGTGAGACGACACTAGCCCGATGATTTCGGATTCGCTGTCGTCATCGTCCCACCCCCGGTCGACCAGCACGACGGCGGCGCCGCCGAGTTGGAAGGGGAAAAAGCCGGCGTTCGCGGCCTCATCCGCGTTGGTGAAAAGCTGTGCGTCTCGGCCCTTCTCTTTGACCGCCGAGACGAACCTTGCGGCAGCCTCAACGGTGTCGAAACTGTCGAAAATCAGCGCCATTTGTCAAGCCCCTTTCTGTGTGTTGGTCTGCAATTGCAGACTGCGGGTGCTTCCCGCGTGCTTCAACGAGAACAGTCCGTCGATCTATCGCGGGCGCAGCGCCGGCAGCGGCGGTACCCGTTCGGGTCGGTGTAGGTGTTCTCGGGCGTGTAGTCGTGTCCGTGGATGCACTTCGTCTGGCGTTGGCCCTCCCGAACCTTGTTCTCGGCGCCGGTGACGGGTTCGAGATGTGCCGGGTTGACACACCAGCGGTTCGTGCAGGTGTGGTCCAGCTCCATTCCTTCGGGTATCGGGCCGTTCTCGCACTCCCAGGAGAAACGGTGTGCGTACTCGTGGATCGACGTTCCGCAGATGCGGCCGATGAAAATGCGGCCGTAACCCTGGCTGGTGCCGGCCATCCACTCCCAGCATTCGTCACGGTTGTGCGGGATCATCACCTTGTCCCAGAACCGCTCTTCGAGGGTTGCGCTCACGACGCTCCAACCCGTCCGACAACTGCCAGATGATCCGGGTTGAGACAGAGGCGGTTCCCGCACGTGCGGTGGATCTCCATTGAGCCGTAACTCACGCTTGGGTCGATAATGTTCACCACCCACCATTCCTCGTTATTGCAGTTCTCGTCGGCCCACTCGTTGGCATCGTTTCCATCCTCGAACGGTCCGATCAGACGTATTCCGTCGAAGGGATTTCCCACAACGACGACCCACAGTGGCTTTCTCATCAGCTGTGCCATGACCGCTCGTTTTCTTCGTCGGTGAGGGGCTTCGCATCCCACGGCAGCTTCGTCGTGGAGATCGGGATCGAGAGATCGGGAACGTGCGTCTCGCCGTTCCAGATGAACTCGACCCAGGGGCCGAAGGTGCCGACAGGCTTGCGGAAGGCAACGTGGATGCGCTCGTGATCCTTGCCGCAGGTGCTGCAGCGCACCGGCTGCAACGGCGGCGCGTTCCATGCTGCGTTCTCCTCCCGCAACACGAACTGGAGCCCGACGCCACGGCGTGTCATCTCGCCGCGGAACTGTAGAAGACTGGACATCTACTCCTTCTCCTTTCGTTGCTGTTCCCGGTCCGCAAATGCAGACTGCGGGTGCTACATTCAAGGCCGCCCCGGCAGGTCACTCCTTGCGCCGAAAAGGCCACATGAAACGCCAAGCCAGGGACAGTGCGCGATGTACGCACCCGCCCCGCTCGGTTTCCCGAAGCGGGGCGGCTACCAGTCGCGCAGTCTGCAATTGCAGACTCAGCCGTAGACGTATTGCGAGACGGTGCCGGACGCGTCCCTGACGGTGAGGATTCGCGACAGCGGCCCGAAAGAGTCACGCTCCCCGTGAGACCAGCCGACGATCGTGAATCCCTGCGCCTTGATCCACGGCTCGACGGACTTCTCCCAGACGTAGTAGTGGGAGCCGCAGTAGTCCGTCATATCGGTTCCTGGCGGCAGCAGTGCGAGCAGGTCACCGTACGTTCTGGGACGACTCATTCCTCCCTCCTGTTCTGGCGCTCCCGTTCATGCTCCTGCCATCGCCGCTCGTTCCAGTGCTCCCAGGCGGCGTACCAGAGCGTCCCGGCCAACACCACGATGGCGAGGACGGCAACGGCCATGTCGACGCCGCTCATGAGCCGTACCCTCCTTCCGCCATATCGGCACAACGGTCACAGCAGTATCGCTTAGCCACGTCGCGCGGCGTCAACACGTTTTTGGCGCCGCACGTCGGGCATGAGCGGTTGCGTGGATTGCCGCGTCCCGCCGGGTGCAGCGCCGACGTGCCGCCGGGATCGGCGAAGCGCTCGACACGCTCGGCCCACTCTTCGTCGTCGTAGTAATCCCTCATGACGAGTACGCCTGCTCGTCGTCCCTGGCCGCTTCGAACTCCCGCGACGCCGCCTCTCCGCACTGCTGGCAGAGGAGGTACTTGCCGCGCGGGTAGTAGAAGGCCCGCGACCCAGCCGGGATGCCCAGGACAGCCGCGTGCTTCGCGTTGCGGCTGCCGGAACAGTGTCCCGCGTGCTGCGTTGTGATCCAGTACGGATCATCCTTCATGACCTACTCCTTTGTCATGGTGGGCGGATGCGCACCGAACCCTGTCGAACGCACAACCGTCGGCAGGGTTCGCTGCCTACCACCCAGGGCAACTCCTCCTTTCCTGAGAGGGAACACGAGTCTGCAATTGCAGACCGTGGCCCGCAAGTTTACGGCGGCCCACGGACTAACCCAAGACTCATTCCCACCTAAGTACAGTATAGCACAAAGATAGGGCAGGCGTCGAGTAGGCGTCGAGTCGTTTGTGGTAGGTTCGGTGTTCTATCTCGCCGTCCGGCGCCGCAGCCGGCGGTGTTCCATCCCACATTTTCCCGCCAGCGGGAGATAGGAGGTACCTCTTGAGGAAGGTCCCAACGATTTTCGTGCGTGACTGGGGCGGAGAGCTCGGACACCCGGGCCGGCACGTCGTCTCGGTTCCGAACCCGGAGTGCGCCTGGGTGTTCGCCGGCCAGGGGCTGCCGACGCGCAAGCTCGACGGCACCTGCTGCCTCGTCGACGACGGCGACCTGTTCCGCCGCCACGAGGTGCGTTTCGACAAGAAGAAGAACCGTCTCCGGGAGGTACCGGAGGGTTTCGTCGAGCTCGAGCGCGACGAGGAGACAGGGGCGCGCGTCGGCTGGGTTGCGGTTGGCAACGGCCCGGAAGATCGCTGGCACCGGGAAGGATGGGAGGCTGCGCAGGTGGGCGTTATTGCGGATGGAACCTACGAGCTGGTCGGCCCGCAGATCAACGGCAACCCGGAGGGATACGCGGCAAATATCCTGATCGCTCACGCGGACTGCGGAGACATGCTCGACCAGGACGATCTGCCGCCGCGCGACTACGACGGCCTGTGCGCCTGGTTCACCGCGCATGATGTCGAAGGCATCGTCTGGCACCACCCGGACGGCAGGATGGGGAAGGTCAAGGGCCGCGACTTCGGCGTCGACCGCTTGGAGCCGGTCGTCATCATGTACGCGAGCAAGGAAGACTTCGACAAGATCAAACTCATACAATTACCCGGCAGCGGTGATGGACGCCAGTGATCCGCGCCACGGAACGGCGAACGGGTACAACAATCGCGGCTGCCGTTGCGACCGTTGCCGTCTGGCATGGTCCATCTACTGCCGGGAGCACCGCGCGGTTGCTGAGATTAACGCCCGCATCAACGAGCGGTACCACATCGCTCGCTCGGCCGGCTACTCGGGGGCAGAGTCGAGGCGGCGGCAATTCTGGTCGGACCCCCTTCGACTCAAGGAGACAGCATGAAGATGCACCCGTTCACGGTTACTGACTCCGATGGCGTGCGTTGTTCGCGCTGGTGGACGCAGTCGATCAACGACAATCAGCGCAAGGGCGGTGGGAACGGCTCTCCGTGGAAAGCGGGACGCTGGATTCTGCGCAGTAACGCTGGAAGTTGCGCCAGGGAGGTTCTCGCCGTGGAGTGGCACCACCGATTTCGCCTACGACCCGATCTTGGTCTCACCGCAAGCGTCAAGCCTCACCGCGTGCAGTTTCACTTTTGGATCTTGGGCGCCGGCAGCTGGTGGGTGAAGATCGGCTTCAGGCGCCAGGGGTGGCTTGCCAAGACGATGATCGAGGAGCGCCTGTTCGGCGTTCGCTTCGGCTACATCGGCGACATCGCGTGGCTCTACTTCGCGTTCGATGAAGAGTCTGACTCGTGCGGGATGGTGAGCTACTACCGCGAGAAGAAGGTGCAGGGCGAGCAACTCTACTTCGGCGGCAACCGCGTCCAGTTGACGCAGGGGTTGTGCCTCAAGCTGCGCTTCCGCCTGCGCGACAGGCTGCTCGGCAAGAAGAAGTACGTCAAAGAGACTCTGCAGCAGAAGGACGTCTCGATCCCGATGGATGGCCGCGAGTATTTAGGAACCTGGGAGCTGATACGGGAGACGTGGAAGCGTCCTCGCTGGCCTTTCCGGTCGCACGAGAGGGTGGGTTCCTGGATCGAGGTACCCCACCCTCCGGCCTTCGCCGGCAAGGGTGAAAACTCCTACGACTGCGGGGACGACGGCATCTTCGGGTGCGGTTCCGGGTCGATCACGCCCGCTGGAGCCGTGGGTGACTACATCATGCGTGTGATGAAGGCCCGGGAGAGGTACGGGCCGGCGAGCGACCCGGATGCGTTTCCTGCACTTCACAAGCCGACAGCCGAGAACGAGTAGAGACATCCGCGAACTAAGGAGCCAGCCGTGAACACGGAACGAGAATCGCTGACCGCATCCCTCGACCTCGTTGCTTCAATGCATGAGGACGACATCGCCTCACCGATCAAGAAGGCCGCTGCCGCGATCCTCTCAACCACCATCGCCACCGAGAAGGGTCGTACCTTCAACGACCGTGAGGACTTCGGCCGCTGCCTCTACCTCCTAGCCGTTCTCTCGAACGCGCCCGAGTGGGACTTTCTCCGTTTGGAGGCTGAACTGGATGCAGAATCACGCTTCGAATGGGCTGTGGTTGAGGAGGGTTTCCGCAGCACATACGTTCACAAGGACGGACTCGGAAGTAAAAAGGAAGCCGAACTTTGGCTCGCCGCGTTGGAAGTAACCATAGGGCGCGAGAGGCACGAACACTTCATGCGGACAGACGGAC
>Ga0315291_10011430_pt1 | contig 10823 bp, 12 predicted proteins | sample YL17G12_20_MG_FD_203070 | JGI IMG/M metagenome (GOLD analysis project Ga0315291, IMG submission 203070) | Sediment microbial communities from Yellowstone Lake, YNP, Wyoming, USA - YL17G12_20 | ecosystem: Environmental > Aquatic > Freshwater > Lake > Sediment | place: USA: Wyoming | collected... | reverse complement strand
GTCACTTACTCAGGACAGAGAATTTAGCACTCTCCTCAGAAGAGTGCTAAATGGTCAATGGCATATTAGCCCATCGTCCCTCTGCGAGCAAGGGCAAATAGCGGCAAGGAGAGCAAGAAATCTCGCCGCAGGTCCAACGTGGGCCTAAGTTCTTCTATTAGCTCGCTCAGGCTCCCGCGATCTGGCTAGAACGGCATTGGCCGGTATCAGGCTGCAGCCGAACCCCTTGATCTCCTACACGGAAGCGTGTAAGATAGCTGGGTAATGGCGGCTAAAGCGAGGCGAAGACGAGGGCCTGTGTGGAACGCCCAGCAGGTGAGGGCCCTCCGCCAGCACCTGGGCCTGACTCAGGAACAGATGGCGGCGGAGATGGGCACCCGTCAGCAAACCATTAGCGAGTGGGAGACGGGCCGCTACCAGCCGCGGGGCACCTCGGCCCGCCTCCTGGTCCTCATCGCCGAGCGAGGGGACTTCCCCTACCGGGCCGAGAGCTGGGGGCAAGACAGGGATTGAGCACAACGCTTCAGGCTCAGCGAGGCCTCGACAATCGGAGAGCGGATGGGGCCAAGGAAGGGGCCCAGCCGCCTGGCGCCCCTTCTCTGTCGCCTGCCCCTAGCGAGGCCGAGCTGGTACGCTTGTGGGAGGGACAGCGCTTTCCAGCTCAGGCCCTGGTCAGCGGCGACGGCTCGCCTCTGGGCGTGGTCTTTCGCGGGCGTCCCGCCACGGGGAGCGCCGGCCCCGACTTTCGTGATGCCGTCATCGAGCTTGGCGGCTGCCAGGTGCGAGGGGATGTGGAGCTGCACGTGCTGGCCAGCTCCTTCCGCCGCCACGGCCACCATCGCGACCGTGCCTATGACAACGTCATCCTCCACGTCGTCTTCTGGGACGACGATGGGGAACGCACCTGCCTGGCCTCGGGTCGGCGAGTGCCGGTGGTGGCCCTGGGCCCCTGGGTGGCCCGGCGGGCGCAGGAGTTGCAGGCCTGGCTCTCTCATCCTGCTCTCTGGCAGGAGCCCTGCGGCAGTGCCAACCAGCGACTGGGAACGGAAGCGGTGGCCACCATTCTGGATGATGCGGGCGACTGCCGCTTCGGCGAGAAGGCGGCCATCTTCGGCGCTGCCCTGGCCGAGGAGGACGGCGAGGAGATCCTCTATCGAGGCATCCTGGAGGCTCTGGGCTACAGCCAGAACCGCGAGCCCTTCCGCCTGCTGGCGCGGGCCCTGCCCTGGTGTCAGCTCCGCGCCCGCATCTGGGCTCAGCCATCTCAGGAGCGGGTGCTGGCGGCCGAGGCTGTCCTCCTGGGCAGGGCCGGCTTTCTTTGCTTTTTGGCAGGAGACCGGGGCGCGTTTCCCTCCTCGGCGGCCCACGGGTACGGGGTGGAATCGCTCGCTCTCCCCTGGCACCTGGCGGGGATCAGGCCGGAGAACCATCCAGCCCGACGCCTGGCCGGGGCTGGCCGCCTTTTCGTCCGCTACGTGGGAGAAGGGTTGTTGGTCGGCCTTCTGGAGAAGGTAGCGGAGGCGTCGGTGCAGGGGCCCCCGGCGCTGACGACAGCCCTGCGGGTGGGCGATGGTCTTATCGGGCCCGGTCGGGCTGACGAGATGGCGGTGAACGTGGTGCTGCCCTTCACCCTGGCCTGGGCCCAGGCCAGGCAAGACAAGCCCCTGGCCCAGGCGGCCCTGGCCCTCTACCAGCGTTATCGAAGGCTCTCGCCCTACGGCATCCTGAGACGGCTGACCGCCGCCTTGGGCCGAGAGCTGACTGGTGGGGCCCGCCGCCAGCAGGGGATGCTCCACCTCTTCCACCGCTACTGCCGCCAGGGCGGCTGCAACCGCTGTCCGCTGGCCTAGAGGCTCGACGGACAGGGGGCTAGCAAGGTATCTGGCGGCCCTTGCCACCGTCTTGGAGTGAAGGTAGGATGGGCGTCGCCCTGACCGGCGGCGGTCAGGAGTGAGGGCGAAGTCTGGAGGATGGGCCATGAGACGGAAAGAGGAGACGCCCACCATTTCCCTGCCCGCCCCTCGCCTCAAAGGGGAGATGAGTTTGGAGGAGGCGATCCTGAAGAGGCGTTCCAGGAGGGATTTCGGAGACTCTCCCCTAACTCTGAGGGAGGTCTCCCAGATCCTTTGGGCTGGCCAGGGCATCACCGACGCAGCAGGGCTTAGAGCCGCTCCCTCGGCGGGGGCGCTCTACCCCCTGGATCTCTACCTGGTGGTGGGCAAACAAGGGGTGGAGGGACTAGGGGAGGGGGTGTACCACTATCTTCCCCAGAGCCACTCCCTAGAGCCCACCGTGCAGGGAGACGTTCGCCAAACCTTGGCCCGGCTTAGCCTGGAGCAGATGTTCGTTGCCGAGGCACCGCTGAGTCTGTTGATCACTGGCGAGTATGAGCGGACTACGAAGAAATACGGGGAACGAGGGGTGCGCTATGTCCACATGGAGGCGGGACATGTGGCCCAAAACGTCTACCTTCAGTCGGAGGCCCTAGGGCTGGGAACGGTGACCATGGGAGCCTTCCAGGACGAGAAGATCTCCGAAGCATTGAACCTTCCCCCCAGCTACAGGCCCCTCTATCTGATGCCCATCGGCCATCCAGAGTGATAGCAGCACCGGGCCAGCGAGCGCGGCCCCTGCTCTTTTGCACCAGCGGCCGGGAGGCCTTCTGGGCCCCTCAGCCTATCCGCAGCCCCGGCTGGACGTCTAGGTCGAGGCCATCGCGCCGGCCCTGACGCAGGCGATAGTAGGCGCAGGAACCTACCATCGCCGCGTTGTCGGTACAGAGAGAGGGGGGCGGCACGCGCAGCGGCAGGGAGGAGCGCTGGGCTAGCACCTGGCGGAGGAGGCTGTTGGCGGCCACGCCCCCGGCCAGGAGGATCTCGGCCGCTCCGTTCTCCTGGGCGGCCCGCACGGTCTTGGCCGCCAGGGCGTCCACCACCGCCTCCTGGAAGGCGGCCGCCGTCTCCGGGATCGAGGGCGTGTCGCCCATCTCCCCTCGCACCAGGCGCAGGACGGCGGTCTTGAGGCCGCTAAAGCTGAAGTCGTAGGGGCCGGCGACGCGAGCGCGCGGCAGCCTCAGGGCGGGCTCGGCCCTGGCGGCCTGGCTGGCGGTAGGCAGAGCCGCCCGTTCGATGGCCGGGCCGCCGGGGAAGCCCAGGCCCAACAGACGAGCCACCTTGTCGAAGGCCTCGCCGGCGGCGTCGTCCAGGGTGTGGCCCAGGCGGCGGTAGCGGCCGTGCCCCTCCATCACCAGCACGTCGGTGTGGCCGCCGGAGACCACCAGGCAGAGGAGGGGGAAAGAAGGCTCCTGGCCTTCGACCAGCCAGTTGGCATAGATGTGACTCTCCAGGTGATTGATGCCGATCAGGGGGAGGCTCTGAACCAGAGCCATGGCCTTGGCTACGTTCAGGCCCACCAGAAGGGAGCCTGCCAGGCCGGGGCCGTGGGTCACGGCCACCGCGTCCAGGTCGCTCAGGCGGCAGCGGCTGGCCTCCAGGGCCGCCTCGACCACGGGGATGATGTTCTCCAGGTGCTTGCGGGAGGCCACCTCGGGCACGATGCCGCCATAGCGGGCGTGGAGGTCGGCCTGGGAGGCGACGATGTTGGCCAGGATGCGCCAGCCATCCTCGACCACGGCGGCGGCCGTCTCGTCGCAGGAGGTCTCGATGGCCAGAACCTTCATGGTTCGATGGGCAGAAAGGCGACCAGGAGGGCAGCGAAGTTGGGCAGATGGCGCACCAGGGAATAGAGCTCGGGGAGGATGTCCTGCGCCTGAAGGGCAAGGATGCCGCCAATGACCTGGTCGTCGGCAATGGATGGCAGGGAGCTGGTGGTCAGGAGAAGGGCATCGCCCGCGGCCACCGGGCAGCGGCTGAAGGTGGGGTAGAACTCGGCGGCGATGCCGATGGGCTCGACCGCTGACGCCTCCTGAGGGGATAGCGATTGTAGCTGGCCTTGGTGGCGGCAGTAGGCCAGGGCTGGCCCCGCCTGGGCCAGGTAGGCCTCGGCCCCGCGCAGCGCCAGACAGGTGGCGCTAGCGCCCACCCGGTGCTCCCGCAGGCTCCTATCGTTCCACTCCCGCAGGTGATTGTGAGCCGCTCGCAGGGAGGCCAGGAGAGCGCCGGTGACCGATAGCCTCTGCTGGTGGAAGAGGCGACCGATGACCGTCACCAGGGGCTGGCAGAAGTCCTCGCTGCCCGGGAGAGAAGGCTCCACCAGGATGTAGAGGTCGGCAGCGAGGGCGCCGCCGCGAGCGGGGAACACGCCCAGCCAGGGACCCTGCTCGCGGGCCTCGCCGCCAACGATGCAGAACTGTCCGACCCAGATCTCGGCAATCATTTTCCCGCCCAAGGATTATAGCACCCGCTGGCCGATCGTGAGCCTCAGATCGCGGGCCTACTTGATCCCTACGTGGAGGGCGATAGGCCACAGCCGATCGAGACGATACCCCACGCGGCGAAAGCCCCTGTCCCGCATCGCCCTGGCCAGTTGACGGGCATCAGGGAACTGGCGCAAAGATGTGGACAAGAACCTGTACGCGCTCGCCTCGCCTGCCAGCCAGCGACCCAACGCCGGGATGAGAGCGGCTAGGCACAAGGCGTGAAGATTGGCCAGCAGGCGAGAGGGAGAGCGGGTCAATTCCAGGCAGACCACTGGCCCGCCGGGCCGTACCACGCGATGCATTTCGGCTAGGGCCAACCCCAAGTCGACGACATTGCGCAAGGCGAAGCCCGTAGCGATGCAGTCGAAGGTGTCGGCGGCGAAGGGCAATCGGAGGCCATCGGCCAGGACAAACTGAATGCGGTCTGCCCTTGGCTTCCCCCTGGCCTTGGCCCGGGCGATGGACAACATCTGGGGAGAGATGTCTACAGCCACCACCTGCTCAGCGCGGCTTGCCAAGGCGAAGGCCAGCTCACCGGTGCCGGTGGCCATGTCTAGAGCCAGGCGACAGCCCTTGGGAGCGGCCAGGACAGCCGCCGCCTGACGCCAGGCGCCGTCACGGCCGAGGGTCATGACCCGGTTCAGCAGGTCATATCGATGGGCGATACGGGAAAACATGCGGCGGTTGTTCTCAGCCGCTATGTGGTGCCACGGGGGAGTAGTCATCGGCTGGGATGGCGGCTCTGGGAACCGCCTGTTTGAGAGCTAAGGGCTGCTTTCATCAGCGAGGGGGCGAATGCGGTAGGTGCAGGCCCGCTCGCTGCGCAGCAGGCTCCGCACCAGGCGGGTGTCGGCGGCGGTGAGCAGACGGACAAGCTCGAGGTGAAGGGTGCAGACCGAGCTGTCTTGCTTGGCTACCTTGGAGAAGGGGCAGGTGAACTCGTGCAGGAAGAACTCGCCGTCCCGCTGCTCCCAGTCGACCAGGCAGCCCTGCTCTTGCAGGATGAGCGCTGTCTCCTTCACCCGCTGGTCCAGGCTCTTGCCCTGCACCCGTTCCCAGAAGGTTTCAGCCATCCGCTGGGCCACCCGCTGGAGGAGCTGATAGAGGCGCTCGCTCCCTTCGCTGGCCCTAATCTCCTCCAGGAGGGCGATGGCCAGCTCATCGTAGCTGCTGGGGAAGAGGGCCTCGGCCTTCTCGGTGAGGGTATAGACCAGGGTGGGCCGTCCCACCCGGCCGCGCTCCTCGCGCGCCAGCACCAGGCCGTCGCGCTCTAGGACGGTGAGGTGCTGGCGGATGCCGGTGGAGGTGAGACGCAGAAGCTGTCCCAACTCCTTGACGGTAGCCCGGCCATGCCGCTGCAAGTAGTCCAGGATCTGCTGGCGCGTCGTCTGCATGACGTCTATGCTTTGCTCGGCGCAAGTGAAATGCTATATTGATTCCAGGTCGGGTCGTCCAGTTTAGACCGTTTGCAAACAAGATTCTATCACATCTGTCGAAAAAGGTAAACCGTGGGGGAAGCCTGGGGCCGGTTGGCCGTTGGTGGCCGGATTCTCGACCTCTCCCCGACAGGTCGGGGGGGGCATGGGCGGCAAATTCGATGCCCCCGCCTTCAGGCGGGGGTTGTGTGAACCCCGGAGGCCAGAACCCACCGAGCATGAACCGGCTACGGAAGCCCACCGGGTGAACCAATGAGCGCGGAGGATTTCGACCCCCTGGCCCAGAAGGCCCAGGCCGATGCCCTGGTTGAAGGAGCGGCCCTGCGCCTGCGAGAGCTCCTGCGGGAGGCGGTGGGCCATCTCGACCCCTTTCCGCCCTTCCCCGACGCCTTCTTCACCTACGCCATCGAGGCCGAGCCCGCTGCCGCCGCTCACGCCGAGCGTGGCTGCGTGGTGGTCTGCCCCGACGGCGAGCTGTACGAGTTGGTGATGGAGATGGAGCTTCCGTCCTTCGCTGATGAGCCGGCCGACCCTGTCTCCCTGCGCAAGGAGGAGCTCAGGAGGCTGGATAACCTCCACCCGCGCGACTACCTGGTCTACGCCTATAATGCCCTCACGCGGGTGGTGGAGATACTGCTGGAGCAACAGGAAGCGAAGGGGAGCTAGAGGAGGGGCCGCCTACTCCAGCACGATCTCCCCGCTCTTGCCGCCCGACTTGCGCACCAGGCGCACCCCCTCGATGCGCATCCCTCTGTCCACGGCCTTGCACATGTCGTAGACGGTGAGGGCGGCCACCGCCACCGCCGTCAGGGCCTCCATCTCCACCCCCGTCTTGCCGGTGGTGCGGACGCTGGCGGTGATGTGCAGGGCGCTCTCCTTTTCGTCGGGCTCGAGCTGGACGTCGATGTCGGTGAGGAGCAGGGGATGGCACAGGGGGATGAGCTCGTGGGTCTTCTTGGCGGCCATCACGCCCGCCACCTGGGCCACTGAGAGGACGTCGCCCTTGGCCACCTGCCCAGCCTGGATGAGGGCCAGGGTCTGGGGCTTCATGCGGACGCTGCCCTTGGCTATCGCCTGGCGGGCGGTGTCGGCCTTGGCGGTTATATCCACCATGCGGGGGCGCCCCGATTCGTCCAGATGGCTGAGCCTGCGGGCCATGACTAGAGCACCTTCATTTCCTGGGAGGGACGCCACCAGCAGGGCACTACCCCCCGATCTGGGCCATCTTGCGTCGGCGGGGGCGATTGCCGTCTCCCAGGTGATGGGCATCGGGCTTGCTGTCCAGCGCCGCAAGGATGCGCTGGCGCAGGTCATCGTCGCTACCGCCCCGCCGCAGCGTCTGCTTCAGGTCTACCTCCTGGTCGGTGAGCAGGCAGGGGCGGATCTTGCCGTCGGCGGTAAGCCGCATGCGATTGCAGGTGGCGCAGAACTGCGCGTCGCTCAGGGGGCTGATGAAGCCGATGAGGCCCCTGGCCGCAGGCAGGCGATAGTACCTGGCGGGGCCGCTTCCTGCGTTGGCCTCCGCCGCCGCCAGAGGGCCCAGCGCCTCCTCGATCTGCCGCTTCACCGCCTGGGTGGGCACGAAGCCTGGCACCAGGGAGGTGTCCCTGATGCAGGTCTCCTGCTCCTCCATGAAGGGCATAAGCTCGATGAAGCGAACCTGCCAGTCCTCCTCCTGGGTGGTGCGGGCGATCTCCACAATCTCGTCGTCGTTGACCTCCCGCATGACGACCACGTTCAGCTTCACCGGCGACAGGCCGGCGTCGCGGGCGGCGGCGATGCCCGCCATGACGGTCGAGAGGTCGCCACGGCGGGTGATCTGGCGAAAGCGCTCCGGCCGGAGGGTATCCAGGCTGACGTTGACCCGCCTCAGGCCGGCGGCAGCCAGCTCGTGGGCGCAAGAGGGGAGGAGCATGGCGTTAGTGGTGAGGGAGATGTCCTCGATGCCGGGCGTCTGGCTGATCCAGCGCACCAAGTTGACGATGCCCTTGCGCACTAGGGGCTCGCCGCCAGTGAGGCGCACCCGGCGCAGGCCCATGCCTGCCGCCACGCGGATGATGCGGGCGATCTCCTCCAGGGTGAGGATCTCCTGGTGCGGCACGAACGGGACGCCCTGCTCGGGCATGCAGTAGAGGCAGCGCAGGTTGCAGCGGTCGGTGACGGACACCCGCAGGTAGCTGATCGAGCGCTGGCAGGCGTCAATCAGTGGCCTGGGCGGTAAACTACTCATGCAGCAGCTCTTTCAATGTCTGGCGGGCTGCCTGGGCCGCCCGCCCGCGATGGCTGATGGCGTTCTTCTCCTCCGCCGATAGCTGGGCCATGGTCAGGCCGCGCTTCGGCAGGTAGAAGATGGGGTCGTAGCCGAACCCGCCTTCCCCCTGGGGAGCCTCGGCCACCAGGCCCGGGCACTCCCCCCGACACAGCCGCACCCCGCCTTGGGGGTCGGCTATGGCGATGACGCAGACAAACCGGCAACCGCGCTCCCGCGGCGGCACGCCCTGGAGGTGCTCCAGGAGGAGGGACATCTTCTCCTGGTAGGTGGCCTCCTCGCCGCCGAAGCGGGCCGCCCGTGGCCCCGGCTTGCCGCTCAGGGCGTCCACCTCCAGGCCTGAGTCATCGGCCAGGGCATGGAGGCCGCTCACCTGAGCGCCCTCCAGCGCCTTCATTTTAGCATTCTCCTCGTAGGTGTCGCCAGTCTCCTCGGCGGCCAGGCTCAGGCCCAGCTCGCCTGGCGTCACCAGCTCCCAGCCGCAGCCGGCCAGAAGCTGGCGGTACTCGGCCGCCTTGCCGGCGTTATTGGTGGCCAGGAGGAGCTTGGGCACCCTAGTCCAGCGGCTCCCAGCGCCCGGCCAGCTTCTTGGCGATGATCGGCATGGTGGTGTATTCCATCTCCTCCAGCGGCAGCCTGTGCGGCTCGAAGGGGCCGTGCGCGCGCAGGTAGTCGGCTATCTCGTTGGCCTTCTGGCGGGTGTGATCGTAGCTGGGGTCATCGAACATGTCCCTCGGCCCGACCAGCTTGCCGTTGGCCAGTTGGAAGCCCAGGCACACGACTCGGGGCGGCCCATCGAAGCGGGTGGGGTGGGCGTCCTTGAGCCCGACCGGCATCCAGGGGCCGTGGTGGGAGCCGCGCATCCAGCCCTCGACGAGGAAGGGCAGCGCGAACGGCTCCAGGACCTCCCCCACAGCGGGGAAGTCGCCCTGAGCTCGCACCACGCACACCGGGTCGTCCTTGCCGACGTAGCGGCCGGCGATGAAGGAGAGCCGGTCGGTGCTGGAGACGGCCCCTATCTCGCCAGCAACCCGCGAAAAGACTCTCTTCACAGCGTAGCGCGAGGGTGCTCCCAGGAAGATGAGCAGGTCGTATATCTCCTCGGGGGCGTTGAGGGTGATCTTCTGGTGCTCGACGACGTCCTGCACCTCGAAGCTGAAGCCCTGGTGGAGGCTCTCGGCGATCACCAGGCCGGCGGTGGTGAAAGGGTCGGCGAACATCTTGTACAGGGGCATGTTGAACGAGCCGGCCGAGGTCTTGTCGCCCATGAAGACGAGGAACGGCTCGGATGGGCGCTCCTCGATCTCCATCTCTGCTGAGCCGGGGCCGGCGCCGCGGATGTTCCCCGAGAAGGCGTCGGTCAGGAGGTCCTGGCCGGCACCGTACAGCTTCAGCTTCTTGGCCACATCGGTGCATGCTATGAAAACGTTCCAGGCCAGACGATGCACCGGCTCATAGTTCTCCCCGTGCTCGTGGGTCATAATCAGAAACAAATCATCGCCACAATAGGTGACGTGGTGATCGACGAGGAGACCCTGCTGCCGTGCCTTCTCCACCTCCTCACGGCCCTTTTCCAGCACATCGGGGTGCATGGCCGAATGGCCTACGTAGCCGCCGACATCTGCCTTAATGGCGCTGATGGTGATCAAAGCGTGCCTCCTGTTGCTGCAATTGAGAGCCAAAACGGATGCTCCGGGGGAGAGGACGGGAACGATCTTCGAACATCGAACCGGCCGATTCCTTTCCGCGTGAGCAAGGTCATGTTACTGACGGGTGCCCAAGCCGTCAAGCCCGCCCAGCGACAGGCGCTGACGCCTCTGTCTCGTTGAGCCAGCGGAGAGAGCGGTGCTATAATCCAGCATGCCTTGCGGCCAAGCAGCCGCGGTTGCCTAGAAGACCCATGGACTATTCCCAAGCCGTCGAGTACATCCTCAGCTTCACCGACTGGGAAAGGACGCCCGCTCAGGCCTTCGCCGCCCCCAACTTCGACCTGCGCCGCGTCCGCTCCCTGCTGGCCCGTCTGGGCGATCCCCACCTGGGCCGCCAGGTCATCCACATCGCCGGCAGCAAGGGAAAGGGCAGCGTGGCCGCCATGATCGCTTCCGTCCTGCAAGCGGCGGGATATCGCAGCGGCCTGTACACCAGCCCCCACCTCCACAACATCCGCGAGCGCATAGTTGTGGACGGCCAGCCCATCGGCGAGGGCGAATTCGCCCGCCTGACCGAAGCCCTCGCCCCCGCGGCGGCCGCCGAGAACGAAGACGGCCGCTTCGGCCGGCTCACCACCTTCGAGCTGCTGACCGCGCTGGCCTTCTGCTATTTTCGGGACAGGGATGCGCAGTGGCAGGTGCTGGAGGTGGGCATGGGCGGTCGCCTGGACGCCACCAATGTGGTGGATGAGAAAGCGCTGTGCGTCATCGTCCCCATTAGCCTGGAGCACACGGCCATTCTAGGCGATACTGTGGAGAAAATAGCGGCGGAGAAGGCGGCCATCCTCCGCCCGCGGACGCCGGCGGTGATGGCGCCGCAGCCCTACCCGGAGGCGGCCGCTGTCGTGCGTGCGAGGGCGGCGGAACTGGGCGCCCCCCTGCTGGACGTAGGTGAGACCTACGCCGTGCAGCGCTTGGCCTGGGACCTGACAGGCCAGAGCTTTCGACTGGCGCGCCCCGGCGGCTCGCGCGAGTTGTGGCTGCCCCTTCTGGGTGCCCATCAGCTGGAGAACGCCGCGACGGCGGTGGCC
>Ga0315291_10011429_pt1 | contig 10824 bp, 8 predicted proteins | sample YL17G12_20_MG_FD_203070 | JGI IMG/M metagenome (GOLD analysis project Ga0315291, IMG submission 203070) | Sediment microbial communities from Yellowstone Lake, YNP, Wyoming, USA - YL17G12_20 | ecosystem: Environmental > Aquatic > Freshwater > Lake > Sediment | place: USA: Wyoming | collected... | reverse complement strand
CGCTTATCACCGTAACAAGTTCGACCGCGGCTTCACCCGGCTCATCGACCTCTGGGGGCCCGACCACCACGGGTACGTCGCGCGCACCAAAGCAGCGATGGCAGCGCTCGGCTATCCGGCAGACAAGCTCGACATCATCATCCACCAGATCGTGCGGCTCTTCAGCGGCGGCGAGATGGTGCGGATGTCGAAGCGCGCGGGCGAGATCATCACGCTCGAGGAGGTCATCAACGAGGTCGGAAGGGACGCCGCGCGGTACTTTTTCCTGATGCGCTCGACCGACAGCCCGCTCGATTTCGACCTCGAGTTGGCGAAGAAGGAGACCGCCGAGAACCCGGTTTACTACGTGCAATACGCTCACGCGCGCATCAGCAGCATCCTGCGCAACGCCGCCGAGCAAGGGCTCGAGGCGTCCGACGCAGCGCAGCCCAACCTGTCGCTCCTGCGGGCACCGGACGAGCTGGCGTTGATGCGAAAGCTGGCCGACTTCCCCGATGAGGTCGCGGCGGCCGCGCGCCTCTACGAGCCGCATCGCATGACGCGCTTCGCGTCCGAGCTGGCGGGCGTGTTCCACCTCTTCTACACCAACTGCCGTGTGCTCGGCGACGATCCGCAATTGACCGCCGCGCGCCTGACGCTGGTGCGCGCAGCGCTCATCACCCTGCGCAACGTGCTGCGACTGCTGGGCGTCGCGGCCCCGGAGCGCATGTAGCGCGAGTAGGGCGCCGCTCCGCTCACGAAATCACAGGCGGGGGCGCCTGTGCCACATGAGTTCGCGCCGTCGAAGGCTCCGGACGACTGTAACCAGCCTCCGGATCCTCGCCCAGAGTGTCCAGACGGTCCTGCGGTTGCGCGAGATGCAGTAGACATGTCCGCGAACGGCCATCAGCGAGACAGGGATGCTCACCGCCCCGGCGTGGTGCGCACGCTTCGCAAGTCCGTGGCCGATGCCTGGCTTTACCTCGGCCTCTTCGTCGCGGTCAATGTCGCCTGGGTGGTGCTCGTCGGCCTTCCGCTGGGCGTGCTCGGGCGTCTGGCCACCAGGTACACAGTGTTCGCGCTCGGGATCGTGCTCACGGTCCTCACCACCGCCGCCGGCAACGCGATCCTGTTCCACGTCACCAATCGCATGGCGCACGGTGAAGTGTCTCTGCGCGATTTCGGGGTGGCCCTGACGGAACATTTCCTGCGAAGTCTGGCACTGCTCGTCATTATTGCGGCGATCGTTGCCCTGGGCGCATTCAACGTCTTCTTCTATCTCAAGGTCGTATCAGCGCCGGGGTGGCGCATCATCGGCATGATCTGGGGCTACGTCATCGCGCTGTTCGCCCTGGCAATGCTCTACAGCTATCCGGTCATGATCGAGCAGAAGTGCGGCCCACTCAGCGCGATGAAACGGTCGGGCCTGCTGTTCCTCGACAACCCGGTCTATACCTTGGGTCTCGGCGCGGTGCTGCTGCTCGAGACAACGATCGTGGCTCTGCCGGTGCGGATGGCGGTGCCGGTCATGGTCGGTCTATCGTTCCTGGTGCTCTGCTTCATTCAGGCAGGCTTTGTCGGGTTACTGGCGAATAACGCGCTCCTGGAATTGCTGCGCAAGTACGAGCTCACGGAGAGGAAGCCCGATGCCGGAGGTGGTGTGCCTGGGGATACTGGTGGCTGACATCCTGGCGCGGCCCGTGGACCGGTACCCGGAGCGGGGCCGGCTGGTGCTGGTCGACCGCATGGAGCTGCACACCGGCGGCTGCGCCGGCAACACCGCCGTCGGGCTCAGCCGCACCGGCATCCCCGCCGGCGTCATCGGCAAAGTGGGCAATGACGGGTTCGGCGATTTCTACATGTCGGTCATGGCCAGGGAGGGCGTGGACGCTACCGGCATCGTGCGTGACGCGTCCGTCAACACCTCGAGCACCATGGTGCTCATCCACGGCGACGGCGAGCGCTCGTTCATCCACTACATCGGGGCCAACGGCGCACTGCGTGCCGAGGACGTCAGCCTCGACCGACTGGCGGGAGTGAAGGTGCTGCACGTCGCCGGCGCGCTTCTCATGCCCGGGCTGGACGGCGAACCTTCGGCGCGCATTCTCGCATCGGCCAAGCGGCGCGGGATCATCACCTGTCTCGATACCGCGTGGGATGGCACTGGGCGTTGGATGCAGACGCTCGCGCCGTGCCTCGAGCACCTCGACTACCTCCTGCCCAGCATCGAGGAAGCGCGCATGATCACCCGCGCGCATGAACCCGACGAGATCGCGCAGGTCTTTCTCTCGCGCGGCGTGGGCGTCGTCGCCTTGAAGATGGGTGAAGACGGCTGTTACGTGGCCAGCCGCAGCGGGCGCATGCATGTGCCGGCGTTCCGGGTCGACGCGATTGACGCAACCGGCGCGGGCGATGCATTCGCGGCAGGTTTCATCGCAGGCGTCGTCAAAGGGTGGAGCTTGGCCGAGACCGCCCGCTTCGCGAATGCGGTTGGCGCATTGTGCACGCTGGCGATCGGCACCACCGCCGGCATCCGCAGTCTCGATGAGACGCAGCAGTTCGTCGCCTCGACCCCCCTACGCGGCTCGTGATGGCTCGCATCGGGAGGCATGTGGGTGCGGCGCCGCGGCGGGCGGCGCGGGCGCGGACATTTCCCGTTGGGTTTCCTGCACGCAATGAACGGAGCAAAGCGCAGCGAGTGGCAGAGGGTTCAGGGCATCATCGAGCCTGCGCTCGAGGAGATGCGCCTGCCCGGCTCATACTGGCAGCACAGCATGCCGCCGGTGGTGCAGGACTGGATGCGCCGCGCCTCAGGCGCAAGCCCCCGCTCGCGGTGGCTCGATGCGTTCGACGCGCTCGTCAACCGCCTCGATGGGGAGACCCCGGGGTGGGAGCACGCGGCGGCCAAGTTCCTGCTCGGCCCGGCCTCCCAATGGGACATGGCGATGTGGCGCCCGGTGGGCGCGCTGCTTGGCGGCCGGCGGCTCGTCCGCCCCGATCCCCTTGCCGATTTCGTGGAGAACTGGAGCGCCGCCATCGCCCGAGGAGAAGATCCCGGCGGGTGTGAGAACTACCGCGCCACCCAATGCGTTCTCGCGCTCATGAGTACTGACACCACGAGCATTCTTGCCTCGTGGCGCGGCGCGCTGACGAGGTTGTGCGATGCGGCGCATTTACGCGGCGCCGGTGATTCCGGCCCCGAGCAGGCTCTTTTCCTGGTCTTCCTCAAGCTGCTGCAACACCGGCTCTTGACCTACGACGAGTTCGCGCAGGCGGCGCGCTTCGGCGCGGTCTTCCACCCGGCTCACTACAGCGGCCGGCGCGCGCCGCCTGTGTTTTACCAACCCGTGGTCGACCATCTCGGCCTCAGCCGCAGCCGCTACTTCCGCCTTATGTACCAGCGTCTGGCGCACGAGCAGACCGACCAAGCGCGCGCGGGCCGGTGGGAAGACATCTGGTGGCTGCGCATGCTCAGCGGCCGCGACTATTTCTTCCGCGCCCTGGAGGATCTGGAGACGGATCCCCTGGCTCTGCACGCGCTCCACACCGCCAAATGGAGCTTCGACCTCGGCGGACGCGGATCGGACCTGAGCCGGCGGCTGTCGGCCTTCGCGCCGGCAACCCTGGCCATGGTATCGTTGCTCCGGAGCGATCTCGACATCGAGATCGGGGGTGCGCTCGAGGCGGAGGCGCACCCGCAGGCGATGGCATGGCTGCGCGGCTCGACACAAGCCGCGTGGGCGGTCGCGCTCGATGCGCCGCGACGGCTGATAGACTGGTGCGCCCGGTGGAGCGAGGTTGTCGGCAGCGCGATTGAGAAGCTGTGGCTCCTGGGTCTGCCGCCGGTGGTTTCGCAGCGTGCTCTGGAGGCGATGCGGCAGGATGTCGCCGGCAGTGACGCGGCCGCCGAATCGGAGCGGTTGGCGCTCGTCGAGAGGTTCGTGGCGACACACTTGTGTGTCGATTTCACGCGTATCAGCCTCAACCTGGATTACGCCGATGCGCTGGCGGGACGCGCCACCGACGCCCTGGTCAACCGCGCAGCCGAGGATACCGTGAGCGCCATTCGCGCGTTGGGGCTGGTTGACGGTGATGAGAGCAAGATCGTCGAGGCGCTGCTGTCATTGAGGCGGCAAGGCAATCGGGCGACCGCAGCCGCCGCCGAGGAAGCCCTTGGGGTCATTGCGCGGCGGCATGGCCTGGCCGACGCCCAAGAACTGGAACGACGCAGCGAACTTGCCGCCGCATGGTCGGACTCGGGGCTCAACGGGCGACGCTCCAAGGTGTGGTGGAACCTCGGGGCATACCAGGTCAAGCTCACAGCCGCTAACGGCAGGGTCAGCGTCGTTGCGTACGGCCGCCGCGGTCCGCTCAAGGCCATTCCACGCGCGGTTCGCCAACACCCGGATTTCGAAGAGATCAGCGCGGCGCGCCGCGAGCTGTCTCAGCAGTACGCCGGGTTCCGCAAGAGCTTCGAGGAGGCCATGGTCACCGGTCGAGGCTACGCCGCTTCCGAGCTCGGGATGCTTCGCTCCAATCCGGTGGTGGACGACCTCGTCGAGCGCCTCGTGCTGTGGGCAGGGGAGGAGGCGGCGCTGGGGCGCGACGTGGGCCCCCGCGGGGTGAGGATTGCGCATCCAGTCGCGCTCTTGAGCGCCGGGCTCCTCGAATCGTGGCAGCGCAGGATCTTTGACGAGAAGATCGTCCAGCCTTTCAAGCAGTGCTTCCGGGAGGTGTACCGGCCCCTCCCCGACGAGGCGGCGAGCGACCACTCGGCCCGATTCGCCGGGCATCAGGTCCTGGTGCCGCGCGCGTTCGCGCTTCTGCGGTCCCGCGGATATTCACCGGGTCGCGGCGAGGCGCGCCGAGATTGGCCCTCCGCCGCGGTCCAGGCTCACTTCACATGGGGACGCGATCGCCCTCGACTTGACTACCATCTCAGTGACAGCGGGCGCGCGGAGCCGGTCGTGACTGCAGACATCAGCTTCTACCGGTTGCTTCCCGACGGAAGGCGCGGCGAAAGACTGGCCATTGCGGCGGTGGCGCCGATTGTCTACAGCGAGACGATGCGCGACGCCGATCTGGTCGTCTCGCTTGCGGCCGCCGGCGAGCTCGGGTTCACCTCGGAGCAGACCGTGCAGTTTCGGCTTGCGCTAGTGCGCCAACTCGCGCGCATCCTGCGCCTGAGCAACGTCGCAGCGCCCGAGGATGGCAGCTATGTCGTCGTTCAGGGGCAACTCGCGACCTACCGCGTCCATCTCGGGAGCGCCAGCGTCTTCATCGAGCCCACCGGCGCTCATCTGCCTCCGCCGCGGCCACAGCCGACCGCCTCCGAGTATCTGCCCTTCGAGGAACTCGATTCACGCACTGCGGAGGTGCTCCGGGTCGTCGTCGCCCTCAGTCGCGATGACGAGATAGATGACGATCGTTTCCGGGAGTCCCTTGCTCGTCTCACCGAGTTGATAGGCCGGGAGTAGTCTCGCCGGGGGTATGACCGTTTCTAGTTGGGGTGGCTGGGCGGCACCCTTCATGTGGCACAGCCGCCCCCGGCTGTGGTGGCGCCGCAGCGACGGCGCCCCGGATGGCAGGCGAGGCCTGCCCGCCTAAGGAGGGGCGCCCTTCGACGGGCTCAGGGCAGGCTCTGCCCCACATCCGCCAGCGCGTCCCAACTGCTTGCGGTCATACCTCTCGCCGGGCGCGCGTTGTCAACCCACGCCCTCCGTGCTATAATCCGCGTGGTCCGGATCATGCATGGCGAGTCGGGATTCGCCGCGCACCGCACGGCGAGGCGTCATGAATGATCCCGCGCGGTTGCGTGCCGCCGATGCACGGGCGAATCCGGCGACCGCTAGAAGCGCAGCCGAAACGTGAACTTCTCGGCTGCGCTTCTAGGTCCGGACAAGCGCAGACAGGCATGGCTCGATCTCGTCCCAAGCTCATCGTCCCCCTCGATTTCTCCACTTTGCGCGAGGCAGTGGCGATGGCGGAGAAGCTGGCGGGCGTCACGGACATGTTTAAGGTCGGGCTGGAGCTGTTCAGCGCTGAAGGCCCCGAGGCGCTGCGCGCCGTCGCTGAGATCGGCGGCCCGGTATTCTACGACTCCAAACTGCTCGATATCCCCAACACCGTGGCCGGCGCTGCCGCCGGCATCACCGGGGCTTGCGTGGCCATGTTCAATGTGCACGCCATGGGGGGGGGCGAGATGATGGAGGCCGCCGTTCGCGCAGCGTCGGAGAAAGCCGAGCGACTAGCGATTCCGCGCCCGCTGGTGCTCGGCGTTACCGTTCTCACGAGCATTGACGAGGACGTGCTGACGCAGATCGGCGTAGCGCGGTCGATGCGCGAGCAGGTCATCGCCCTGGCGCAGATGGCGCGCAAAGCGGGCCTCGACGGCGTCGTCGCATCGCCGCACGAGATCAGGGATGTCAAGGAGGCGTGCGGGGAGGATTTCCTGGTGGTGACGCCAGGGATACGCCCCGCGACTTCCGAGCTTGGAGACCAGAAGCGCGTGATGACGCCCGGAGAAGCCGCTCGGGCGGGCGCCGACTACATCGTCGTCGGCCGGCCCATAACGCGGGCGGGGGATCCGGCCGAGGCCGCTGCACTTATCGCACAGGAACTCGCTGCCGTATGACCGAAGCTGAAGCGATGCAGTTGTTGCAGGAAACCGGCGCGGTGCAGGACGGGCACTTCGTGTTGAGCTCCGGGCTGCACAGCGCGCGCTACTTCCAGTGCGCTCAGGTCTTGCAGTATCCCGAGCACACCGAGCGGCTGTGCAAGGCGCTGGCGCAGCGGATGGCCGATCTGCGAGCCGGAGTGGTGGCCGGGCCGGCCTTCGGCGGTATCATCGTCGCTTACGAGTTGGCGCGGCAGTTGGGCGTCAGGAGCATCTTCGCCGAACGCGAGAACGGCCGGATGACCTTTCGCCGCGGATTCGGTGTCGCGCCCGGTGAACGCGCCATCGTCGCCGAGGACGTTATCACGACCGGCGGTTCGGTGATGGAGGTCGCCGCCGTACTGCGCTCGTTGGGAGCCGAGGTCGTCGGTATCGCGGTACTGCTCGATCGCAGCAGCGGCGCCGATCTCGGGGTCCGGTTGGAGGCGCTGGCGCGCGCCGCGGTCGAGACCTATGCGCCCGAGACATGTCCGCTGTGCGCGCAGGGCTTGGCGGTTTCCAAGCCCGGCAGTCGGCGCGCCTAGCCGCGGGTGCGAGCAGCGCGGACGCGACGTTGGTCAGGCGAATGCGCGCGGGACGGTCGCAGAGCGCGGCCCGCGCAGTAGCGGACTTGGCTGAATCGGGGCGGCTGAGATGCGCGACGAGATCGAGCGGCTCATAGGAACGCGCATAGACGACCTGGTGAAGCTCGAGCTTGCGCTCTTCTTCCATCAGCATCCGAGCTTCGTGGACCGGCTGGAGGGCATCGCGCGCCGAGTCGGCCGCGATCCGCGGGTGGTCGAGGATGCTCTCCGCGCGCTCGCGGAGGCCGGGCTTCTCGAGAGATTCGAGCTTGGCAGCGGCAAGTATGTCCTGTACAGCTATACGCGAGACCCCGACATGCGGGGTCTCGTAGACGTCCTCAGCGCGGCCTACCACGAGAACCCCGCCGAACGCATCCAGATCGTCAAGCGCCTCATGGGACTTGCGCGCTGAGACGCCGACGGCTTCTTGGCATCCGTGTCTCCGAACCTGCCGGCTCCATCAACTGCTTCAGCCTGCGCGTCAGGACAGGTCCAGGGTTCCCTCCGCCGCCATCCGCTTGATGCGCTGCAATTCCTCAGGTCGGCCAACATCCGACCAGAAGGCGTCGAACTCAACGCCGCGGACGTCCAAGCCCATCTCCACCATGCGCCCGATCCCGACGGGAAGCTCGTATTCGCCCCTGGGCGACGGCGCAAGCCCCTCCAGGATCGGCCATACCATGGGCGTCAGAACCATGACGCCCGCGTTATTCCAGCGGGTCGAGGATGTCCCGCGCCGAGGCTTCTCGACGATCCTGGTGATGCGGTCGCCGTCCCGGTATACCGCGGCGCCCTCCCACGGATCGTCAACTGGATTGAGGCCGAGCAGAGCGTCGCAGGGGTGTGATCGGAACGACTCGGTCAGGCGCAGGTAGTTGCGGCGGGCGCAGAGGATGTCCCCGAAGCTCATGATGAAGGGCGCGGCGCCAAGGTGGGGCCGCCCGAGCAGCGCGGCCTTGGCGGTGCCGTTCTGGCTTTCCTGGACGAGGTACGCGATGCTGAGGCCGACCCGCGCGCCGTCGCCGAAGTACGCTCGCAGCTGCTCGCCGAGGTGACCGATAATCATGACCACCCGCCGCGTGCCGGTGTCCGCCAGGCCTCTCAGGATGTGCTCGAGGATAGGCGCGTCGCCGATCCGGAGTAGGGGTTTCGGGCAGGTCTCGGTGAGCGCGCCCATGCGTGTTCCCCTGCCTGCGGCGAGGATAAGCGCTTGGTCTATCATGGTGTGCTTCCCGGCGATGCACTTCGGCGCGCACCAGGCGCGTTCCTAGCGCGCATTATGCATGCGCGCACGCATCGCGCGTAGGATGCACGCTCTTCAGGCGTAGTATGAATAATCCAGGCTAGCGACGTCGCATCGGTGGCTCGGGCCGATAAGAGGAAATCAACCGCAGATCGACCTGTGCACTCCCAAATCAACGGCAATCCGATATTGACATTTCGCCACACTTCCGGCTATACTACCTGTTTAACACATCCCCGGCAGGTGAGGCGATGGCAGAGGAGTCAGTTGCGCGCAGTGAAGGGCTGAGTTTCGATGACGTGCTGCTGGTGCCCCAGCACACCGAGGTGCTGCCGGTCGAGGTCGATACCTCCACCGTCCTCACCTGCGACATGCGCCTGCGCATCCCCCTCGTCAGCTCGCCCATGGATACCGTCACCACCTCCCGCCTTGCCATCGCGCTCGCGCGCGAAGGCGGCCTCGGCATTATCCACCGCAATATGCCCCCGGCGACGCAGGCGGAAGAAGTGGATCGGGTCAAGCGTTCCGAACACGGCATGATCCGCAACCCGATCACCCTGTCACCGTCTCACACGGTTCGCGACGCGCTCGACGCCATGGAGCACTACCACATCTCGGGCGTGCCTATCACGCGGCGCGAGAAGCTCGTCGGCATCATCACGAACCGCGACGTTCGTTTCGAGGACGATTACTCCAAGAAGATCTCCGAGGTCATGACGAAGGAGCCTCTCATCACCGGCGGTGAAGGCACTACGCTCGATGAGGCGAAGGCGATCCTTCAGCGCCACAAGATCGAGAAGCTGCCCATCGTTAACGCGCGGGGGCGGCTCAAGGGCCTCATCACGATCAAGGACATCGAGAAGATCCGCCGGTTTCCGGCCGCAACCAAGGATCACAGCGGCCGGCTGTGCGTCGGCGCTGCCGTGGGGGCGATGAGGGGAGTCGTGACGCGCGTCGCGGCTCTGGTCGAGGCCGAAGTCGACATCGTCGTTGTCGACAGCGCCCACGGGCATTCGCGCGGCGTCATCGAGGCGGTCAAGCGCATCAAGGCGGCATATCCCGATCTGCCCGTGATTGCGGGCAACGTGGCAACGGCGGAGGGCACTCAATGCCTTATCGAGGCGGGGGCGGACGCGATACGGGTCGGAGTCGGCCCCGGGTCCATCTGCATGACGCGCGTGATCGCGGGCATCGGCGTGCCGCAGTTGTCCGCGATCATGGAGTGCGCGCTCGCGGCGCACCGCCACGGTATACCTATCATCGCCGACGGCGGCATCCGCTACAGCGGCGACATCGTGAAGGCGCTTGCCGCAGGCGCCGATACCGTCATGATCGGCAGCCTGTTCGCCGGCACCGACGAGAGCCCGGGGGAGATCGAGGTTTACCGCGGGCGCAGCTTCAAGGTCTACCGCGGCATGGGCTCGATCGAAGCGATGAAGCAGGGATCGAGCGACCGCTACGCCCAGGTTGACGAGAGCATGCTTGTGCCCGAGGGGGTGGAGGGGCGCGTGCCGCATCGCGGCCCGCTGTCGGCGACGGTGGTGCAGCTTGTGGGAGGGCTGCGCTCGGGCATGGGCTATTGCGGCGCGGCCGACGTGAGCCAGCTCCGGGACAAAGCGCACTTCATGCGTGTCACCGCCGCTGGCTGGCGCGAGGGGCATCCCCACGATGTGTGGATCACCAAGGAAGCCCCAAACTACAGCTCCATCTTCGCCATGGACAAGTTCCCGGAGGACTGAGGGTTCACCCCCGACTTCCAGACGCAGAGAAGGCAACCGCCGATGAACGCCGACACACGCCGATGGAGCAGCGGATGAATCAGGCGGTGCGATCTGCCGCGGCAGGTCGGAGGAAACGCCGGTGACGCCACTCGAGTATAGTAAGCACGAGAAGATCAGCCTGAAGAATCATCCAGAGTTTAACGAAGCATGGCTGCACAACCGCATAAAGGAAGACCCGAGTCTCCTGGGGCTTGGCGAGGTCGAGGTCCGGGATGTGGAGCGCACGCAGTCTGGGGCGGGCAGGCTTGACCTCCTCCTATGGCATGCTGAGAGCGAGAAGCGCTACGAGGTGGAGATCCAGCTTGGCGCCACCGACGAAAGCCACATCATCCGCTGCCTTGAGTACTGGGACATCGAGCGCAAGCGGTATCCTCGGTATGAGCACTGCGCGGTCCTGGTCGCGGAGGATATCACCTCGAGGTCCCTCAACGTCGTGGGCTTGTTCAACGGCTTCATCCCTCTGGTTGCCATTCAGCTATCGGCGCTGCGCATCGGCGATAGCGTAACCCTGCACTTCACAAAGGTTCTGGATCAGCGAGTGTTGGCGGCGGAAGAGGAAGAGACGCCCGGTCCGCCCGTCGA
>Ga0315291_10011425_pt1 | contig 10826 bp, 10 predicted proteins | sample YL17G12_20_MG_FD_203070 | JGI IMG/M metagenome (GOLD analysis project Ga0315291, IMG submission 203070) | Sediment microbial communities from Yellowstone Lake, YNP, Wyoming, USA - YL17G12_20 | ecosystem: Environmental > Aquatic > Freshwater > Lake > Sediment | place: USA: Wyoming | collected... | reverse complement strand
GACGGTAAGGAAGTTCCATGCTCCCCCGAGAGCCAAAAAGCCTAAAAAACCGTAGCCCGTTTACCGGTTTCGTAGCGTATTATGACGACGGGAAAGTAGTAAAAGAGCGGGAAAATTTCTTCAGCAAAAAGCTCGATAAGAAATGTGCTACTAGTTGGGCTGAGATAGATAAAGACAAGCTCGTCCGTTTAGACATAGTATGGCATGATCAGGTAAAAGGCCACATACTGAAACAACCCTCCGCAGACTCTTTCAACGAGAGCTATACGCTCTCTCCCCAAGATTGGTTTTTCTCCCAAAAAGGCTACTATGACCTCAACACACGGGTCATACGAGTGATCGCCCGTAACATAGGGTATATAGAAAACGGTATCGCAAACGTCCTGTCTGTGGTAGAGGAGTCTGGCGTAGTCCAGATGTACCGGAAGAAGGTGTAGCTATAGAGAATTTGTCGAAAGGAAAAAAGCATTGAAAATATATTTAGTTTCTGACCCCACTAAATTTGCACTTACTGACATGTTTTCGGGATACACGCATGCTTTTAGTAAATTAGGTATACCCCACGAAACCTTCCCCTACCACTATATGAGGGACGTGATATCTGACAAAACATGCTACAGTATAATTCACTCTACAGCCCTGACAAAATCCAAAGAATTCACACATATAATGTTCATAGGAGGGCTGAATATACCAAACTACATATTTGAAAGTGTGTATCACCTAAAATCTGTAGTTATTAGCTCCGAAGACCCTCATAGTTTTGACCCTAACAAAGACCGCCTGGGCCTCGTAGACTATTACTTCTCAAATGAGCGCTCAGTAGGTACCTGTCCCAGATTCAAAAACGCGTATTACTGCCCTACCGCAGGGAGCGACGTGGAGTGCGGTAAAATACCCAGAGAGGTCATTGAGGAGAAATACCAGAGCGACATCCTATTCTTGGGGGCTATGTACCCCAATCGTAGAAAACTCCTGGAAGCTATCATCCCGCTCGTGAAAAAGCACAAACTGACCCTCAAAATCTGCGGTCATGTCCAGTACCTACCTAAGAACTCCCATCTATGGGAGTATGTGACAGACGCTAGGACGATACCTCACAACGAGACTGTACGATACTATAATGGGGCCAAAGTCGTCCTCAATATGCTCAGGGACATTAATTGGAATCCCCGCACGAGTACCAAAAAGAACCCTCTCAATAGCAGCAAATTTGATGCTCAGAGCCTCAACCCCCGTGCCTATGAGGTACCTCTGTGCCAGGCGTTTATGCTACAGGAGGACACACGAGCTGAGGCTCGGGAGATATTCACCGACAAACAGGTCGGGTTTTTCTCTGATGAAAGTTCTCTGGTAGAACGTCTGCACTACTATCTCATAGGACCTGGTAAGAGTCGCAGGGACGAAATGGCTTTCCAGGCCTACAAGCATGTAGCCGCCAATCACACCTACATCAACCGCCTCCTATACATCAAAGGCATCCTCGAAGCACCGGTAACGAAATGAGCTTTTCTATGGACGCACACCGTGAGTTGAGCGCTAGCGAGGATATCCTAACCAAAGAGGATATCCTCCAAGCAGAGCGCGACATCAACGAAAAAATGGATCGCTTTTCTATAGAACACCGCTACTATGTCGGACAGAGCATCGAATCTGCCCGACACACCTACATGACTTTCTGACTCACCTCTCCCATAAAATAATCTCTTAATAATCCCTGCAAATATATTAGCTCTACATATGGAGTCAGGGATATACCATGAGAATTGGCGCATACAGTCCTCGTACAGGTAATCTACTCGCCGCGGACATATCTGGGGTAAATTTCGGGAATGTCCGTCAGGGTGAGCACAGTGTGCTACCGGTACTGATCCGTCCTGAGAGAGAAGACGAAGATATCTCAGGTCTGGAACTCTATCTCCAGAACAACGGCGGGTTTGATCAGACAGAGTATGGATACTTTGTCTATTCAGACTTCGTGCCTGTGAGGTCCTGGGATCCCGCGGTGACTGGGGACTCCAGCTACCAATACATATCGGATCATTTCACAGAGGTACCAAACCCGCCTGATCTATCCGATGGCATCCAAATCAACATCAATATAGACGGTTTTGGGGATTATGTGTGGCTCGACGTAGAACCAGGTCTCCTGGAGACTGGCGGGACATCGAGCATCAATTATCGGTTCATATTCGAGTATTCATAGCGGAAAGGATTTTCACATGGCAGGATTAAAAATCGAGCGCTATAGCCCGGTCAGTATGGCTCTGGTAGACGCTGACGCTACTGGTGTAGATTTCGGGGATGCCATAAAAGGGCAGCACTGCTCAAACGTGGTGGCTATCCGACCGGTAGCTGATGGCATCACATTCACAGCTCTGGCATTGTTCCTGGAAAACACCAACGGTGTAAATCACACAGAGTTTGGTAAGTACCAATCTGCAGTAGCAACACCTGGCATAACCCCAGGCAGTAACTACCTATCAGATGCTTTCGTACCGATAACTGGTATCTCTGATGCCGCTATGATCGGTATGTACTCAGACTATGGTATCATGTTCGATAGCACAGATCCTGAGTATGCCTGGATGGATGCTGAAATCGGTACAGCAGAGAATATGCTAGGTAGCTCTACCATCAATTTCAGATTCGTTTTTGAGTACAACTAGCACAAAACCCAGCACCTTATATTAAAGTGTCCCGAAAATATGTCTAGTTACACAACAGAGAAACACCACATAAAAAAAGGTCACTCGGAGTGGTCTGCCTGTGACTCTCTGTGCTTTAAATCTAAAAACCTCTACAATCAAGCGCTTTATAGAGTCCGACAGCATTATTTCAAAACCGGAAAATATATCGAGCACAACAAAGTACAAAAAGAATTCCAAAATGAAAAGCCTGAGTGCTACACGCAACTAAAAAGTAAGGTAGCTCAGCTCGTTTTGAAGCAAGTAGATCATGACTTCAACAGCTTTTTTGGAGCTTTGAAATCTTGGAAAGAGGATCCCAGTAAATTTTTTGGTAAGCCTAAAATCCCGTGCTACAAAGAAAAAGACGGTAGAAATGCAGTATCTTTTAACGTGCAGTCAATGAGCAAAAAATCTTTTAAAAAAGGGATTTTACAACTAAGCGGGCTCCTGCTCTCACTACCGATACAGCACCCGATAGAGATACTGAGTAAAGTCAAAAAAGGAGAGGCATACAAAGTACTGTCTATAAAAGAGGCTACTATAACTCCTGATGGAGACGGATTCGTAGTAATTATCAAGCATGAGATCCCTGATGTAAAACTCGCGGAGGAAAACGGGGTAGTTGCTGGTGCAGATTTGGGAGTAAACAATCTGTCCGCGGTATCTACTAACGTAAAGGGTGCCACAAATTTTATGATTAATGGTAGACCCCTAAAGTCTATTAATCAGTATTACAATAAAGAGTTGGCTGCCCTTAGATCGAGCTCTGATAAATGTAAAACTCGGAGTGGCAAGAAAAAGATACAGGATAGAATCAGAAAGCTCTGTAGGAAAAGGAACTATAAAGTAAGGGATTATTTGCACAAAGCTTCTCGTATGTTGGTCAATCGTTTAGTTTCCTTAGGCGTCACCCATTTGATAGTGGGTAAAAACGACGGATGGAAACAAGAGGCTGACATGAGTAAGAGGAGTAATCAGAATTTTGTGCAGATACCTCACGCCAAATTTATACAGATGCTCCAGTATAAATGGCGCGCTTTGGGCCTGAAGTTCTCTTTGTCTGAGGAGAGCTATACATCCAAGTGTAGTTTTCTTGATAGGGAGTCGTTGGAGCGCCACGATAAATACAAAGGGAGGAGAGTTAAACGAGGAATTTTTAAATCTGCTGAGGGTTTCTTACTGAACGCAGATATTAATGGATCTGGGAACATTGTAAAAAAAGTAGTCAGGGATGCGTGGGATTTATGGTCTCACGAGGACTTGATAGAGGGTTTTGTAGTCAACCCAGAGAACTTAACCGTTCCACAGCCTCGAAAGTGGCTGAGACAGATAGCGTAGAACACTTTTCTATTTTATTTGAGACTATAACTAATATGTTGACACCAATATCAGACCCTATACACAAGCTGGCTCAGGTCATCGTAAAGAGATGTGAGGGCGGACTCGACCCTTCGGATATATCTATTCTGAAGAATGACGGTCCCACCTATCTGAGACGTGTACAGACAAATTTGAAATTAGGTAAAGAGCCTTTGGCTGACATCGAGGACACGGACAAGAAAGTCCTTTTGTCTTACGTGGTTTTTCTTAGGCAGAACATCACGATGGAGAAGGGCGACAAGCCTAACGAAGAGGATGCCGCTAAGATACTCCATGGTGAAGTGTATGAGGCCTCTAAGAAAGAGAGCAAGGATCTCCAGGAAGAGCTTTTGAAGCAACTGGAGAAGATCGGTATAGACGTGAAAAAGAACGAAAAAGGAGATAAATAATGGAACCGACACCAAGTTTTACAGCTGATGTAGTGAGTGGTCGTATCCCTCTCACAGTGAGTTTCACAGACACCTCCACAGGCGTTCCTACATCTTGGGATTGGAATTTCGGGGATGGATCTTCGCATTCAACTTTACAAAACCCCACGCACGTGTACACAGACGCGGGCTTGTATACCATAAATTTTACAGCTACTAACGGCGACGGATCTGCAGGCACTGCATCTATCGATTACATATCTGCGACAGACATCGACTACAGAGACCTACCAGCTACTATAAACATTCGTGATTTCAGGATGGTCATGGGTGCTCCGACGCTGACTACCGATCGGCTCGGGGTGACTATACCGTTTACGGGTATCGCCGATCCCGCTCTTACTGCGGACCTCCTGGCTTATGAGTACTCCACGGACAACGGTAGTAACTGGTCGACGATGACGACCTCCTCTACTCTCACTGGTCTCGCGTTCACTCCTTCTGGGGCAGCGTTCAGTATTGTGTGGGATGCTACCACAGACGTCAGTACCCTGCTGTACAACACTCAGCTACGTATACGGTTGAAGGCTGAGAGCGGGTCCTACGAGACAGCGTACTCCTCGTACATTCTGTTTTTCGAGCGTACCATAGTGAACACACAGCTACGGACGTCTCCTGGATTCCCGGCAGATTACCGCGGGATACCTGGGTCGGATTTGATGGCAAACGCACCTAAGGCATAAATGCACACGAAAGGGTATTGACCATGCAATCCAAGATCTCTTCCATGCTCGATGCTGTCGCTGACTCTCTTGAGGCTAAAGGTCTCATCAAGGAAGCGTATGAGATCGATAAAATAGCCAACAAATTCGAAGAGCAAGCTAAAGCACAAGCTAAATTTATGATAGGAAAGGGACTTGATATTAGTTATCCCGGAATGCTCGAGGGCAGTTTAGATACAATTACAACTGTTGAACCTGGCGAAGTTGAGGCCATCAAATCTCTACTTAAAAAGCATTTTCCAGATGGGGATGCGTGGATTGTTCCTGATGGCAGTATTTATTCTAAAAGAATTACCAAAAACACGCCTACCATAGTAGCATTCCATAAAACAAATATGATGAGTTTTTGGAGTGAAGCTAGAGCCAAGGGTCTAATCAAGTCTGCTTACTAAAATTGAACTACCATAATCCTACAGGCAACAAAAAGTGATAGTACTATCTACTATCCCTTTTTAGTATATTATAGACATGTCCCCCCTAGAAATCCTCGGTCTCTCCCCAGGCTCCTCCCTCGAAGACGCCAAAGCCCGCTGGCGTCAGCTGGTCCAACAACACCACCCCGACCACGCCTCCACAGACGATACTCAAAAGTTCCACGACATCCAGGCGGCCTATGAGGCGGTCAAAGCAGACCCGTCGATCCTGGACGGTAAAAAAGCCTCTACAGCGAGTTTCTTGAGGGTAGATGTAGACGTATCCATAGAGGACATCTATTTCGCCAGAGAGATACCTGTAAAAATATCTCGACAGGTCTACTGCGACCACTGCGCAGGTACCGGAGCTGAAGCCAGAGAGGCAGGTATCTGTACACTGTGTAACGGTACCGGCAAGATCACCAGCAATGTCCTGAAACTAATGGGTAGAGGATCAGAGTGTCCTACATGTTTTGGGGCCGGGGTACCACTAATAAACCGATGTACCGTATGCGGTGGGTCTAAATACGTGGTGGATAGGTCTACGAGAAAGGTCAGGTTCTCAATAGGCGATTATCACAACAAGGTTGTGACGTTGAGAGATGCAGGTCACCAGATATCGAGGAACACGTATGGTAGTGTATACGTTAAACTAAACGTGGACCATAGCGGTCCAGCGTGTATAGAGGACGACTATTTCAGGGTGAACTATAAAATACTGCCTATACAGAGGATCATAGGGGATAGCGCAGAGATGGAGATGTACAGTCGTAGATTGAAGTTCAGGATAGAGAAGAACGCTACAGAGACTCTGATAGTAGACAGGGTATCCCCTGGCGTGACACAGAGAGTCCGTGTAATGTTTATCGAAACTCCCGCTACGCTCACTAATGAGACTGTGGAGCTCTACAAGAAGATACTGGCTATTGAGAAACAGTACAAAGAAAAGGCTCTTCAGTAGTATACGGAAGAGCCTTTATCCAGTCTCCTCAGGCTACTACCCTATTTTGATCTCGCAAGAATCATTGGAGCAGAAACGCTCGCCTTTACCAGCAGCCAGTTTTTTCTTGGAGAAAGTCATAGGCTTTATCTTAGCCACATACGCCTTGTATTCTTTCTCTGTTATAGTCTCATACGGCATCTGCTTGTACCCGTTATCTGTATTAGGTAGTAAGCTCACGCATTTCAGTCTATGTTCAAAATACTCTAGAGCACGTTTGAGGTCCTGTTTCTCAGATTCTTTGAACGTTACTGTAATGCTGACCTGGTTATCTGACCAGTGGTATTGATACATTCCAGCATTCTCAAGTTGCTCCCAAACAGTCACGTCATTTTTCCCTATGGTGAAAAAAGGCTCTTCAATAGGGAACTCTACGCACACAGAGTTCTGGGAGTATACATCTTGCTCTGTTCTATATCCCGCATCTCTGAGCATAGGCAGATACTCACTGTTCACATCGAACCTGATTCTGCGGATGTAGTGCTTAGAGTGTGGATAATGGATCCCCGCGGATACGCCTGCCAACAAAGATACAGTACCAGACGGTTTTACCGTGGTGAGCTTTTTCGACAGGGGCACACACAACCAGGCTGAGTATTGTTCATCTATACCTCTTAAGTAAGCATATCCTTTATCACACCATTCAAGCATATTAGTCAAACCATGCCTACCTATAGCGTTTATGATTCCTGTCTGAGATATACCCATACGGCGATTCTTGAGCATGACAGCATTGGTTTCTGCCCAATGAGTGTTTACTAGAGTCACTGATTTAGCATAAAGGTACGCCATTTTTAGAGTGTCTTCGAACTCTTCGTATGAATCGTGGCGCGAGGGGAAACTTTCTACTAGGCATTGAAACGTTAGTACGTTTCCAAAAACCCCCATGTGGTTTTCAGGTTCAGAGAAGCAATAGGTAGTGTGCTTTCCACCCAGTTTTTCTATTTTAACAACTCTCTGTTTTAATGCAGCGTCTATTTTTTGCCCGTCAGGATAGGCGTTGTTAACTCTATAACGGCTCCCTATTTTTGTTGCTTTCCTAATTCTACCAGGAATTTCTCCGCACTCGTATGAGGGAATATAGCAACAGTATACCGAGTAATTACGTGTGCCAAAATTAGTCTCTTCTCCAGCTTCTCCAACTAAATATGTTGTGGCATGATCTATGCCCACTCGTCTAAGCAAGATCTGGAGATCACTAACTTTCTCCTCGTTACCAAAAATTCTGAAATTGTCTGTATTGATCTGGTTGCACACATTGCCGTCCGTATCTAATAGACCAGCTACGAATTCCAGGATGGATGCTCGATCCATCTCAAACACCCACTCAGGCAGTCCTTTGTTTTTATCGTTCAACTCCTGACACCGGTCCAAGTCAAGAACCCCTTTAAAGGAGGCTCTACTAAACGGGTCCGAGTACCCCTCTTTTGTCTGCTCCTTATACCATATTCCATGCATTCCGAGATCTTTAAGCTGAGCTTTTTCGCCATAAGCGCAGAACATAGGGCGGTCATTGTCTATAAACCCGTCTCCTGAAAACAGGCCGTACTCATAGGCATACGGCTCAAAATTACCTTGGATATCTCCCAGTGAAAAAGGTATCGATCTGTCCCCTACAGTTAGATCTTTGGTGTCGATCTTTTTGTAGATCTTTTTAGTTTTACCTTTTATGTACCATCCATGGTCTTCTGTACAATCCAAATAAGAACCGTCGCTTAGAAAGATACGATAAAGATCTTTGTTTGCTCCAGCAACAAAAGGTGTTACGAGAGACCAGCTATCTCCGTTCCATACTTCTACTGGTTTTCCGACCAAAGATGATATACTATACACCCCTGATATGGTCTGTATTTTTGTGTCTCCCGAAACACAGCACAGTTCAAACGACTCGAGGGTCTGCTCACCGCAGTTGTGTGCGACAACACCATTAACATAACCCCAGTGTATAGACTCCATTTTGAAATCATACACGGTTTCTACGCCATAGGGCTCGATAGAGGTTACAACAGGACAAAGTTCTTGTGACAAAGTCATTAAAGAGATACCTAAGGTATCTTTAGCTTGTATGTCTTTGTCATCAGAGGTGCGAAAAACATGGTCTGGTGTACATCGGAAACTAATATTGTTCGACATTTTCACAGTTATAGTGGCTTTAGCTCCTGTCTCAACTATCTCCGTTTTAACTGTGTTTTTACTGAAAGGACTAGGTATATCAACAGTCTGACCTACGATGTCTCTAAACTCAGCTTCTACCATTGATCCGTTTTTCAGGATACGCAATTTAGAGTCTCCAGAAAAACAAGGGTTTACCCCTTTAGCGTGCTTGTCAGCCCAGGTGATACCATCTTTCAACCTACCGTATTTTTGGGCATTCTCTAGCCACACGATGCCGGGCTCACCGTTTTTCCAAACGCTCTCTACGATAGGTCCGTAGTCCATGTGTGATCTAGCGAGGATAGAATTATTCGACGCCCAACGGTGGCTCTCCAGCTTAGCCGCGTCTTGTTTCATGGTCAGAAACTCAACGTCTTCAGGAAGACCTAAAGCTATTTCAGCTGAGTTGTGGACAAGCAAGCCATCTTGGCATACAAACTCTTTTTTTCCTGGGACTGAAATGTCATAAGTTGTCACTTCAAGGTCATTCTCACAGATCCCTAGTACCTCTACAGGCACCATATTTTTATAATCTACGCCACAAGCGGTCAAACAAGAGAGGGTCATCTGTTTTGCGCTGCGATCCCAAGTCCTTTTGAAAGGTACATTTTTAATCCATTCAGATGGAAATCCAAAATCATGTTGACTCCTTGAAGTAGCGTTTCTAATTATACTTTCGAAACATCTGCTGTACTTCTCTGCAATAGCAAAGAAATCTTTTTTTGTTTTCTCTCCTACGATAGTAAGGTGATACAAAGCTTTCCAACTACCCGCAGGTTTCCTGTGCATTTTTATTCTTGTTGGAATTCCTAAAGAGGCATAAAGAGCCTGAACTTCCGATAAATATTCTGGATATATAGAGGAAGCCGCTATAATAGGCCTATTGTGTTTTCCGCCGTCAGAATCAAACAAACCAATAACATATGCAGCCCTGATATCTCGAGTACCCTTTAGTATGAAATCAGGTATGGATATGCTAGTGCTTGCTTGCTTAAACCTGGACAAATACCACGCCAGCTGTTTTGATTGGACCCTAACTTTATGGGATTTGTCTTTAGTGGAAGGTAAAGTATCACAGAGAGCAACACCAAAACGTTTGATTTGTTTTTGGCAATCTTCTATTATTTTAGGATAGTCGGGAGAGCATGCTACAGAAACATAGGCGTTGAAACCATTTTTCGAGAAATTCGGATAAGTATACCCGTCCCCATGGAACAAGCCCAGGAACCAGGCCATATCGGGATCTAGTTCAGGTATTGTAATGTTTTTGCAGGTGGTCGAGTGCTTGCTTTTTTTGTAACTAAAATCTGGCAAACTTGTTTTTTCCCCTTCAATGCCAGAATCGATAAAAGTTAGACGATCTCCTTTTTTAAGATCTTGTGCCATAACCCACGAATATTTTCCAATACCCGTCATTTTAGCTACCTTGTGCTTTTTGGTGCACTCAAAAACCCCAAGCTGCGTTCTGATAGCTATTGTTTTTTGCTTCCCTTGTGGAATCAACTCAGATATTTCTGCATATCCATCACTGGTTTTTGCTAACATGCCTGGAAGAATATTTTCTACGCGTACTAAACCTTCTTTAGTATGAATTAGAGTACCTTCAGGAAGACATCTGCGAACGTTACCGGCTACCACACATCTACCGATCATGTTCATGATATCAACAATATCTGTAGATTTAATAGGTTGACCTACGCGCTCTCTCAAGAGTATCTCTACATCTTCAAGCAATCTTTTCAAAGGCGCAGGACCTGCGGATAATCCCCCAAACCCTTTGATAGGGGACCCCTCCTCCCGTATCAACGAATAATCATAAGTATATCTTGGTTTACCAAGGAAATAGGCGTCAAGTAGTTTTTTCAAACTCTCTACCCAGCCCTCACGACTATCAGGTATCTGATACACGCCGTTTTCTTTAGGCTCTTTTATTGTGATCTTACCAGCGCCTAGAGTATCAAAACCCACACCCACACCGAGCATCGACATGTCCATCAAGAACTCAAAAGCTTTGGAGTTCTTGATGTCTATGTCTTCCG
>Ga0315291_10011424_pt1 | contig 10827 bp, 9 predicted proteins | sample YL17G12_20_MG_FD_203070 | JGI IMG/M metagenome (GOLD analysis project Ga0315291, IMG submission 203070) | Sediment microbial communities from Yellowstone Lake, YNP, Wyoming, USA - YL17G12_20 | ecosystem: Environmental > Aquatic > Freshwater > Lake > Sediment | place: USA: Wyoming | collected... | reverse complement strand
CCATGTTGCGCGACCCGCACCTGCCGCAACGCATCCGCCAGGTGCAATCGGGCAACGGGCAACCCCTGACTTCCAGGCAGGTGCTCCAGCAGCTTCACCTGAGCCGCCAGGTGGCGCCCGGCGTGCGGTTTACCATCACCACCAATCCCGGCGTGGTCTTCGGCCTGCCCATGCCGCGCTGGGCGATTCTGGCCACTACGGCGATAACGATCATCCTGGTGACCTTCTTCTTCGCCACCTCGCGTCCCAGGGCGTGGTTCGTGCACACCGCGATGTCGTGCATCCTCTCCGGGGCGCTGGGCAACCTCTACGACCGGATGTTCAGCGAAGTGACGCTGCCGGGACTGGAGCCGATCCGCCGGCAGGTCCGGGACTTCATCGACTGCTCGCAGCTCCACTACAACAGCGTCTTCAACGTCGCCGACGCCCTGCTGGTGATCGGCGCGGCGATGCTTGTGCTCCACTGGCTGGCCGGGGCGGCAATCCGCAAGACCCGCTGACTCCCGCGCGGTTGCCTTTGATGACAGGAGGACGGCCGGGGGATAGGATCATCTCGCATGAGTCCCGAGACGGTCCACGTTCCGAACCTCCGCGCGTACGCCGCGGCCCAAAGGCGATGGACGCTCCTTGGCATGATCGCGGAACTGCTGTTCCTCTTGCCCCTGGTCCCCGCAGGCCGGTACGTCGAGACTCGCCTTAGCGGCAGCGGGCAGGGGCTGGCAACCGCCTTCCGCGCGGCGGCCGTCCTTGCCGCCCTGTGTTTGCACCTCTGCCTGATGGTCTCCATCGGGTATCACACCGTCATCCGGTTGGCGAGGCGGTTCGGACTGCCTGCGGCGGACCCCATCGGTCTCGCGCGGCGTCTGATCCCGGGCAATCTGTCCCGGTCAGCGGGGGCGGTGCTCATGGCGATGCTGGTGATCCTCTGGCCGACCTGCGCATCATTGGGCGGGCCTGGTCTGCCCGTTTGGGTACTGGCTATCGGGCTTGCCGCGCGCTGCTGGCTTCAAAGGGCGGCTTGTCGTCGCGGAGAATGGTCGGTGACGCCGTTGGATCCGTCGCCGATGGCCGATGAGCTCGGTCGTCTGGCGAGCAGATGCGGCATCCGCGGCCTGGAGGTGCTGCTGATTCGCCAGTCAAGCCTTCCGCTGGAATTCGCGGCCATCTGTCAGGGAAACAGGAGACGCGCGGTGGTATTCCTGAACGCGGAGGCCCTGAAGCTGCTTGAGGAACCGGAAACACTTGCCGTCTTCGCCCACGAGCTGAGTCACCTGCGGTTCCGGCGCACCGCCGGGCTTGGCAAGATCATCACGTGGGCCTGGTGGACCGTCATCGCCCTGGCTTTATTCCTTGGGCTTGCACATGGGGGCGCGGGACTGACAACCATCAAACAACCGCTGTCCTACCTGCCGGGATTGCTGGTGACGATCTGGGTGGCGGGCCTGGCCTACCTGCCCGTGTCTTTGGCGCTGACCAGACGGGAGGAGCGCCTGGCCAACCGCCGGGCCGTGGAACTGACCGGCAGGGCCGGTCCGCTGATCTCGGCCATTAGGAAACTCAGCTCTGCCGGCACGGCGGAGCTTCCGTCACCGTGGTGGGAGCGGTTGCTCTTCGCCGATTGCCTCTCTGCCAAGCAGGCCATCGCGGGAATCCGCCGCCATGCCTTGCGCAGGGGCATTCCCACGGAAGAACCCGTGCAGACGCCCTCCCCCATTCGTGTATGATGGGGGCGCCTGCGCCAGGATACCAACGTGGTTGCAGGCAGCCGCCAGGCGACCCTCCAATGAGACCCGTTCTTCTGGAAATGACGCCCGATCAACTTCGCCAGGCCGTCGTCGATGCGGGCGGCCCGGCCTACCGCGCCGACCAGCTTGCCGACTGGGTATATCGCAAGGGTACAACCGATCCGGCGGCGATGACCAATCTCCCCCGCGGCCTGGCCGAGAGCTTCGACATCCTCACCTCACGCGTGGTCGCCCGGCGCGAAAGCCGCGACGGCGTGATCAAGCTCCTGCTTGAGTACCCCGACGGCCGGCAGGTCGAGACGGTCCTGATCCCCGGCGAATCGCGCGTCACGGCCTGCCTTTCCACGCAAGTCGGCTGCGCGTTCGCCTGCGCGTTCTGCGCGTCGGGGACCAACGGCCTGGCCAGGAACCTCAAAACCGGCGAAATCCTCGAGCAACTGCTGCACCTCCGCCAGGCGGCGGGACGACGCATCACCAACGTCGTCTTCATGGGCATGGGCGAGCCGCTGGCCAACTACTCATCCGCGCTGGAGGCCATCCGCGCCATCGTCGATCCTGATCGCTTCGGCATCTCGGCCCGGTCCGTGGTGCTCTCGACGATCGGTCTGCCTGCACAGATACGCCGCCTGGCGCGAGAGGCCCTGCCGATCACGCTGGCGATCTCGCTGCACGCGCCCACCGACGCGCTGCGGCGGAAGCTGATGCCCGCAGCCGCCAAGGCCGCCCCGTTGGAGAAGCTGCTAGCCGCCGCCGAGACGTTCTTCCAGAGCCGCAACCGCGAGATAACCCTGGAGTACGTCCTGCTTGAGGGCATCAACGACGACATCGCCTGCGCCGAGGCCCTTATCGGGATCGCCCATCGCCTGCGGGCGAACGTCAACCTGATCCTCTACAACCCCGTGGAGTCGCTCCCGTACCGCCCGCCCACCCGCCAAGCCGCCGCGGGGTTCCTCGCACGCCTACGGCGACGCTCCGTCAACGCCCACCTCCGCCGCTCCCGCGGCGCCGACATCGCCGCCGCCTGCGGACAATTGCGGCAAAGCGCCGGGCGGAGGTGAAACGAAATCGTCGTCTGGTCCTTTGCCCGATTGGTCAACCGGTCTGTCGGCGCATCGGTAAGCCGGTCAGGCGTCCAATCTGTCACCCGATCAACCCGTTAGATTCGTCAACCGCCTGCCTTGCCGTTAACTCTCCATTCGCGATTCACGACTCCGTTTCGACGGCCCCAAGGGCGCGATTCTATAGATTAGGTTCTTCCAGCGGGACGGGGCAGTGGCGTTTTCGGCCACAGCGCTTGCACTCGCTGCCGCTCCAGATCGCCTCCAGCATGTCCAGCACCGGGTCGATCAGGGCCACTTCGTCAGTCCAGACGCCTCCCTCGAAGTTCCGCCTTCCCGCGCTCTTTGCCCCTAGCCCCGCCCCGGTGAGGTTGGCGGAACCGAGGTACATCCATCGACCGTCGGCGACCACGGCCTTGACGTGTACGCGCGGGCAGCGACGCATCTTCAGCCCCGCGGGGACCCCCGCCTTCAGCCTGCCAAGAAGCGGGCCGCTCGGGACGGCGCCATGCAACAAGCGAACGTCAACCCCCTGGCCGGTGAGCCTGGTGAAGGTCTCAACGACGCTCACGGCGCGCCCGCGCCTACAGTCGCTTTTCCCCGCACCAACAGGGAAGGGAATATGCACGTCCTTGACGTCGGCGGTGGCGATAAACAGGCGGTGGCGGCACCTCGCCAGCGCAGGGGCGAGCACGCCGTCAAGGTGCTCATCATTCAGCACAAGTCTCACCACGGCTGAATCATCGGCCAGAAGAGGACGTGCGGACCAGTCGATTGGCGGCCTGGTCTCGGGGCCCATCGGCCGGTCGGGGGGCGCCAATTCGCCATTCGCGATTGCCATGTATCTCACCCGCCTTCCGGGCCAGATCCGGCCTGCTGAATCGTTCGCCCGCGGGCGGTTCGTATCGTACTGGTACCATAGCACGGTCTATTCGCACGGGGGTGCATCCTCCGTGCGAGAAGGTGCCAAAGGAGGCAACCATGGACCGCGTTATTGGCGTGTCGCCAGGGTCTCACATGCTGACAAGCCGTGAGATATATGAGCGACACGTGCAGAAAAGAGAGGACAGATTCGCCGCGCCGCCGCCGAAAAGGACCTCGTTGGAAGAGGAACCCACCGGTGCGCTGGCCCTTTTCAGGCGCCTGATCCTGGAGCTTGTCAAGGCGTGTTTCTACGGATCAGGCGGGGCCGGCATGTATCGGTCCGTCCGCGAGTTCATAGCGGCATCGGCTGAGGAAGCGACGAGATTTCAGTCTGGCCTCCCATGCACGGACTCCGCCGGCGCGGCGAAGGCGGATTGGCTGGGCTGAGCCGACCCGACCTGTCTCACCGGCCGCTGAGTGGGCAGGCCCGACGATACCAACCGCGCGCTCTGGAGAAGGACAGAGGGCGGATTCCTCGCGGGTCCGCCCCCGTCGTTTTAGGGTGGAAGCCAATCGGGCAGCTTGTATGATATCCGCGGCTTCACTGGTTGCCGGGCCGCCGCCAGCGCGGCGGCAACGGTCAGAGGTCTCAAATGGGCAAGCCCAGACGCCGCAGAAAGATCGGCTCCAAGAAGCGCCGCGAGCGCCACAAGCGACGCAAGCGCTAGTGGGAGGCCGATGAGTCCCCGTCGCCGTCCATGCCGGTGCGCCCCGAGGCCCGCCGGCAAGGGGGGTATGCTTATCATTTGCCCCAGACGCCCTCGATCTTGCGCGCGCAGACCGGGCAGCACCCGTCGCGAAGCTCGTTGAGGCGGACGCTGAAGCCCACCCGGTCGATCAACAGCTTGCCGCAGCCGGGACAGCAGGTGCTTTCGTTCATCCTCCCGGGGACGTTTCCCGCGTAGACGAAGTGCAGCCCAGCCTCCTTGCCGATCCGGCAGGCAAGCTCAAGGGTCTCCACGGGCGTCGACGGCGTGCCGGTCATCTTGTAGTCGCCGTGGAAGCGGCTGACGTGCCATGGGACGCCTGCCCCGAGTTCGCCCGCGATGAACCGCGCGACGTCACGGAGTTCCTCGGCTGAATCGTTCATCCCCGGGACAACCAGCGTCGTCACCTCCACCCATATTCCGGCCTTGACCAGGGCCTTCAGGCACACGAGCACCGGCTCCAGGCGCGCCTTCATTACCCGCCGGTAGGTCTCGTCGCGGAAGGCCTTGAGGTCCACGTTGATGGCGTCCAGGTACGGGGCGATCGTCTCCACCGCAAGCGGCGTGAGGAAGCCGTTGGAGACGAAGTTGTTCTTGACGCCGCGCTGATGGGCGAGCTTGGCCGTATCATAGGCCATCTCGAAAAAGACCGTCGGCTCGGTGTAGGTGTAGCTGATCGAGGCGCAGTCGTGGGACACGGCGGCTGAGACGATCTGGGCGGGGCTGACGGCCTGGCCGCCGCGGACGGAGCCTTCGCGCGGGGCCTGGGAAATCTGCCAGTTCTGGCAGAACTCGCACTGGAAATTGCACCCTGCCGCAGCAATGGACAGGGCAAGCGAGCCGGGAAGGAAGTGAAACAGCGGCTTCTTCTCGATGGGGTCGACGTTCATCGCCACCACTGCCCCGTAACTGTGGGACTTAAGCGCCCCCTCCACGTTCTCCCGCACGCGGCAGACGCCGTATTTCCCCGCGGCGATCACGCACTGGTGCCCGCAGAGGTTGCAGCGGACCTTCTGCCCGTCGAGGGCCTCCCACAGCATCGCCTCATGCGCCTCGGCCATGTTGCCGGTTCTCCTTTGTGTCCGGAGTTCCCCGTTCCGAATTCCAGGTTCCATGCTCCAGTTACTGCAACTGCCCCATGTCGCGTTCGGGGAGGACTTTTCGCAGCAGGAGGTAGGTGCGGCCTTTGCAGAAGGTGATTTCACCGGTGATGACGATCCGGCCTGGGGCTCTCTGCGCCTGTTCCAGCAGGCGGCAGGGAAGCAGCCTCAGCGGCCGCTCCGACAGCGTGTTGTCGGATTCAAAGCGGACTTCCCACCACGGCCCGTCGGCGCCGCGGACGGCCCGCACGAGGCGATCGACGACGATTCCGGGCCGGTCCGGCGCGGCTTGCTCTTCAGGCGGCGGGGCGACCGATTGCGTGTCGGGCGCGAGATCCTCGTGGGCTGCCGGCATCAACACCGGCTTGGCCGGGCGATTGCGGGTCAGCACCTTGATTAGGCCCTCCGACGACGCGGCGGCGTCATCCGCGGCAGCCTCGGCGGGCGGGGCGGGCTGCACCGATGTGGGCGCGGCTGCCCCCGGCATTGCCGCGGCCGTTTCCACCCCTAGCGTCCGGGGAAGGATATGCGCCTGGCGCTGGTAGACCGTCACCTCACCGGAGACGCGGAAGACCACACCGGGATCCTTTGCCAGGAGCTGCTCCATGCTCTCCAGCCGCTGGCATGGCAGGACGCGGTGCGGGCCAAGCGGCGCCAGCGTCGGGGCGTTCTCGAACTCCAGGACGGCCCAGCCGCTTTCACTGTCGATCTTCATGCGACAGCGACGATCAACGATCGGCAAATCCGGGGGCAATGGTTGGCGGCCTTTGACGGGTGCGGCGGAGACGGGTGGGGTGATAGGCACCGGCTGGCGGTCCAGCAGCACCGCGGGTCCCTCTTCCCCGCCAACAGGCCCGACGGGTTCAGCGGTCTGCTGGCCTGGCGCGGCGCACAGACCGACCCCCGCCGCGACTGCAAGGGCCGCCGCCATCAGTCGCCACCGAATTGCCGCATTACAGACCATCAATCGCGATCGTCCTGAAATCGTTCGCTCACACGGCCAGTCGGCGGAAAGTATCGGGCCAGCTCCTGCGGGGAGTCCGCCACGGCCACCAGCTCGCCGCATTCCGCGCGCTTCGCAACCATCAATTCTATCACCGGCCGCCAGAATTGCCCCATGCACACCAGCGGCCGAGCGGCGAGCAAGCCTTTGCCCATCGTCTCCCAGGCGGCGGCAAGCTCCACCAGCGTGCCGGTGGCGCCGGGCAGCAACACGTAGCCGGCCGTGCCAACCTCCAGCAGCCTCTCCAGCCGGGCGAACAGGCTGTCGGTGACGATCACCTGGTCGATGTGGCGGTTGGGTCTGGACCGCCACAGCGAACATGTCACGCCGATGGTCCTTCCCCCGGCCTGCTTGGCGCCGGCGGCAGAGGCCTCCATCGTCCCGCCATAGCCGCCGTTGGCAACCGTATAACCCAAGCCCGCCAACACCGCCCCGGTGGAGCGGGCCAGTTCATAGGTCTCATCGCCCTTCCGGGCGTCATTTGAGCCAAAGACGCAGACGACCTTCTGCGCCTCCACCAGCCGATTGGCGTCCTTAGGCGCGGGGTTCATGTGCTGCCTGCCCCCTATTGCCCGCCCGCGGCGGTGTATCGCAACAGGCCGCCGGGGGCGAGTATCTTCCGCTGGCGCGGGGACAGTTGCACCCGGCAGGTGAAGTCAAAGCCCTTGGTAACATCGCGGACCGCAAGCGTCTCGGCGGCGGCGACGGTGCGCCCAAGCCCATCCAGCCGAAGCTCATCGCCCGCCTCGACTCGCTCGTAGTCGGCTGGATCGGCGAAGGTCAGCGGCAGGATTGCGAAGTTGACCAGGTTGGCCTGGTGAATCCGCTCAATGGTCTTGGCCAGTACCACGCGGACGCCCAGGTACATGGGGCACAGGGCCGCGTGCTCGCGGGATGAGCCTTGCCCGTAGCTGTCGCCTGCGACGATGACGCCGGCCCTTCCGCCGGCCTTTGCATCCAGCGCGGCCTCGGCAAAACTCTTGGCCCCAGGCTCGTTGAAGCAGTCAAAGACGTGCCTGGCGTACTCCGGGACGTTGGAGCGGAACTTCAGGAGCTGCCCCGCCGGGAGGATGTGATCCGTGGTGATCCCGTCGGCGAGCTTTATCAGCACCGATCCGGCGACCGCGTCCGGCAGCGGCTCGCCCAACGGCGGCTTGACGATGGTCGAGCCACGGATGACCTCCACCGACTTGGCCCGCTCGGCGGGCGGAGGCGGAACGATCATCCCGTCGTCGATCGCAAAGGACGCCGGGGGATCGATCCGCGGATAGGCCACTCCGAGCGACTCAAGCTCCCGCGGATCGGTGATCTTTCCGGTCAATGCCGCCGCCACGGCCGTTTCCGTGGATACAAGGTACACCTGGTCTCCCCTGGTGCCGCTGCGGCCTGGGAAGTTCCGGTTGAACGTCCGCAGGCTCACCGTGCCTTCCGCCGGTGAGAAGCCCAGCCCGATGCAAGGTCCGCAGGCCGATTCCAGGATTCGCGCCCCCGCGCGGACCAACTCAGCCAGCGCCCCATTGCCGGCCAGCATGTTCAGGACCTGACGGCTGCCGGGGGCGATCGCCAGCTCCACGTCGGGATGGACCGTCCGCCCGCGGAGCGCCGCCGCCACCAGCATCAGGTCCTGGAAGCTGGAATTCGTGCACGAGCCGATGGCCACCTGGCGGACGGACTTCCCTGCGACGTCGGCTACGCGAACGACGTTGTCCGGGCTGGAAGGGGCCGCCGCCAGCGGCTCCAGCTCGCCCAGTTCGATCGCCACGCGCGAGAAGCCTATCTCCACCATCCCTTCGCCATCGGGAGGGGAGACCGTGACGTCCCGGCAGTAACGCCTGATCCGCTCGATGACGGCGGCGTCGCGCTGCACGTGCAGGCGCTTGGTGATGCGGTCGTAGGCAGCGCCCTCGTCGGCGGCAACGGGTTCAAAGTCCTCTGCTCGACCTTGGGCGGTCAGGAACTGCCTGGTGATCTGGTCGGCTGGAAAGATGCTGCTGGTCACGCCCAACTCAGCGCCCATGTTCGTGCAGGTCGCCCGAGCGGGCACCGGCAGACCAGCCACGCCCGGTGCGAAGTACTCCACCATGCACCCGACGTTGCCACGGGCCGTCAGGATGCTCAGCAGGCGCAGGATGATGTCCTTGGCCGCAACCCAGGGACGCAACCTGCCCCGCAACTCCACGCCGATGACGCGCGGACATATTGTGTAGAACGCCCCGCCGCCCATCGCCACGGCCACGTCCAGCCCGCCGGCGCCGATGGCGAGCATGCCCATCCCGCCGGCAGTAGGCGTGTGGCTGTCGCTGCCCAGCAGCGTAGAACCGGGGCGGGCGAATCGCTCCAGGTGGACCTGGTGGCAGATGCCGTTGCCCGGGCGGGAGTAATAGGCCCCGACCTTGGCGGCGACGGACTGGAGATACAAATGGTCGTTGTGGTTCTCCGGGCCGAACTGCGCGGTGTTGTGATCGACGTAGCTTACCGAAAGCTCCGTGCGGACGCGCGGGACGCCGATGGCCTCCAGCAGCAGGAATGCCGTCGTGCCGGTGGCGTCCTGCGTGAGCGTCTGATCGACGCGGATGCCGATTTCCGTTCCGGGGCTGAGTTCCCCGGCCACGAGGTGTCGGGCGAGAATCTTCTGCACCATGTTCTGCGGCATCGGATGTCGCCTGCCGTGTCCGTCCGGGCCGCTTGGCTTCAGCGCCCGGCCCGCCGCCAGCATACCAGACGCCCCGAGCCTGGGCAAAACGAGTTGACGGGAGTCAACGCGCAAGCAGCTCGCCTGCCGCCAAGGCTTGATTCGGGGGACGCGGGCGTCTTGAAAGGCGCGGGTCCAGCAGGCCCATCGAGCCCGCCGGCCCTCAGCGCATCACCCAGGCCTGGCTGACGAACTTGGCCGGGCTGCCCGCGCCTGAATTCAACCGGCCTTCGACCTGGTAGTGCCTCTGCATCGTCTTGCTGAGGATGAGCTTGTCCTTCACCACCTCGCGGGGGTTGCCCATCGCGTCGGTCTCCGTGACTCGCAGGGGCTTGGGCAGCGCGACCTCGGCCGTCTCGCCGCTAAGCCCGCTGACAAAGACGTCGAAGGCGCCGACCTCGGGGCCGAAGTCAGGCCAGATCGCCACGCCGCACCTGGCATTGTCCTGGCCTTGAAGCAGCTTGCCGGTCATCCCGGAGACGTCCTGGAGCAGCGGATCGTTGTAAAGGGTCTTGATGGCCTGGAAGACGGCGCCCGGCGTTCGGCGGCCGGAACGAAGCACCTCCCCGGTGTCGGTGTAGAGGATGAACTCCGGCACAAAGACCCGGTCCTGGCCCGTGCTGTTGGCCACCGTGTACCGCATGTACCAGAAGGTTCTCGGCGCCGCCTCGCCGGCAAGCTGGACCCGGATGGCATGAATGTCGCCAAACGAGGCGTCCAACTGCCACTGACCGGATGTCTCCGATGGTTGGGGCGCCGTGAGGGCATGCGCGGAGATCATCGCAATGGCCGCCGCCAGCAGCGCCGCGCAGCGGTTCCTCAGCATTGGCCACACTCCCGATCCGCATCGACGCACCAGAGATGCCTGGCAACGCCTCGCCGAATGCTGCAAGAAGGTTACGCCCGCGAGGCCTCCAAGTCAACCCCACCTCCAGGGGGAGAAGTGTTGACAAGCTGGACCGGGAGGGTACAATAAATATTAGTCCCGAGCCGGCCTTGGGAGCAGCGGGCTTCGGATCCCCGATCAGCCAGGGGCGAATCCCGTTCCTTCCAGCCTGTTTGAAGGCCGCCCGACCAAATCCGGACCAGTTCGACAATACGTCGGCTTCTTTTCCGTTTGCGAAGGTGAGGCTTACAGGCTGAATGAACCGCCTGTCACGGCGGATCCGGCGCTGGCAGAGTCTGTTTGGGGACTGCCCGGGCTTTGCCTCGTGCGAAGGGTACGCGAGTGACACAAAGCAGCGTGGCGCGGGAAGGCCCGCATCGGCTTGGTATCGGTGCATGACGGATAGGAAGGGAGGCGGCTCGGAGCAGGCATCTGCGAAGCACATCTGCCCAAGTAGCGCCCAGGGTCTGCCCAACAGGCCTCGCAACAAAGGAGAATTGCCATGGAAAGCAGAATGCTGACAGTCGTGGTGGCCCTGACGGTGGGGCTGTGCGTGCTCACCCCGCCCGCACAGGCGTACGACGTGTACAAGAACGGCATACCCGATGTGGATAAGAACCCGGGCGTGCCCCAGCCGGACAACGCCTGCTGGCAGGCCGCAGCCGCCAATGTCCTAGCCGGAGCGGGCTGGGGCCTGGCGGGCCAGACCCCG
>Ga0315291_10011422_pt1 | contig 10828 bp, 12 predicted proteins | sample YL17G12_20_MG_FD_203070 | JGI IMG/M metagenome (GOLD analysis project Ga0315291, IMG submission 203070) | Sediment microbial communities from Yellowstone Lake, YNP, Wyoming, USA - YL17G12_20 | ecosystem: Environmental > Aquatic > Freshwater > Lake > Sediment | place: USA: Wyoming | collected... | reverse complement strand
CCCAGCCGATGAGCAGCGTCCCCGCCACCAGACCCAGCATCGTCGCAATGTCCATCCGTCACGCTCCCTTTTCGACGTTCTTGCCGACTTTCTTCAGGCTCTCGGTGATCTGGGCCCCGATCTTGGAGTCCGTCATCGCCTCCAGCGTCTTGGCCGCGCTCCGGTCCTGCATCAGGTAGACGATCTTCACGACTGTGTCCTGCTGGCCCCTGGTGTACATCTCCGTCAGGATCTGCGCGGACTTCTCGGGCGACATCTTCCCATAGATCTCGGCCGTCTTCTTCAGGTTCGCCTGTTCGGCCTCCTCGATCTGCAACTGCCGCGCCGCCAGCTCGGACTGCTTGCGGTCCAGGTCGGTCTGGAGCTGGGCGGCATCGGCCTTCTCCTTGGCGAGGGAGGTACGCAGCGTGTCCCGCTCCTCCGTGAGCTGCCGCTCCCAGGCCTCCAGCTCGTGGGCGCGCCGTCCGAGGTCACGCGCGGCAGTCTCGTAATCCCTCTGCTTCGCCTCCAACTCCTGCGTCAGCCGCTGCAGGCGCGCCTCGGGCCCGAAGCGCAGGAAAGGCACTTCGCGGCCGCCAGGCAGCTCGGCGCTCGTGGCGCCCGCCTGGCCGGCCGGCTGCGCAGCCGCCGGCGGCTCCGGCCTCACCAGGGAGCCGACGAGCGGGAGCTTGGCCAGCGTCGTATGAGATGGGTCCAGGCCGCCCCGGACCTTCACCAGCACCACGAAGCCAATGGCAAACGCGGCCACTCCGGCGACAAGCGCCCCGGCGATGATCAGTGCTTTCTTCACGGCATCCCCTCAGCTCGGATGAACTTCAGGCCGGAATGGACCTCCGTGACCCGTTCCTCCGCCTTCTCCTGCTCGACCAGGAACTCAGCCCTCAGCCGGTCGCGGTACTTCTCCAGCAGCTCCCGCGACCGCATGACGCGCTGTAGCTCCTGCCTCACCTGTTCTCTCGTGGCGCGCAGCTCGGCGATCGCGCGCCGGCACTGCTCGAGCCGGGCCCGCACGAAGCGCAGGTAGGCTTCGCCACGGGCGTTCTCCAGCAGGTCGGCCCGCTCGCGTGCCCGGGCAATCCCGGCCAGCGTCTCTTCCCGCGTCCGTCCCCAGGCGGCCCGCACGGCCTCCCGCTCGTAGATCAGCCTGTCCACGCCTGCCAGCTCTATCTCCAGAGCCCGTTCCTGCCGCTCCTTGACGTCCAGGATCTTCTGAAACCGAAACCTGAACACAACCGGCGTCAACGTCGCCTCCCCGCCCGGGGCCTGTCAGGCCCGTCGCAGGCTACTCAGAACTCCCAGCGATCCGTTATCCGCTTCAGCTTCTGCAGCGCGCCCGGCAGGGATTCCCTCTCGCCGGTGCGCTGCCGCAGAAAGGCGTTCAGCTCCGGCACCAGCTCCACCGCCCGGTCAATGGCCGGGATCGTCCCGCGCACGTAGGCGCCGATCTTGATCAGGTCCTCCGCCTCCTGGTACGTGCTCAGGATGGTCTTGAGCTTCCGCACCATCTCCAGGTGCTCCTCGCTCACGACCGACCGCATCACGCGGCTCACGCTGCCGAGCACGTCAATGGCAGGATAGTGACCGCGATCCGCAAGCACGCGGGCCAGGGCGATGTGGCCGTCCAGGGTGGCGCGGACCGTGTCCGCCACAGGCTCCGTGAAGTCGTCCCGCTCCACCAGCACGGCGTAGATGCCCGTGATGCTCCCCTTCTCCGAGTTGCCGAGCCTCTCCGTGAGGTTCGGCAAGAACGAGAAAGCGGAGGGAGGGTACCCGCGCGTCGTCGGTGGCTCGCCGGCGGCCAGGCCCACTTCGCGCTGGGCGTTCGCCACCCGGGTTATGGAGTCCATCATGTAGAGCACGTCCATGCCGCAGTCGCGGAGGTACTCGGCGATCGTCGTGGACGTGTAAGCGGCCTTCACTTTGAGGAGGGGCGGCACGTCGGCCGTGGCCACCACCACTACGGACTTCTTCAGGCCTTCCGGGCCGAGGTTCTCGCGGATGAAGTGCCCCACCTCGCGTCCGCGCTCGCCGACCAGGGCGATGACGTTCGCCTCCGCCTCGGAGGCGCGCGCTATCTCTCCCAGCAGCGTGCTCTTGCCCACGCCGCTGCCGGAGAAGATGCCCACCCTCTGCCCCTTGCCGAGCGAGAGGGCCACGTCTATGGCGCGCAGGCCCGTGCAGAACATCTCCCGCACGGGGGGCCGCTTCAGCGGGTGCGGAGCGGGCCTGTCTATCGGGGCGCTGTCCGGGCATGACATCGGCCCGCCCTGGTCTATCGGCCGGCCCAGGCCGTCCACCACCCGTCCCAGCAGGCCCTTGCCCAGTTGCACCTCCAGGCTCGCCGGCACGGAGACCACGCGGTCGCCTGCCTGCACACCGTTCAGCTTCTCCAGCGGCATCAGGACGGTCGTGTTCTCGCGGAAGCCGGTCACCTCCACCTTGATGGGCCGGCCCCCGCCGTTGCGAGGATGGATCTCGCACAGCTGCCCGACACTCACAGCGGGGCTCCTAGCCTCGATGATCGAGCCCGTCACGCGCGTCACCCGCCCCTCGTAGGACATGCAGTCCACTTGGGCGATGCGCGCCGTGTAATGCTTGAGGTCAAACCCCATCGTCGTCACCGTCCTTCTTCAGCAGGCTCTTCTCGATCCGTTCCAGCCGCCCCGGTATCTCTGAGAAGATCTTGCCCGAATCCGTCTCGATACAGCAGGAGGCCAGGGGGATGGACTCGTCCGGCACGACCGTGAAGCGCGTGGTCCCGTAGGTCTGCTCCAGTTGCGCCACGGCGGCCTTCGTCATCTCGTGGTCCCGGGGGTTCACCCTCACGACGAGCGCGCCCCTGTCGCGCACGGCGCGGAGCGTGGACTTCACGACCTCGCCGATCTTGTACCTGCCGTTCTCGATCTCGTACTGGAGCACCTTCTCCGTGATGCTCAGGCTGAAGGAGACGATCTCCTGCTCGTTCGCCTCGAGGATCTCGGCTTTGTCCTCCTTCACGCTGCTGATGAGGCCGGCCAGTTCGTGAAGCTTGTCGTCAACGGTCCGCTCCTTGGCCGCCAGATCCCCCTCGCGCAGGGCGAGCGCCTCCTCGCGCCGGGCCAGTTCCTGCTGCGCCGTCTCGAGCCGCCGCCATGCCTCCGCAGGCGGAGGCGGCTGAGCAGCCGGGCCGGGCTCGGCCTGCGCCGTCCGCAGCCGGCCCGCGCGCGGCTTCAGCCCGCTCAGGGGCCGGTTGAACCGGACCGTGGGCGGTTCACTCGACATACTGCTCGCCTCCCATCTCCACCACAAGGCTGCCCTCTCTGTACATCTTCCGGGCCAGCTTCATGACCTCCTCGCGGGCCGCCTCCACCTGCGAGAGCGGCACGCGGCCCGCCATCTCCCGCTCCTCCTCCACCCGCTCCTTGGCTCGCTGCGACATGTTCGCGTAGAAATGCTGGTGTATCTGCTCCGGGGCGCCTTTCAGGGCCAGCGCGATCTGCGTCACCTCCACGTTCCGCAGGAGCTCCTGCATGGACTTGGTGCTCACCTTCAGCAGGTCGTTGAACCCGAACACAAGCCGCTCGACGCGGTCCGCCAGTTCGGCGTCGCGCTCGTGGATCTGGGACAGGACCTTCTCCTGGGACTCCTTGTCCAGCGTGGCGACCAGCCGGGCAAGGTCCTGCGCCCGCTTCTCCTCGGTGGCCATCTCGCCGCCCGGGCCGAGTTCCTCGATGTGCGCCCGGAAGCCGGCCAGCACCTCCTGGGCCACCTCGGCGGGCACGCTTTCCGCGGAGATGATGCGCCCCACCACGGCATCCCGCAGCTCGGCCTCCATCAGGTTCAGGATCCGCCCCGCGCGGTCGCCCGGCAGGCCGGAGAGCAGCACCGCCGCGCACCGCGGGCTCTGCTTGCCGAGGACCGACGCGAGCTGCTCGTCGGGGATGCCCTGGATGAACTCGGCGTGCGACTTCGCCTCGAGGCTTTCGGGCTTCTCGTCCTCCTCCCCGGCGTATATCCTGCGGACGATCTCGTCGCCTTTGGCCTTCACGAGCACTTTGCGGAATCTCTCGTCCGGCGCGCCCAGGAAGAAGCCACCCTTCCTCTGCCTCAGAAAGAAGCCGTGGAGGGCCTGCCGCTTCTCCTCGTCCCCGATCTGAGCCACGTCGAGGCTTTCGGCAGCCTTGCGGAGCTTGGCAAGGCTGCTGTCGCCCATGTGCCGAAGGAGCGCAGCCGCCTGCTCCTCCTTAAGGGACATGATGAGCATTGCGGCCTTCTGTGCGCCGGTCAGTTCCATGGCCACGGATGCGCCTTACTCCTCTCCTTCCACCCAGCCCTCAAGCATCCGGCTAGCCGCCTCGGGGTTCTCCTGGACGAAGTTCGCTATCTCCCGCCGCACCATGTCGTCCTGGCGCAGCTGCGCCGGCGCCCCTTCGCCCTCGGCCCCCAGGATCTCGGGCACCACCACACGGCGCGGCGCCGCCGTCTCGATGCTCTTCAGCGCCCGCCGCGCCACAAACAGCAGCACGACGCCGAGCACGGCGATGGCCAGGTACTGCCCGCCGCTCAGCACCCAGGGCGGCGGGCCGCCCGATGCGGCCGCCATCTCCTCAGCGGGCGCGTGGAACTTCGCCTCCGCTATCTTCAGCGAGTCCCCGCGGGTCTCGTCCAAGCCGATGGCGTCCTTGATGACGCGGGTGATGTCGTCTGTGGTCGGCGGAGCGGCGCCCTCGCCGCCCGCCGGTACGCTCGTGTCCACAAAGGCCGCCACCGTGAGCCGCTTCACCGTGGCGCCCCGGTTGATGGTCTCCAGCAGCGACTCGCTCACCAGGTACTTGGTGTCCGTGTTCTCCGTCGTGTTCTGCTGCGCAGGCGCGGCGCCGGCGACCGGCGCCGGCCCGCCTGAGGCGGGCTGGCCGGGCGTGTTGCTGGGCGAGCCGGCCGGCCCGCCCACCTCGATGCTCTTGCCGGTCGTCTTAGTGCTCTCGACTTTCTCGCTGACAACGACGCGCTTCTCCGGGTCGTAGGTCCTCTTGGTCTCGCGGCTGTCCTTGAAGTCGAGTTCGGCGCTCACGCGGACCTCGGCGCGGCCCGGGCCGAGCACCTTGGTCAGCATCGTCTCCGCTTTCTCCGACAGGTACGCCTCCACACGCGCACGGTATGCGAACTGGTCGTCGGCCACCATCTCGGGCCCGTCGTGCCGGCCGCCCGCCAGCACGTTGCCCCGGCCGTCGGTGATCGTCACGTCCTCCGGCGCAAGCCCCTCCACGGCCGACGCCACGAGGTTCGTGATGGCCACGGCCTTCTCACGCGGCAGCGGCACTCCGCCCTTCGTCACCACCAGGACGGAGGCGCTGGCCTTCTTCTGGTCCTTCTTGAACAGCGCGCGCTCCGGAACGACCAGGTGGACCCGCGCGTACAGGACCGAGTCCACCGCGGCGATCGTTCTGGCCAGTTCATCCTGAAGGGCCTTGATGTAGTTGACCCGTTCGGCAAAGGGCGACATCCCGATCTTCGGCTCACGGAAGGCATCCAGGCCACCCTGCGAACTGGCGGGCACGCCCTTCTCCGCGGCGACCATCCGGGCCTCGTAGACCTTGTTCGCCGGCACCATCACGGCGCCGCCTCCGGCCGCAATGCGCGCCTGTATGCCCGCGTCTTTGAGCCCCGCCACGAGCGCCGAGCAGTCCTTCGCGCTCAGGTCACTGTAGAGGATCTCGTACTCGGCGGACCCGGCCCAGAAGACCACGCCCACGGTGGCCGCGCCGCAGAGGACGACCAGCAGAATCAGGATCAGCTTGTGCCCGGCCGACAGCCTGTTCCAAACGGCCGCGTACTGTTGACCGATCGCCTGGAAGAACCCCATGGCTTACACCTGCATCCGCATGATCTCTTTGTAGGCGTCCACCAGCTTGTTCCTCATCTGCATCATGAGGCGGAAGCTGAGGTCGGCCTCGCTCATCGCCACGATGACCTCGTGGAAGTTGTCCATCTTGCCCGTGACCAGGTTCCGCACGGCCTTGTCGGCCTCGACCTGGAGCGAGTTCACGTCCTGGATGTACCGCTCCAGGGTCTCGCGGAAGCCTGGCTGGGCCGACCCCAGGCGCTTCAACACTGGCGAGTCAGCCTCGCCCAGCGCCTTGACCAGGTCCGAGTTGATGGGCACCGGTTCCATCGTTGTCACCTCAGCAGCTTGAGTGCTTCCTCGCAGATATCCTTGAACTTTTTCATCGCGGCAAGGTTCGCCTCGTAAGCGCGTGTCGCCGTCATCAGGTCCACCATCTCCAGCGGCACCTCGACGTCCGGCATCGCCACGTAGCCTTCGGCATTGGCGTCCGGATGGCCCGGGTTGTGCACCATCCTCGGCGGCGCTCCGGACGGCATGATGCCGCGCACGGTGACCCCGTTCAGGCCGTCCATCAGCGTGCTGAACACCACCTGCTGGCGCTGATACGGGCCGCCCTGGGGCGTCTCCGTCGTGTCCGCGTTCGCCACGTTGTTGGCCACCACCTGCATGCGCACCCACTCGGCGCGCAGCCCGGAAGCCGAGACTTCCATAGTCTTGAAGATGTTCTCCGTCATGCCCGATCAGCCTCCGATGTCAGGGGCCGCCGAGGGCCTCTTTGATCCTCTGGATCCGGGCCCCGAGCACCGCCAGGTAGAACTGCATCCGCAGGGAGTTCTTGTTCAGCTCGGCGATCTCCCGCTCCAGCGAGACGTCGTTGCCGTCTGCACCCACGTCCGGGTAGAAGGGATGGAAGGTCTCCGTCTCGATCTCCTTGTCCGGCTTGAGCCCGGCCTGATCGTCCAAGAGGGCGTCCAGCTCCTGCGCAAACCGCGAGCGTGTGGACCGAAAGCCGGGAGTGTTCACGTTCGCCAGGTTGTTGGCGATGACGGCGTGGTCGCGGTCGCCCGCCTTCAGCAGGGCCACGAGCGCGTCGGAGTTCAGAAGTCCCATGCCGGTCGGTCCTCGGATAGAGCGGCGCGGCAGCAGCGCCGTCCTGGGTGCAAACGGGGTGCCAAAGGGCAGCGCCATGCACGGTCAGGAAGGGCCTTGGACGGCCTCAGACGGACGGGTAAGCTCATGTGGTGACGGCACTGCCGCGCGGGCGGGAAAGGCCTTCCGGCCCTAAGAACAGTTTTCCTCCACATATCCCTCGGCCACGTATCTGCGCAACTTGTTGCGGATCGTCCTCGTTGAAATATCCAACCTCTCGGCCGCGCGCGTCCTGTTGCCGCCCGCCTCGCGGAGCGCCTTCAGGATCGCCTCCCGCTCGACGTCCGCCAGCGCCAATCCGATCTCTGATAAGCCGCCGAAGGGCCGCCCCGTGCCGCTCACGTAATCCGGCAGGTCCGCGACGCCGACCACGCCGTCCGAATCCATGATCACGAGGCGCTGGATCAGGTTCTCCAGTTCGCGCACGTTCCCTGGCCACGGGTAGCGGCGGAGACGTTCGGCGGCCTGCGCCTCGATGCGCGGGCACGGTTTGCCCAGCTTCCGCGCAAAGCCTACGGCGAAGTGCGCCCACAGGACGTCCACGTCCCCAGTCCTTTCCCGCAGCGGCGGCAGGACCAGCGGCACCACATTCAACCGGTAGAAGAGGTCCTCGCGGAAGCGCTTCTCGGAGACCTCGCGGGAAAGGTCGCGGTTCGTGGTCGCGATGACCCTCACGTCCACGCGGATCGTGCGCGTCCCGCCCACGCGCTCGAACTCTTTCTCCTCGATGATGCGCAGCAGTTCCGCCTGGAGCTTCTCCGATGTCTCGCTGATCTCGTCCAGGAGCAGCGTCCCGCCGTCGGCCAGCTCGAACCGGCCCGGCTTGGAGACGTGCGCGCCGGTGAAGGCGCCCTTTTCGTGCCCGAACAGCTCGCTCTCCAGGATGGACTCCGACAAGGCAGCACAGTTCACGCGGATGAACGGCCCGTCGCGGCGCGGGCTGTGCTGGTGGATCAGGCGCGAGACAAGCTCCTTCCCCGTCCCGCTCTCGCCCTCGAGCAGAACGGTCGCGTCCGTTGCCGCCACGTGCACGGCCCTGGCGCACGCTTCCTTCATCGCCGCGCTCTGCCCGACGATCTCCCCGCTGCCGGCCAGTTCCGAGTGCAGGTAGCGGTTCTCTTCCACCAGGCGTCTGTGCTCCTTGAGCTTCTTGATGAGCGCCTCCACCTGCTCGATGCAGACGGGCTTGAGCAGGTAGTCGAAGCTCCCATTCTTGATGGCGGTCACGGCCGTCGGCACGTCGTTATGTCCGGTCACGATCACCACGTCGCTGGGAGGCTTGGCCGCCCTGGCCTTCTCCAGCACGTGGAGCCCGGAGCTGTGCGGCATGCGCAGGTCAGTGAAGACCACGTCGAACGAACCCTCTTCTATGAGCCGGCAGGCCTCCGCCCCGTCGCGGGCCGTCTTCACCTCCAGGTCGCGGTCCAGCGTCAGCAACAGGTCCTCCATGAGCTGCCGGTCCATGACCTCGTCGTCCGCAACCAGGACCTTCCGGATCATCTCTCCTCCGTGCCCGGGGCCGCAGTCAGGAAGAAGCCCACCGTGGTTCCCTCTCCCGGCCGGCTTGTGATGTCAGGCTCCGTGCCATGCATCTGGAGTATGCGCCTCACGATGGCCAGTCCAAGCCCTGTGCCGCCCTCTTTGTCCGTGTAGAAGGGCTCGCCGAGCCGGCCCAGGTCCTCGGCGGCGATGCCTTTCCCCGTGTCCATCACTTCCACGTGCACGCCCAGTGTGCCGTGGCCGGGCTCGGCGCGCGCCCGGACCGTCACGCGGCCCGGCCCTTCGAGCGCCTCGACACCGTTCTTCACCAAGTTCAGCAGCACCTGTTTGACCTTGTCGCCGTCGGCGAGCACGAACCGCGCTGCCTCGGGGACCTCCACGGCGACAGTGGCTTCGCCGCCCGGCTCCTCGGCACGGACGAACTCCGCCACCTGCTGCGCCTCGGCCCGCAGGTCGCACCGGCCCAGGCGCAGATCGTCGGGCCGTGCGAAGTCCAGCAGCCGCCCCAGCATGCCGTTCAGCCTGTCCGCCGAGCTCATGATGTGCGCGATGTAGCGCCGCTCCGCGCTGTCGCGGTCGGGGCTCCGCCCGAGGATGCTGGCGAAGCCCTTGATCCCGTTCAGCGGCTTGCGTATCTCGTGCGCCAAGCCGGCGGCCATCTTCCCGAGGTCGGCCAGCTTCTCGTGCTGACGCAACTGGGACTCCAGCATGCAGAGCCGCGTCATGTCCCGGTCCACCTGGATCGCCCCAATGGGCCGCCCCGCGGAGTCCTCCACCAAGCAGGCCGTGCTGGAGATCACACGCGCCTCCCGCCCGCCCACCTCCCGCCGGACCGTCTCGCGCCGGCAGCGCCCCGCCAGGACGGCGCCGAGCACCTCTCCGTGGGCGCCCATGACCTCGCGGAAGTCCTTCCCCAGCGCCTGCTCGCGGCTGACGCCCCACATCTCCGCGCCCGCGGGGTTCAGCATCCTGACGGTCCCGTCCAGGTCGCTCACCACCACGGCCGTTGGGATGCTCTCCAGGATGCTCCGCTGGAAGTTGCTCACCTCGTCCAGCTCGCGCACCTTGCGCTCCAACTCGCGGTTGGCCGCGTCGAGCTGCAGGTTGATGCGCTCGGCCTTCTCCTGGAGGCGGGCGTAGGCCTCTTCCAGTTCGGCCGTCTGCTCGCAGAACCGGGCGAAGGCCTCTTGCAGGGCCTGCACCTCGCCCGGGGGCGCCGCAACGTTCTGTTCTGCCAGTTTCACGCCACCTCGCCCTTCCCGCTGTCGTAGAGCCGGCGGGCGCGGCTCGCGCTGATGCGCGCCTGCGCCTCCTGAGTCGCCTCCCGCTGGCGGCGCATGCATTCCAGGAGCTGCGCCTGCACGCTCTCCTGGATGCGCGTTATCTGCCCGATGGTGCTCTCGATGGAGGTGAGCACCTCGCGCAGCTCGCCCTGCGGATCCTCGCGCGTCTTCTCCCATTCGCGCTTGGCCGGCGTGATTCCGTCCTCGATGGCCGATACCTCCGCCATGAGCTTCTCGACCTTCGCGCATAGCTCCAGCACGGACGCGGGCGTCAGCTCCGCCTCCATGGTCAAGTGCTCGCGGCTCACCAGTTCCAGCACCTGGAAGTAGAGCTGCTCCTCCTGACGGTACGCCCCTGCAAGTTGCATCCAGAGCGGGTTCATTTGGCCTCCTTGGTCGGCGTTTCGTTGAGCTTCATCATCTCCCCCAGCCACTCGGCCCACTTGGCGGCCTCTCCTCCTCTCTGCTGGACCTCGGCCAGCAGCTTGCGGGCCTCGTCCGCGTTGCCTGCGTTCCGCTCGCTCAGCAGCAGCATCACGAGCAGATGGGCATCGTCAGGGCTCTGCTGCCGCAGCTTTCGGTAGAGGGCGGCCGCCTCCGGAAACGATCCGGCCACGAAGTGGGCATGAGCCAGCTCCTCGTCCCCGACCACGGCATGGTCAAGGACGGCCAGCCACTTGGGCAGCTCGACCGGGGCGGCAGGCGGCTGGGCGGGCTGCGCTTCCGGCTGGGCGGCTGTCGCCTCGCCGCCCTGAAGCACTACGCCGAGGTCAACGGCCTTCGGCAGGTCGCGTCCCGCGGCGAGCAGATCGGCGGAGGGCTCGTACAGCCGGCCCAGGCTCGGGTCGGCGAGGGGCGCGTAGTATGCGTCGAGCACGGCCTGCAGCGAGGCCGGCGCCGGCGTCGTATCCGCCAGGGACCCGAGCCCGGCCCAGCAGGCCAGGAGCCCGACGGCCAGTGCAGCCCTTAGAGCCTCTAACAGAACCCCCCGTGGCCGCGACGGAGCGGATCTCGTCGCAGGCCAAGGAGCAAGGGCGACGCGCATGGGAGACCAATGCGCCAAGCCCGAGCG
>Ga0315291_10011419_pt1 | contig 10830 bp, 10 predicted proteins | sample YL17G12_20_MG_FD_203070 | JGI IMG/M metagenome (GOLD analysis project Ga0315291, IMG submission 203070) | Sediment microbial communities from Yellowstone Lake, YNP, Wyoming, USA - YL17G12_20 | ecosystem: Environmental > Aquatic > Freshwater > Lake > Sediment | place: USA: Wyoming | collected... | reverse complement strand
CGCGTAGTCGTGAGGCCCGTTCATGTTTTTCTGCGGTCGATGATGAAGTTCGACCCGCTCAACTGCTTCGTGAAGTGCTTTACCTCCGCCGCGCGCGCGCTGAGGTCGGCAACGTGCGTGACGCGCACCGAGCTCGTGTCCACCACCGCAATGCTGACGGTCATGAGCGGGAACGTCTGCACGGCGCCCTTCCGATCCACGGACTGGATGAAGCCTGACCGCCGGTCCTCTTCGTCATAGAAGCTGGGCACGATCGCGTCGAAGTCGGCGACGATCTGCTTGCACGTCTTGGTTACAAGCGCCGGAGGCGTCATGAACACAAAATCGTCGCCGCCGATATGCCCTGCGTACGTCTCATTGCTGTCAATCGTCCGGATCGCGTTGACAAGCAGGCGCGTTGTCATGCGCAGCACTTCATCGCCGCGGCTGAAACCATACTTGTCATTGAATGGCTTGAAATTGTCGATGTCCAGGTAACCCATGGCGAACGGCTGTCCCGCCGCAATACGCCGTTCCGCCTCCCGCATGATCGGAATGTTTCCCGGAAGCCCGGAAAGAGGATTCGCATTCACGTCGCGGTGCGCGCGGGCTATGCACAGGTTTATCCGCGTAGTGAGTTCCCCATCCGTAAATGGCCTTATGAGATAATCGTCCGCGGGGTTCTCCGTCCAGTCGACACCCTTCCCGAGATCCTCGCGCGACAACATCAAGACCGCCGGAAGATGGCCGTAGACGTTGTCGGACTTGAGCTCAGCGAGAAGGGGATTGCGCATGATCAACGGGCCTTCGTGTTCGATCAGCAGGCATTGCGGGGGCTGCGCGTAGATCCATTCCAACGCGGACGCCGCGTTGTCAGCCGATGCAACAAGGAAGCCGGCCTTCTCAAGGATGGCCGCGGCCCGATCGATCTCCTCGCTCCTGGTCGCGACGATGAGTATCGTGGGGCCGGCCGGCTTGGTCATGGTTGCCACGGGTGCGGAATGCTCGGTCACGATTGCCTAATCTCCGACGCTGAAGATGTCGGCCCCTGCGGCGAATTCCGACTCAGAATGCTCCAGAACCTGGTCGATTTGCTCGAAGGAGATGCCAAGCGATTGGAAGGCGTCGTGGTTGAGCGGGGGCATGGTGTTGTCTCCGGGCCACCCGTATTCCATCCCGCGCGCCAGGACGTCCGCGAGGTGGACAACCGCCGCCACCGGTTTGCTGTGCTTCGCGAGGTCGGGCCGGTGATGGTACGCCAGCGCGTCGCTCAACCGCGGCGGCAGATGCCATTCCTCCGCAATCCAGCCCGCGACACGAGCGTGGTCCACGCCGAAGATGTCGCGCTCGGCCTGAGCAATATGGCAATTCTTCTTTCTTGCCGTCGCGAGCGCGTCCTTGAATCCGGCTTCCGCCACGTGGGAAAGCACTGCCTTCCCGAGATCGTGAAGGAGCCCCGCGATCATGATCTCTTCTACGTCAGGCATCCCAAGCTCGCGGCCGAGCTTGCGGCTTACAATGGCGCAACCCAGACTGTGCTCCCAAAGACCCTGCGCCTGTTTCGCAAACGATTCGAACACGGATGTCCCGAGGATGAGCCCCTTCACCACGTTGAACCCCAGTAGGACCAGCGCGTGCGTTATCGAGGAGATGCGTCCGGGGAAACCGTATACGGGCGAATTGACCAGCCGCAGGATCCGTGCGCTGAGAACCTGGTCTTTCGAAATGAGATCTCCGATATCCGAGGCGCTCGAGCCCCTGTCCTCGACCATCCGGCTGATATGCTTAGCGACACCGGGCAACGTTGGCAGCGTCGACAGGCTTGACACCCTCTTCTGAAGTTGTTCCGGCGTTATGCGCATCTCTTTCCTTGGCATGTCATCACGCTGATATGGCTTGGTTGGCTTAGGGCTTTTTCTCGTGCTCCAACCGCATAAGATTCAGCCGTTTCTCGATGGTGGCCTGGATTTGCAGCAGGATCGGATCATCCACGCCCTCAAACCGCCGGCGAACGGCCTCGATGCGTTCTTCCACCCGGGGTCCCCGTGGGTTATCTCCTTCGATAAGCAACGACTCCACCCCGGCGTTCCGGAGCCGCGCAAGGACATCCAGCGTCAATCGGTATCCTGCCGGACACAACGTGGCGCCCGTCGGGTTCGTCACCGCTCGCGCCAATATCTGCCCCGGCCGAGCAACGGTTATGCTCACGAGTTCCATGGATCATCCACCTCGTTGCCAGAGATTCTACGCATACTCACTGCTCCATGCAATATGTGTGTCCCGTCCTGCCCACACTTCGGCACTCCGGCGCCTCGGCACTTTGCACCACGCACTTCTCCAATTTGCTACAATGTCCTCATGCGCCGATTCCTCCTTATAGGCTTGGATGGCGCCGAGCCAAGCCTCGTGGAACGCTGGATGCGCGAAGGCCGGATGCCCCACTTGGCGCGACTCCAGCGCATTGGAAGCTACCTGCCCCTGCAGAGCACAGTACCGCCTGCGACGTTTCCCGCGTGGACCACGTGCGTGACCGGCGTCAATCCCGGCCGCCACGGCATCTTCGACTTTACAGAGGTCAACCCAGGCGCATATTCCATTCGGTTTCTGAACGCCAGTGATCGGAAAGCGCCGGCCTTGTGGAATGTCCTCTCCGCCGCGGGGAAACGCGTCGCGATGATCGGCGTCCCTGCAACCTACCCGCCCGAACCAGTGAACGGGATCATGCTGTCCGGATTCGACTCGCCCGTTTGCACCTCCGTGGACCGCTCGTTCGTCCATCCTCCCGAGTTGTATGAAGAGGTCAATGACTGGCGTTTCGCCGACTTCCAGGAAACCCACATAGGTCCCGGCTGGCACGACCGTGCGTTCCCCAAACTGCTTAAAGGTATCGCAGTCAAAGAGGCGATCGCGCTCAGACTCCTGGAGCGAGAGCCTTGGGATTTCTTCATGGTCGTCTTCGGCGAGTCCGACACCGTCGCGCACCATTTCTGGCTCTTCCACGACCCGCATTCGCCGCGTCATCGTCCCGGACACAAGCATGCGATCCGCGACGTATACCAGCGGCTTGACCGCGCCGTCGGAAATCTCGTCGATGCCGCCGGAGATGATGTAATCGTCGCGGTCGTCTCAGACCACGGCTTCGGCGGGGCGGGAACGGGCGTGTTGCACATTAACAACTGGCTTGCCGAGCAAGGCTATCTCCGCTTTGCGCCTTCTCGCACCGGTCTTCTGAAAAGGATCGCCCTCGATATCCTGCCGGACCGTTGGCAGGGCGCGGTCTTTCGTCGTTTCCAGGGATTCGCTGTCGGCGCCGAGAGCCGCTCGCGATTCGCCGGAATCGATTGGGAACACGCGCGCGCGTGGTCCGAGGAGCTCAACTACTTCCCCTCGATCCGGGTCAACTTGAGGAGTCGTGAACCCTGCGGACAAGTTGACCCCGCCGAATATGACTCATTCTGCTGTGACCTCTGCGCACGTCTCGAATCCTGGCCGGCCGTGAAAAAGGCGTGGCGGCGCGGCGAATTGTATCAGGGCGATCATCTCGGATCCGCTCCGGATATCGTCCTCGACCTCGCGCTCGACGATGGCTACTCCTACTCCTGTCTTCGCAGCCGCGGCGGGCCGGCGTTGCGTCGCATCACGCCCGGCGAGTACCTTGGCGGAAAAGAGCACGGTATGAACGGCGCCCACCGTCCCACGGGCATCCTGTTTATCTCCAGTCCGACGCCGGCTGGTGCTGCGCACATTCAGGACGTCGCGCCAACCGTGTTAGCCGCACTCGGTGTGCCGGCGCCTCCGATGGATGGGACTTCCCTTCTCGGCCCGGTCTCACCAGGGACGCCCGCGGATCGTGATTCGCACGAACCGTATGCCCCCGACCGGGAGCGCGTCGTTGAAAATCGACTCCGCGCGTTAGGGTATCTCGAATGACGCTCCGAATCGCGATGGTTGCCGCGTGTCCGTATCCTGTTCCCCAAGGCTCCCAGGTCCTCTTGCGCACCACCGCCGAGGCGCTAAAGCGGCGCGGCCACGATGTCCATGTGCTTGTTTACGGTTACGGCGACGGAGCGGACGACGGAACGTTGACCATCCACCGATGCAGCCGAATCCCTGGAATGCATCGCACATTGGCCGGACCATCATGGGGAAAGCCTCTTGCGGACGTGGCCCTCGTTCGAACGTTACGCCGCGTGATTCGCGAGTACGACGTCGACGTCGTTCATGCCCACAACTACGAAGGTCTCATCGTCGCTTTGGCCTGCCGCAAGCGCCCGATCGTCTATCACGCGCACAATGCCATGTCCGATGAACTCCCGTACTTTGCGCCGGGCGGGCGCGTCTTCGGACGATGGCTCGACCTCACCTTTCCACGCCGGGCCGATCGCGTCATCGCGCTGCATGATCGCCTGGCGCAGTATCTCGTCGAATGTGGTTGCAGCCCGCGCCAAATCGACGTGATTCCGCCCTCGGTTGATCCGGACGCGTTCGAGATCAGCGTCGTCTCCGCCGGAATCCCGCCGATCCTCTACACAGGCAATCTCGATGCCTACCAGAACCTGCCGTTGCTCCTCCGAGCCATGGCGCGCGTTCGGGCCGCAGTGCCGAACGCCCGGCTACAGATCGCCACGGCGGATCCGAGGCCCGTTCCCGACGCTGAGATGATTCCCGCGCCGGACTTCGAGTCGTTGCGCAAGGTTCTGCGCGACGACGTCATCGTCGTGTGCCCGCGAACGTCGTGGTCCGGGTATCCGATCAAGATCCTAAACGCCATGGCCGCCGCAAAGCCCGTGGTCGCGTGTTCGAGTGCATCTCCGTGCCTCCTGAACGAACACAACGGCCTGGTTGTGCCCGACAACAACGACGTGGCCATGGCCGATGCGATCCGCCGCCTTATAGACGATCCCAATCTGCGCGCGCGACTCGGCAGGGCCGCACGCGAAACCGCACGGATCGACTTCAATTCCGAAACCATCGGAAAGCGCATCGAAGACGTCTACCATGCAGCGCTCAAAACCACGTAGGTCCCAAATGATTTCGGACCCACAGGGCGACGCCCGAAAAGATGAAACGTTCCATCGCAACGGTGTATCCTCACGGCTTGTTGGGACTAACCGCTGAAATCAGGTCAATTCATGAGTAACGTTCGGGTCCGGTTTGCACCTTCGCCAACGGGTTTCTTCCATATCGGGAACGCCAAAACTGCGTTATACAACTGGCTGTTCGCCCGCGGCGCCGGCGGCACGTTCATCCTGCGTCTTGAAGACACGGACGTTGAACGAAGCAAGGAAGAATACGCCGAGGTGTTGTGCGACTGCATGCTCTGGCTTGGGCTTGACTGGGATGAGGGCCCCGCGTTTCAGAACGTGCCGGCTAAGGGCGAATATGGACCTTATCGCCAATCCGAGCGCATCGATATCTACCGGCGCGAGGCAAATCGCCTGCTTCAGGAAGGAAAGGCGTACAAATGCTTCTGCTCGAAGGAGGAACTCGACGCCGAACGCGAGCGCGCCGCCGCCGAGAAGCGCCCGCCCCGTTACAGCCGGAAATGCCGCAACCTCACACCGGAACAGATCGCCGCGAAAGGTGACGCGCCGTTTGCGATCCGGTTCAAGGTGATGGAGGGCGTCACCGAGGTCCACGACCTCCTCCAGGGCGTCGTTCGCACCGACAACAGGGAGATCGACGACTTCATCATTCTTCGTCCGAACGGAGATCCCATTTTTCACCTCGCCGTCGTCGTCGATGACGGCCTCATGAAGGTCACCCACGTGATCCGTGGCGACGACCATCTCACGAACGCCTCTCGCCACGTGATGTTGTTCAAGGCCCTCGGATACGACATGCCGGTCTTCGTACATCACGCGCTCATTCACGATGAAAAGGGCCAGAAGTACAGCAAGAGGCTTCATGGCGCCAATGTGCTTGACTGGCGCGCCGACGGCTATTTGCCGGAAGCGCTTGTCAACTACCTTGCCCTGCTCGGATGGGCGCCGGCTGACGACCGCGAACTACTGACCCGCGAGGAACTCATTAAGAGTTTCTCGCTGGATCGTCTTGGCTCGTCGCCCTCGCGTTTTGACCTCAAGAAGGCGCAATGGCTCAATGGCCAACACATGCGCATGCTGCCCGTTGAAGACCTCCGAGATCGCGTTATTCCGTTGCTTCACAGGGCCAGCCTTGACACGGCATCCAAGTCCGTCGAGTGGCTGACGCATATGGCCGCCATCTGCCAGGAGAAGATTAAGAACCTCAACGAGATCGTCGAATACACGGACTTTTTCTTCGTTGAACCCAAGCAGTATGAGGAAAAAGCAGTCAACAAACAGTGGCGTGACGAGGGCGCGGTGGCGCGCATGACGCGCGTGCGTGATATCTTTGCGAATGCCGCCGGTTGGAGCGTCGAGGCATTCAAGAACGGATTCGAGGCCCTTGCCGCCGAGACAGGCGAGACCACGGGCCGCTTCATACACCCGACGCGGCTTGCGCTAACGGGCAAGAGCGTCGGCCCCGGTCTTTTCGAGCTTGCGGCTCTGCTGGGAAGAGAAACTTGCCTTGCCCGGTTGGACCGGGCGATCGAATATGTCAAGAACATGTCGGAGGGAGCGTCGTGAGCGAGCTATTCGTTGGAGTCGACCTGGGCGGAACGAACGTCAGGACCGCCGTCGTATCCAGAGACAAAAAAATCCTTGGGAAAGACGCGCGTTCCACTCGTGCCGAAGAGGGGCCTGCCGCCGTGATGGACTGCATGGCCGACAGCGTCCAGGCCGCGCTTAAGTCCGCCGGCGCGTCGAGCAAGGACGTCCTCGCTGCGGGTTTCGGCGCCCCCGGGCCGATGAACTGGCAGACGGGCGTTGTGTATAGCCCGCCGAACCTGCCGGGATGGAAGAACGTTCACCTTGCGGACGAAATGGCAAAGCGCCTCGGGTTCCCGTGCTACGTCGACAACGACGCCAATGTCGCGTGTTACGGCGAGTATTGGCTGGGCGCCGGGCAGGGCGCCGAGAACATGTGCCTGCTTACGCTCGGTACCGGAGTGGGAGGGGGGATCGTCGTGTTCGGCCAACTCCTGCGCGGCATCGACGGCACCGCGGCGGAAATCGGCCATCTCAAGGTCATGCGCGGCGGCCGCAAGTGCGGATGCGGCGCCACGGGTTGCCTCGAGGCATACGGATCGGTTACGGGAATGGTGCGCACGGCCATCGAAGGCATCGAAGGGGGCCGCAAAACCGTTCTGACCGAGATGTGCGGCGGCGATCTCAAGAAGATCGACGGCAAGATGATCTCCGACGGCATCGCGCGCGGCGACGAGTTTTCCAAGTGGGTCATGCATGAGACCGCCATCTGGCTCGGCCTCGGCATTGCCAGCCTCATCAACCTCCTGAATCCCGAGAAGGTCGTGCTGTGCGGTGGGATGATCGCCGCTGGCGACGTACTCTTCGACCCGATTCGCAAGACCGCCAAAGAGATGTCGTTTGAGGTTCCCGGCAATCGCGCCCAAATTATACCCGCCGGCCTCGGCGCCGATTCCGGCGTGATCGGCGCCGCCGGCTGCGCCCTTGCGCGATATGAAGAGAGCCGCAAGTAGTCCATTCGTGCTCGTGCTCGTAATCGTGCTCGTAATCGCAGTCGTTCGGAAGAGTCTGAGTTTCAATGATCCTCACAGTAACTCCGAACCCTTGTGTCGATAAGACGGTCTTCATCGACGATCTCAGAGTCGGAACATTCATGCGTTCGAAGAAATGCACATGCGTGCCCGGCGGCAAGGGCAACAACTGCGCGCGTGCGGCCAAAATCCTCGGGCGCACCTCGAAGGCGATGGTCATCGTCGGAGGACACCCCGGCGCACACATCGTCGAGATGATCGAACAACAGGACGGCATCCCATGCGTCCCCATGTGGGTGAAGTCGCAGACCCGCACCATCACCACCGTCCTCGAGGAACCCATTCAACGTCAGACGGCCTTCTTCGAACCCGGCTCCCGCGTCACGGATGACGAGTTTGAGGATCTGAAACGCTTCTTCGCGCGCGAGGTCCGAGGGGCGAATGTCGTGACCTTCAACGGCACCGTGTGCGACCCGAACATCAAGACGCTCTATCGCGATATCATCCCCATCGCCAAAGCGTCCGGCGCGATCACGATTCTCGATTCATACGGTCCCGAGTTCGCCCTCGGTCTCGAGGCCGTTCCATACATGGTGAAGCCCAACGTCGCAGAGGCGCAGGGATTCGTCGATTTCCCCCTCGATTCCGCCCAAGCCTACTGGAAGGCCATCGACATCTTTCATGAAAAGGGCGTCGAACTCGTCGTGCTCTCCCTCGGAAAAGATGGAGCACTGGTCTCGCGGGGCGATGAGCGATTCCACGCCATGCCCCCCAAGATCAAAGAGGTCAACCCCGTCGGCAGCGGTGACGCCCTAGTTGCGGGATTTGCGATCGGACTCATGGAGAAAACACCGCTCGTCGAGACGGCCAAACTCGCCATTGCCGCCGGCGCCGCCAACGCCATGAGTTGGGACATCGGCCACTTCGCCCTGCAAGAAGTCGAGTCGCTAGTCCCAGAAGTCCGTATCATCCGCAGATGAGCAGCACCAAGGAAACGTCCGTGCCTTTCCGGAGTTCGGCGAGTGTGTGATAGAATGATCTTGTAACGAGTACCCGGAGTATGCAACGAAGGAACCGCGCCATGTTGAGAAAGTACATTCAAACCGCCATGAACAAGGCCCACTACGAGATCCTTGAGGACGACGGAACGTTTCTCGGCACGATACCGGGCTTTCAAGGCGTGTACTCGAACGCAGCGACGCTCGAGGCGTGCAGAGATGAACTTGAGGAGGTCATCGAGGAATGGATCTTCTTCCGGATCTCGCGCGGTCTTTCCGTTCCTGACGCGGATGGTGTCGGACTCGCTATCAAGGAAGTTGTCTGATGCCACGGTTCGGCCCGGTAAGCCGGCGTGACCTAATCGGTTACATGCGTGCCTGCGGCTATGAAGGTCCATATTCCGGGGGAAAGCACCAATAAATGGCGCGCGGGCAGTTGACCGTTCGACTTCCCAATCCGCACCAAAGCGTGATAGGAAAGGGCTTACTCGCTGTTGTCCTGCGAGAGGCGGAGATTTCACGAGAGCAGTGGGAGTTGCTTTGACAGCATGTTCTGAAATGCCGAGAGGCCGGTCCCACTCTCATCCTTCATGGAGTGGAATTCTTTCCACGATCTGCAGCATCAGGGGCTTGCGGCAGACGTCTCCCGTCAACGGGTATATGCTCGCCTCCGGCAAGGCCTTCTCGTCGTTGTAGCACGGGATCATGATGCTGAGTTCCGGCACGGTTCTATCGCTCCTCCACCGTCCAGGGGTCTCAGTGCCGCGCCGGAAATCGCACATCGTCGCCCAGCGATTCCTCGAGCGTTGCCGTCGAGAAAACGAGGACCTTCGCATCGTCCGTAAGTGACATGAACCCGTTGACATACCCCGCCGGAATCCGCAGTACGGCAGGGGCCTTTTCGCTTAGCGCGAAACGATGGATGGGAAGATCGTGCCCGGGGTCGTCCCAATCATCGATCTGTATGCAGCAGACCAAGACCGCCCCGTGAACCGCCGTCATATACTTGGTCTCTCGTTTATGGCCGTGCCACGCACGAACAAATCCTCGGGCATGGTTCGCTACCGTGTAGAACCGTCTTACCCCTTCGAAGTGGAAGTCGTTGACGAATCCGGCCTCGCCACGGTCGTCCACCGCCAACCCGCCCTTAGTGACTGCGCACAAATAACCTGAACATATCTAAGGAGAAGCCAACTCGTTCCCAAGTACAACTTGGGAACGAGACAATACTGTGTTCAAGTTGTTTATGCGCAGCCGCTAACTCTCAGCTCCGATGCCGAAGTGGCACGTTGAAACAGATGGACACAAAGCTGAGGACGTCCAAGGCCTTCCACGTGTCCAGCGTCCGCTCCTATGAGCCCAAGAATTGCGTGCGTGATGATGCTCGCGGCGAAGGGTGCTGTCAACCTTAAGACCGGTTGCGTCTATGTGTTCTTTGCGTCCCTTGCGGTTGGCATGCAACGGAACTCTTACCGCAAAGAACGCAAGGAACGCAAAGAGAAGTGGCCACATTGTCTCGCTTTGGTTGCGGCTGTGCCGCTTTACGGCTCTGGGAAGATGGGGTCGAGCGATGCAGCGTACTTCTTGAGCGAGGCCGTTTCGTCCGGCGTCACGGGTTTGAAGCGCGCGGCTGTGTCCACGGCCAAACGGAACAGACCGTTGTCTCCCGGCGACACCGCCGCGGTGATCGGCTGGCTCAGCGTCCATCGGAGCGCCAGTTTCGCCCACTCGGGTTCATATAGCGGTTCGTACCAGCACTTGGGGAAACGTTCTTTCTCCGGGTGATCTTTGGGCCACCGCTGTTTCGCCAAGGCCTTGAGCGCAAGACGGGCCGCGCCTCTCTCGGCGGCTTTGGCCAGGACCTTGCCCTCGAACCCGTGATTCATCGAAGTGGCGAAGTTGACCGGGAACAGAACCGAATCGAAGTCGAAGCGATCCAATGCCGCCAAGGCGGCTTCCTGCGTGTGGGCCGAGAAGCCGAGATAACGGATCTTCCCCGCCTTTTTCGCTTCCAGGAGCAACTCCATTACCCCGCCCTTCGCGAAGGCCTGGTCCACGTCCTTCTCGACGTCAATCAGTCCGTGCAATTGATACAGGTCGAAGTAATCGGTCCGCAGCCGTTTCAGAGACCCGTTGAACTCCTCCTCGGCCTTGGCGCGAGTCCGTTCCCCGGTCTTACAGGCCAGAAACACATCCTTGCGGTAAGGCGCCAGCGCCGGTCCCAGTTTCAGTTCCGAATCACCATAGCTC
>Ga0315291_10011418_pt1 | contig 10831 bp, 3 predicted proteins | sample YL17G12_20_MG_FD_203070 | JGI IMG/M metagenome (GOLD analysis project Ga0315291, IMG submission 203070) | Sediment microbial communities from Yellowstone Lake, YNP, Wyoming, USA - YL17G12_20 | ecosystem: Environmental > Aquatic > Freshwater > Lake > Sediment | place: USA: Wyoming | collected... | reverse complement strand
AAACTCGAACGCAGCGGCTTGCATCACGGGCGCGTGGCCGTCGCAGATCATCGCCTGTTGCCGATCAGCGACGCAAGCGCGGACTTGATTCTCGCAGGCTGGACCGTTGCCCAACTCGTCGCATGGAATCTGGCGACATGGCAAACGCAAGTGGCCCCCGTCCTGGCTGAAGCGCAGCGTGCGCTGCGCCCTGGCGGAACCATCGTCATCATCGAAACGCTCGGCACCGGTTATGCAACGCCCTATCGGCCAGACAAGCTCGCCCCGTATTATTCTTGGCTGGAAGAAAGAGGCTTTGCTTCAACGTGGATTCGCACCGATTTCCAGTTCGAATCGCTGGCAGAGGCAAAAGCGCTGCTCGGCTTTTTCTTCGGTGAAGCGATGGCCGAAGAGATGGTCAACAAACACGGAATCATCGTGCCCGAGTGCACCGGGCTTTGGTGGCTCAATGTGTAGGACCACTTTCAAAGTCTGACGGCGCCCTCTAGTCGCTCCCTTGTCTACCTGACCACTTGACTATGGACACTATCTGCTGCGGCGGCCTCCGCATAGATTATCTCATCACGCATGAAGGGCAAGCCCATCTGCGCGAGATGGGCGGCAACGCGCTGTATGCCGCCGTCGGCGCGCGCGTGTGGAGCGACAGCGTCGGGCTGCTGGCGCGCGTCGGCGAAAACTATCCCGACGGTTGGCTGGACGCGCTCAAGCAAGACGGGCTGGACGTGAGCGGCGTTCGCATTATGCCAGGCCATCAGGACATGCGGACATTTTATGCCTACACCGATCAGCGCGCTCGCCTCGATACGGATCCCGCATTTCACTTTGCGCGCATCGGCCTGCCGCCGCCGGATGAGCTGCGCGACTATGTTCATTCGACGCCAGGCCAGGATGATCCAAACGAATACGAGCCACTCGCCGTGCAACCGGACGATTGGCCCGCAGCGTATGACGGAGCGCGTGCGCTACACCTCTCGCCCATCAGCATCCGCACACAGACCCATCTTCCAATACACGCCAGACAAGCCGGCGTCGCGCAAGTCACTGCCGACCCGGGCGAGCGCTACATGGCGCCGCGTTTGCGTCCGCACGTCGAGGCGCTGCTGCAAAACGTGGATGTCTTTATGCCGAGCGAGATGGAAGCCCGCTCACTGTTGGGCGAGATTGATTTGTGGGAGGCCGCCGCTGAATTTTCGCGTCACGGTCCGCGCGTCGTCGTCATCAAAGTAGGCGACCAGGGCGCGTTGATATACGAGCGGGATTCCGGTCGGCGCACGCACGCGCCCCCCTACCCCGCTCGCGTGGTGGACGTGACCGGCGCGGGCGATAGCTTTTGCGGCGGGTTCGCAGTGGGCCTGGTTGAGACGGGTGACCCTACCCGCGCTGCGTTGTATGGCACCGTGTCGGCATCGTTCGTCATCGAAGGTTATGGCGCGCTGTATGCGATGCGCGCAAGTCGGGCAAAAGCGCGTGAGCGACTAGTTTTTCTTGAACGAGTCGCAACGCGCTGAAAAAGCAATCAGAGCGTAAAGTAGAACGCCGCCCCCTTGTCCACGTCTGCCTCGGCCCAAATGCGACCGCCGTGACGATGAACGATGCGCTGGACAATCGCCAGCCCCACGCCGGTGCCCTCATATTCTTCGGCGCTGTGCAGCCGCTGGAACACGCCAAACAGCTTGGCGGCGTACTGCATATCAAAGCCCACTCCGTTGTCCCGGACAAAGTAAACCTGCTCGCCGTCTTTTTCGATGCAGCCTATCTCGATTCGAGCCGGCACGCGCCCTTGTGTGAACTTGAGCGCATTCGAAAGCAAGTTGATCCATACCTGCCGCAGCAGCGCCGCGTCGCCCTGGCAAGGGGGCAGCTCGCCAATCACGAGCTCGACTTGCCGTCCCTCTCGATCGCTCTGCAGATCGAATAATATCTGGCGTACCAGGTCTTGCGGAGCTACCCGTCGCTTGTCAAGCGGCTGCCGGCTCAACCGCGAGAACGCGAGCAAGTCGTCTATCAACTGCCCCATCCGTTGGGCGCTGCTGCGAACCTTGTGCAGGTCTCGTTGGGCTTCCGGTGGAAGCTGCGGCCCATGGTCTTGGAGCACGAGGCGCGAAAACCCGTCTATGGCCCGCAGCGGGGCGCGCAGATCGTGTGAGACGGAATACGAAAAGGCTTCCAGCTCTTGGTTGGAGGCTTCGAGCTGGGCGGTGCGCTCCACGACGCGCCGCTCCAGCTCTGCATTGAGCCGCCGGATTTCCTCTCCGGCCCGCTTGCGCTCAATCACCATCGCCACCTGGGTGGACACGAAACCGAGAACGTCCTTGTCCCCTTCTCCAAGCCGGACCGACTTGGTATAGGTCTGGACGGCCATCACGCCGATCGTTTCACCACGCTGCGTTTTCAGCGGCACGCCCAACCAGTCCACCGAAGGCGCGCCAATTAACTCTACTTGACCCGACTGCTCTAACTGCTCGGATACCTCCGGAGTCGCCAGCAATGGCTGCCCCGTCCGCAGGACGTAAGTCGTCATGTCTTTGTCCGGCTTATAAGGCGGCCAAGGGGCATCAAATTCATCAACGTGGTAGGGAACGGTGAACAAGTCTGCGGCGGCATCGTAGAGTGCGATGTAGAAATTCCTGGCCGGCATCAGCTCGCCGATGATGGCATGGATGGAATGGAAGAGTTCGTCCAGATTTTGAGCGGTCTGCGCCGCTTCAGAGATGCGATAGATGGCGGCTTGCACCTGCTCCGACCGCTTGCGCTCGGTGATGTCTTGGGCCATCCCCACATAGTAGAGCGGCCGCCCCTGAGCATCCTTGACCGCCGCACCCGTCGAGGTGTGCCAGCGCCACGTTCCATCCCGGTGCTTGACGCGATACTCGATGCCTCTTTGGGGCTGACCTGTGGTCATCACCTTGTCGAGAAACGCCACACACGCCAAGACATCGTCTGGATGCACAAACGGCTCCAGGTGATGTCCCTCGACCTCCGGCACCCCGTGACCCAACAGGCGCGTCCACGCGGGCGACACAAACGTGAACACGCCGTCGGACGACAGCGTATAGATGATCTCGTCGGCGTTTTCGACAATGTTGCGGAGGCGCTCCTCGCTAGCGCGCAACGCCTCCTCAGCGCGCTGCCGCTCGGCCAGTTCCTGCTGAATAGCCGAGTACAACCGTGCATTTTCAATGGCGATGGCCGCCTGATGGGCGATGCCGACGAGCAGGGCCAGATCGTCTTGATCGTAGGCGTTCGTCGCATAACTTTGCACAGAGATAACGCCGATGACTTGTTCGCCAGCCCGGAGCGGAGCATACATGAGCGAGGCCGACATCTTGGTCGTGTCGCCAAGCAATAATTGCGCGGGCGCGGGCCGCCCGAGCTCCTCGGCCGTTCGGTTCGTCAGACGCGGTTCCCCTGACTGGATGACACGGCTGGTCATACCGCTTTCCACCAACGGGACAGGAGGTTCTTGCCAGCGCTGTCCACTGTCGTACATGATTGGAAAAGAGATCTCATCGGTGTCGGCTTTGCGCAGGGCGACAAAGAACACGTCCAGCGGCAGGCTCCGTTGCGCCTGCTGGTAAATAATCTCTAGCACACTGTCCAGGTCCCGCAGGGTTGAAACGGCACGACTCATCTCATTCAGCATGGCCAACCGCTCGGCGCGCTGTTGCGTCTGCTCGTACAGCCGCGCGTTTCTAATGGCGATGGCCGCCTGATGCGCTACGCTCGCCAGCAAAGCAGCGTGATCATCCGTGTATGCGTCAGCAACATAACTCTGCGCCGAGATCACACCGATGACGTGTTGGCCGACTTGCATCGGCGCCATGAGGGTTGATGCGGCGGCTTTGGATCTGTCGCCCAGGAGAGCGTCCGATTTGAGTGCCTGTTCGACTTCTGCCGGGGTGTGGCTCACTTGGATGGGCTGCCCCGTACGAATGACTTGGGCGATGCGACTGTGTTTATCCAGCGGTCCGACCGGCTCGCGCCAGCGCTGGCCATTATCGTAAAAGATGGGAAAGGTGACCAGGTCGGTTTCTGCATCGTACAGACAGACGTAGAATGCGTCCAGCGGGAGATTGCGCCGCACCTGCTCCAGGATCACTTCGAGCATGCTCCCCAAGTCCTGCAGAGTGGATACGGCGCGGCCCACCTCGTTCAACATCGCCAACAAATCGGCGCGCTGTTGCGTTTGTTCGGCGAAACGCTTCAGAGCCTCTTCGGCTTGTTTGCGCTCCGTAATATCTCGGGACACAGCCAGCAAGCACGGCTCGCCGTTCAGCTCAATGACCTCGGCCGACAACAGGCAGGTGATGAGCCGGCCGCTCTTAGTCCGATACTCGACCTCCATGCCGCGAATCTGCCTCTGCGTCTCTAGCGCGGCGAGGGCCGCTCGCCGGTCTTCCGGGTGTCGCCACGTGTTCAACTCCAAAGCAGTGCGCCCGATGACCTCTTCACGGCGATAGCCCAGCAGGTTCTCAAAGCCTTCGTTGATTTCGACAAAGCGGCCATCCTGCAAGGAGCTGATCGAGATGACGTCCGGGCTGGAGCGAAAGGCCTTGGAGAATTTCTCCTCTGAAACGCGCAGCGCCTCCTCCGCCCGCTTGCGCTTGGTGACGTCACGCGAAGTGATCACGATTCCTCGTATTCCAGGATGATCCATCAGGTTCGTGCCCACTGCCTCCAGATAGATCCAGGCGCCATCGCCGCGACGAAAACGAAACTCGGTCGGAGTGCCCAGGTTCGTGCGCTGCACGACCTCTGACAAGGCTTGCTGCACAATCGCTTGATCATCCGGGTGAATGAACTCGAAGGGATTCTTGCCGATCAAGTGGCCTGGCTCGTGGCCCAGCACGCGCGCGGCGGAAGGGCTTTCGTAAGAGATCGTCCCTTCAGGCGTATGAATGGTAATAACATCGGCCAAATGCTGCACCAGAGCGCGAAAGCGGTCTTCGTTGGCGCGCAACTCGTCCCCTGCATACTTGCGCGCGGTGATGTCAACCACAATGCCTTGGTAATGTGTGATGTTACCGTCGGCATCCCGCCCCACTACCGTCCGATCGTCTACCCAGTAAACCTGCCCATCTTTGGCGACCATCTGATATTCCTGCTGAAAGTGGTCAACGCCACTGGCAGAATACTCGCGCACCTCGCGGGCTATCCGCTCCAGATCATCCGGATGGACTAGCCGGGCGTAGGGGACTGCGCCGGAGAGCAATTCCTGGGGTGTGTAGCCAAACCGGATCACATTCTGGGAGACCAGTTCCACCGGCCAGCCTACAGCCGCCTTCCAACGAAAGAGCACCACCGGGCTGTTTTCGACAATCAAGTTGGCCTGCGCCAGCTCAACCTGCCGATCCCGCTCTACCTGGTCTCTGTGGCGAACAAAGACGATAATCAGCACCGACGTGACCGCGACAAAGAACAGCGGGATACTGATAGCCTGGCGAGTCATGTCGGGTCTCAGGATCGGGAAAAATGAAATGCTCGCGCTGACGATCACAGCCAACAAGACCAGTCCCCGTGTGCCCAAGAATACACTGCCCAGCAGCACAACCATGGCCGTGTACATCAGCAAGACATCGGCATTACTGCTCAAGAACGCTGCAAAACTGGGTATAACCCAGGCTGCAAGTAAGGTGAGAGCTGCACCCCACTTGTAATGCCGGGTACGGCTCAGAGCATACGCAAAGCCAAATACGACAACAAGGCCCAGGTCTAACAAGAAAATAGGATCCCGGAGCGAGTGAGAATCAAACCCAGCAGTCATCGGGCTCACCACGAGGATCGCTAGAACATCCAACAGGGTCATGACAATGAGCAGCGTTGAGAGCAATTGTGCCTGGCGGCGCTGGCCAGGCTCCACAATTTCAATGGCAGGCTCGGTCAGCCATTGACTGAGACCCTGCGCAGAGGATCGTAGAGTATTCTTGCTCTCTTTCATTTGGACAACTCCTCAAGCCGGCCACCATGTGTCGTTATCAAGGGCCATTTTCCATGTCCCCAGGGCGCGTTTCGCTACTGCCACTTTTTAAATGAGCGGCCCGGAGGAACTCGCTCTAGAATCCACTGGCCGGCAACACAATGGTAAACGTCGTGCCCGCTCCCACCTGGCTCGTCACCGTGATCTGCCCGCCGTGCGCCTGGATGATGCCGTAACTGATGGACAGACCGAGCGCGATTTTTTCTGGCGTAGGCGTTGCCATGTCCGGCCTGGTCGTCACAAAAGGCTCGAAAATGTGTGGCAGCACGTCGGGCGGTATTCCTTTCCCAGTGTCGCTGAACTCTATCCGTGCCGCCGGTTGCGGTGCACCCTCGCGCGGATGAATCTCGTCCAGGGCGGTGCGCACGCGCAATATTCCACCCTGCCCGCCCTCGCCTGGGGGCGTCGTCATCGCGTCCACGGCGTTCAGCACCAGGTTGAGAAAAACCTGCTGGAGATCGTCCGGGTTAGCTTGAATCAACGGTAGTTCCCTCATCCAATCCCGAACGATGCTAATGTTCTCGTGTTGCAACGACTCACTCGCCAGGTCAAGCACATTGTCCAACACGGCGTGTAAATCGGTGGGGCGCATTGCCAGGCGCGTCGGGCGATAAAAGTCGCCCACTCGGCGCACGATTTGGGCGATGCGCTCGGTAGACTGCTCCGCGATGTCCAAGTAGCGCTGTATTTTCTCTGGCCGTTGCCGGTCTTGCATCTCTTCCCGGGTGAGCGTCAGTCCGCCCAGCAACGCTTGCAGCGGGTTATTGATCTCGTGGGCCAGGGAAGCCACCAGCCGGCCCAGCGCGGCCATCTTTTCGGCCTGGACGAGTTGCGCCTCCGACTCTTGCAACCGGCGGAATTGCTCTCGCTCGGCCTGGTACAGCCGGGCGTTCGCAATCGCCGCTGCGACCAGCGCCGCCGCCGACTCAACCAACCGTTGGTGCTCCTCGTCGAAAAAGGCCACCCGGTTACTTCTGATCGTGAGCACCCCGACCAGCTCGGCGCCACTGAGCAGCGGCACGCTCAGGGCCGAGCGCACCCACTCGTCCAGCCCCGGAATGACCCGCCACCGCTCGTCCTGCGCCACATCGTCTACCAGGGCTGACCGCCGGTGTGCCGCTACCCAACCGCTCAGCCCAGCTCCCATTTGCACGACGAATACCCGGTTTAGAGCTTCGGCGGCTGCAGCGTCGTAACCGACAGCCGCAACCAGTTGCAGCTCGTCACGATCCGGCTGGCACATCCAGAGGACGCCATGCGGGGCTCCGGTGACGGCCCCGATGCCCTCTAGCGCCTGTCGCGCTACTTGATGCACATCCAGGCTCTGGGCTATCTGCTGGCCCAGGTGGTAAAGCAATTCCAGCCGTTCGTTTTCCTGCTCCAGCAAGCTATACAGTCGCGCATTCTCTAATGCGATAGCGGCCTGGTCAGCAAACACGCGCAGCCGCTCAGCGTGCTCTGACCTGAAAAAGCCTGGCGTGGCGCTATCCACATTGAGAAAGCCCATCACCTTACCCCGCACTACCAGGGGCGCTCCGGCATAGGAACGCATCCACGCCGTCTCCTGATACTGAGCCCAGCCAGAATCAGCGAGTGTATCGGAGACAAACACGGGTCCACCGGTTGCAATCATGCGAGGTGGTCCCAACATGCCCGCAATCGGAAAGACAGCACGGGCGATGGATTCTTTTACACCGAACCGCTCATAGCCGCGCGAGCGAGTGATACGTACGTGATCGCCTTCGAGGAGCATGATATTGGCTGCGTCATTCGGCACCACACGGCTGACCTGCTCCAAGATGCGATCTAGCACGGTGTCTGTGTCGAGTGTGGCGACCAATGTCGCGCTGACCTCGCGCAGCGTCTCGGCCAGTGCGCGCTGCTCCCGCTCAGACTGGTACAGTCGCGCGTTTTCGAGCGCGATGGCCACCTGATCGGCAAACATGCGCAGCCGCTGGGCGGCGCGCAACCCAAAAACGTTCGGTGGAGCCGCATTCACGTCGAGAAAGCCAATGACTTGGTCCCGCGCACGGATAGGCACTCCGAGATACGAGCACGGCCAATCCATGCCGGGGACATGCAACCAATGCGGGTCGGTATGCGTATCTGAAATGATCACCGGCTGGCCGGTCTGGATCATCTGTTGCAGATTGTAGGTGGTGGCAAGCGGGAAAGTAAAGGCGGGCAACTCGGCAGCCCCAAATGGCTCGTAGCCGCGCCCCCGGGCAAAGTGAGCATGGTCGCCTTCGACGAACATGATGGTAGCTGCGTCATTCGGCACCACACGGCTGACCTGCTCCAGGATGCGATCCAGTACGGCATCCGTGTCCAGGGTAGAGACCATCGCCGCGCCAACCTCGTGCAGCGTCTCGGCCAATTCGCGCTGCTCTCGTGCAGACTGAAAAAGCCGCGCGTTGTAGATGGCAATGGCCGCCTGTGTGGCAAACAGGGTCAATAGCTCGGCGTCGGCAGGAGAAAAGGTGCGCGGAGCATCCGCCGTGAGGCTCAAAACGCCCAGGAATTCTTGACCCCAGCGGATCGGCGCACTTACCACCGCCGCAATCGGATAGCCCTCCAAGGAGGATGCCCGTCCCTCCCAACGCTGGTAGTCGTTAACGACAAGCGGCTGACCGGTCTCCCAGGCCTTGCCAGCCAGGCCCTCGCCCCGCCGGAGTATCGTACCTGCGGGCACCGGCTGGGGGCCGACGAACATGGTCCACTCCAATACGTCCCGATCTGGGTGGTATAGATAGAGGCCGCCTGTGGCGGCATCCAACAGTTTGACGGCGCGTGTGGCGATAGATTGCAGGAGCGAATCCAGGTCCAGCTCGGCAGATAGTTCCAGCCCCACCTGCCGCAGGGCTTCCAATTGGGCCGTCCGCTGCCGAATTTCTTTTTCCGCCCGCTTGCGCTCGGTGATGTCGGTAAAGACGGCCAGCGTCCCGCCAAAACTGCCAGCGATTTTGTCCAACTGGGGGCTGCCGGCGACCAGCACAGGAACCCGGGCGCCATCTTTACGCAAGAGCTCCAATTCGTAGCGATCGGCCTGGCCGCGCAAGCGTCGCTCGTTCGCGGCCTGGACGATGGGCAGCTGGTCAGGCGGCACGACGATTGTCGAGGCCTGCCCCAGCAACTCATCCGGCGCGTAACCCAGGAGGGCCGCCGCAGCCGGGTTGACAAAGCTCAGTCGCCACTGAGCGTCTTCTACCACGATGCCCTCCGTCATGCTATGGACAATACTCTCATTGAACTCTTTTAACCGCGCGATCTCGTCTTCCGCCCGCTTGCGTTCGGTGATGTCCGTCGCCACCTGCAACCGGGCCAGGCGGCCATCCACCCATCTGATGGCCCGGTCGTAGTTGATGTACCATTTTCTGGTGATGGGGTTGTGGCCTTCCCAGACAACTACCTCGCCAGGGTTACCGTCAGCATCCAGCAGTCTGTTATTGGTGCAGTTGGCGCATGGCCCTGACTCGTGACGAAACACCTGCCAACAGATCTTTCCCACCAAGTCCAGGCCGAAACTGGCGCACATGTGACTGTTCATGAACAGGATTTCATAGGTCTCTATATCAGCCACGTAAATATCCGCATCAATGCTGTCCAGTACTGTCAGCAGTCTTTCATGGGACTCTATTGACGCGCTCTCCGCCTGCTTGCGCTCGGTGATGTCCCTCACAAAAGCCCACATCCCGATGGGTTTTCCACTGTCGTCTTGAACAAGATAGGTTCTTAGCTCTACAGGAAATACCGTTCCATCCTTTCTTTTGTACTCTTTCTCGTAGAGGTCCGAATAACCTCTTTTTAGCACTTGGTCTTCAAGAACCTTGGCTTCAATAGGATGCCATTTCTGAGGAGTGATATCTCCATAAGTCTTGTAGCAGATTTCTTCCACCGAATATCCAAGCATCTCTTGAAAAGCACGATTGAATTCAATGATTTTCCCCGTCATATCTACGGCAGCAAAGCCATCATGCAGATTTTCATACAACTCCCGATACCTCTTCTCTGACCTCTGCAACGCCTCCGCCGCCCGCTGACGTTCAGCTTCTGCCGCCTCCAACTCGGCCACCCGCTGGCGCAATTCTGCCAGCTCGCTCCAGAGTTGCGCTTTGGTCTTGTGGCTATCCTTCATCATCCACCTCCCATTCTGCCGCCTCACGTGACGCCCGGCCGGCCTTTTGCCGCCTGCCCTTGAAAGAACCAGCCAAGAAAATTATAGCCCAATCCCAGCCAAAAAGGTATTGTCGCACACCCCGTGCAGCCCGGATCCACCCAACAAAAAAACCAGCGGATGAGTGTCTGCTCTGTCCGCTGGTTCCACTCAACGACTGATCACTGATCACTGCTCATTGCGTCGCGCCCGTAAAGTTAAACTCGCGCAGCTTGAGCGCCGGGACACGATTGGCGCCGATCAAATTGCCAGCGAGCGTGCGCGCTTCTCGGCCGATCATCTCCACGCCCGCCAGCGCCGGGACGTAGCCTTGCGTAAAGCGCAGATTCTTGACCGGGCGCGTCAGCTCGCCGTGCTCGATAAGGAACGTCCCATCGCGCGTCATGCCGGTGATGACGCAATCGCGCGGATGCACGACGCGCGTGTACCAAAAGCGCGTGATGTACAGCCCGCGCTCGGTCGTCTGAATCATCTCTTGCACCGTCGCCACGCCGGGCGACAAGACCAGGTTGAGCGCGAGCGGCCCAAAGGTATTCGGCGGCGGAAGCGCGTGGCCGGTGGAGGCTCGGCCTTCCTTGCGCGCCGTCGTCGAATCGTGCACCGGGCCGCGCGGCACGCCCGCCTCGACGACGACGACTCTTTGCCGGGGCACGCCCTCAAAATCGAACGGCATGGGCCAG